>ERZ838577.2677-NODE-2677-length-19170-cov-15.043631_pt1 | contig 19170 bp, 23 predicted proteins | sample MGYA00519682_ERZ838577 | MGnify/ENA primary metagenome ERZ838577 (study PRJEB31850, sample SAMEA3708838) | human gut metagenome | biome: human gut; feature: human-associated habitat; material: faeces | place: China | collected 2014 ...
AAAGTAGTGTCAAATATATACTGATAATGATTCCTGTTTCCCCTTCGTTAAATATTTCACACACTTTACCACTTCAAAGCACTAAAGCGATTGTTAAATTATTCACACACTTTAGCGATTCAAAGCATTAAAGCGCTTATGTGTAGTGATGGGCATTGCATGATTAGCATACACTTTGCCACTTTAGAGCACTAAAGCGATTGTTACGAATTTCACACTTTACTACATTAAAGCATTAAAGCGATTGTTACCAATTTAACAGTACACATTTATCCATATAAATTGCAACAAAATTGCATGGTATTATTTTTAGGGTATGTTATAATATAATTGTAAAGAGGAAAGGAAAATAAAGAAAATCCTATTCCAAAACAAAAACATAAAAGTGAGGTATTTTATTATGACTAACTGGAAAATCGAAAAAACCGTGAACGAATCTGAAAACACTGAAACTATCATTATTACCCACCCTATTAACGACAAACCCAAAAGCACTGCTTGTGTAAGTCGTACCGTGAAAGCCGGTACCGTTGCCCGCGTAAAATATGCCCGCTTTAACGATGATTTTTCAGTTGAATCCGGCGAAATTGTAAAACAGTTTGATGGCGTTCTGGATGCAGAGAAGGTTGAAAAAGCCTTGCACAACGCCGAACCTTGCACAAAATGGCAAGTGCTGGATGTCCAGCCCAAAGAGGAAAATACTTTAGGTATTCCGCGCGATGTGTTTAATGCCGTGGCTGTGCCTATTGACCGCCCACTTAGTCAGCAGTAAAAATTAAACTTTCCAGCGGGTTTTCTTGCAAAGCCCGCTTCCACGCTATAAAGCGAAAATTATATAAAGGAGATACACAAAATGAAAATGCAACTTATTACAATCAGGCCGAACAAATCCGGCATTGAAAACGGATTTAGAATCAAGCGTGAGTTATTTGATGAGTGTGGACTTGTGGATATGGCTTTTTGTAGCATCAGAACTGCGAAAAACGGCTTCGCCGCATCCGGTTTTTCTAGCATTCACAAGCCGACTATTATACATGACGTATCAAATAGCAGCGAATCCATTGACGACTTTATAAAGGCGGTGTTTTCTAAATGATGTACAGTACACGTAAAGAGCTGGCAGACGCCGTTATTGCTGAATATAATTGCGCCGTAAAGGGTCAGTGCAAACAACTTTACTCATGTAAAGCATGGATTTTTACGCCTGACAATTCCGATTTTATCATTTTACAGAGTTATACAACCATTGTTGCAGCTTTCCAGCGTACAACCGGTATTTTATGGGTATTTGACCATTATAATAATACAACATCGCAGCACGTGGCAAAATTCCGGAATTGGATTCACTATAAATTTCAAATCGGATGGAGCCGCCTATATACGGTGAATTTGTATAACAATTCTAGAACTGGCAAGCGTGCCGCCCAAAAGAATCTAGAGGATGACTTTGCAAGCGTCATTGAATCAGCATTAAATCAGAAGTGACCCCGAAATAGAATAAGATGCACCGCCTATAAAGGCAGTGCATTTTTTATACAAATTTTTAATTAGAAGTCTTTACCATTAAATATAAATAACTAGCAGTAGTTAAGCCTAACTGCTAACCTGTGAAATTCTTAACACACTTTGCCACTTTAAAGGGTTAAAGCGATTGACAAATCCTTAACATACTTTACTACTTTAAAGCGCTAAAACATCCGACCAGTTAAGAAAATGGTGAGCATGTGGCATTAACTTTAGCACCAACCCCGCCGCGCTGACCACCGGGGGTGTTGCAAGAAGCCTGAAAATAAATCGGGGGTCAATTTCTTAAACCAAATAATCCCCCGCTCCCCTCTTTCAAGTAGGTGTTTTATCAATAAGTAGGTGATTAAATGACAATCCATGATATTCTCTATAATTGCGGTACAGTTCAATCAGACTCTCTAATTACAATACTTAGCACTAGAGGATGGAAAGTTAAAAGAGAGTGTTTTGTAAAGAGTCTTGAACAAAAATATGAAACACTTCCTTTTAAGTATTTTACAGTTTGTTTTATTATGTGGGATAATAAGCCTAAGTTACACATTAGATTCTATGTATAAGGAGTTGATACAATACTTAATTTGTTATGGGTTATAGGCGCTGTGATTGATATTTTAAGAGGTGTGAACAATGATTATTAAAGATGATTTCAACAGTTTATTTGATTCTGTTTTAGAAACTGCCTTATTGTTTAGAAAATGTAACGCATACTCGCAGAGCAAAATATTAACAGAAGAATGTGGAGAACTCATTGTGGCTTTATCGCATTTTGAAAGAAATAGAATGGGAAGTTTTTATGAAATATTAGAAGAACTATCTCATGTGCTAATATCCTGTTTTGCACTTATAATTTGTGCAAATATACCACTGGATAGGATTATTGCAGAAGTAAATAAAAAATATAATAAGTATCATATTGAGAGGAGTAAATAACGATGACAATGATTGATATATTGTTGATTTTGCTTATTATTTGTGTTGTAATAGGTTGGAGTTAAATAAATGAAACAGACTAACCAATGAGGTTCAGATAGGAGCTGATACAATGCATTATGTTTTTCCCATTCATCCTATTCCCATAGGCTCAATCATTAAATACCATGTAAGAGAATATGGTTACTTCTACGGAGATGGACAAGAGAAAAGAGCAATTACCATTGATAAAATTGGTAAGGTTATCGACATTATAGAGCATGACGGTAGAGTAGTTTATTATTCTGTAGCACCAAGTTCTAATTGCACATTTAATCAATACTTTATAGGCGATTGTCTTGATTCCGTTTGGCCAGAAAACGTGGAGGGTGTTTATTATGAACGCTAAAGTTTTAATTGCTTGCGAAGAATCGCAGACAGTATGTAAAGCATTTAGAGATAGAGGTTTTGAAGCCTATAGTTGTGATATTCAAGAACCATCTGGCAATCATCCTGAATGGCATATTTTAGGCGATGCACTGGAAGCCATTAAAGCTGAAAAAATAACAACAATGGATGATAAAGTGCATTATATTGGCAAATGGGATTTACTGATTGCACATCCACCTTGCACTTATTTATCTAATGCAGGGGCAAGGCATCTGTGGAAGAATCATTTGCTTAACATTGAGAGATTTGAGCAAGGTATGAAAGCTAAAGAATTTTTTATGTGTTTTTTGAAAGCAGATATAGATAAAATATGCGTTGAAAACCCTGTACCCTCAAAAGTGTTTATGTTACCTGAATACACTCAAATTATTCAACCTTATCAATACGGTCATCCTTATACAAAGAGAACTTGTTTGTGGTTAAAAGGTATTCAACCACTTGTACCGACAAAAATTGTTAAACCTATTGCTACATGGTGTCCAAGTGGGAGTTATAGTTGTGAGCATAGCGACCAGTACAAAGGAATGTTTACCACGGACAGAGCCAAAAATCGTGCAAAAACCTTTTCCGGAATTGCGGAAGCCATGGCAGAGCAATGGGGTGTTCATTATGACAATTAAAGACCTAGATACAGAAACCCTTACTCTACTTAATAAACTAAGCAATAACTGGTATATTAAAGCCTGTCCCTCATGGCTAACGCACTTCATGGATAGGGATTGCCAATATTGTCAGCTTAGAGAGTTGTGTTATCTGCTTGACCATTATGATAATGACATTAGAAAAGAGTTAGCTTTACGAAAGCAGGATGAACATAATGGCTAAGAACAAAACATTTAAGCGCCAAGCCGAAGCAACTAGGCTACTGAAAAAGATAGGCGCAACAAGACGTAAATCCAGAAGAGCTGGTATAACTGTAACAGGTGAGCTTAAAGAAAGTCTTAGAGGTAGACAATCTCCTGAAATTGCAAATGCTCTGAAATTTACTGCTAACACCGCTCTTAATGAAGCCGAAAAAATGTATAGCGACCTTATTGATATAGCCGATACCCTTGATGACAAAATATCACAAAAGCTTATGAAAGAGTATTTATCTAAATACTCAGAGCATATTAAATCATTAGATAAATCGGTAAAAGATAGTTACAGGTCATTGAGAGTAGCTAATCGTCTTGAGGATGTATTTAATTATAGCGATGCTGCATATAAGATTCTTAGAAATCCAGATTCCTATTTTGATAAAAAGAAATGGGGAGCAATTTCTGGTATACTTAACAATCTTATGGGCACATATAGCAGGGATATTCCGCCAAAAGATTTGAAAAAACTATGTGAATTGGGTGAAGAGTTAGGACTTAACTCTCTATCAGATATGGACAGAGCTTATTCAGAGTATGACAATCTGCTAAGAAATTCTGACCAGATGGGCGAAGTTCTGGTTAATGCAAGCAATAAACTTAAATCTATTACGAAGGATAATGAAGAGTTTATAGAGAATAATAAAGAAGTTTATAAAAAATTTGTAGAACTTGCATCTAAGTATGATTTGTGGTAATATTCACGAATGAAAGAAGGTGGTGCTATATGTGAGAAAGCGTAACGAGCATAAGTATTCAACTATCATATATTGCTATGATATTGAAACATCATCCTTAATGTATGGTGAGGATGAACTTCAAGAGCATCTGCAAAGCACTTATCTTCACGGCCTAGCTTCATTTGCTTATCGTCCTATACCTCATGCACCATTTAGTGACTTTGAGAATGAAATGGATTATAATTTCTTTAGAACTTATGATTCAATTTCTTCTGAATTTGAGAGAATCAATGAGGATGCTAAGAATAATGATGAATACGTAAAAATCTTTGTGCATAACTTGAGCTATGAATTTGAAGCAATGATGCGTAACATAAATTTCTGTATTAAAAACTTTAATCCTAAACGTTTCATTGCGGTTGCTCCGCACCAGCCATTAGTAGCAGCTTTTGACCATCTTGAATTTTATGATAGCTTCAAGATTCTTTCATGCAAAAGCCTTGAGCTTATAGGTACAGAACTTGGAGTTCCTAAACTTAAAGAAGTCAAAGGCGGTTACGACCAAAAATATTATTGGTGGTCAGATTTACCTGATTCTGAATATATTTACAACGAACGTGATTGCAAGCTAGTTTTGTATGCACTATGTAGATACATGGCTAACTTTACTAAAGTTGATACTGTATCAGATATTGGAGTATCTAACACATCAATGATTAAGCGTGAAACAAGGCTTAACAGAAATATTGCTACCGATAAAGAAGTTCATACTGCACAATTTACAGCAGCGATAGAACTTAAGAATAATGAACCATTTATGAAGTTCTTTCAGGACTGTCTTGCAGGTGGTTATACTCATGCTAATCCTTATGCAGTGGGTAAAATATTTAAGGATGTATGGTGCTTTGATGCAAGTTCTATGCACCCATCAGCAATGTATGGTAGGCGATTCCCTTACAAGTGGAGAAAAGAGGTTAATCCTAATGAATGTTACCAAAATTTCCAGTCTGCAAACTATGAGTTCTTATCTGGCTGCGAAAGCGGCGCTAACTCAGGGTTCTTCCATTATCCCGACCAGCGGATTGAGTTACATGGATGTAAAGATGTTAAATTCTATTCAGTCCTCCAAGCAGCATACCGTGAATCAATCTTGTTTGAAAGGCCAATAAAATATAATTTTATGGCTAACGTTACATTTTATAATATTAACGCTAAGGATTTTGGTAACTGCATTTACAGTTATATCAGTACGTCCAAATGCACAAATGTTAAAAATGGTAACTTCGACAATGGTAAAGTAGTCAAAGCAGATGAACTTACATTTCATGGCTGTGATATTGACTTTATGTTAATTCAAATGCTTTATGATTATAGTAGTTCAGAATGTGATGAACTTTATTATGCAACAGCCCATAAATTTATTAACAAGCCTTTACGGAATACAGTTAAATACTATGCACGCCAGAAAACTGGATTCAAAAAACTTGAGCATAAAGTTGCTGACCATGTAGAAACGTTAAACGATTTTACATTTGAGGGATTGAAGCTTTATGATGATTCAGTGGCACAAGAAATTATGAATACCCATAACAAAGATTTAGTCCACTTCGCCTTAATGGCAAGTAAAGGTGGATTAAATGGTCAGTATGGGTGTTCAGCAATGAAGCCATTAAGACAGGAAGTTGGCGTGCAGGGGGACGGTGATAAATTTGAATGGATTCCAACTGGGGTTAAGTTTCTTAAATCCAGAAATTCCCTAAATATTTTCACGGATGGTTTGTATACGGTTGCTTATAGTAGACTGCACCTTATTTGCTTTATGCTTTATCTAGTATTAAGCCAAGGCATTGAACCTCTCTATCACGATACAGATAGCGGTTATTTTGTAGGTTACAATGAGGATGTTCAAAAAGCCGTTGATAGATTCAATGATAATATTCTTAATAACAGCGAGAATAAAGATTGTTACAATTTTGGCATTATGGACTTTGATGGTCACTATGAAGATTTTGTAACATGGGGAAGTAAATGCTATTGTGCAACATACTTAGATGCAGATAAGCACTTAAAAGTTAAGGCTACTGTAGCAGGTGCAAGCAAGAAACAGCTTTCCGAATTGTTTACGCAAATAGTGAACGATGAAGATTTTGAGTACCTAGTGCAAGAATATTTTCGTCCTAATATTAGTTATGATGAATCCATAAACAAGAAACTTATTCGTAAAACTCCAGGAACACATATTATAGGAGATTTTACAGATGACAATGGAGAAACAGACCATTTAGACGAATATTCTGTAACTGTGCTTGAACCTTGCGGTTATACATTACGCTCAACAAATAGCCCTGTTAATAGAATGTATTATTCATTCTGTTATTCATTGCGCGGAGAATCCTATATAGATTATTTGCCTGAAGTTGTTAGCATAAATCATGACGAAAATGATAAAGAACTTTATGGAACTTATCATAAGGTACAATCTGACAAAGAATATGCTATGTTAATTGACGGCAATCCTGCAAGTATATTCCAGTGGGAATGGAGTGATAGGAGATGATTTAATTGAAAGAAAAAGATTCTTATAGAATCAGTAGAAGAGCTGCATGTCCTTATTATATTTCTCATACAACAAATTACATTCGTTGTGAGGGTATGAGAGTGTCACGCCAAGAGTACAACCTTAAAAACGATTGTTGCGGCCAGTATAAAAACTGTCCTCAATATAAATTTCTTACTTATCATTATTTAACAAAGGAGAACTAACTATGTACACTAACAAGAAAGCATCCGCTAAGGCCACCAATTCTGTTAAGTCCGCTTCCTCCGTCATCACTGATATTCGTATCTTCCCTATCAATAACAAGAAGTCTAATTGCTGCGCTATGGTTTCCATTACACTTGCAAATGTATTTTGCATTACTGGTATCAAGATTATGGACGGCAGCAAGGGTCTGTTTGTTGCAATGCCCAGTGCAAAGAATAAGAAAGATGAATGGCATGATATTTGCTACCCTATTACTAAAGAATTCCGTAAAGTTATGAGCGATTCTATTCTTAACGCATTTGATTCCTTGCAGGAAGATGAAGATGAAGATGATGAAAGTGAGGATGACTGACAAGCTCCCCAATGAATTGCCGCCTGATATTGACGATGATTTGCCATTCTAAATAGAAAAGCACCCCTAAGTGGATAACCACCTAGGGGTGTTTGTTATTTAGCTAATATTAGGACGAAGAACCTTAATAGCAGTCATGCCATTGTTGTTATCCCAGCGAGGATAATCCATAGGAGTGCCATCTTCATTTCTAATACGGTCAAGAATTACAGGGGAGTTACCATCCATAAATCCAGAAACCTGAACCGTGACAGCATAAGAAGCAGGACGTTTGAAGTAGAGGATGATAGCATTACCATCATTGATATAATAAAGGTTATTCAAGTCATTAACTACATCCCAAGTAACTGTCCTACCTGCGCCAGTGGGTGCTCCATAAATGGCCTTATTAAGCTGACGATTATCAACAGCACTAATTGCAAACAGGCCGCCAGATTCAGGATTATTGCTAAGATAAACAGTAAAATCAATGTTATTTCTATCCATCACACGGATAGAACCCTGTGAAGTAGAATCACCAGAAGGAACTGGAATAAATGCAAATGCCTTGTACTGTTCAGGGTCACCAGTTACGGATTGCCCAGCAACCGTATACTGTGTCTGGTTAGTAATAGCCAAGTCAATGCAACGATGTTCACCAGCTGCACAGATATACTGCCCACGCTTTACAGCGTCAGTACCAAAGACATATTCACGCTTTGTATAAATGTAAACATCGTCAAGCTTACATACAGCATTAGTAACAGGATAAGTACCGATTGACTGAACAGTAGTGCTAACCTTAGCAGAACGATTGATAATGCCGCCATTCACAATAAACTGAGGATTAGGACTAGTACCAATCAAAGCAATAGCTGCATAACCAGTTTCAGTAGTAGCAGTTCCGTCATTACAGGTATAAATCATATTGTTAATGTAAGCCGCTGCTTTACCAGGTCCATCGAAGACGAAAGCATACTTACAAGTATCTGCATAGAAGTTAGTAACATGAATATCATTGTTAGTAACCTTGCAAGCGATTGAGTTATTCCACCAAGTATTGGCATCAGTACCACCTGTACCACCAGAGGGAATACCATGATAGCTAGTCCAGTTACATCCGTATACATCAGTACGGCAGTCAAAACCAACCTGACATACCATATTAACAAGGTTATTACATTCGCAGTCAGGGGCTTTATTACCCCAGAAAAATGCGACAGAACCAGTCCATCTTTCTACCGGAGTATTATCACTGAATCCCCATACCATTACATTATCCATATAACAGTAACGGTTCAGAGTGCTATTACTGGGCTGCAAGTAAACACCATAGGACTTAACCTTATTGATACTTACATTGTAAATGCTGTTATCAGTATATTTATTGGTAGTAAATACAATGCCACCAATCATACCGTTACAAGTAATGTCCAAATTAGCAATAACAATATTACCAGTTACATCATCACCTGATACAGTAATAACACCCTGACTACCAAATGCAGTTGGATTAGCAGTATACTGTAAGATAGTATCGCTAGTACCACGCGCAGGGTCACGAGAAGAACCGGCACCATACAGGCTATGTTTCAGCTGCAAAGGTGCGCTAATCTTATAAGTACCAGCAGGAATAAACAGAGGTTCATTCTTAGTATGAGTGTTAATGGTAGCGGTAATATCATCAGTTCCGTCTTTTTTCAACGTCTGATATTTTTCAATGCTAACAGGGGATGGCTCAACAAAACTAGGAATCTTACCAGTGCGACTTGTTAAAAATTTTGTGTCAGGGTCGCTAGCGGTTCCCATAGAAACATAAGCATAATTATCATCAATGTTTGTTTCACGGGCTGATGCCAACGTTAGGTTACCATAAATATATGTGGGGACTGTAGTGTTACCGACCGAAGTAACACCCGAATGAGCAGTAAACGCTTTTCCACCTTTAGAAAAAATTTCTACTTTATTTGCGGTTACTGTCACATTACCACCAACAGTCTGATTCATATTACCGCTGACAGTCTGGTCAAGATTTCCAACAGTATCTTTGTCAATCTTCTTAGACGTTTCAGTGCGTCCCTCAGTGTCTTTAATATCATAACTGTTATCGTCAATTTTAAATTTGTCTACATAAGCCATGATGAAACCCCCTATTAAGTAACGTCATGAGTTCCAGTTGTAATACTAATAGTTTCGGTATCTGCTACATAACCAACTTCGACACGAGAAAGTTTTTCAAGCTCTGATACTTTATTCAGAGCATTAGTAGCGTTAGTACTAGCAGTACTTGCAGTAGTACGAGCACTAGCATCTTTTACCTCAATGGTTTGACCACCAATATTAAACTTCGAAACAAATTGCACAGCCATAGTTGCACCTCTTATTTACCAACAATTTTGATAGTTTCCACAGGAGCATCATAGATATGAATATCTCCACCAGTAACGATAGTACCATTATTAGGATTAAAGAAACCAAAAGAGATAGATGTATCATCGGGATTATACTTGGCAACTTTTAACGACAAGATATACTGCAAACGTTCAGCAATGCTAGTCTTAGCACAGTTAGTGCCCTCAATGTACCGAGTACCTGCATCCATAGGCTTAAGAATTACATATAAATCATTATTAAGCCAAACAAGGTCGTTAATATTGCGGTTAGCACTTGCGGTAGTTTTTAATTTTTCATCAACGGGAGTGATAGCAAGTTTAACACTTCCCCACAATTCAGAAAAATTGCCAATCTTAGTCCAATAATCTTCATTGTCAATATCAATGCCAATAGGTACAGGCTGTGTGCTCAAATATCCATCACCATTGACAGTGACAACAACTGTGTTACGAGGATACTGTTTAGTAATATCCCATTGAATGGGGTCTGCATAACTAATGGAACTAGTTTCAATGTACTGTTGCATTACCTCGATAACCTTAGATACCATTTCATAGTAACTAATGCTATCATCATAGGCAACAGGAATTACAGAACGGAAAAGTTTGTCCAAAGGATTGTACTTCAAACCTAATCACCTCTTTACCATAAACGCATAAACAGAACTTCCATATCTCTATATAAACAATTATAGATATTTGTATTCTCTTTCATATAATCGTTCATAATAGATACAAGAGAGCGACCACGATAGCCTTTTTCTACATGGTCAAGAACCCGGTGCTCATTGCCATCACGATTTTCTTTTGTATTGTTTTTATCATCCTGTGTGGTATTGCTATTACTGTTAGAACTGGCGTTAGAGCTAAAATCATTGGCAGAACTTGCCTTACTATGGTCAGCATCTGACATATACTTACCAGCAAGAAAATTATCAAGACTACCCTGTGGAGTATCAGTGTGAGTATTGGTATTCTCTCCATCGCTGCTAGAATTGGAAGTGTAATTGGAATTGTTTGTGCCGTCAATATTGACCTTACTGTTTTTGGTTCTATCCTCTGTATTCACATCATGATGTTCAGTATTTTCGTCACTGGTAATAGAAAAATCATCAGTCAAGAACATTTCATACTGTTTATCAAGTGCTTCAAAGAGAGGATTGTAATAAGGCATATGGCTGTTCATCCAGTCATCCAGACGCAGCTGCCAAAGGCCAAAGGTTTCAGAACCAATTTCATTTGTATAGAAATGTTTAAGGATATTGGTTTCAAGCTCTTTGCGCTTATTCTCATTCCAAATAGGATAACTAAAATTGAAGATTTTAGGACGCGCACGCTCAATGATTTCTGAATAAGAAACATTGGTGTAAGGTTCAACAATACCAGCTTTTGATTCACAGATAAATCGAACTTGAGTTGTATATTTACTCATTGCTCTCACCATCCTCAATATTGGTATCGCTTAAATTCTCTTCATCCTCACGCCCTTCCATAATCTTAGTTAGTTCAAGCTGAGAACGCATAGATACGGAGATGTTAGTATTAAAGAGCCTATTATAATCCTTGCAGAATTTTTGACGAGAATACAATGGAGAAAGACGGTCTGCTTCTACCTGACCTAAGGTCATCTGAACTTCAGTAGTAAACTGCCGCTCTGCTTTCATATTGTAGTTACTCTCAATACCTAAATAGGTAAGAGCTTCCGCAAGGGTTTCTTTTTTCTGCTGCTCTAGCTGTAGGCCAATGTACTGAACGCCTAAATCAAGAACACCCATCATGTTCTTAATATCATCAGTAGAGGGATTGCCTTTAACGTACAGCCAAGGGTCATACTTATCTTGCTGATACACCATATTCTGTACAGAAAGTTTTGTATTCTCATTTGCATAAGCAATTCGTGGAGTTTTCTGTGCAGCAAGATTTAAGTCAATCGTTCTGTCTATATTGGTAAGACGTTGTGCAAACTGTTTAATGACAATAGTGTCAGGGGAACGGCGCATATTACACCAGAGATAAGCACAGTTTTGTTTATTAAGGCCAGTTTTTTGATAGTTAGAATTGTAGCCATAAGCACGAACGTATTTAGGGTCACCAATAATATCAAAGTTATCACTAGGCATAGCAGGAAGAATCAAGTTGCCCATAACAGGGTCATGATAACCAGCCATTAAAGGTTGCCAGAACAAGAACTGTTCAATAAATCGTTCATCCAAAAAAGGAGAATCTTCAAGCCCTTCCCATTTGAATCTTGCAAGTGCTACATCATACAGACGATTAAACCAGTTAGCATAAGTTGCTCTAGTTAAGTCATAGGAATCAATCCAAGGTGGCTGTGGTTTTTGTGAACGTTTACTCATTTACTCACCTACTTCTGGAATACGTTTATAGATAGAATTGTCTGCTTCATAATTACCAACAAGTCTGGGATTATGCCAGAATGTAACACCACGATTAAAGATACTGTTAATCATTGTAGAAACTTCCGCAGGTACATCACCTAAACAACAACAGTTTTGTGTTTTAACATAATTCCAATTTCTGCGAGAATCAATGTTAGGAACCTGAACTTCATGAATAGGATAACCAAACATAGTCCAGTAATCATCAATAACTTTCGCAAACTCTTTAGTAACATGATGATAACTAGCCATAGCGTATGGAGCACTTGCATCCCTTGTTGGTAGAATACCTGCATCAGTAAAACGAAAATAAGGGCTTACAGAACCATGACTTTGTGGCGGTAATCTGTCCATATCATCACGTTTTGCAAGTGTGCCAGCAATGTTAAGCATTTGATTGGCTAAACCCTCAATAGCTCCATAAGTATTTTCAGGGTAAAGAGCTGGATGGTTACCGGTCATAGCCTGTACATCTTTTGCAGGAGCAGTTAGCAGGTTAATTCCAGCAAACATTGTGCCTGCTACTAAACCGGCATTTTCTACAGCCATAGAACTAGAATTCTGTGCTACATATACTTTATAAATGTCAGTGTTATATGCACAAGTAGGCCAGTTGCTAATTGCAAATACATCTTCCTGATTATAACCAGTAGAACCCTTGTAATCCTCTGCTGCAAACACTGCTGTAGTCTGTCCAGCATTTGACATTATATTGTATCCGATATGCAGACTTTTTTTTCTATCTCCGAGTTCAAAGCGAAAAACGTGATTATCGCCTTGTGTAGAATAATAGCGGAGATAAAAATAAGGATATGTGAAAAGTTTATTATTCTTAGGGACATAACCAGCTACATTACTAGGAACTACAAAAGTCTTATCATACTTACCAGTATCAAAGGTAAGGGGAACCATATAAATTCCTAAGATACCATCAGGAGCTTGCCCAGCTTCTACAGCCTTAGCAATAAAGTCATTAGCAGATTCAGCTGTGGTAAAAAAGTTTTCTTTACAACCTGAATAAATTCCAAATCGTAAAGATCCAGATGCAGGGGGAGAGTCTTTTTCAGGCTTATCAAAAGTGGTAACAATACAGATACGCTTATCAAAATCAATGTACTGCTGAATATCGTCAACGAATGGGCCTGTATCCAGTTCATCATTGATGATATTATCACCAATTTCATCAGTATTTGTATGAGAACGCTCAATAAAGCAAGGTTGTAATGTCACCTGATTAAACCAAGTTTGCATTACATCAACAGTAAAGTAGATTCTGCTAGTTTCGTTTGCAACGTATTCTACACTATCAATAAAGGCATAATACCATTTATTAGAAAAGTCGGCGTTCTGAAATACGATATAATTACACGGTTCAATCGTTTCAGCATTAACGCCAACAGACATGTAACGATCTAAACGCTGATAGGTATAATTGGTAAGATGAAGAACAGATTTGGACGTAAAATAATCAAAACGGGAAGAATCAGACTGAAACCTAAGCACATGATTATAGGTTTTATCTGTAGGGATACCCTTACAGATATAAAGTTGCATATTTGGCAATGTTCTTTGCTCCTTTCAAAATCTGTAGGGTGGTTTACACATCATCCAGAGTGGAAGTTTGCGCTTAGCTGTAGGAGTAGGACTGGGGCCAGGTGGTGTTGGTGGATTTGTAGCATCCCATTCAACATCCCATGTACCTACTTCATTAGGAATACCAAGAATAGCAGAGGGGTCAGTTCTGTAAGCTGTGCCATAACCGCCTATCCAATATTCCCAATGCGTATGAATACCACTAGCATTACCTGTTTGTCCTTGCTCTCCAATATATTGACCACGAGTAATTGTTTCACCAACACTATGAATCTGAGTAACAAAATGAGCTGCAAGCCAATAGCTATTATCACTCATTTTAACTACAATGTAGTTGCCCCAAGAATCATTACCAGTCGTACCACCTTGCCAAGTATGGGCTGTTTCAACCGTACCTGCCATTGGTGCATAAGATTGATGATTTGTGTGTACCGTATCAATACCACCATGAACTGAACCGTCAGGATAATGTGGATAACCTGCTGAAACTCTGATTGTGCTTTGGTCAGTGATACATTGTTTATATATAGCCATAATCAAAGCAATGCGTGATAACGTATGCGCATCCCACGTTTTCAGGAGGATAAGCCTATTGGCTCAAGAAAATGTCAAGATTAAGCCTTAGTAGTAAACTGCACAGCGTTAGCAAACGGAGATGCAGAATAGATACGCCAGATGTGATGGAAGTAATTCCAATCCAGAGTAGAACCGAGGTCAGTTTCACGCATGGTGTTCAGCTTAGTATAAATCTGGAAAAAGTCACGGTCAACCATAAGTGCCTGAATAGCGGCCATATCTTCATCGTCTGGGGTAACGTGAGTATAGGTCTTATCACCACCAGTTGCAATAGTGACAGCACCAGAGCCAGAGGGGTCATTACCAGTAAGCAGGTGTTCCAGACGTTCCACTTCATACTCATTAAGAGCAAAGCTGTCAACTTCCAAACGATGCCCCATAAAATCTGCCTTATCCATGTTAAATGCGCTTGCCAGAACATCAACATCAATGGAAGCAGAAATATCAACAGGAACAATAGTGTACAGACGTTCAGCCGGAGTATTCATCGGAATACCAGCAGCGTTATATTCCTTAGAAATGAACTTCATCTTACCATAAATCTGACGGAACTTCTTAACCAAGGTCTTACCGGAAGCTTCATCAGTAACCGCAGCAACAGTTACTTTCTTGAGCTTATTGTTCTTTACCAGCTGATACAGCAGGTACTTCTTCATGATGAAAGCATCCAGTTCAGCAGGCTTATAAATCTGGTCGATAATATTCTGCACAAAGGCAGACAGGTTAGCTTCACTCATGAAAGCAGTTTCCAGAGCTTCACGGTTGACAGTTACCTTATACTTAATACGAGAGTTCACAGCATGGTAAGCAGTGTAAACCTCAGCAGGGTCGCTACCAAATTCAGCTTTCATAACTTCATCATTAGTAGCGCGGTCAGCAGAGAAGTAAGGGGTTGCTTTCTGCATCATTACATAAATTTCCTGAACAGTAGCGCCAGTACCCAGAACACCCTTATCAAAAACCTGCCAAGGGTCTTCAAAAGAAATGTAACGCATAACGGTCAGACCAATACGGTCAACCAACGCATTGCAAAAATAGTTCAGACGCGGTTCATAAGAATTGATAAACGTCCATGCAGATTTAATGGAATCAGTAGTATTCTCAATCTGCGGAGCACCACCAAAAGTAGCATCACTACCAAATACAGCCTGAATAATACCAACAGCAGCGGAAGTGGCCATTATAGAATCATCCTTTCTTAGTAGTTGCACTCAATATCCAGAGTGCCATCAATAATGAGTTTGCCTTTAGCGGCAGCGGTCAAAGTTACAACACCAGTAGAAGTTACACTAGCACTAGAAATGGTGCCATCTGCAAGAACTACACGAAGACAAGGAATAGAATTGGTAACTACAAATTTACCATAGTCAGTTTTCATAACACGAGCCATTACTTCACTGGGAATTGTAAATGCGGTAGTATCGGAAGTTTTGTCCTTATCAAGAGCGGTATGGATAACCAGAACATTAGATAGGGTACTCATGTTCTGGTTGTGGAAGGAATAGGCCATAATAGTTCACCTCAATTATATGTTATTTAGCAAAGTAAATCCAGTAAAATATCTATTATTGTCACTAGAAAGGTTTGACCCTTTATAAATTAAAGCCATATTTTTGAACACAAGAGGATAAGCAGAGGAATTGGCATAATCAATAACATCATATGACATAAATGCAATGCACTCTCTTGAAACCACTCTTCTAAAAATCTCTGGCGGAACTTCAATAAGTTTTTTATTGCTAGTTAGAGCACCAGTAGATAATACATGAAAAACAAAACATTGCCAATAATGGTAAAATTTTCATCATTATAACTAAATGGTCTACTCATAATTTATCACCTACTTTCTACCAAACATCTGCTTAACAAAAGCCTGTGCGGCTTCATCAACAGTAATTGTATTGCCGTTAGGTTTTTGATAATCGTCATTCGGCTTATTGTCATCACTCAAAAATGCTTTAACATAATCTTTGCGCAAATTGTCATAAGCTTCATGCCAGTTAGCTGAACCATCTGGGCAACCACTAGTAAATTGTTCTGCTTCATTGCGACATTCATCAAATTCATCAAGAACGCCAGCAATCAGAGTTCCCTGTTCATCAGGTTTAGCATCGACAAAGCCACCAAGCATTGCAGAAATTTCGTCACGCGTTTTCATTATTTATTACTCCGTTCATAAGTAAGTTTAAGATTCTCACAGAGGGCAATAATTGCTTGCATATCAACGCCGGTTGCGTGAATCTTAATAAAATCACCTTTAGTAGATTCTCTGGGGACAGAAGTATAACTACCAAGATGTTTCATAACATTAGAGGTTGCACAAATAAAATTACTGTCAAGCCAGTTCAAAGGATTAACACGACAATCATGATAAATTACTTCAAAATGAAGGTGTGCACCATAGCAATTACCAGTTGCGCCAGAATACCCAATAAGCTGACCCTCATAAACGTGTTGACCGTTTTTGACGAAACACTCTTTAAGGTGTGCATAGCGCGTTTCAAGCTTAGAACCATTATAATTGTTATGCCTAATTCTAACCATGTTGCCATAGGACTGCATCCCAGTTTTAGTTCTACCATCCCAGCTCTGTACCTGATTTACGACACCATCCTCGGCTGCATAAACGGGTGTACATGGAGCAGCACGCAGGTCAATAGCATGATGTGCAGAACCGTTATTATAAGTCCAACCAGCTGTGATAATATGCTTCTCTAAAGGCCAGCAAAAAAGAACATCACCGTTTGATTTCCTCATTTTCTTCATCTCCTTTTAGTTTTTCTAGATAAGGCTTAAACAGAGCAGAAAGTTCAGGATTTACAGCACACATATTCTCCATAATGCTGATAAGTTCCATGATGCAAATATAAGTGACCACAGCGCCTACAAGTGGAATTTGAATTCCAAGGTCAACATATTGCATAGCGTATTCAATACCATAAGAGCCTACAATAGCAAGAATCTCCATGCACTTGTGATAACCACCCTCACGCATGATAGATGAATTGTAAGAACCATCGTGCTTTGCTTTAATCAGCCCTGTAAGAATGTCAAATGTGATAAACCCAAGAACAATGACAAAGGGCATAAACTCAACTCCTAACATTATACACCTACAATCTTCAAAATGTCCATCAGGTATCGCCTAATTATTTCATCTTCACAGTACAAACCTCCCAACCGATATTGTTTAATTATATATAATAACCAGTTAGGGCGTGGAGTGCGTGCAATCAAAATGGTATTGTAATCATGGTCATCATTTGTCAACGCATAAATTACGCCACTACCCGGACTGTATTTCCTAGAAAGATAACATTTACCAGTAGAGAAGTCTACCCACAAACCTAAATAGTCATCATGAATCTTAAAACCAAACTGATATTTAGCTTCAGGAGATTTCTTAGCAATACCAACTACACTATCAAGATAAAATTCATTATGAACTGCGTATTTACCAAACTTACTGCCTTTCATCAAACGACCAAAATCAGTTTTCTCTTTTGCTTCAATATATTCTTCATTGTTAGCAATTTGAATTAAGACTAAACCCTCTCTAGTTGTGGCAATTTGCTTCTTGTTAATCGGCTTTTTAATATCAAATTCTGTGAAATAAGGATTTGCCCATGTAACAGCGTTACCAAAGAAGAATACCACTACTCTGCGCATACGAGCAATAGTTTCATATAGTTCGCAGAAAAACGTTACTTCATCTTTAAGATAACCATGATGGCTTTCATCCATAGAGATAAATTCATCAAAGCAGATTTTGTTGACAAGTGGGAGTTCTTCGGATTTAGCAGATGAAATATATCTGGTCTGACCAGCAAGTTTACCATCTATATAATAAGCGCCTTCAGGAGTTCCCTTTAACTCATGGTCAGGAAATTCATAAGCGACTGCCGCCCAGAAATTCTCCTTGGCTTTCTTATTCATCTCAGTTTTGTAGCGGCGAATATAAATAAATTGGTTCCCATTTTTGATAAAATCTTCAGCAGCCCATTTCTTAAAGCCATAAGTTTTACCACAACCACGAGAACCAACTACAAAATTAAAGAGCGCATTATAAGATAATGTGTTCTTTAAGTCCCACCACATTGACATTATAATACACTCCTTTCATATTTTAATATTAAGCCGAGGACTCGACCATTATGCTTAGAGTTAGCGTTCCAATTAACTTAGATTGCGAACATCTTGCGCTGTCCTTTTGGATGGCGGAGTAGGAGAAATGACAAACCTATGTAACCATCAAGCTAACAGGCGTGTTAGCGCGGCTGTTGGTGGTAGAAATGGGCACAACCCCATTAACGTCCAATGACCAGTTTTCCGTTACTCTTAAAGAGTTCTACCATGTTAAGGGTGACGAAAGGAAATGAGCTAGCAGTCACGCAAACCTATCCGTAACGCTTCACGCGCCTGACCACGGCTTAGGAGCATCATTCGTGCCTTTCGCTCCCTATGATTATATTATACTTTACAATCCGTATAAAGTCAATAATACAGATTGTACTTTTTGTAAAATTAGGAATGATTATTACATAGTGTATAATGCTAGATGGGGAACGGCAATAGTACAATAAAACGGACTGCAAAAATGGGCGAGGTGAGTGGCGGTTTGAAGGTACGATAAATGGGACTTCTAAGGTTAAAGTACGATAAATGGGACTTCTAGACTTTGACACTACTTT
>ERZ838577.2680-NODE-2680-length-19146-cov-9.945315_pt1 | contig 19146 bp, 15 predicted proteins | sample MGYA00519682_ERZ838577 | MGnify/ENA primary metagenome ERZ838577 (study PRJEB31850, sample SAMEA3708838) | human gut metagenome | biome: human gut; feature: human-associated habitat; material: faeces | place: China | collected 2014 ...
ATCATTTTTTAATTCATGTGTAATCGCTTGTGTAACAATTCCATCAAATGCCATTTTTATCAGTCCTTTTTATTGTTATTTTATAATTTTAATATGTTTTGCCCAGAATGTCAATGATTTCTGATTGGGGACGGTTCCTTTTACGAAAAATGTCCCATTGGGACCGGTTCTTTTGGGGACAATTTTTATGATGATGTGAAAAAATATTACAAAAAGGAATTAATATGAATAATGATGATGACTTTTGAGAAAAATATAAAAGATACTTGATTAAGGAGATGAAGCTTGAAAAGATGGTAGTATAAATACATATAAAGGGCTATATTACAGGAATAAAACAAATGAATGACATTGATAAAAGCAATTGAAACTGATTGCTGAATATGATATATTTTACGTGCAAAAAGAATTTTATTTTTAGATTGTATGGAGGGAAGTATTGTGAAAGATTATAAATTGATGAAAAAACGTGGATTAAATCTTGCACTGTTACATGAAGTTGTTAGTATGTTAGCTAATAATGAAAGTTTACCAGATAAGTATAAGGATCATTATTTGATTGGAGAATACAAACGGATATAGGGAATGTCATATTCAGCCGGACTGGCTACTAATATATAAGATTGATAATAGTCAATTAATATTAACCGCATTTAGAACAGGCACACATTCAGATTTATTTGAATAGATTTTACATTTACCATAAATAAAATGACTAATTCGTAAGTACAAAATACGACTTAGTCATTTTTGGTTTAAATATTCTCTTTTAATATTCTTCTTATAATTGAGTACAGATATGGCTTGTATTCGTCTAGTGGTAGTGGCTCTGAATACAATATAGAATTAAATCCTGTCGAGCTAACAAGTTCAATAATTGTAAATAGTGTAACCTTTGGGTTCTTCAAATTAACATTATTTTCATTAACACGATTTACGAATTTTTCATATAGTGTCGAAGTATCATTATTTATATTAGATAGATTCGACAAATTTGATATGGTGTTGTTGAATAATCCAAAAGATAGATTCTTGGATATTAATTTTAACAATACCTTATTTTTATTTAATTCATCTAATATATGATTAATTACAAATATAATTTGATCTTCAAAATTTTGTATATAGCTATTGTTTAAAGCATCTAAAGCATCAGAAAACAGCTTATTAGAACAACTTGCAATAACCTTATCTCTAATATCATATTTATCTTTAAAATACAAGTAAAAAGTACCTTTACCAACACCCGCTTCATCAGCAATATCTTGAATAGAAGTGTTATTTACGCCTTTTTCAGTAAATAATTTTAAAGCTTTTTCCATTAATTTATTTTCTTTCTCTTTTTTATCCATCATATTAACCTTCGTTCTTTAAGGCAATAAGCCTTAATAAAATTTAAACTAAATAGATTATAACACTAAAATGACTTTTGGTCAAATGCTTCGCCCAATAGGGACGCCCCTTTTGAGGGCAAAAAATTATTGTATGGTCGAAAAATGCTGAAATTCAGTAGAAACAAAGCTAAACAATATGAATAATAAAATAGAACATTATAACATAATAATTTAAATAATTAAATAAAATTGTGAAAATTTTGTGAACAGTATTGACTAATGGTCAGAAAAGTCATAAAATATAAAAAGTGACTGATAGTCAGAATCAACCAAATAAGGTTGAAACTGGCAAATATAAAGTACAAAATGCTCGGAACGAAGAAATGTACAAGTTTTCTTCATATAATCAATTATTAGAAAAATTAGTCTATGTTCCCCGAGATGTACTAAAATTTATTTCGCCCCAAAAGGGGCGTCCCTAATGGGCGAAAGAGGTTGTCAAAATGAAAGAAAAAGAAAGGAATGTGAAATTATGAATAAGTTTGGAAAGCTTGTCTGCAAGTACAGAGTCGCAATTATTATTGTAGCACTTTTGTTATTAATTCCATCTGCTATTGGAATGGTAGCTACAAGAATTAATTACGATATTTTAACCTACTTGCCAGATGATGTAGCAACAATTCAAGGACAAAATATTTTGTCTGAACAGTTCAACATGGGATCGTTTGCAGTTTTAATTGTAGATGATGACATGAGAGCTAAAGATATTTTAAGTATGGAAGATAAGATTAAGGAGATTGAATGTGTAGACAAGGTTGTTGGAGTTTACGATGTTCTTGGAACTCAGGTTCCTCTTGATTCTCTTCCAGATGATGTTAAGGGAAAGATTAGTGCAGAGGGTAAGACTCCAATTCTTGTTACCTTTAAAACAGGAATTGCGGCTGATGATACTCTTAAGGCTATTGATGACATTAGAGATATTGCAAAGGAAAAGTGTGCGGTTGCAGGTTTATCGGCAACAGAGGACGACATGAAGGATATTTTGAATTCAGAAATGGCAATTTATGTTGTGGTTGCAGCTGTTCTTTGTATGATAGTTTTAAGTATAGCACTTGATTCTTATATAGTTCCTCTATTTTTATTGGGAAGTATAGGTATTGCAATTTTATATAATATGGGAACAAACATTATGTTTGGAGAGATTTCTTATATTACAAAAGCTATTGCAAGTGTACTTCAATTAGGTGTCACAATGGATTTCTCAATATTCTTGTATCACAGCTATATCAAAGAAAAACAAACCTCTAAAGATATATATGAGGCTATGGAAAAAGCAATTACGAGTACAATTTCTTCTGTTGTAGGAAGTTCTATAACAACAATCGCAGGTTTCTTGGCATTGTGTACAATGCAACTTGCAATTGGTAGAGATATAGGTTTGGTAATGGCAAAGGGTGTTTTAATTGGATTAATTTGTGTTGTAACAGTTTTACCTGCAACAATACTTGTATTCGACAAACTAATAGAAAAAACATCACACAAGGTTATATTACCAGAGTTTACACATTTGATAGATTTTGTTGTAAAACATTACAAAGCTGCAATTATAGTATTCTTAATACTATTAGTTCCAGCAATTTATGGAAACAGCCATGTAAACGTATATTACAACATTAATAGTTCATTACCAGAAAGTTTGGCTAGTGTGCCAGCAAATAAAGCATTAGCAGATGACTTCAATATGGTTTCTACACAGATTGCATTAGTAAATAAAGATATGCCAGATTCAAAAGTTAAGGCAATGTTAGACGAGATTGATAGCTTAGATGGTGTAGAATGGTCCATTGCAAAGGCAAAGATTACGAATGGATTAGTTCCAGACGAGATGATTGATGACGAGATAAAGAGTATTTTCGAGAGTGACAAGTATCAAATGATTGTTATAAACTCAAGCTATGAGACTGCAACAAACGAAGAGAATGAATTAGTAAATAAGATAAATGATGTAATAAAGAAATATGATGAAGACGGAATTCTTGCAGGAGAAGCTCCTCTTATGAAAGACTTAGTAGAAATTGCAGACCAAGACTTCAACAGTGTAAATATAAGTTCAATAGCGGTAATATTTATCTTAATGATATTCGTATTCAAATCAGGTTCGATACCATTCATATTAATAGCTGTAATAGAGTTTGCAATATTTGTTAATATGTCTTGCACATGTTACGCAAATGTGACAATCCCATTCGTAGCTTCTATAGTAATTGGAACAATTCAGTTAGGAGCAACAGTCGATTATGCAATATTAATGACTAATAAATATTTAGATGCAAGATGTGACGGAAAGAATAAACAAGAATCTGCAAAATATGCACTTGAAAATTCAGCAAAATCAATAATAGTAAGTGCGTCATGCTTCTTCGCAGCAACATGTGGGGTTTCAATAATATCAAAGATAGATATGATAGGTTCAATATGTACATTAATTTCAAGAGGTGCTCTAATAAGCATGGTTGTTGTAATTACAATGTTACCAGCATTCTTAATGGTATTTGATAAGATTATTTGCAAGACTACTAAACGAACTAGACATGCAGATATAAAATATTAGACCACTAAATAATTACCATTTTACCTGCGTCAAACAACATTTAAAACGCGGTTACATACACAAAGTATGCGCCCTTGCCTTTTAAATATCGTTTTCCTTGTTAAAATTTAATTCTTTAGGGTCAAATTAGAAAGGAAGTAAAATATTATGAATAATAAAAAAATAATGTCAAAGGTTATTGCTTCATCTTTAGTGCTAGCATTAGGAACAATTAATGCAGTTCCAGTTTTCGCATATAGCAAAGATGAGACTGTTTATACTAAAGCAAACGCAAATGGTAGCTCATACCAAACAATAGTAAGTGAGCATTTAAAGAATTCTGACAATGCAGAATTGCTAAAAGATATGTCTACATTGTTAAACATAAAGAATACTAATGGAGATGAAGAAGCTTCTCAAAATGGAACTTCACTTGAATGGAAGACATCTGGAAATGATATTTATTATCAAGGAAATACCGATAAAGAATTACCATTAGATTGTACAATTAAATACGAATTAAACGGAGAAGAGATTGCTCCAAACGACTTAATTGGCAAGAGTGGAAGTGTAAAAATAACAATAGAATATACAAATAAAGAAGAAAGATTTGTTAATATAAATGGTAAGAACGAGAAAATGTATGTACCATTTGTTGTAATGGCTGGAACTATGTTAGATAATACAAAGATGAAGAACATAGAAGTTACAAATGGTAAAGTTCTAGATAATGGACAAAAAACAGTAGTTGTTGGTCTTGCTTGCCCAGGATTAATAGAAAGCTTAGGATTAGAAGATGAAGATTTACCAGATTTAAATAAAGTTGAAATAAGCTTTGAAGCAACAGACTTCGAAATGGAAAATATAATGTCATATGCAACACCAAAAATATTTGATGATGCTGATATTTCTGCAATGGATAAATTAGACGAAGTTTATAGCCAGATAAATGATTTAAAATCTGCTTCAACACAATTAGTTGAAGGAGCAAAGACTTTACAAGACGGAACAGAAGAGTATGTTTCAAAGAGTACAGAATTTGCTGATGGATTAGAAACATTCAATCAAGGAATAAACACTGCTACAAACAGCTACAATAAAATAGACGAAGGAATTGATTCTGTAAATTCAAACATAAGCACAATAAAGAATGGTGCAAACAAATTAAATAAAGGTGCAAGTGATTTAAGTGATGGATTAAATTCATTACAAACAGGAGTATCTGCCGGAAAAGAGCAAGCTGTTTCTTCATTAGAGGAAAGTAGCAAAACATTATCTGATGGAATAGACCAAATAATAGCAGGAAAAGACCAAGAAGTAGAAACAATAAAAGAGCAAGTTATAGAAAATGCAAACAGCAAATTAGCAGAAGGATTAAAAACAGGAGTAAGCTCAGCAGTATCTTCTGCAATAGACAGCACAATGGAAAAGAAAATGGCAAGTGTACAAAAAGCAATTCTTGCAGATGAAACATTAACAAAAGAGGAAAAACTTGCAATTCAAAAAGCACTTTCAAGTATATCAATATCAGATACAGAAAAACAAGCTATGTCAAAACAAATTGGAACAGCAATAGACAGTGCCGTTGCTCAAACGACAAAGGCTCAAGAAGCTGGATTAGATGCAATAAATGATAATGAAAAAGGCGTAAAAGCTGGATTAAATACATTAAAGACACAAGCTGCATCAAGCATAAAGAGTGGAATAAGCGAAATTTCATCAGGATTTGATGCCATAACAGATGGAACAACTGAATTAATAGCAGGATCAAACGAATTAAAGAATGGTACATCAACATTAAGCCAAGGAACAAGCAAATTACAAACAGGAGTTAGCACACTTGCAAGTGGTTCAAAAGAATTAAAAACAGGATTAAGCACATTAAATACATCAAGTGATAAGTTAAACAGTGCTAACAAGCAATTATTAGAAGGTGCAAGTACAATATCTGATGGTGCTAAAACACTAGCAGAAGGAATATCTGAATTTGATAAAGAAGGAATAAACAAAATAGTTTCAATGGTAAATGGAGACGTAAAAGACCTACAAACAAGAGTAGAAAAACTACAAGACTTAGCAAACGAATATGATAGCTTTGCAGGAAAAGACGAAGAAGCGGAAGGAACAACAAAATTCATATTTGTAGTAGATAGTTTGAAAAAAGACAGCAAAAAAGAAGAAAGCAACATGCCAGTAGAAAATAGCGAAAGCGTTGCAAATAACGAAGAAAATAAAGAAACAAATTCAGGAAAATAAATTGTGAATTAATTTTACAAAATATCATAGAATATAAATGAATATTTATTAATACTATTGACTTAGTAAAAGTCTGATGGTACAATAAATATGTAAATATAATGTCAGCCCCTTAGTAGGCGATTGGGTAAATATGCTATGAAACGATATACAAATGCCCCTTAGCAGGCTAGTATAAATATGCTATGAAAAAATATATAGATGGAGAAACTTAAATGCAGTAGTAAATTTAGTTTCTCCATTTTTTTATGGAGGTAATATATGAGAGTTGAAGAGGGAAATTTATGCTTTATTTGCGACGAGTTTTTGGACAAGTATGGTATCAAATATAGCATAATGGAAAACAAAGGAAGCGGAAACAAAAGACCAGCATATTTTTGCTTTAGAGATAGCAAAGAGAAAGAGATACTTTGGTTTATACCAATGTCAACACAATATGAGAAATACCAAAAGATATATAAAAGAATTAGAGAAAAAATAAAAAAAGAGCCGAATAATTTTGTGTTTTTTGAAAATATTGCTGGGAAAAGAGGAGTATTTCTTATTCAAAATATGTTCCCAACACTAGAAAATTATGTTATAGGAATATATAAAACTAATAATGGTATAATTAAAGTCCCAAAAGTAGAAAAAACGGAAGTATTAAAAAAGGCAAAAGAAGTACTCAGATTAACTAATTTAGGCAAGGTAGTAACTTTAACAAATCTGCCACAATTTCTATCTGAAATAAAAAGAGATGCTAAACGTAGAAAGATATTTATGAATATTCAAGAAACGTATATTCCATACGAAATTGATTGGGGAGAACCACAAGGAAAAGAAATATGGTGGAATTAAATTATTCAATTTACTTATAAACAATTTACATTTCCTTCTTTATATGATAATATTTGCATTATTAAAAATTTTGGAGGAACAATGATTAAACGAATTATTTTTGACATAGATAATACATTAATAGATTGGAAAGCTGAATATTGGGATTGCCTAAAAAATGTTTTCGACGAGCTTAATCTGCCATATTCAAGTGAAACTAAAGCTAAGATTCAATATGTGGTTGATAATTATGAAGATGGTATAAATATTACATATTCAAAAGAGCTCATGATGAATGCTATAGAAGAAGAATTAGGATATAAATTGCCAGAGAGCTTTTTTGATATATGGATACGATATTTGGGTATGTGCGTACCAGAAAAAGCTGATGATGAAGTTGTATACACATTGCAATATTTGAAACAAAAATATGATTTAGTTGTTCTTTCAAATTGGTTTAAAAAATCGCAAGATGAAAGATTAAAAAGGCTAGGGTTAGATAAGTATTTTTCAAGAACATATATGACAGAAAATATACCGATGAAACCTAACAAAGAAGCCTTTGAAATTGCTAAAGGACCATATGAATTTTCTGAATGTGTAATGGTAGGAGATAGCTTAAAAACAGATGTATCTGGAGCTGTAAATGCTAATATGAACGTGATATTCTATGATAGAAACAATATAAAGATAAATTCGAATGAATATATAATGGCTACTATTCGTAAATTTACAGAACTAACTGATATTTTATAATAATATTTATTATTGTATAAAAAATTACAAAATAGTCACATAAATTATTGAATTTACTGTTGCCAATTGGACGAAAAAGTAGTAATATATAGGAAGCAAAAAGTAGACAAGCTTTATGGGTTATAGGACACTCCCAGAAACCTAAATTTATAATAAACAAGGATGTAAAAAATGAGATACACAGAACAAGATAATGAAGACGATTTAGTAAGAATTAAAGTAATTGGTGTTGGTGGTGCTGGAAACAACGCTGTAAATAGAATGATAGATGAAGGAATACGTAATGTACAATTTATTGCGATAAATACAGAAGAACAGGCTTTAGCACAAAATAAAGCTACAACTGTTATGCATATTGGAAAAGGTACAACAAAAGGTTTAGGAGCTGGAGCTAACCCTGTTTTAGGAGAAATGGCTGCAAGAGAAGATGAAGAAAATATAAAGAAAGCATTAGCAAATACAGACATGGTATTTGTAACATGTGGTATGGGTGGAGGCACTGGAACAGGTGCTGCCCCAGTTGTATGTGAAATAGCAAAATCAATGGGAATTTTAACAGTAGGAATTGTAACAAAGCCATTCTTATTTGAAGGAAGAAAGAGAAAAGCAAATGCTGATGATGGTATTGTTAGAATGAAGAAAAATGTTGATGCTCTTATAGTTGTAGAAAATAACAACTTATTAAAAGCAATGCCAAAGGGAACAACAATGATACAAGCATTCCAAGAGGCTGATAGTGTTCTAAGAAAAGGTGTTCAAGGTATAACAGACTTAATAACAATACCAGGATTTATAAATATAGATTTTGCAGATATAAAAACAATAATGAAAGATAGTGGAATTGCACATATGGGTGTTGGTGTAGCTGAAGGCGACCAAAGAGCTTTAGATGCTGCAATGACTGCTATGGATAGCCCACTTCTAGAAACATCTGTAAAAGGTGCGAAAGGCTTAATCGTAAACGTTACAGGTGGCATGGACTTAGGCCTAAGTGAAGTAAGCACAGCTGTTGGATACATAAAAGAATTCTTAGATCCAGAAGCAAACATAATCTTCGGTACAATAGTTGATGAAAGAATACACGATGCAATAATGGTAACAGTAATAGCAACTGGAATAGAAGAAAATGCAGATGCAAAAGTTATAAAGTATAATATATAAATAAATTAAGCTAAATAATCTACCATTAGGAAGATATCTTCCTAATGGTAGATTTTATATTTGACAAAAATCAAAAATAAAGTTGATATTTTGAAAGAAGCTATTTACAATATTTTTTATATTTGGTAAAATCATAAATGATAAATATCGTTTTTAAATTCTATAAAATAGTTTATAGAATTAATTATAGAAATAAAAAAAGGAGACATACTAATGAAAAACAACTTCTAAAAATATAAGAAATATAAAGATACACAGGAAAGGATTTGAAAAAAATGAATAAAAAATTAAAAAGGCTGAAAGCCTTATGGCTGTACACAGGTAATCTTAGAGAAAAAGGAATAACGCTTATTGCACTAGTTGTTACAATAGTTGTTTTGCTAATTTTAGCGGGAGTAAGCATAAATTTAGTAATTGGAGATAATGGAATAATAACAAGAGCAAAACAAGCAGCGTCAGCCACAGAAGAGGCGAGTGCAAAAGATGAAATAGAAATGTACTTAGCCGGTGTAAAAATAGAAAAAGAACAAGGCAGTGGATTTAGGGTTGCGGACTATCTGAGTTCAAATGTAGGAAATGATGGATTAGAAGATTTCTTGAACAATGGAGATGGAACAGCACAAGTAGTATATAAAGGATATAATTTTCTTGTAAACTTAGAAGATTGCACATATACGTATTTAGGAAAGAATAATGGAAATGGTATAAGTAGATATATAAGGCAAGTTCTAAATAACAATAACCAAGATGTACCAGGAATAGCAATGGTAGAGGCAGGCGAGCTGGAGACAGAAGATTTAGGATGGAAAGTATTAAGTGTAAATGAAGATGGAACAGTAAACTTAATAGCAAATACCAATACAGGATTTGAAGTATCATTAACAGGAATAAATGGATATACGAACGGAGTAAAAGCATTAAACGAGATATGTTCAAAATTATATGGAAATCTTGAGATAAATGGAGTAAAAGTAATATCAGCAAGAAATGCAAATTTAGAAGACTTTTATGATGTAACATATAAGGTACAAAGAACATATGTAAATAATAAGAAGATACAGCCATATATAAATACATTAGATGTATCAAATAACGGGTATTCAAAAGAGCAAATAAGTGACTATGTAGACGCAAGTAATATATCTGGAAATCAAGCAGACAATACACAAATGCTATTAGCAAATACATCACCAACAATAAAGATAATAGATAAAGTTACCAAAAAATCAACGTATGATATGATGAGCACGAGAACAAGATATTGGTTAGCAACAAGAAGTACATTTCCAGATTGGGCTTCACAAAATGGAACAATTCCATATTCAGAAGATATATCAAATGAGGAATATAGCATGATGTATGCTGATATTAGTGGAAATTATGCTTCATATGATTTATTTAGAGCGAGTGAATATAATACAGCCGGTGCAAGTTATACAACTCAGAGTTGCGCATTGCGTCCAGTAATAACAGTATCGGCAGGTAGTGTACCGAATAAAACAATAGGTACAAATGTAAATACAGACCCATTCTATAAAGGAAAAACAGGAGACGAAGCAAAAGGATATGTTAAAGGCGACTCAATTGCAAGTTTATTAAATTTAGATATACAATCTATAAATAAAATAGATTCAGGGTTGCCAGTAATAGAAACAGATATGACATGGACAAAATTAGCAGACGGGGGATATGATTCATTAACAGGAGAATTTGATACAAGCAAATATGACTATTATATAGCAGATAGAGCAACAAGTTTGCAAATGAGATTAACAGGAGCAGCAGGATACAACAATGGAGTATTAGCCATGGATACAGTATGTAATAATCTATATGGAAACTTAACAGAGATAAAATTAAGTGATGGATCAACGAAAAAGGTAAAAGTAGTACTAGCAAGAAATGCAAAATTTGAAGACTTTTACGATGATAGCAACTTAAGTAATGGAACATACGGTGGCATATGGAGTACAAATGCAAATGATAGCACAGCACCAAATAAGATAACTTCGCCAAGTAATAGATATGCACCAACATTATTTACGCAATATGAAGGAGGAAACAATTTAGATACGAGTAATCCAAGTAAGGGATATTCAGATGCAAAAATAAGTTCATATATATTAAGTAATGCAGGAACAAGCTCATTTGTGTCAAATGATCAAAAAAACTCATACGCATATGAGAAATATGATGCAGACCCGGGATTAAAGGTAATATATAATGCATATTGGGGAGGAGCAAACAGAAATACAGCAAGAATAAATATAGGAAGAGAATATTTGCTTTCGTCGCGCTGCGTCGGTGCGAATTTGTACGACAGTACCTTCCACTTACGCTTTGTGTCAGGTGGTTCTATCGTGGCCAGCTATGTGTTCTCCTCTAGCGCCGGCACGTACTCTCTTTGTCGCAGTCTCCGCCCAGTCTTGCAGGTGAAAAAATAGTTGAGCATATATAAAATTAGCAATCTAAAATAAATAATATATAAGAAAATATCGATGTTCACACTCTTATGTAAAGTTCATATTATATAAAAGAGAAGTCCTAATAAAATTACATTTTATAGGTAAAATAATAGGGCTTCAAGGAGGAACTTTACGTGAGTATTAATAGTACGACACAAATTGCTATTGGTTTATTAGTACCTTTTATAGGAACAACACTACGGTTCTGCTTTAGTATTTTTGTTAAAGAAAGAAATTAAACCGATAATACAAAAATTATTACTTGGATTTGCTGCAGGAGTAATGATAGCCGCTTCTGTATGGTCACTTCTAATTCCAGCAATAGAAATGGCAGAAACTCAAGGAAAACCTGCGTGGTTACCCGCTTCTGTTGGATTTATGATAGGAATTGTAACATTAATTGGTGTAAATAATCTGGCAGAAAAAATAGAAAAAAGAAATAATAAGAAAAACGAATGTGCTATTTGTGATGATATCGAAAATTTATTAACCACAGAAGAAAATGATGAAAAAATTATAATAAAAAATAAAGAAAAATTAAACATCAAAGAAAAAGTAAAGAGTACTACAATGCTAATGCTTGCAGTAACACTACATAACATTCCGGAAGGAATGGCTGTTGGAGTTGCGTTTGCAGGATTATTCTCACAAAATACAGGAATAACACTCGCAGAAGCATTTGCGTTAGCTATTGGAATAGCAATACAAAATATACCAGAAGGGGCAATTATATCAATGCCACTTCATAGCTCTGGAAAAAGTAAATTTAAGTCATTCTTAGGAGGTACTTTATCTGGAATAGTAGAACCAATTGGGGCAATAATAACCATTGCATTAACGAGGATTGTGGTGCCAATTTTACCATATTTTCTATCATTTGCAGCAGGAGCAATGATTTACGTAGTATCATCTGAGCTAATACCTGAAGCACAAGCTGAAAAAAAATCAAATTTAGTAACTGTTAGTGTGGGGGTAGGCTTTGTAATAATGATGCTTTTGGATGTTGCGTTGGGATAGTAAATAATAAACCCCATATATAGTGTATATTCTATATATGGTGGGTTATTTTTTATTTATAGAGAGCATAAATTAAGAAAAATGAAACAACATAATTAAATTGACATAGCACATATAGAATGATATAATATTCGTGTAAAAATTTGTTATTTATGAGGTAATTATTTCATAAATGATAAGTTTAATAATAAACAATATTGGAGGAAAAAAATGAGTAAATTATCTGTTCGGGATTGTATTGGTTCCGGGTATTCTTCAGTGTTGATTAACACCACAGAAGAAACTCGGGCGATTAAGGAGTGCCTGCAAGCAAGTATTGAATATGGAATTAAGCTGTTTGGTTGGACCTGTACGAGAGGCATTGTAGAAATATTGCCTTATGAAGTAGAAGATGAACCTGAAGACGAAGCCGAAGATGACACTGATGTCAATTATTACAACGAATTGACAAGAGAAATAGAAGAAAATCCGGAAGAATACGAAGTTATGGATGGATACGTATTTAAAAAGCGCGATCCAGATATGACTGATCCGCAAGAGGCTCTTGTTAAAGGCCTTGAATTAAATGGCGGTGAAGGGAAATACATTTTCTGTATTATCGATTTTCATCATTATCTGAATCAGCCGATGGTCTTAAGAGCAGCAAAAGATGCTTTTGAAAAAGCTGAGAACTTGGGTGTTAGCTATATTTTTATTAGCAGCAAGTTTGAAGTTCCGGCAGATTGGCAGGAGACGATTATTTCTATTGAACTCGAACTTCCAACTAAAGAAGATCTTGTAGATTCATTCAATGAAACAATCAGGTATATTGGCAGAAACAATAAAGGACTGTTGACTTTCGAAAGCGAGGAACAGAAGCAGAATACCATAAAAAAGGCGGCAGAAATTTCTATCGGCTTAACGTATACACAGGCTGACAGTGCATTGTTTACATCTGTTTTCCTGCAAAGGAAGATTGATATTGATGTTATTGCAGAAGTTAAAGCACAAACTATTTGCAAAGATGGTTTGCTGGAATTCTGGAGTAATAGTGAAGATTCTAAGATTGGTGGCATGAAAAATTTAAAGGAATATACAGCAAGAAGAATTTTGGCGTATTCCGATGAAGCAAAAAAATATGGATTGCCTAATCCTAAAGGCGTATTGTTGGTCGGCATTCCCGGTTGTGGTAAAAGTTTGGCTGCTAAGTCGATTGCACACAGCTGGAATGTTCCTCTGATTAAGTGCGATTTAGGAAAACTTTTCGGAAGCTATGTTGGAGACACCGAAGCTAATACTAGAAAAGCCCTTCATATTGCAGAAGCTATGGCACCTTGTGTGTTGTGGATTGATGAAATTGAAAAGGGATTAGCTGGTGCTGGTTCTGGTGGTAGAAATGATTCTGGCGTATCTTCGAGAATGTTTGCCAGCATCCTTACATGGATGCAGGAAAAGAAATCTCCTGTTTATGTCGTGGCAACTGCAAATAGTATTACATCTTTGCCTTCTGAACTTTTAAGAAAAGGTAGATTCGACGAAATTTTCTTTGTTGGGCTTCCTACTCAGGAAGAACGCGAAGAAATTGTTGCAATCCAGCTTGAAAGAAAAGGTAGAGAGCAAAAAAACTTCGATGTTAAGAAAATTGCACAAAGTTGTGACGGATTTACAGGAGCTGAAATCGAAGAAGCTATCGTATCAGCAATGTTTGAAGCTTATGCAGATAATGCAAGGGAATTAACGAGTGATGACATTATTTCGCAGATGAAGAGTTGCCAACCCGCTTCTGAGGGAATTATGAAAGATACCGTAGAAGCTCTTAATGAATGGGCTAGCAAAGAAAATGTTCGGAACGCTAATTCTACTGTATGTACTCAAAATGAGAACTCTGCAAAAAAGACCGCAACTAAAAAGACGCCTGGTGGCCGCACTATTAGAAGAGCTGGAGGAAATAAGGAATGAGTCACTTTACGCATGTTTCTGCTGAAATTAGAGATCTTGACGCTTGCAACAAAGCACTTAATAATATGGGGCTTACCATGCAAAGCTATGGAAGCTGTCGGTATTATTTTGGAACAGAAATGAAAGAGAATGTTGTCAGATTGCCTGGGCAATATGATATGGCTCTGGAAAAGAATGGTACTGGTTCTTATCGCATTACTGCTGATTTTTATGGTGGGTATGTTGAAAGGACTATTGGACCGAGAGGTAGCATTCTTCTGCACAATTATTCTGTTGAGATGCTAAAAAAGGTTGCAAAAAGATTGCATTTTTCTGTAACTCCGAAGGGTAATGACATCTATAAGGTAAGGGATCCACAGGATACCGATGGTGGCCATATGTTGGTAACAGTATCTAAAGATGGAAATCTGACTTTTGAACCTAAGGGGTTGAAAGGGAAAAAATGTGCGAAGTATCTTCAACTTGAAGATTCTTTGGGAAAAATTGAGCAAAGAGAATTTACCAAAGAATACTTGAAGGAAAGTGCAGCAGAAGTTAAGACAGAAAACCGTCAGAAATTGAGGGTAGGAGGCTACTAAATTGAAAGTTGCATTAGTTATTTGCAATGATATGCACATGGATATAGCTAATGCAAACACCATCGTAAATCATCTTATGGCAACAGGGTACGAAGTCGTATGTGATTATACTATTGCTGATACAGTAATTATTCTCACATGCGCCTTCGGCCCACATAAGATGTATTCTGTTGATGTTATTGCAGACGTTAGAATTAATGCAAAACCTAGTGCAAAAATCATTGTTACTGGTTGCCTTGAAAAATTATGCCACTCCGACTTGGAAGCAATTCCCGGGATTGACGTAATACCGTTAAATGAGGTTTTTACTACACTTGCAAAGCCGACTACAGTTAAACAGTATATTCCACAGAACAAAGTAATTATTTCTACAGGATGCCTTCATAAATGTTCTTATTGTGTATATCCGAAAATTGTAGGAGAGTATAAGAGTAGACCGATAGAAGATATCTTGGATGAAATTGAAACAATGCATGCTAAGGAGTCTACTATTTACATTACCGGAGCGCAAGAAACAGCCGATTATGGTGTTGACTTGTATGGCAAGAGAAGCTTTGCTGAGTTAATGAGGAGAATTGTTACAAGATTTCCGGATTGCAATTATGTTATAGGTTGGTTTCATCCTGCAGGATTAACAGAAGAGGTTATGACTCTTATTTTGGAGAATGAGAATATTGTAGAAATAATGTTACATATTCAGCATGTATCTAAGAAAATTCTAAAGGATATGAATAGACCTGCTTTTGACATTGTAGATGAGAAAGTTCGAATTTTGAAAACGGTCAGGCCTGACTTAGTTATTTCGACAGAGGTGATTACGGGATTTCCAGGAGAAACAAGTTTACAATTTCAGGAACTTGTAAAATATCTTAAAAAGGGATACTTTGATGATATTGGAGTTGCAAGCTACGAACCTGTTGAAGGCACTCTGGCAGCTAAATTACCAAAACAAATACCAGCCAAAACCAAGAAAAGAAGGATGGAATGTATTATGCAAGAGTTTTCTGCAACATGCTATCCTGCACCTGATGGAGAACCCAAAAGTGCTTTTGACGAATTTTTTGCGGTAAATCATATTTTAAAGCAAATGCCGAAAAATATTTTTAAGGTAGAAGCGAGACAAAAGTATGCGTATATTGCCGGAACAGATACGGAGGAAAAACTTGAGTTCGAACGGGTATTCCGAAGTGTTATGCTTCAAATTATTGAGGCTAGGAGTGATTTTGACTTTGAAAGAGTTAAGAAAAACTTGAGCGTCTATACTGATGAAGCAAAAACAAAGTTTTATGAGATAATTGAAAAAGGAGATTTTAAAGAACAACAAAAAAATAAAGCAAGAAGTTTATTATTAAATAATGCCTGATCACAAATGTGAAAGGAGAACAATTATGGGCAAAAGACGCCATTTGTATATTCCGGGCTATGAGAACAAAGCAGGAACGAATGGAACTGCAAACTCTAGACAAGGAGAAACAAGGAGTGCTCCGCGAACTACTAATCCTAGAATAGAAATCCGCGATGAGGAGCAACCGACATATGTACAACCATATGAGAACATAAGAGTAGAAACAACAATACAAGATACATATGAAAATGAACGGCAGTACCATTCTCGTACTGATGAAGAACTGAAACTTCAGCGGTTAGTGAGAAAACTGAGAAATATTACTGAGAGTGACAATGATACTTGTGGCTTAATCGGTGTTTTCGGAACGGGAGCTGACGAACTGGTAAAAGATGCATTGAGACATGTTAGAAATATTGTTATTTTCAACAAAATCCCAATAACTTTGGATACGGATGTTTATGCCGCTATGGGTGCGTCAGTATTGGAGAAACACCAAAAATATGATAATAGAAGTTATGATAGCCGTGCAATTTTAAGAGAACTTGAACAGGTTGTTCGTAGAGAAGTTGACACGGAATATATGTCAGGTTTGGCTATGATGCAAAGAATAAATAGAAACATGGAAAGAGATGAACATCTTAAACAAGCTATTATAATGATGAAAAATTGTTTCTACACTGGATATACAAAATTCATTTTTATAATAGACTATGGTACAAATCCGATGGATACCAAGTTTTTGGAAATGTTGAAAAAAATAAACGGAGGTAACATAATCATTATTGTACAGTCACTAATTGGTCTAAATTTTCAGAGAGCAAGCATCGGTCATACCGATGGTAGTATGTTTATGAGATACTTCTCAAGTGACAATGTATTTTGTAAAGACTATGTAGAAGAGGATGAGTATGAACCCTGAATTGTTAAGCTGCCATGTGAAGAGATTTTTATGCCCGATTTGTGGAAAATGGCATAATTGGAATTCAAGATTTAGTTTTTCGGATGGAGAAGTTAAACGTTCAGAGTACGGGAAAAAATATAAAATATATTTGAGCTGTGACAGTATAGAAGAAGAATGGTATGAAAAAGGTGTTTTTATAAAAATGTCTTTTTATGCATCTTATAATATTGTTATAACATGCAATTTTAGCTTAGTAATCTCTACTGGTTTTGAAAATGAAAAATGTATCTATGAAGATGTCTATTATTTATATGACTTTAAAGAGTCTGAAACAGAGCCAATAGTTTATTTACTACAACCATTTGCTGAAGCAGAACTCTGTACTCGAAGCGACTGTGAATTTTCTACAGTTTGTATAAGAAAGAGAAGTTCAAATATTCAGTTTGCATTGGAATTTGACTCTAAGGATTATGCATTACATGCTACAATTAGACAAAGAGAAAACTTACAAAAGATGGAACAAAAACTAAGAGCTGAAGAAGAAAGGTTGATGAAACAGGTTGATACTCGGTGTTTGCCGTCTAATTTACAAGCAGATGAGGTATTAAATTCTGAAAAACAGGTTGAACAAACAAAGCTATCAGAAACTGAAAGACAGGTTGAGCAGGAGAAAACTCTGGAACCAGATATTAAAACAAGAAAAAAGGTCGAGCCACAAGAAAAACACAAGAAATGTTATCCAAAGAAAAGGAGGACATTATATTTTCAAAAGAGGATTGAATGATGAAAATATTACATGAAAATGTTTTTAAGAGCTTAGATTTTGTGGGTTTTCAGTGTCCGTATTGCGGAAAGAAACATTGCTTTGAAAAAAGACGTAATTGGCATGATACACAAAAAAGCCATGAATCCTTAGAATTGCACTGTACAGAATTTAATGTTAGTGCTCAGATTTTAATTGTTAATCAGGGTAATTGTAAGTTTAAAATTACTATACCGGGATTATGTGGAAGGTGGTATGAGTTAAAAGTTGAGACTGATATATTTGGCGAATGTGGTTGCTTTGATACATTAACATTTGATGTTAATAATAAAAATTTTATGTTATGTGTGATGAATCAAGATGCCATATATTCTGCAATTCAAAAATTTCAAAAATACGAAGATGTAGGATGTGATAAGCAATATTATGACAGAAAATGCAAAGGAACAGAAAACTGCTGGTATGCTCGTATAAACAGAAATGATCAAAATCAATACGATGACTACAGAGGTATGGTCCCTTTGGAGGTATTCTTGTATGCTGAAAAAAGTGCAGAGTATGAGCAAATTAAGGATGAAACATTGATTAAACTTGAAGTGGAGGCTTTGAAGAAAGAAATTGCAGAGCATCAAAAAACAATAGAAAGATTGAAAAGATTTCTATAACAAAGAGCAGGTGTGTTAAAATACATGCCTGTTCTTTAATTGACATAATTAGTGCAAAATGGTATAATAAATTTTGTTGGCAATACACACCAGTGCTCTCTGCACAAGAGTACGCAATCTACGTAACCAAAGTGGTATGTAGAAAAAGAAAGGATAGTCAATATGACTCTAAAAAAAGCAATAGCAAAGGCATTGCTAGCTTTTGCAATAAGCCTGACCACACTTGCGTTATTTTGCATAAATGCAAGTGCGGCGGCAAAAACAACAGTTGTATTGGTTGACGAGACCTATTCGTCGCGGTACTTTAGCTATGAGCCGACTGTCTCGGAGTACTTGAATAACACATCTGCTGACATTGTTCGGTTTGGAAAAAATGGCAAGACTGCACTCTATGATGAAGTGCAGAAAGCTATTGACGACGGCTATGTTAACATATACGTCATCAGTGACTGCTGGAATACTACAGGCAGAGAAAGCGTAGAGGCAAACAATGCTCAGATAATATTGCTTACTCCGTATTTCGAGTCAAAGGATGTTGATAAGCATCTCTCTGATGTG
>ERZ838577.2683-NODE-2683-length-19098-cov-3.606365_pt1 | contig 19098 bp, 6 predicted proteins | sample MGYA00519682_ERZ838577 | MGnify/ENA primary metagenome ERZ838577 (study PRJEB31850, sample SAMEA3708838) | human gut metagenome | biome: human gut; feature: human-associated habitat; material: faeces | place: China | collected 2014 ...
GGAAACAAAGCCCTTTTTGTGCTTTATCCAGCATCCGGCGGATAGAGTCGAACTGGTTCTTATTGATAAAGCTCTTGAAGAACAGGTCGGAAGAGAACTGGATGGTGATCTCCCGTATCTCTTTGGAGCGGCATTCATTCTGTTCCCATACGTGTTCCAGGTCTTTGCCCGTGATCAGAACCAGATCATAATCTCCTATCACTTCGGAGGAATCTCCTACTACACGCCTGACTCCGGCAGCCTTTTCCGTAAAGTTCAGTTCAAATTCAGAATGATTATGAATCGGATAGGTAAACTCCGTCTTATAACGTTCTGCAATATAGAAACAGTCTTTGTCGGACAAAGGTGTAATTTCACGTATAATCTGGTTGGGTATAGGTGTGTTCATAATCAATAATGGTTAACAGTATGTATCGTTCTTAAAATATATAGTATTCTATCTTTTAAATCAGTGTTCTATCTTCACTCCTATCCGCCGCAGGTCTTCACCCGACGGATTCTGGAAGACGCGCAGGCCGAACTCCGGAATAATGGCAAGTACATGGTCGAACACGTCTGCCTGTATGCCTTCGTAGGCAACCCATACTTTGTTGGCAGAAAAGAAATAAAGTTCCAGCGGAATGCCGGTTTCTGTAGGCTGAAGCTGGCGTACCATACAGGTCAGGTCCTGATTAACGGTGGGCAGGCTCCGCAAATAACTGGTCAGATAGGCACGGAAAACTCCCAGATTGGTCTGCCTCCGCCCGTTCACTAACACGGAATTATCAATATCATGCTCCTTATTATATTCTTCTACCACTTTCTCCGTTTCATCTACGTAATTTGTCAGCAACTGTATCTTGCGATATTTCTCCAGCATTTCGGGAGTACAGAAGCGCACGCTTGTCATATCGATATTAATGGAACGCTTCACCCGGCGTCCGCCGGACTCCTGCATTCCCTGCCAGTTCTGAAAAGAGTCGCTGATCAGCAGGTAAGGAGGAATGGTCGTAATCGTATTATCGAAATTACGCACCTTAACGGTATTCAGCGTAACTTCTATCACTGTACCATCCGCACCATATTTCGGCATGGTGATCCAGTCGCCCACCTTCAGCATATTGTTGGCAGAAAGCTGAATACCGGACACAAATCCCATAATACTGTCTTTGAAAACCAACATCAGAATAGCGGCAGACGCTCCCAACCCGGTCAGCAAGACCATCGGGCTCTGATTGATCAGAATGCTTATAATAATGATGGCTCCTATAAAGAAAAGAATCACTTGCGCCGTCTGCAAAAGTCCTTTCAACGGTTTGTCCCGATACTGCTCCCGCTCACTGTAGACTTGATAGACAGCCGTAAACAAAGCGCTGATGAAACGAAGAAAAACGGCAATGATATATATCAGACAGAGACGCCGCAGGAAATCGAGCAAGTCAGAATCCGCGTGTTCGGGGAATGCGATAGGAATGGCAATATAAATCAGGATAGGCGCTACCATCCGGCTGACATTCACCATCACTTTATGGTTGAATACAATATCGTCCCAAGTAGCTTTGGTCTGCTTCACCAGCTTGGCTACCACCCGCAATATGATTTTACGGCAGATTATGTTAGCCAAGAAAGCTATTCCGATAATAAACAGCAATACGATCAGATTATCTATTTTGTCCGCCCATACTTCATCCACACCTGCCGAGAGCAACGTACGGTTGACCTCCTGCATCACGGCATTGCCAACATTCTCCGTATCTCCATTTGCCAATGCCACACTCACTGTATCAATCACTTCTTTCATAAAATAGTATCTCTTTTAGTTTATTCCCTTATTAGTTAGTTCCCTTTTGTTTATTCTCCTTTGCCCAGATATTCCTGAATGTCCTGCCTCAGCCAGTCATAGTGGAAAAGTCGCTTATAGGCGACGTTCTTCTTCAACATGATTTCGACATTCACCTGACTGTTCTGATAACAAGTCAATTCATTCCTGAATTGTTCATTATGTTCCGCCAGTCGTTTGATTTCCTGTTCCCGTTCCCGGCGCAGGGCGGTACAGACGGGAATCAGAAGTTTCATCACCACATTATCCATCACGTGATGTCCCTGCATATATAAATAGGTGGTTTCGGGGACGAGCCCCAGTTCCTTTAATTCCGACCGCAATCCGTTCACTTGGTTGACAGAACCGGGGAAACGTTTCTTCAGTTCAGAAAGTTTCTGATTAACCCGGTGTTGCAATGCTTCCAAGCTGTGTTCCGGATGTTTCAGACTGATCTCCCGCAAAGAGGTATAGGTATGGAAGTCGTACATCGGGAAAGTATACGTATCCCGTTGGCGATAAAACCACACGTTCCACAGGAAAAGCGGGTATACAATTTCCGAATACCGTTTCAGATAAGCGTTGAAATCCAGTATAAAACGGTCGTTCAATGTGGCCTGCACACATACTTCGTGAAGACTTTCGGCAAAGCAGTGATAGTTTTCGATGGCGTATGTGTAGGTCTGGAATATATATTTGTTCCGGTTGATCTTTCGGGAAGTGTTCGTGGCTCCCTGCAACAGGAAATCATAGTCACTGTCGACACAGGCAATCAGACTTCTGCCCAGTTCGGCGGTGTTCAGCGTGTTCATGAGTACCATCTTCTTACCCTTTGCCAATGAGGTGGCCGAAGGGAGCATCACTTGAAAATAATGCTCGTCATTTTCAAACTCTTCGAGTAATGTGCGCCAGAAGGCAACATCATCGTAGCTCTCTACGTAAGCAATGATGCGCCGGCGAGCCTTTTTGGAATACAGCTTGTGGGCAGCATTGAAGTAAGAAGAAGTCAGATTATCGCGTAGTGAAGTTGCCATGTAGAAGTTGTCATTAACAATTAATAGTCGGGGTGAGTCTGAATCCGTCCGCTTCGGTGGAAATATCGCTCACCTCTGTCACTGCATCCAGCCAGCCTTCCATGATGACGGCAGGCGAATGGGTGGTCAGAATGATTTGCACATTGGGATTCAGTTCACGAATCATTGAAATCAGTTTCTGTTGCCATTCGATGTGCAGGGAGGCTTCCGGTTCGTCCATGAAAAGGACACAGTGACTGTTGTCCTGCACGAGCACTGTCAGCAGAATCACGAGCATTTGCTTTTCACCGGACGAGAGCTTATATGGAAACAGCAATTCTCCGTCCTGATAGAAGGCTATGTCATTCCGACGGCGGTCTATCTTTTTGCGGGTGTAGCTGAAAAGTTCGTCAATCATATCCTGAAAACGACGTTTGGCAAGGGACAGGGTGGCGGCTTTGCTGCGCTGTTCCTCGTCATTGCTGGAAAGCATTTCGATCATCTTATTGCCGATATTGACCTGATAATCGAGATAGCGGCGCTGCAACAGATACAGTTGCCAGTCCAGTTCGGACTTCACGTTCTTGTCTGCCATGCGTGCCGTGAAGTCACCCATAATCAAGGGGCGGTCGTAGCTGCGGATCACATCGTATGGGATATAAGTCGCTGCGGGATTATCAAAGAAGAGGTGTACTCCGTTCTTCGCGTCGCTTTTCATTTCACCGGAGAGCTGTATGTCACCGGAAAGCTGTTCGAGGTATCCCACCGAACGGTTCAGAATTGTGGTCTTTCCCACTCCGTTGATGCCAGAAAGGATATTCACATCCGGACGCAAATCCCATTGTATATTAAAGCGGCCCCAGAGTCCTTTGATCTCGATCCGCCGGATATAGTCTGCCTGTTGTTCCATAATATTCAATTTTAATCAAGGCAAATATAAACAAATCATGCGACAAATTGGTTACCTTTGCAGCAGTTTTCATCCTTTGTAACAATTAAAAGGTATACACGAACTTATGGGCAATAACAAGAATCTGCATGGGCATCTCTTTGCGCTCACGGCAAATGTCATGTGGGGACTGATGTCTCCTATCGGCAAATCGGCACTTCAAGAGTTTTCCGCTATCTCCGTCACCACGTTTCGTATGGTAGGTGCGGCAGCGGCATTCTGGATACTTTCCATCTTCTGCAAACAGGAGCATGTGGACCACCGTGATATGCTGAAGATTTTCTTCGCTTCCCTCTTTGCTCTGGTTTTCAATCAGGGGGTATTTATCTTCGGGCTTTCCATGACTTCGCCTATCGATGCTTCTATCGTAACGACTACTCTGCCGATAGTTACCATGATTGTGGCAGCCATCTATCTGAAAGAGCCGATTACGAACAAGAAAGTACTGGGTATTTTCGTGGGAGCTATGGGAGCGCTTATCCTTATTATGAGCAGTCAGGCAGCGAGTAGTGGTAACGGAAGTCTGATCGGCGACTTGCTTTGTCTGGTTGCGCAAATCAGTTTCTCCATCTATCTGACGGTGTTCAAGGGGCTGTCTCAGCGATATTCGGCAGTAACCATCAATAAATGGATGTTTATCTATGCTTCGATGTGTTATATTCCTTTCTCTTATCAAGATATTTCGGTCATTCAATGGACCAGCATTCCAATGGTTGCCATTTTGCAGGTATTGTATGTCGTACTGGGAGGAAGTTTCCTTGCTTATCTCTGCATCATGACAGCTCAGAAGTTACTTCGCCCTACAGTGGTAAGTATGTATAACTATATGCAGCCGATTGTGGCTACGATTGCAGCAATCCTCATGGGAATCGGGAGCTTCGGCTGGGAAAAAGGAATCGCCATTACACTTGTGTTTCTGGGTGTGTATATTGTGACGCAGAGTAAGTCTAAGGCGGATTTTGAGAAGGCGGGAAAGGAGTTGTAGGAGTTCCCTCATTCCGATTAAAATAAAGAAAAGCATCAATGGGGATGTGTCGAAACCCTCATAAATTTAGAAGGGGGGACACATTCCCATTGATACTTTTCTTCTATAGATTCAGCTATCTTTAGTTAGCCAGAATCGTTATCTCCGCACCGGACGCAAAATCCTGTCCATTCTGTTCGCTTAAAGCCGTGAAACGGATATAACGTGCCTTCACCGGTTTGTCAAACAAGACTCTCTTTTCTTTGGAGTCCCTTGCGAACGTTCCTTTATTAACAGGCTCTCCCCATTCTTTTCCATCCATGCTGACCTGAATAGAGTAATCCTTGATATTACCGTTTCCTCCATTCTGTCGTGGCAGGTAAGTAAAGCCTTTGATTTCCTTGACTTCACCGGCATCCAGATCTACCCAATGCGGGTATTTGGCAACTGTCACCGAATACATGGTATGCCAGATGGTATTCGGATCACCATCAGTCAGATGAGAAGCATCGCCTTCACCCGATTCCTGACTACTGGCGTATACGACTTGCGTCTGAATGCTTTCTATTTTCTCAAACTTCATCGTGCTGCTGATATCCTTACTATCCTTATACCATGCCTTGATCGTACCTCCGTTACGCATAGGGACAGGCTCTGTGTATTCCTGCACTTTCTTACTTCCGTCAATGCTATAACAAATGACAGCATCTTTCTTTGCCGAAGTCAATTCGACCATTCCGGCAGGGGTACGTGTGATAGACAGAGGAAGATCTCCCGCAGGGGCAACATTGGCAACGACACTCAGTTCCTTACCGGCAGGACGAATGATGAAGCCCATACTGTGCTGATTGGCAAACACACGGTCGTGTACGAGAGGACCTCCCTGGCCACAACTGTTACCACCCAGACCGGTCACTGCACAATCCAAATGCAGATAGGTATCGCCTGCCTTCGGCAACTGATAAGGATGGGAAGCCAAAATCAGATCGAGAGCCGAATACTGAAGTGCCGAAGCCGAAAGACGGTCGGTAGCTACGAAGACAGCTCCATTCCCTGCCGGATTGGTCAATGCACACCAGCGAACATCTTCGTGATTGCCCATATCCTGAGGTTTCGGGAAGTTTACGAACTCACCTGCTACGCTATTCGTATACTGTTCGATAAACTGTCCGCTCTTACGGTCGGCATAGTTATCTATCGGTCCGCGTCCGTAATAAGTGAAGTTACTGTATTGTTGGGGAACTTTCATCACATAACCCAAACGTGGCAGAACCAAACTTGAACGATTGGAAGTAATGCTGGACTGCAATTCGATAGAACCGTCCGGATACACTGTCCATATCTGGTTAGTGACAAATTTAAAGTCATTGCTACCGAATTTTCTGTCGGTCAGTTCTTCGATGCTATTCTTACCGGAGCTTGTACCGCCCTTAATGCGTGCGGCATTCGGTGCCTGAGATTCTACCGTAAAACTCAATACCAAAGTGCCATTGCCTTTATTCAGTACTTTATATTCAGTTGCTTTATGAATCAGATTGTGCAAACCATGTTCGAACCAGGGGGCATAGAACCAGTTATCATTGTTTGTAAAAGCACGGAGAGCATCGAGCTTCGGACCGTTGCCATCGGCGATAACAGTCTCGTTGCCATACTTCAGACTGTAGATACTTCCGGTTTGCGGGTCAAATATGGCTTCAAAGTCAGCTCCCTTTATAAGGATGCGCTTCGTATCCTTGTCCAGTACGAATCCATCCTGTTTTGCTGCACCGGCAGTTACTTCACTGATGGACGGGCGGTCCGTAGCCTCCTTTATCAAAATCTGTTCCTCTGCCATCGGAAAGCCTTTGGCAGCCCAAGGTCTTTGATCTTTCAGTATAAACTGTAGTTTCATAAAGTACTCAGCATCTTTCTTAAGAGAGGCATGATCATACGGCAGAGTGATCTGTGCACGTTGGCGTGGAGCTATATTGATATCCATCGGTTTACCGGTCATTATCGGTTTACCGTCTTCATAAAGCGAATATACCAACTGGTAATCTTCCGCCAAGTTCTTAAAGTAGTACTTATTGAAGATCTCAAATACACCCTTTTCTGTATCTATTGCCTTTACGCCGATGTGCTGATATACCTTTTTCACTTCATAGTACTGAGGCTTCGGTTCAAGGTCACCAAACACGATGCCGTTCATTACAAACTGACCATCATTGGGAGTATCGCCAAAGTCTCCACCGTAAGCCAGATAACGGACACCTGTCTTCGGGTCATAATTGTACATAGACTGGTCTACCCAATCCCAAATGGCACCTCCACAGAAGAAATTGGTCGACTCCATAGCTTCCCAGTAATCTATCAGATTACCGCAGGCATTCCCCATTGAATGGGCATATTCGGATATATGGAACGGATACTTGATATCATATTTCCCCTGCACGGCCCCACGTACCCAGCCGATAGACGGATATTGGTTGGAACCCATATCTACAATGTCATTATTACGCTCATATTGCACAGGACGGGAAGTATCAAACTTCTTCAAAGCATCATAAGCCGCCACAAAGTTCTTGCCCGGTCCGGCTTCATTGCCCAACGACCAGATAACGATAGAAGGATTGTTGACATTGGCACGCACCATTTCCATCACACGTGCCACGTGCGCATTTTTCCATTCCACCGGATGAGAGAGGGAGGCAGCACCATAATAATATTCGTGCGATTCTATATTCGCCTCATCTTCGAGATAAATACCGTATTTGTTGCACAGGAAATACCAATACGGATCATCCGGATAATGTGAATTACGTACATGATTGATGTTGGCACACTTCATCAGCATAATCTCTTTTTCCATCATCTCACGGGTAATGGCGTGCCCTACTCCCGGATTGGATTCGTGGCGGTTCACTCCTTTCAGTTTGACCGTCTTTCCGTTCACATAATAATAACGTCCGGCAAGTCCGAATTCATCTTCGGAGGCAGGAGTATCCTTAATCTCCACTTTGCGGAAACCGACAATGGTGGAAACCATTTCAACGGTTCTGTTCTTCTTGTCCTTCAGTTCGGCTACCAACGTATAGCGATAAGGAAATTCAGCCGACCACTTATTAGGAGCCTTTACCTTAAGAACAGTCTGAACACTACCGGTTTCATTCGGAGCGATTTTGTCGATCACAGGAGATAAAAATCCGTCTACCAAGGTATTCTCATCAGAGTACAATTTATTGGCATATAAAGAGTAATATACCTTGTAGTCTTTGATGGCTTTCTTATCCAGGTTACGGATTTCGGCATTGACAGTCAGCGAACCGTCCGTATAAGTCACATCCAAATCGGGTGTGGCAACCAAGTCACGGAAATGAACTTTGGGAACCGAGTACAAGGCAACCGTACGGAAGATGCCCGGCAGACGGAACATATCCTGCGCTTCGAGGAAGGAACCGTCCGAACTACGATACACTTCGGCGGCTACGGTGTTCTTGCCTTTCTGTAAATAGGGAGTGATATTGAAATTAGCGGTATTACGCGAATTCTTGGAAAAACCTACGTACTGACCGTTGATCCACAGATAGAAGAATGAATCGACACCATCGAAGCTGATAAAGACTTCGCGTCCGTCCCAGTCCTGCGGGATTTCGAAATCACGGCGGAAGGAACCTACTTCGTTCCGATCCTTGTAAGTAGTCCAGTTGGCAGGAGGAGTACGCATCACGCCTCCGCGCCAGTCATCCACCTTCACGCTGTGTTGGAAGATTACCGGTTGGTTGACGTAGATAGGCGTTCCGTACTTCTGGCTTCCGTCCTTTTGAATGCCATAAATATTCCAGCTTGAAGGCACGGGAATCGCATCCCATGAGCTGACATCATACTCAGTCTGATAGAAATCTTTGGGGCGGGAGTCGGGGTCGGGTGCCCAGTGAAACTTCCAGTCACCGTCAAGTGACTGCCAATACTTACTGTTTTCCGGCAATACCTTGCGGGCATTATCCAAATGCTGGAACGGAAAGAAATAAGCATGCGGCTGCTCTTTGTTGAGCGCCAGGTTTTCGGGAGATTCCCACTCTTTTCCTGTAGGAGCATTCACCGAACCATAGGTGAATCCTTCTAACGGTTGGTCTGCAAAGCTCTGTATTGACAAACTACAACACAAAAGCCCGGTTAATAAGGTTTTGTTCATCAGGTGTTAAAGTTAACAATTGGTTATTAATTAGGGTATAGTTATCGGGGGTAAATGTTCGGTCGTTTTTCTAATCCATCACTGTTTCTGCTTTATCATCGTTTTAATTCGTCAAAATAGGTATCCAGCAGGCTCTTAGCAGCGATAAACGAAGTAAGATTTCCCTGCAGCACTTGTTGTTCCTTCTCCTGAAGCATCGCTTCAATCCGAGGATTGTGATAGAAGCTATCACGGAGCTGTTCATTGATCGTTTCGTACATCCAGTACTTACTCTGTTCATTACGGCGATAGTCAAAATAACCGTTCTTCTTCACGAAATCGATATATTCATACACCATGTCCCAGATTTCCTTCACGCCGATATTATAAAAACCGGAGTAAGTCAGCACCTTCGGAATCCATCCCGATTCGGGAGCCGGAAACAGATGCAGCGCATTACGGAACTGACTGGCAGCCAACTTGGCAGGTTCCAGATTATCTCCGTCGGCTTTGTTGATGACAATACCGTCCGCCATCTCCATGATTCCTCGTTTGATGCCTTGCAATTCATCTCCCGTACCTGCCAACTGAATCAGCAGGAAGAAATCTACCATAGAATGAACAGCCGTTTCGCTCTGTCCCACTCCAACGGTTTCTACAAAGATTTTATCAAATCCGGCAGCCTCACAAAGCACAATCGTTTCACGGGTCTTCCGGGCAACTCCTCCCAACGAACCTGCTGAAGGGCTGGGGCGGATAAACGATTTGGGATGTACAGAAAGTTGTTCCATACGTGTCTTGTCTCCCAGGATACTGCCTTTACTGCGCTCACTGCTAGGGTCGATAGCCAGCACCGCCAACTTACCGCCTTTTTCGAGCACATGCAGGCCGAATACGTCAATCGAGGTACTCTTTCCCGCACCGGGCACTCCACTGATACCTACACGGATGGAATTGCCGGAATAAGGCAGACATTTCTCGATCACTTCCTGGGCGACAGCCTGATGTTCGGGCTTCACGCTCTCTACCAGTGTCACAGCCTGACTGAGAATAGTGACATCGCCTTTCACAATACCTTCTACAAATTCCGCTACCGAAAGCTGACGCTTTTTGGGCTTACGTTTCAAATAAGGATTCACGGATGAGGGCTGTTCGATGCCTTTATTGACAACGAGTCCTTTATATTCTTCGTTATTTTCAGGATGTTCCATGGCAATAAGAGTTAGCGTTTGATATTTATTTCAACTTTCGGACGCAACGGGTCGTTTGTAATCATCAAGATACGTAAATGATGTTTCTTATTACCTACATCCCGCTTGTGGATCGTCACTTTCAACTTGGTCATTCCGTCCGGCGGAATGACCGTCTTTTTCAGTCTTACTCCTACAGAAGAGTTGAATACCTGTAACTTGCTGATAACTAACGGGGTCTTTCCCGCATTAGCGATCAATATATCATGGCTGACTTTATTCTTCTTGATCAACGGAATACTCAGGTCAATATTCGTCTCCGAGATGTGGATGGAAGGAGCATTCAAAGAATCTTTCTCCGTCATACGCGAGAAATCGGGAAGAAGAATGGCCGAAACGGGTATCTCATTGTCTTCACTCACTTTATCACCGGAGAAACGGGACAAGTAGACAGAGGTCTGTGTCAGTCCGAAGTCCTGCAGCTGGCTGGCATCCAGTGTCAGCTTGATCGTTCCTTTTTTACCTTTCAGCAGTACTTTAGGTTCCGCTTCCATCTTCAGATAAGGAGGCAGGTGCATCAATACCGGTTCGTACGGACGGTCGGAAAGATTGGCAATGCTGAACGTCATGGACGGTTGCTGTCCGCGATAGACATCGGGGAAGGAGAACTCGTCACGGTCAATGCGGATATTGCCGATGGCATACGGAAGAAGTTTTGAATAATCTTTGATTTCCTGCACTACCTCACCGGTGAATTTCAGATAAACCAGATTCGGAGTGGCATTGCTGTATATGCCTATCGACTTGTCAAAACGTCCCAGCGCTTTCGCGTCAAAAGAGGCTTTCACAGTTCCTTTGGCACCCGGAGCAATGGGTTCCTTTGTCCAGTCGGCTACGGCACAGGCACAGGATGTCGTGACATTGGTCAGCACCAACGGCTCGTTTCCGGTATTGGTGATGGTATATTCTACTGTTACCGGCTTTTTCCATTCTATTTGTCCAAAGTTGTGCGTCTCCTTGTTAGAGGAAATACGGGGTTGGGCAACAGCCGCCAAAGTGACAGTAAGCAGAGTAAATATCAATAGTAAAGTACGTTTCATGTGATATATTTTATTTTGGTCCACAAATGTAGGAGTTTTAGATGAGTTTTTCATCACAGATTACATAGATTAACACCGTTTGAGAAAATACTTTACCCTGTGACAACTCCTGCAGCGCAGTATTCATCAACAAAAAGTTCCCCACCGATGAAGGCAGCCTTCATCGGTGGGGAACACCTTCCTCATCGGTGGCGAGTGCCCTGCTCACCGGTGGAGAAGAAATCTTCTCTGTGCGTTATTTAATAATAATTGTCATCGAAGCCGAGTGCGAAGCGTATTCCGGCGCATAGGCGCATTGCATGGTTGCCAAACCTGTCTCATAGGTTCCTACTCTGCTGATACGATAGCTATGCTCCAACACATACACTCCTTTTCCTAAATGATCAAAGAAGAAATTGGTGGAAGCATCCTTGATGTCTACATAATAGCCGATTCCATTACTCCAGTTGTAACCGGATACGCTGCCGATCGGTTCGAAGCAGGCGCCCCGCTGGTCTTTCAACTGTACGAAGTCCATCGCACGGTCTGCACGAATGCTCAAACGGGAAACTACTTTATCGCCTACCTGAAGAACGGTCTTTTCTGTAATAGGCTGTAGTTGAGGAGCATTGTTCACCATACGTTCCACATACAGTTGCTTTTGCACATTCAGTTCTCCTCCCTGTTGTCTCACATCCTTGATGGGTGATTCATATTCCGCATAAACGGCTCCCCACGCAATGCCCGGATTTCTCTTTTCGACTTCTATCTTACGGGCGTCCACTACATTCTTCTGTGTAAACGAGCGTTTGATATAGCCCAGTCCCGGTACGGTAGTCTTGCTTGGAGAGACAGTCTCCAGCACTTCATTGGCAATGACAATACGCACGTCTCCTTGATTGTCGAGCAGGTTTACGCCTTTCATCAGTAAGGCATAGACAGCATCGGCAGTAGCTACCGGAGAATTCCACTGTTGGGTCTGTTTCTGTTTGAGCAGCCAGAGTTTCATTTCTTCTACGGTATCGTTATTTCCGCCTGTCAGTTCCAGTGCTTCCATTACGTCTACATGAGCCTGCATTTTCATTCCGCCCCAGGAATAGGGATTTTCATTGAAGGCAAAGAACATTCCCTGTTCGTCCGTCTTCGTCAGATGTTCTTTCAGTGAAGCGATGAATTCCTGAGCTTCTTTCTTCCGTCCGGCCTTATCCAGAATGATAGCGGCAATCGCTTTCGTATCCATCGAAGCGGTCGGAAGCATTTCGCCTATCTTGGACAGATAATAAGTATAGGCGGCTTTATTGGAAGCCGGAACTTGTTCGCCGGACAGAGCGATCAGATATAGATATTGCAAGATACTTCCGGAAATCCCTGTAAACTTCACCCCGTCTTTCTGTGCTTTGAGAATTTCTCTATATTCCTTCAGAGCTTCCTGATGGAGATAGGTAAAGGCATTCTTCTGCAAGGCAAGCGCCGTGCCGCTTGGTTGCTCACCTGTCATCATAGCCAGGCGGGCATTCAATTCGGCAATGTAGGTAGTGACGTAACGGCTACCGGTCATACCTTTATACCACGACCATGCTCCGCTTGAATTCTGCAACTCCTGTAATCTTGTCAATGCGGCAATGTTGTTGCTACGGATATTGTTCAGATCGAACAGAGTGGCGATACGTTCTTTCTGCTGTTCTTCCGTTTGCGCTTCGAGTACCCACGGAGATTCGGATAACAGGATATTCTTCACTTCCTGGTTCTTTTGCAGGTTGCTCAGGAAGGTTTCTTTGGTTCCACCCTGTAGCTTCCAGCTATCGAATACAGCTTTAATACGTGGCTGGCTGTTCATGATGTAGGAAGCCAGTGTATTTGCGTAGTAAGCGGTAGCCCACGAAATGGCATTATTATTTTCCGGAAGGCTCAATGAAGGCAATGCCTGAATAGCATACCAGGCAGGATTTCCGGTAAATTCAACGGTTAGTTTACGGTCGGTTGCCGTCTTACTATGATGATTGAACAGGCTGTCAAGAGAGAAAGTACGTGTTTCTTCTCCACGGACAGGCATCGGAAGCGTTTCTACCAGATGCTCTTTATTACTAAGCACGGGAAGTAGCTGCTGTTCACCATCACTGAAGGTACCGCTGTCGGCTATCATCCGGCATCCCAGTATCTCGTATTTATCACTCACGGTAAACATGAAACTGACACCGATTGTCTTTCCGGCCTCTACGGTAAACTTCTGTTTTTGTGTGCTGATTACCTTTTCCGTCATCGGATCAAAGAGAATCATGCTCACCGTACCGGCCTGCGGCTTTCCGATCATGTTGGAAATGGAGGCGGCAACAGATGTCTTATCTCCGACACGTACGAAACGAGGCAGATTAGGAGTCAGCATAAATTCTTTGCTTGTAGTGGCTTCACCGTCCAGTGTGCCCATCAGCATACCTTTGGTATGAGAGTAACCGCGGAAGTTCCAGCGGGTCAGGCTTTCGGGCATAGTGAAGGAGAAGGAAACTTCGCCTTGTTCATTGGTACGAAGTTGCGGGTAGAAGAAGGCTGTTTCCGCAAGATTCGTACGCAAATCGGCGGGAGCTTCGGGAAGAGTTTCTTCTTCGGATGCGCTGTCCTGCTTGCCTGCCTCTACTGACACTAACTCTGATTCAAATACCGCATCCTCAGCAACACTTCCAACCAAAGCAGGTACATATTTTGCTTCCGCCTTACTTCTCGAAACGCCCCGTATCATCATACTGCCCGTCATTGAGGCCTGCTTTTGCACGCCATATCCTCTGACCATCACTCCCGGCACCATTCCATTCAACGCCTGGTCCATCGACATCGTTCCCTGCGTCACAAAATAGTCATATTCCATTGCCGGTACTTTGAAGTATTTATTATTCCACCAGTAATTGAACGAATTATTACCGAAATATCCGCCCATCCAACTAGAATAAGGGATGATCTGATTATAGAATACACTGAAATTCTGTTTTCTATTCCATATCTTATCCAGCGAAGCATCGTACATAGTTGCTAGCATTTCTGCCTCGGCAGCCTGTCCCTGCGGTGTCTTAATAGTCAGTTTCCATTCTTCTTTCTGTCCGGGACGCAGTTTATCACGGAATACTTCCCATTTCATGGTCAATGTCTTGTCCGGCAGACGCTTTTTCAGCCTTGCCTGTTCCTGATAGACTTGTCCGTCTCTTACCATACAGAAACTTACCAGTACTCCGTCACCATAGCTTTCCTGATATGGATATTTAAAATGTACAATTGTGTCGGACAGATTCATAGTCTTGCTTTCCAGCAACTTATTACCGGAGAATACATTCATCATCACATAAGCATCTTTTTTCGAAGTTCCGAAGCAGAACACGGCCGGATGCGTTGCATCAAATTCCGTATTTGCCTCATAGAACCAAACGGTCGTTTCTACCGGCGGACGGTTATCTTCGCGGGAGAAAAGAATGGTGTTGGCCTCAGCCGTCACTTCTTTGCCCTGTCCATCTTTTACGACTGCTTTCAACACATACGGTCCGGAAGGAAGGTTTCCCCACTCAATCGTCATTTCTTCGTTGGAAGTAAATGTACCTGTTGCAGCCGGATTCTCGTCCAGTTGCTTGAAGTCCGCATCTTTCGCCTGATAGAGGGAGAATGTACCTTTTACTTCAACAGGCTGCCCATTCAGATTCTGTACCTTAAATACAGTGTTAAACGGTTGATTCTTACAGGTCTTCTCTTTTAATTCTGTTTGTAGAATCAGTGAACGGTTACCTGCTGCTATCACATCTGCAGACGACTGTGTTTCACCTGCTACATTGGTTGCAGTAGCCTCTATCGAGTAGAGGTAATAGATTCTGGTATTATTCTTATAGGCGTTATTTTCTTCCAAAAAAACCGGAATCGTAAATTCCCCGTCCTCATTGGCAATTACCTCACCGGAAGCAATCTGCGTACTTTCCGCCAGTCTCCAAAGATCGACAACAGAACGCTTCACTGTATATTTTACCGGAAGGTCTTGCAGCAACACACCGCTATAAGACTGTATCTTACCTTTCACCTCTACCTTATCGCCCAATTGATAACTGCCCTGCTGCTTGTCGAAAGTAATATCAAACGTCGGACGTTTATAGTCCTCCACGCGAATATTCGTTCTTCCCTCGCCAGCTTTCAACGAAAACATCCCATTCAGACAAGCGGATGGCAATGCAAAATCGACAGTAAACGAGCCGAATTCATTGGTACGAACCGCTTTCTGTCCAACTTCCTGATTATTTGCATCCATCAAAACAACAGTATAGTCCTTGTTCGGAAGTACATTTGCCGTATCAGATTTCTGTACATAGGCAATTCCTTTCACATATACGGTCTGACCGGGACGGTACAAAGAACGGTCCGTCAACAAAGTCATTCCTTCGGAGACCTTGTTTTCATCTCCGTAATATCCATAACTTCCACCGTAAATGCTTTGAAACGGCATACCGGTATCGATACCTTTAGCAGCTTTCAAATATCTGTATTCGGATTTCCAGGGGAAGACAACTTTGCCATCTGCCCCGGTTGTATATTCCTGCAATACTTTTTCGTCATTCGTATAAAGAGTTATTTTCGCATTCGGTATAGGGTGTCCCGTTTGTCCATCCAGCGTCACTACCTCATATTGATTTCCCGGTAAACGGCAGGTCAATACTTTGAAACGTGTCACATTGAATTTGCTTTCACTGTCTCTCTTGGCACGAATATCCGGAACGATACGCATTACATATTGTCCGACTTCCGGCGCTTTAAAGGTAAATACCGTATCCTGCGTCCGGTAGTCTTCGGGACGAAGAACTGCAAAGTGCTGTTCCTTTATCAACTTCTTTGCCTGATAAAGACGAAGTGTAAATCCATCCAGATTCTTGTGCGAAGCTCTTATTTCGATTTCCTCACCAGGGAAAGCTGTTGCAGCCGCAGTTACATTCAGAAACGGTGACAGGATATCTTCGCGCAAATTCTTCAGAGCGTTAATTCTACGATAACCGGGGTATAAACGGATGGCCTCATCACAAAGCTGCAAAGCTGACGTTTGCTGTTCTTTTTCAATCGCATAGCGAGCCTGGGCCAAATAAACTTCAGCACAAATACTCTCTGATTTAAATCTGCTTTTCAGTTCATTCAGTGCAGTAACGTAGGTATCTTCTGTTAATCCCGACAATCCTTTCTTCAGTCCGAAAGGCCGGATGTTTCTATCTGAATCACGTCTCCACTCTAAATAGCTGAGCGCTGTCAACACATAGCCTTCTTTCAAACCGGATGCTTTATAAGCAGCAATCATATTTCCATAAATTGCTATAATATCCTGTTTCACCGAAGATTCTTTTTCAGCAGACGAATCTTCCGAAATATCTTCCACCGGAGTGGCACGATCCAATCCCGCTACCTGCTGTAAAGCTACAATACCGCGGGTAGCCAGCAGATGATACATATCATGATGATAGTATTCACTTGTTTCGCCCAACTCAACAAAAGGAATATAAGTACGTGAAGATGTGTTAAGCAATAGTACGGAATCCGCCATTGCTTCCCTTACGTTTGTTCTCACTTTCTCTACAAACATGTTTGCTGTCCACTCCCTCATATCTGCCGAAGGAGCTTCACCTACAATCTCTGTCCGTTGCCGGAGTTGCCATTGATTGTTAAAAGCATACATTGAATAAATCTCGGCTATCAGCGAATGTAATACAGCTCGGTCCATGGGTTGGTCAGTTTGCTTTGCCCACAGTTCCAAACCATTCAGGTTCGTATACAGGCTATCTGGGGTCAGCATATCCCGGTATCTCATCCGCCACATATACGCTTTCAGCATTTGTGGAGAGTTCTTTTCTTTCTCCCCTTTCTGATAAATCTCGCCAGTCAGTTTTATCACAGTCTCAGGCAGGCTCTTCTTTTCTGCCTGCTCCACTTGTTTCCATAATTTGTCGTAAGTTTGTGCCTGCACTGCCGGAATCACTCCCAGACATAACAGCACCAGCATACAAATCTGCCTTATTTTCATAATCTTTCCAGTTTAAGTTTGATATATATCTGTATAAATAACAAAGTAAGGAATAAAAGTTTAAAGATTTATTCTTTTTCAATTAATTTTCAATAATTGTCTTATTTCATCTGATACCAAATTTGAAAAAGAGACAGCAATGTTCGATTTTTAAGATTATATTAGAAATTTAGTTAATCAAAAAATAGTGAACCAGCAAATAATTCGCATAAATAAGTGTAATAATATGCAGAAACATAGACTAATATTACATAAAAGTACGTGAAATATGCATCTTTTCTTACCAACAAAACCTTCATTGGTTTAAAACCAACGGGATGTTCCTTTTAAACCAACGACTCTTTCCTCACCGAGGAACTTATTTATCACTGGCAAAAAAGTAATAAAAGAGGCATAGGGAGGCTATTTTTCTCTAGTTTATCGACAATAACAAACATGATAACAATAGCATAATGAATCATCAAATTTCAATAAAGTTACCAAATAACCAGTTTAAGATCAAGACAGCTTCAATTTAATCACAAAACCATCCAATTCATAAAAAGAGTAAATATCATAGTTACAAATGCCGAAGCTTTTTCATTCTATATTTATATGATGTTGGCATTAGCGCCTTCCTGACTGTTTAAATATTCCCTTTTTAAGAAGGTCATTTTTTCACCATGAGACCGATATATACACAAATAGAAATAAAACAGGTGAGGAGCTAAAAGAATGTATCGTAATATGGGAAGAAAACAAGAGTATATTATGTGAAAAGAAATACGAAAATAAAAATGGAAGAAAACAACAATATACTTTTTGATCTTTGATTTTCCCCTATTTAGTTCTATCTTTGTCTATGTTTCATATAAAAATGTAATTTAGATGGACGAGAGATTCAGACGATACCCGATAGGAATACAGAATTTCGAAGATTTGCGAAATAATGGTTATGTGTACGTTGATAAAACGGAGTTAATTTACCGTTTGACAAACACAAATAAGGTTTATTTTTTAAGCCGTCCCCGACGATTCGGGAAAAGTCTGCTAGTATCTACACTCGAAGCTTATTTTTCCGGAAAGAAAGACTTGTTCAACGGATTGGCAATGGAAACTCTGGAAAAAGAATGGGCTGTTTATCCGGTGCTACATATTGATTTCAGTGTGAGTAAATATATGACTGCCGAAGCGTTATCAGCCGTCATTAATTACCAGTTACTGCAATGGGAAAAATTATATGGACGCGAAGAAGGAGAAACGACTTTCAGCCTTCGTTTAAAGGGAATCATACAACGCGCATATACACAGACCGGCAAACCAGTTGTGATACTTGTAGATGAATATGATGCTCCCATGCTGGACAGTAATAACAATACGGAATTGCAAATAGAAATTCGTGATATTATGCGCGATTTCTTCAGCCCTTTGAAAGCGCAAGGCCAATATATCCGTTTCCTTTTTATCACAGGTATCAGCAAATTCAGTCAAATGAGTATCTTTAGCGAACTGAACAACTTGCAAAATATCAGTATGTGGGATGAATATAGCGCTATATGCGGCATTACCGAACAAGAGGTACACACACTGCAAATCGATATCGAACAGATGGCTCAAGCCAATAACGAAACATATGAAGAAGCTTGTACTCATCTGAAACAACAATATGACGGATATCATTTTAGTGAAAATAGCGAGGATATTTATAATCCATTCAGTCTGTTCAATGCTTTCGCACAAAAAAAGTATTCCAATTTTTGGTTTTCTACCGGTACTCCCACTTTTTTGATAGATCTCCTGCAAGAAAGTAACTTTGATATCCGTGAGTTGGATGACACTACTGCTACAGCAGAACAATTTGATGCTCCCACTAATAGAATTACCGACCCTCTTCCAGTACTTTATCAAAGCGGCTATCTCACTATTAAAGGATATGACCCGAGTTTTCAGC
>ERZ838577.2684-NODE-2684-length-19076-cov-6.862836_pt1 | contig 19076 bp, 14 predicted proteins | sample MGYA00519682_ERZ838577 | MGnify/ENA primary metagenome ERZ838577 (study PRJEB31850, sample SAMEA3708838) | human gut metagenome | biome: human gut; feature: human-associated habitat; material: faeces | place: China | collected 2014 ...
ACGATACGGGCACATTTACGATGTGGCTTATCCGGACCGTTGTTCAGCTCTATCATGGAATACAGCACCCTTCTCTGTACCGGTTTCAGACCGTCTCTGACGTCCGGAAGAGCACGGGAGGCAATAACACTCATGGCATAATCTATATAAGATTTTTCCATGGTCTTCTGCAGATCCACCTCATGGATTTTATCAAAAATATTGTCTTCCATTTTCTATTCTCCTAGATATCCAGATTTTCTACAAAGCGTGCGTTTTCTTCGATAAATTCACGTCTTGGTTCAACTTTGTCACCCATAAGAGTGGTAAATGTCAAGTCAATTTCAGAAGTTGCTGATTCATCCATAGTTACACGGAGAAGAATTCGTTTCTCCGGATCCATGGTTGTCTCCCAGAGCTGTTCTGCGTCCATTTCTCCAAGACCTTTGTATCGCTGGATCTTATTATTGTTATCACGTCCAATCTGCCCAAGGATGCTGTTCAGTTCTGCATCATCATAAGCATACCAGACTTTTTTGTTCTTTTCGACTTTGTACAGTGGCGGCTGAGCCAGATATACATATCCCTGCTTGATCAGTTCCGGCATAAATCTGTAAAGGAATGTCAGAAGCAGCGTCGCAATATGCGCGCCATCAACATCGGCATCCGTCATGATAATGATTTTATGATAACGCAGTTTTGTGATATCAAAATCTTCATGAATACCAGTACCAAATGCAGTGATCATTGCTTTAATCTCTGCATTGCTGTAGATTCTGTCCAGACGGGCCTTTTCTACATTAAGGATCTTACCACGCAGTGGAAGGATTGCCTGTGTGGCACGGTTACGTGCTGTCTTGGCGGAACCACCCGCAGAATCTCCCTCTACGATGTAGATCTCACAGTTTTCCGGATTCTTGTCTGAGCAGTCTGCAAGTTTGCCCGGAAGAGACATTCCGTCAAGTGCGGATTTCCTTCTTGTAAGATCTCTTGCCTTACGTGCTGCCTCTCTTGCTCTCTGTGCAAGTACTGATTTCTCAACTGTTGCCTTCGCAACCGTCGGATTCTGCTCCAGAAAAATCTCCAGCTGTTTGCTGACTACAAAATCAACAGCTCCACGAGCCTCACTGTTACCAAGCTTCTGTTTCGTCTGTCCTTCGAACTGTGGCTCCTCGATCTTAACACTTACGATTGCTGTCAGACCTTCTCGAATGTCATCACCACTTAAATTCGGTTCACTGTCTTTAAGCAGCTTATTCTTTCTTGCATAATCGTTGAATGTCTTTGTCAGTGCATTACGGAAACCAACGATATGTGTACCACCTTCCGGTGTATTGATATTATTTACAAAGCCATAGCTGTTCTCTGTGTAGGAATCATTGTGCTGCATGGCAACCTCAACCATGACACCATCTTTTTCACCTTCACAGTAAATGACCTCTGGATACAGTGCTTCCTTGCTTCTGTTCAGATAGGTGACAAATTCCCTGATACCACCTTCATAATGAAAGGCTTTTTCTTTTTCCTGATCTTCTCTGGTGTCTTTCAGTACAATGCGAAGACCTTTGGTCAGGAAAGCCATCTCACGGAGGCGCTGTTTCAGAATATCGTAATCATAAATTGTCTCTTCGAAGATTTCTTTATCCGGCAGGAAGGTTACTTTTGTTCCTGTCTCTTCAGGATCACAGACACCAATCTCTTTCAGAGGATACATGGTATGTCCTCTTTCATAACGCTGCTGGTATTTCTTTCCTTCACGGCAGATCGTAACCTCCAGCCACTCAGACAGTGCATTTACAACAGATGCACCTACACCATGAAGTCCACCGGATACTTTGTATCCTCCACCGCCAAATTTACCACCCGCATGAAGAATGGTAAATACAACTTCTACTGCCGGTATTCCTGCTTTGTGATTGATTCCTACCGGAATACCTCGTCCGTTATCAACTACGGTAATGGAATTATCCGGATTGATCGTTACCTGGATTTCAGTACAAAATCCTGCTAACGCTTCATCTACCGCATTATCCACGATTTCATATACAAGATGATGCAGACCCCGGCTGGATGTACTTCCGATATACATACCAGGTCTTTTACGGACAGCTTCCAGTCCTTCCAGAATCTGAATCTGATCCGCGCCGTACTCTGTATTCTCTCCGCCCATTTGCTTCCTCCTGTCATTCTATATTCATTATAATGGAAACCGATTTCTCGACAATTTTCGCAGTCACCGGTTTCCAGATAGGCATAATAATACTAGATTATTATAGCACAAAACAGCCCTCATTCCAACAAAATCCCTTTAAATAAGAAGAAAAAAACGAGAGCCCGGTTTACACCAGACTCCCGTCAAACGTCTTACACTTTATTTCTGTTTTCTCTTTTTGTAAACAACTACTCCACCTGCGATCACGATCACAGATACCAGAAGAACCAGACCCCAGAATGCCGGATTCATCGGGTCACCAGTCTTAACCGGACGACTTGTTGCACTTCCGCCATGGCTGGATGCATCACTTCCACCGTTAGATGTACCAGAACCACCATTGCTTCCGCCAGGTGTTACAGTAGCATCCTTCTTGGTATTGGTAATCTCGATGCTTCCTTTATACTGATCAGACTCATTCAGCTTAACACTGCCTTCACCACTTACTACATATGCGAAAGAATCTTTATCGAGTACATTACCATCCTTATCGGTTTCCTTAACTGCATAAGTAACAGTATCTTTTATATTTTCTGAGAATGGAACCGTAACAGTAACTTTATCATTCTGCTTCAGTTCAACGGTGCTTACCGCCTTACCAGAATCATCAAATACAGTTGCATAGAACTTGTCGTCTACAGTCTTTTTCACACCGTCCACTACAACGTTCTTTGTAATCTCGATCTTTCCATTTACAAAGAAGCCTTCCGGAAGAGTTGAAAAAATGTTATTTACATAAGCTGCAATATCTGTAGCAACCGTCTTATCATCCACTACAACACTGTTGTCTTCCTTGTCTGCTGCATTCGTAACATTGTAATGGAAGCTGTTTTCTTTATCAATCTGCACCTCATCATTCAGCTTGATCGCCTTGTTATTCTCATCAAGCTCGAATACATAATAGGTACCTCTAAGAACATTACTGTAAGAAGCTTTGCCTGACTGTGCATTCTGGATATGGATCGTTCTGATGTAATCATCACCATATGGGATCGTACCATCCTTATCAAGGAAAAGACCAACCTTGTAAGTTGCATCGTCAGCAGTTATTTCATCCAGTTTAAACGTATTCGGATTAATACGATAAAGTCTCTTCTCAACTATAATACCTGCAGTGTTGCTCTTCTCTGCCTTTGGATAAGCCTGTACATCGTAGATCCAGCCTTCCTCTGTGCTTGCAAAAGGAACTGTTAAGAGCATTGGAGTAACCTTAACGGAACTCTCCGCTGCACCGATTACCAGGTACATGCCCTCTTCCATATCGCTGTAAACAACCTTGCCCTGCTCATCCGAAACAGCCTCAACCGGCTTTACTGAAGAAGCAGCTGCAACCTCGGCAAGCTTTTCGGCTGCTGAATACCATTCACTTGCATTCTTGAAGGAATCAAAATCGTATCCTGCAGATGACATGGAGCTGGTCAGTACAAAATGCACATTTCCATCAAATGAAACATCCGCAACCCTGTAAAGCTCTAACTTAACACCTGTCAGCGGTGTTGTCTTGCCCTCGGCATCCATCTGCTGAACCGTCAGATTCAGACTTCCCTTTCTTCCGGCTTCGTAAGAACCTGCCTGAACCGTTCCTGCCAGGCAGCATGTCAACATGACAAACATTCCCAGGAAAGCCAAAAGCTTATTCCACATTTTAAATTTCTTTTTCTTCTGTTTCACCACGATCGGCCTCCTTGTTATTTTCTGTGATCACTATTCGTCTTTGCGGCTACTCTCTTCTGTTTTTCGGTTTTTGCGCCGAATAACTATATAAACAATGATGATCATTATGACCATAGCTACAAGACCAATGATCATAATCTTCACCGGATCAACCTTTGCGATCTGCTGGATCGGTGTCTCCTCAGCTTCCTCCTCCGGTTCAACATACTCTGTCCGGATTCCCCTTATCAGAAGCCTGTGAGTGTTGACTCCATAAGGAGTACAGGTTACCAGCGTCACATGATCCTCTCCCTCGATGATATCCAGCTCACTGGATTCCTCCGGAAGAACCGTTTTAATCTGATCTACTTTGTATGCAAGAGTCTTTCCCAGAACATGGATCAGAAAAATATCTCCATTCTTCATCTGGTCAAGATCCGTAAAAATCTTTGCACTCGGAAGTCCCCTGTGTCCCGCCAGCACCGCATGTGTGCTCGTTCCACCTATTGGAAGACTTGTTCCCTCAACATGCCCGACACCCTTTTCCAGAACCTCTGTACTGAGGCCATGGTAAATAGCAAGTATCAGATTCAGCTTGGGAATCTCGATACTTCCCATCAGCCCGTCACCATTTGGATCAAGGACCTCATCGTAAGGATGACTGAGAACATAATCCTCTTCGTTAAAAGCATCTACGATCGTATTGACCTTATGCTCCGCGTTATATTCCTCAGCCTCCTGCCAGAGCTTTTCGTACTGGTCATCCGACAGATCACTGACGGATTCATTGTACTTGGTTACAAGCTGCGCATTTCGGTACTCGTTCCAGTAATTACTGATCGTTGGGTAAGTAAAGATACCCGCACCGACGAGAAAAAGTAATATGATAAATATATTAATAACTATAGAACCTTTTTTCTTCTTTTCTTTTGCCATAATCTATTTTTTACCGCCTTTATTCGCTCGCCTCTTCAGCTTTGTTTCCTTTAAGTATAACACAAAAATAAAGAGTGCGGTAACGGATAGACCAACAAATACCCAAAGAAGATAATTTGTGTGAAGACTGCTTCCACTGAGCACTGTCTTCTCTTCTTTGACTTCCTCTTCTACATAAGGTACTCTGTGACCACGAACCAGAAGTCGTTCTGTATTTACTCCATAAGGAGTACAGGTTAAAAGAGTTACTAAGTCCTGCCCATCTTCCACTGCAAGAGCAGTCGTATCTTCCGGTTTTACAACCGAAATCTTGTCTACTTCATAACATAAGGTTTCATCTAATACATGGAGCAGAAAATGATCTCCTGGTTTCATCTGATCCAGATCTGTAAAAAGTGATGCACTCGGAAGTCCACGGTGTGCAGAAATAACAGCATGTGTATTTGCTCCACCAACCGGAAGAGAACTTCCCTCCAGATGACCTGCACCCTTGTTCAAAACCTCTTCTTCCGTTGTGTGGTAGATCGGGATTTTGATATTGATTTTTGGTATCTCCACACTTCCCATCATCTCATCACCAGCAATGTTCAGTGTATTCATATAGACCGGATCTACTCCACTTGACTCAGCAAGTGCAAAAGAGTCAGGAAGAACACATGGAAGTAAGGCTTCGTTATAGTCTTCTGCTTTTTTACGCTCTTCATCATAGTCAATTCCTTCTGCTGCTTCCTTTTCAGAAACCACCTGCTCATAACCACTGATCAACTGTTTCTGTCTGTAGTTATTCCATTGATTGGCTACAAAGGGATACAGCAGCAAGGACAAACCAGCTAAAAATATGATGCAAATTACTAAATTGCCTGCTTTTTTTTTCATCCGAGCTCTCCTTGCTGTTGTATTATTTTTTTATGAATCCGGGGCATTTGCCCCGGATTCGATATTTGGTTATAAACAATCACGAATGATTATTTGTTTGTTCTTTTGCGGCTTGCAAAGAATAAGCCAGCTGCTGTAACCATAATCAGGCATCCAGCGATTGTGAAGATTGTAGTACCGATACCACCTGTATGTGGAAGTGCATTTAATTTTGTATCTTTAACATCTGCTGTAGCTACTGGATTATCACCATTTATAATTTTTACATTAGGTACATCTACTACAGAATATCCTTTCGGAGCTTTTGTTTCGACGATTGTATAATCACCATCATCAAGACCTTTAGCTACTACTTTACCGTATTTAGCAACAATACTTGTTACTTTAGTAATTTCTTCATTAGCAATTTCTTCAGCAGTTGCTTTTTTATAAATAGATGTTTTGTTAGTTTCATCATCACTAACATGTACGAACTTGATTTCAGTTGCACCTTCTTTAACCGGAGTAATACTGAATTCAGCACCTGCTAAAAGATTACCTGTTACTTCACCAGTTTCAGAATCTTTATTATATGTTTCATCATATTTGTTGATTGTGATAGAACCTAATTTACCATTTACATTTGGAGTGTTGCTTCCTTTGTCACTTGATGCTGTATTTGAAAATGTATCTGCATCTGTAATCTGTGCTGTTACATTTACTGTTACAGTCTGACCTGCGTGTGCATTTTTTGTTCCAATATAGGTAGAAGTAAATCTTACACGTACTTTCTGTCCTTCTGTTGCTGGTAATGTTATTTCATCACCATCAGAACCATCTTCATTCACACTTACTAATTTGTAAGTATCATCACTCAGATTTAATGTATCGTTTCCAACTTTTACAGTTACTCCAGTTACTTTCATACCTGTAGGTTCGTCAGTGATCTGGAATGCTCTATCTTTTGCATCTTTACCATAACTTGGGAATACAGCTGTAATAGTAAATGGAACTTCCTGTCCACGTTCTACTACCTGATATGTAGTTGTTCCATTTGCACCTGTAAAAGCTTTTGTGAGATTATAAGTTGAACCTTTAGCATCGATTGTTTTATCTGCTGGTTTCATTAAACCGTCATTACCATACTCATAAACAGCTTCGCCCATTGGGTTGTAATTTGTATGTTCAGATCCAGCATAAACATAGTAAGCACCGATTTCAAGGCCATGGAATGTTGCAGTACCGTCAGTAGTATTCATGGTGCCTACCCTAGTAAGAGTCGTTCTTTTATCAACAAAATTCGACCAATTGATTGTAACTGGTTTATTAGCAAGAACTACATCAGCAGCAGTTACATTCTGTTCAAGTGTCCATGAACTTGCTGCTTCATCCCATCCGACTACTTTATAAACACTTACCTCGGTTGCCTCTCCCGGAACTAGTCCGCTTACCGTAAGAGATGCTGTATCATTAGTTTTTGTTCCAAACTCAGCTGCAAATGCTGTCATACTCATTGCGAGTACCATGGCCAGTGTTAATAACACTGCAAAGATTTTTCTCATCTTCTTCATAATCTTGTCTCCTTTTCATTATCGGGCTTTGCCCATTTTTTTTATTGTTCCCTCATTCGGGATAATTACTTTCTTTTGTGGCAAGGAGCCACTGAAAAAATCAATCGTTACAATTATTTTCCCAGCACCTCCCTGCATTTGTTTTTATATAAGATCCATGCGGCTGCAGACATAAGTACCATGCCGCCGATCATATACCAGTAAATTCCGCTGCCACCGGTTGATGGGAGTGAGTAGAGCTTAATGTTTTCGATAAAAAATGCTCCATCCTCGCTTGTATCAACCTTATCTCTATTATTATTATTTAATTTTACTTCAACTGACTGATCATCATTTACTAGGACATGCCATACATTGGCAGAAAGTGAATATCCATCTGGTGCTTTTGTTTCTTTCAGAACATATTTTCCAGGAACTAATCCATTCACTGTTGCTCTTCCATTCGAATCAGTCTTGATATCGCCAGTTACCAGGTTACTTTCCTCATATGTGTAGTCATCTTTTGCTGTATAAAGTGCAAATTCTGCATTTTTCAGAAGATGTTCTTTATTATTTTTTTCAACTTTTATCAGATTCAAATTTGTAACAATCTTTGTATTTGTAATTGTCTGAGTAATCATTGTTCCATCTTCTGATACTGCTTTTTCACCATAAGACACTTTATATTTTGTATCGGTATTATTTGCTTTTGCCACAATAATGTCATTTGCATTTACTTTGACATATCCTTTATTATTGATTTCAAATTCTGCATTTTCATTTACTGTTACCGGTCTAAGCTCATAAACCAAATCAGATGAACTCACATTTCTAAAAACATCACTGTAATGATTATCTTCATTCAGTTCAACATGTCTTAATGGTGTTCCATCCGCTTTATAAAGTCCTGCATATATAGAACTGTGCTTTTTATCTGTATCTGACCATACTTTATTAACTGTCAGATTTACTTTTAATGTGTTTGTTATTATTACATGAGCATCCTTTTCCAAAGCAATCTTTCCGTCAGAACCTGTTACTCTACCAACATCACATGAACCCTCTTCAACTTCTTTTATCGGCTTCTCATATCTTGAATTATCTGGTTCAATTTCGTTTACCCTGAACTCGGTTCCTGAAAGAATTTGATCAATTACAATCGTCTCATCCGGTGCTACGCCAGATATTATTCCCTCAGAATTAGCATTTTCTCTTCTAAGAGACCTGCCATCTTTATTTATGACTTCATATCCTCCATCATAAGGGATAAACTGCCCATTCTGTCCTGTAAGATATACTTTAAAGCTGAATTCATCTGTAGTAGGTAACCCATTCATCTGCTTGGTAATCTTTAGTTTTCTCAAATTCTTTGCATTACAGGTATTTTCAAATTCTACCCTTGCTGCATTACCAGCAGTTTTCTCTTCACTTCGTGCCAAGTAAGTTTTAGTTTGCCCTGATACCTTACCTTCGGATGTTCCAACTGGATTTCCATTCAAATCGTGATATGTTACTTCCCAGTCCGTAATGTCAACCTTATCAAATTGATCCGAAAGAATACCAACTTCTTCCGCATAGAACCAGAGCCCTGAATCAATCCCCTCGAATACCGCTGATTCTCCTGCCTTTAAAGTAAATATATTATTTTCTCCCACATATCTTACTTCATCTGTAAGAGAATCATTTTTCTTAACTCTGTATGGTGTTCCTTCTGGAATTGCATTATACTGAACCGGATTCTGATTTCTGTCTTCTTCATCTTCAAGATATGCTTTGAACTGAAAATCAGCACTTGTATACTTTTCTTTATCTGAATTTGCAAGACTTTTTACTATTTCAATAGAATTCGTTGGTCTTGGTGGAAGATTAAATTTAATTGAACAGTTTGAATCACCTCGTCCACGCTCCATATAGAAGAATTTCAATGAATGACTGGTATAATCTGCAAATGTATTACTATTAAATATTTGCTTTAATGTTGTATTTTGCTTTCCATTTACGTATACATTACCATCTGCAAAATTGATACTTCCTGTTGCCCTCTCATGGATACCTCCAAGATCAAGCACCAATTTGTTATCTATAAATACCCAGACATCATCATCACCAGAGAAACTAAATACCATATCCTGTCCATTAATTTTACCATTTTTCGGTTGTAAGAACTCAAAAGATATCATCATACCAAAAGCAAATTTATTCTGATCTGTATCATCATCCCAAGAAGAATATGGCATGAATGAAGCAATAGGACGCTTTCCCGCACCTTTGTATTTCTTGTTATCATATACTATAAAATTCTTTTCCGTATTCTTATCACCAATATCATAATATGCATAATTCTTATCGCTATCATAGCTATATGTTCCTGTACTTGAATCATATGAAAACAGATGATTCAATCCTGTAACATATGTATTTTGTATAACCTTATCCCAGGTACCATCAAAAAGGTCTTTTAATGATGTACCATCATCATTATTATCATAACCATTTGCTACCGGATATCCATCCTTAAGATATCCTTGTACTAAATTCGGTGTTACCGCTTCACTGTTTGTATAACCTGTGCCATCAAATTTAAAAGAATTGCCATATGTCTGGTTTGTATAATAATTTGCCATACTGATATTGATAAGATTTCTAGTATCAGCTGTCTCTATTGTTTTTGGAACATCTCCTTTAGCATCTACTGTATAAATAAATTTCACAGGATTACTTCCAACATCCATCCAGTTTTCACCATCTTCACTATACTGTATTTGTGAAGTAATTGGTTCCTGTCTTAGGGCTTTGACTTCAACTGATTCTTCTCCGCTTCCTACAACTGTACGTTTATATGTATAGTTATTTCTGCCATAGCCATAGTCATAGTCATAGCCATATTTATAGTTTTTTGCACTTTTCGGAATTATACCATTATTTTCACTTGTTGTATCTAAGATACCATTTATATTTGTCAAATCTACTGTTGAAGTTGAAGTTTTTGGTACATATAATATTTTTCCGTTTTCTGAATAAAGGTTTGCCACTTTTGTTAGTTCTGCATTTGAATAAACAAATATAACAGTCTGATCAGCTTTCAGGTTTCTATAAGTTGTATCTCCTTTATACTGATACTTCATAACTTCACTATTGGAATCTTTTTCTTTTCTTCCCATAAGTTTCGTTACTTTATTGCTATCTACCAGACTATATTCATCTCTTGATGTTGTTGCAATGTATGCGCCTATAAAGCGATATGTTGTTCCACTTTCATCAAGTTGATACATTTCTTTATTTATTCCACTTGATGTAATAGTGCTCATGTATAGAACCGGGTTAGTATCTTCTGTTTCCAGAACCAGTCTCTTTGTTGCATTTACTGAACTATTTAAATCAGTATATGTACTATCATTCTGTCTTACCAAATGTATTTTTTTGTCAAAACTAAATTCAACTGTATTTCCGCTTTTTCTTCTCCATGTGATTGTAAATACTGAAAAACTCTCTGTATTGAATTCTGCTTTTTGAATTTCACCATCTGTAGTAGTTTCAACGTTTGCCTGCCCCTGTTCTGTCATATTAACAACGTCTTGAACTTTACCATTCTGATCTTCAACAAAATGCATGACATCAATATTTGTATTTTTTTCTTCATTAACTTCTTCATCAACAGATACGACACTGATTTCTGATACGGTTGCCGGTACGGATGGTTCTGTGTAGTGCATGGAAACTTTTACGGAACCATCAACTGGTTCTATTTTATTTCCTTCACTGTCCTGGAAGTAAATATCGTATGCCAGGAAACCTGCGATTTCGTATCCATCTTCCTCAGCTTTTTCATTAAGCTTTGTTTCTGTTTCTGCGTACTGGTCAGGGTCTGTTTCCTGTACGATAGGAGTTACAACAAACTCTGCATTTCCTGGAAGAACATCTTTTGCAGCTGTTGCAGTTACAACCACATTGCCGATTGTCTGAGAGTAGGTTACTTCGTCTTCGACCTGAACGTCTGCTTCTTCTTCATTTGCATCTTCGTTTTCTGTACCCTGCTCTTCAGTCTCAACAACTTCCGCCATATCGCTTCTTACATAAGCTTCTGCTTCTTCGTAGGAAACTTTGTACCAGGTGAATTCGTCTTCACCGGTTACTGTTTCAATAAGTGGAAGCTGAGTGTCTGTATCTACGGTTGCAATCACTTCTGCTTCTGTGGAAGGAGTTACGCGAAGATTAACTTCGTCTGCGATGACGCGGATCATTTTGGTCTGTTCCTGATCCGGTGCTTCTTCCGGATTCTGTTCTTCCTCAGAGTTTTCTACATTATTCTCTGTGTTGGTTTCTTCTTCGTTCTCTTCGGTATTTTCGGTGTTGGTGTCTGTATTAACTTCTTCGTTATTTACTTCACCGTTTTCTTCTTTATTCTCAGTGTTTTCATTATCATCTGCTGCCGGTGTGCTGCTCCATACAAATGTATATGCTGCGGTAGCTGCTGACTGGAAAGCTGCTTTTGTGAGCTGTCTGCTTTCATTTGTTTCAACTGTAAGCTTGTCCTCTTCGGCTTTGAGCTCTGTCAGTTCCAGTTCGGAAGTTTCTTTGTTGGTTCTGATCATGGCTGCTGTCACTGTAGATGCTGCCGGGTCTGTCAGTTCCGGTGAAGAAGCTTCTTTATAAATAAAGCTGTAAGTAACTTTGTCGGACGGTTCAACCGGGTTGCCATCTGCATCTGTAAAAGATACGTTGTAAGCAAGGAAGCCGTCGAGGTTTTTGCCCTGGCTCTGAAGCTGCTCTGTAATCTTGGCTGCCAGTTTGTTGTACTGGTCTGTCAGCTCGGCATCTTCGGTGTTGTTCTCGACTGCTTTGACGATCATCTGTGTTCCGTTTGGAAGGACACCTGCAGGAGCTTCGGCCTTGACCTCGATTGTTTCATTTTTAAGCTTTACGATACAGCTTACAGGCTGTGCTGCTTCTTCAGCTGGAGCGCTGCTCTCGGATGTTCCATCTGTGAACATGTTCTCGCCTGATGAGAAGTCGGCATCGCTGGAACCGAAATCATCAGATTCGCTGTATGTTTCGGCCGAACCCTCTTCCGATTCCGATTCAAAATTCACATCTGTGCCGAGATCGTCTCCTGTATCTTCGGATGTATCAGCTGCTGCGGAATCCTCCTCAACTTCTACCATGTCTACCATGTCATCGAAGGAGCTTGCCTGAGATACATAGTCTGTATTTATTAATACAGTGGAGCAGAACAGCACGATTGCAAACATCATACTGAGCACCCGACATGTCAGGCTTCTGTTCTGATTCCGTTTCCTTTTTTTGAATTTTTTATTATTTTCTCTTTTCATATTAACATCCCCTATTATATGCATGATGATAATAAAAAAATTATCGTTAACTGCTTCACGTACAACTTATTTAAGATTTAACGACATTATAACAGGTGAACTGTTTCGTCACCTATTTCGTCAGCCGCTTTCAGCAACATTTTTAGTACTATTTTGACAATTTTCTATTATTTTGAGTAAATCGAGCTCGCTGTTGAAATCTTCCCGCTCGTTGTTTTTCATATGATAGACACTTCCCTGCCATGTAGCGTTCTGACGGTATCTGACATATACAGCCAGGGTGTCTATGCTTCCTCTCTGTTCAAGGATCTGTTCGCGGTTGCTGACCTCTGTAAAAGAGATTCTTTTTTCATTTGCTGGTTTCTGCTGTTTGTCTTCGTATGTCCGCAGCTCTGTTGATGACTGAGGAAAGTTCAGCTCGTTCATGAATCGCTCCATATAGCGGAAGAGTTCATGAATACTTCGGAAGAATATAGGATCTTTACTGTAATAACAGTAAAATCTTCCGGACCTTTCTACTCCGTCTATGTTGTCTATGCAGACATTCACGATATTGGAAGCAGAAACGTTGAGCTTTTCTTTCATCATTCATCCACCTCCAGTGCTCCATCAATCAATCTGATCAGTTCAAGTGCACTCCTGAAACTTTTCTTTTTATTGGCTTCCGCCCAGGTCACTTCGCCCTGCCATGTGGCATTGTCACAGTGACTCACATGTACTACAAATGTCCCTGTATGTTTTTTTTTGTCTTTTTCCATCTGCTCTGCTTCCTCCGTCAAGATCCGATCACTGTATTTTTATTTTTAATCACACGATAACACTCACTTATTTCAGAGTATTTTTATTATAGCATCGGGGGTATTTCTTCAACTGTTTCGTGATTCTGCTTTTTGAACATTTTTTCATATTTTTTCGACAATGTTTCTGATAATTTGCGAGGGGGGCTGAGATTTTGGGGGGACGGGAGATTTCCGGGCGCAAAAAAACCCGGAGGGGATCTCCGGGCTGAATAGTTTTACTTCTATATTAATTATTAATGTTGTTTGTTTTAGTCGTTGCAGACCTCACCGAGTGAAGCAACGTAGTAGTCGATTGATACGTTCTTGCGGCGGGTGAGTCTTTTGTTGAATTCTTTGTTGATTCGTTTTGATACGAGTGTGCAGTTTTCCTGGGTTATCCCTATCAGCATTACGAGATACTGCTGGATGTTGTATCGGGTGTAAAAATCGCCTTTACGGACTGCTTTCTGAATGGACTCGCGGAGAAGTTCTGAATAGTATTTCTGATTTTCGTCGTCTGTCTCGATATTTATAAAGTTCAGGGTGCAGAGCATCAGGAATACGGACATGCCGGTTCGTTCCATCATGCGGCCGAACACGTGGTAAACGTCCACAAAGCTTGGATAGGTGCAGTAGTAAGCGCCTTCGATGGATTCTTTTTCGCGGAGGCGGTACTTGATGTCTTCGATTGCGCCTGCTGCCTGTGAGGTTCGCTCTCCCATAAGTTTGAATCGCTCGAGCATTCCGGCGGATGGTGACAGGCCGAGTTCGTCGAACATCAGCTTGGTTGTTCTTTTGTAGACATCGAGGCCGTCTTTGTAGCGGGACATTCCGATGAGGCTGTCGATTTCCCATATCTGCCAGTCATAGAATGGGTAGATTTCGGCTGCGCTGTGTGCGACACGGTAGAGTTCTTCGAATTTTTCTTCGGTTTTCAGGTAGTGGCACAGTTCTTCGACACAGTCGAAATACATATCTCGACATGCGATGTTTTCGACTGCCGCCCAGTCCTCGCCCATCATATCCGGGAGGAATTCTCCGGTGTAGAGTTTCCATGCTTTGGCGTAGATTTCCATTTTGGTCTTTTGGGATTTTTCGTGACGTGCTGATTCGATCGTCTGCTTGAAGTCGCATACGTCTACTGAAGTTTCGATATCCGGGTCCCAGGTACACATTCCACCATTTATATTGATGTAACTGCTTTCCGGAAGCCCCGCTGCGGTGAGCTGCTTTCGGAGCCTGAATATTGTGTTGTTGAGGCTGCCGTTTTTATTTTCGACATCGCTTCGGCCATACAGGGCATCGATGAGTGCTGCTTTGGAGATTCCTCCATCCTGTGTATGTAGAAGTAATAATTGAAACAGCTGTGTGGTCTTTGATACATTGTTACGGTCCAGGACCAGTTCTTTTCCTTTATATTCCAGTGTAAATCCACCTAACATTCGAACTTTCAGTATATTTTTCATACTTTTCTCCTTCAACAGATATTGTGCTCTGTTTCTTGTCTTTTCATTTTGATTAGACTTATCCTTATTTAGCATATCATTCAATACGTTAAAGTTCTACCACCAAAATACACAAAAAAAGACTGTTATTATTATTCAATCCGCTAATAACAACAGTCTTTTAAGCTCTATCTAGCAGATAATTCCTTTGCTATCTCATCTATTTTTTCCTGAGTATAACCGGTATACTCTTTTATCTTGTCCATAGTTTCATGATTCATAAGCATTTTCTCAATCAACTCTCTTCGTCCAAATTCAATTCCCTCCTGTTTTGCTTCCTCCCGTAATTCATCAATTGCAAGACACATACTTGTTTCCTCCTTTTCTTCATTGAATTTCAGTTTTGAGTTAGTAAGTGTATTCAGCATGACTACCGTTTCTGTCTTCATGTTCTGAAATCCGTCATCGGTTTGGATCAGGTCAACCAGTTTTTCTTTTTCCTTCGAATATTTGATATACAACAGTACTTCCCGCAGATCTGTGTGAAAACGGTTGATTTCTCTGTTACGACCGAACGGCCGAAGATAATAAGATACAGTTTCCTGTAAAGAACAAAAAGAAATGTGATGCTTTGTTATATTTTAGCACAATATGCTCCGCAAGTCCACGAGAACATTTTGCTCTTTTTTCGACATAAAAAACAATCCCACCGCAATTGTTGTAGGATTCTTAATATCAACTTGGTGATAGGCATCTGCAAATTCATATCCAGCAAGTTGTGGATGCTTCCAACCCCGACCAGGCATCTGCAAATCCAATTCCAGCAAGTTGCAGATGCTTCCGACCCCAGGATATGCATCTGCAAATCCAATTCCAGCAAATTGCAGATGCTTCCGAACCCAGGATATGCATCTACAAATCCAATTCCAGCAAGTTGCAGATGCTTCCGAACCCAGGATATGCATCTACAAATCCAATTCCAGCAAATTGCAGATGCTTCCAACCCCGGCCAGGCATCTGCAAATCCAATTCCAACAAATTGCAGATGCTTCCAACTCCAACCAGGCATCTGCAAATCCAATTCCAGCAAGTTGCAGATGCTTCCAACCCCAACCAGGCATCTACAAATCCAATTCCAGCAAATTGCAGATGCTTCCGACCCCAGGATATGTATCTGCAAATTCATATCCAACAAATTGCAGATGCTTCCGACCCCGACCAGGCATCTGCAAATCCAATTCCAGCAAATTGCAGATGCTTCCAACCCCAACCAGGCATCTGCAAATCCAATTCCAGCAAGTTGCAGATGCTTCCGACCCCGACCAGGCATCTACAAATCCAATTCCAGCAAGTTGCAGATGCTTCCGACCCCGGCCAGGCATCTGCAAATCCAATTCCAGCAAGTTGCAGATGCTTCCGACCCTGACCAGGCATCTGTAGCTCCCAAAACAACAAATCAAAGATGCCCACCGGTGAATTTTTTTCTCAAATTCGCTGGTGGGCATCTTTATTGCATCTCTATTTCATCAAATAGCTATATATGTCTCTTTTTGATACACCGCGGTCTTTCGCGACCTGCTTCATGGCATCTTTACGGGACATTCCCTTTTTTTCATAAATTTCCATATGTTCTTCTATGGAAATCTCTTCCCACGAGGCAGCTGCTTCTTCTTTCAGTTCCTGACGGCTTTTGCCCTCGATAACCAGGACACATTCCCCAAGTGGCTTCTCTTTCTCATAATAAGCAAGCAGGTCATCAATCGTTGAATGGAAGGCTGTCTCATGCTTCTTGGTCAGTTCTCTGCAAAGTGTCATTCTGCGGTTTCCAAGGGTTTCCCTCAGATCTCGCAGTGTCCTTACAAGTTTATGCGGAGCCTCATACAAAATGATCGTCCGGGTCTCATTGACAAGCTCTTCCAGAACTTCTTTGCGCTCTTTTTTGTCCATCGGAAGAAATGCTTCAAAAGCAAACCGTCTGGTAGGAAGTCCTGATAATGTAAGCGCGGTAATGCATGCTGCCGGACCCGGAAGGGATGTTACTTCGATTCCGGCCTCATAACACATCGCAGCCAGTTCTTCACCCGGATCCGAAATTCCCGGTGTGCCCGCATCCGTGATCAGTGCGATATTCATACCGTTCTGCATCTTCTCGATCAGTGTATATGCTTTTTCAATCTTGTTATATTCGTGATAACTGGTCATCGGTGTTTTGATTTCAAAATGATTCAGCAGTTTAATACTGTTTCGGGTATCTTCTGCCGCGATCAGATCCACTTCCTTCAATGTGCGGAGTACTCGAAGTGTAATATCTTCCAGATTTCCGATTGGGGTTGCACAAAGATATAATTTTCCACTCATCCGGGAATCCCCTTTCTCTCAGATTATTTGATTCTTTTATACTCTTCCGTATATTTCAAGAATATCACTGGTATAAACACCTGGTTTCTCATAGACGATCAATGGTCGCTCCACCGTTATTCTGGAATTTCCACCTTTTCGTGCTTCGATCAGAACCATATTGGGTTCACGATCTATGTACGGGTACACCAGCTGCATTCTCTTGGGTTCCAGTTTATATTTCATGAGAACCTGAAAGATTTCTGCCAGACGGAAAGGTCTGTGGACCATATAAAAACGTCCTCTGTCTTTCAGCACTGCTGCTGCCTGGCTCACTACATCTTCCAGTGTACAGAGAATCTCATGTCTTGCAATTGCTTTTGCCATGTATGGGTTCTGCAGACCATGCTGTCCGATCATATAGGGCGGATTGCTTGTCACTGCATGAAAAGAAGCTGCTCCAAAAATTTCAGCAGCTTCCTTTATGTCTCCGCATACGATATCAATATCAGCTTCCAGATGATTGTACGATACGCTTCGTCTCGCCATATCTGCACATTCTTCCTGGATCTCAAGTCCTGTCAGATGTGAACCCTTGTCTTTGGCTTTCAGCAGAAAAGGAATGATTCCCGTTCCGGTTCCCATATCCAGAACCTTTTCATTCTGTCGGATATCTGCAAATCCAGATAACAGAACTGCGTCCATTCCGAAGCAGAACTTTTCCGGATTCTGTATCACATACAAACCATTCTGAAGATCATCAACCCGTTCTCCCGGATATACCAGATCATTCTGCGGATTTTTTTCCATGGGATTTAGAATCTCCTTCTTTTTACTCAATGTCCCTTGTTTCTTTGTCAGTGTTCTTTGCTTTTTTCTTGCGTGACCGGAATTTCAGTTCTCCTACCGGATATTCCTGAATCTCCTTTTCATCATTGACTTCCACGATTACTTTGACTCTCTGTCTGAGAACATTTACACTGTGTACAATTCCCTGTAATCCATCCGGAAGAGTAACCGTATCTCCGGTTCCTGGAAGGCTCTTGTTCAGTGCTTCGTAGGTTTCCTGCTCATTCTTGAGACAACACATCAATCTGCCGCAGACACCGGAAATCTTGGTCTGGTTCAGTGACAGATTCTGCTCTTTTGCCATCTTGATAGACACAGGTGCAAACTCGGAAAGATAGGTGTGACAGCAAAGCTGTCTGCCGCAGATGCCGATTCCCCCAAGAATCTTAGTCTCATCTCTTACTCCGATCTGGCGAAGTTCGATTCTTGTCTTAAAGATAGCTGCCAGGTCCTTGACCAGCTGACGGAAATCAATTCTTCCATCTGCTGTAAAATAGAACAGCACTTTGTTATTATCAAATGTATACTCCGCATCGATCAGTTTCATTTCCAGACCATGTTCGCGGATTTTTTTCTGGCAGATTTTAAATGCCTCTTTTTCTTTCAGGCGGTTCTGTTTCTCCCTGTCCTCATCTGCCTGTGTGGCAACGCGAAGGACTTCTTTCAGCGGATGGACCACCTCATCCTCACCCACTTCTTTCGGTCCGAGTACAACTCGTCCGAACTCCACACCGCGGGCAGTCTCTACGATCACATGATCACCGATCTTCATTTTATAGTTTTTCGGATCAAAATAATAAATCTTTCCGACATTTCTGAATCTTATACCAACAATTTTTGTCATTCTATCTCTCCCTGATTGTCAGGAACAGAAGTTCAAGTGCAAGTTCAAAATTAACGTTTGCACGAAGCCTTACTTTTGTTTTTTCCAGTGCTTCCAGAATCTTTTCCAGGTTCTCATAGGAACGCTGGCTCGCCTGTTCCTTTATATAATTGATTTCTTGTTTAAATACCAGGTTGTCAACCTCCTGAGTTGCCTTAAACATAAGAACATCCCTGAACCAGAACTGGAAAATATCCAGATAATCACTGATATTCTGCTTTTCATCAGAAAGTGCCTTGATCTCATCGGACAGTTCATATACTTCCAT
>ERZ838577.2695-NODE-2695-length-18996-cov-12.087799_pt1 | contig 18996 bp, 17 predicted proteins | sample MGYA00519682_ERZ838577 | MGnify/ENA primary metagenome ERZ838577 (study PRJEB31850, sample SAMEA3708838) | human gut metagenome | biome: human gut; feature: human-associated habitat; material: faeces | place: China | collected 2014 ...
CAGCAGTCCCGCCGCCAGAAGAAATGCCGTTACTATTCCTTTCCTGTTCATGTCTATGTGGTATTTGTGTCGTTTATATCTATCCCCTCATTTCGTTTGGTTCCCGTGTTTTACCTCTTCCCGAATCCGTTGCTCGGCAATCTCGCAGTAAGTCGGGTCGATCTCAAATCCAATGTAATGCCGTCCCGTGCGGATGGCCGCCACGGCGGTCGTCCCCGAGCCCATGCAGTTGTCCAGCACGAGAGCACCTTCGTCCGTGTAGGTCCGTATCAGATACTCGATCAGGGCGACCGGTTTTTGGGTCGGGTGGTAGAAAGCCCCTGTTGTGTGCTCTTTCGGCATGAATATGACCGAAGTAGGGTATTTGTCGTCGGCCATGCGTACCGGTACGAGCTTCATCGCTCCGTAGCACCGGTTGGTAAATCCTTCCGTCTTGCGTCGCCCGTGGTTTCTCCGCTCCGGAGGGCACGGTACCATCTGAGGATGATAGACAGGTTGCCGCTTGTAGAAGACGAGGATGTCCTCGTGTTGGCGCAGCGGCATACGTTTGGCGTTGAGATGCCCCGTCACGCGATCTTTCTGCCATACAAGATTGTACCTCCACAGCTCGGATTGCGACAGCATGAGCCTTGCGGAAAAGAGTCCCTGCCCGAACAGGATGATCGGACTTTCCGGTTTTGTAATCCTATTGTATTGTTCCCACAGTGGCTCAAGCGGGATTTTATGGTCCCACTGCGCGGATTTGTTCCGGCGGTTCAGCACGCCGTAAGGCAGGTCGGCGATTACCGCATCTATGCTGTGGTCGGCAATCCGCTTCATTCCCTCAAGGCAGTCCATCGCATATATTCTGTCCGTCTCGATCATGGCCTTTGCTATTGTTTCTGATTTCCGTTTACCAGGTACACGAATGTCCCATACTTCAGCTTAACCTTGTTCTTTTTTATAGCCTTGCTGATGGCGTTGCTCGTCTTCTGGTAGGCGTTCTGCATCGCCTGCATTCCCCATTGGGCGAGGCTGTTGCTGCCGTAGCCGCCGGTGTTCAGGTTCATATTGCCCGACATGGCGCCGCTCGCTACATCCTTGCTCGTCTCCCGGAACTGGCTGTTAGGCACGTACAGTCCCTCCATCCCGTCCGTGTCGTAGAGCGACAGGCTGACCTTTACCAGCTCGTCGCCGACGAGTATGCTACCTATGCTTCCTTTCACGCGCCCAGACGAAAAGCCGCTCACGGTGGCGTACAGGTAGGTGCCGCGCTCGACCAGACATCCGTCGATCTCGATGTCGTCGAGCAGGCGCAGCCTGACACGCGAGCCGTCCACGGCCTTCACATCCTCGTCGATGATCGCCTGGATGAGCTTCGGCTCACGGGCGTCCTTTGCCAGTGTGTTGAAGTAGTCCGAGGCGGTCTTTACCTTCTTCACGACCTCGCTCGCCCGGTTGCCCTCCGCCGGGGCCCTGACCGAACGGCTCTCCTCGTCGATGGTTCCCTCGACCGCCGCTTCTGGCGGCGGGGCCATTGCGGCGGTGTCCGCCTCTGCCGGAGGCGTCGCGGCACTCTGTCCTTTCAGCCTCGCTTCAGCGAGCGCTTTTTCCAGCTCCGCGAGCGCCTCCTGTTCGCGTCTCTTGGCATCGGCCGCTTGCGCCGCCAGAGCCTTCTCCTGCTGTTGCTCGTCGAGCAGGGCGATGTCGTCTTGCGTATATTGCGATTCATACTCTTCCTTGTTGTCTGCGGGGTCGTCCCTGTCTATGTTGTCCACGGCCGAGTAGTCCTGTATCTTGCCCCACGCTTTGGCCATATTCTCGTACTTGCTGCCTATGCCGTCGTCCTTGATCTGCGCTTCCGGCAGTTCCGGGTTCAGAAACTCCGTCGTTTGAAGCGCCTTGTCCGGTATCTCCGCCGTTTCGGTATGAAACAAGTCGAAGATGAAATATGTTCCTCCCAGCAGCGGCAGGTACAGGATAGCCGGAAGCATGTACTTCGTTTGCCGAAAATTGATTTTCTCCAATATCTTCATCGTCGTTCCTATTGATTTGTACACCCTGTTTTACCGTGCCTTTCCCGCGTCTTGTTCCCTCATGTCGTCCCCTTGCAGGGTCTTGTGCCGCTGCCGCAGCACCGAATCCTGCATCTCCGTGGCCGTGCGCGTTGGGGGCTGGTGGCGGTACACTACCGCCAGGCGGTAGATGTTCCATGCCAGTGCGGCGGCGACGAATCCGAAGACGATCGCCAGAAACAGCGTGCGGTGCATGTCGGCGAAGCGCTGCACCCGGGCTGCCGCCTTGTCGATACGTGTTGCCCGGGCGAATCTGCGGCCGGCCTCCACGTCGCGCTCGTAACGTTCCTTATACTGCGGATCGTTCTTGTCCGGCATCTTCTCGCCGAAGAGCATCCGTCTGAATCCCTTGATATTCATAATCACCGATGTTTAATAGTTGCTTTTCGTCTTCTGTTCTATGTCCTTGTTCAGCAGCGTGCGCCAGTTCACGATCAGCAACCCGTGGGGGTTGTTCTCCGTGCGCGGCACGCGCCGGAGCTGCCCGGCCGTTACCAGCTCGCGCATCAGGATGTTGCTGCGCCGCTCGATGCGCTGTCGTCCGTAGTACGTGAACTCCATCGTACTCTTGTCGAACCTGATGCTGTCGCAGAAGATGGAGAACACGGCGCTCGTTCCCAGTATGTTGGAGTAGAATCCGCGCTCTTTGAGCGTGTTGTACTGCGCCAGTCCGGTTTCGTCCACCAGATACATCGCCTTTTCCATCGTATAGCGGATATACTTGTCATCCGGCGGCAGGGTAAAGAAGTAGTGGTGGAACATTTCCACATGACTCTTGGCTTCCACGTCCAGCGTCTCGTCCATCGTGGTGCGGTTGACGAGGATGGGCACGTTGCCGTCCAGCACATACACTTTTTTCTGCGCGTCCGTGACCATCGTGCGGGCCGTCCAGATGCTCGATACGCTGATGACGACGCATCCCACCAGAAAGGCGGTGCAGATGATGCCCACCAGCTTGATTTTGTTCTCTAAATTCTTGATGACCATGCCTTATTCCCTTTTGCGTTCGACTTCTTCACATATTCGCCGTGCAGCAGAATCATAACCTCCTGCTGTAATTCCGTCAGCAGGGGGTCGAAAGCATCGAATACCTGCACGTATTGTCCCAGCATCGCCACTTGTATGAACACCCGCCAGACGGCGCGGCTGCGTCGCCGGACGTTTCTGTGCAGCCGGGCGACACGCAGGCGGTACAGCAGGTAGGTCGCCAGCGGAACCGCATAGCGGTCGTCCGTCTCGAAGGCTTCGTCCAGTTCTTCGAACTCCGGGTCGTATGTCCAGTTCTCGGGCACGTCCGCAATCTCCTCGTTCATGCGTCTTGCCGTATAGTGCATGAACCGTTCGTCCCTGCACCATCTCTCGATTTTCTTTTGTGCGTTCATCCTTTTCGCGTGTTTGTTTGTTATCTCATCATCGTCCCCATGGCTCCCGTAGCCGTCATCTTGGCCTGCTGCGCCACTCCCTCGCCGAAGTTTCGGGTCGAGAAAGCCGTGTCTCCCTCCGGAATCATCCACGCTGCCAGGTCGGGCACGAGGTTCAGGCATTTCAGGGCCACGATGCTCGCCGCCATCAGATAGCCGGCAGAAAAGAAGCTGTTTTGCAGGTAGGCGGCCATCGTCTGCTCGCTTGCCGTTATCGCCGTCAGGTTCTCCACCTGTATGCACAGCACGATGTCGAACAGGAGCAACACATAAAATCCCACGAAGTAGAGCATCGCGCCATAGAAGTGTACCGTCAGATACCTTGTGAGCCACTTCGCCCACGCGCCTTCCCATTTGGGCAGCAGCGAGAAAGCCCACTGTATCGGCCCGAAAATCGTCAGCATACCCAGCAGGATCTGCTGGCAGTAAATCGTCGCCCACTATTCACTAATTATATTCAGTAGAACCTTGTTTTATTAGTTATTCTTGTATATCAGTTATTTATAGATATTTTCATTTAATTGAAATACACACGGAATTTCACTGTTTTAGAAAATATTGGTACTATTTGGTACTATATTTCAGAATAGATTTCGTACCTTTGTACCAGTAATCAAAGGACATTGCGTATATGGATTTCATCTTCATAAAATCATCAAAAGCAGGTAAGGAGGATTTCGGTTCGGTCTATGCTCGTGTGCGTACAGGCAAGGCCAACGTGAAAACCGTAACAGGCTTCACCATTAGACAGCTTGAATGGGAGAAATACCGCTCCCTGCAATACACCTCGTCCGCCCTCATGTCGAGCATCGGGATAAAATACGGGCAGTTCGCCCAAGTCCTCGCAAGGATAAAGGCGGCGTTTGAGGCAGATGACTTCGACCCGAAAAAGGCGAAGTCCGTCATCGAGAGCGTAAAGTACGATGTGCTGAACGGCATGATGCAGGTTGTGGAGGTCAAGCCCAAAGGGAAGATGCTGTTCGAGGACTTCCTTACCTCTTATATAGAGGATTTGGAAACAGGGCGGCGCACCAAGAAAGGGCGTACCGTAAAAGTAACTCCTGCCTACATCAAGGGGCTGCGCATCATCCAGACCCAAATCCGCAACTATCAAAAGGAGATGCACCGCAAAATCGGGCTGGATGACATGACGATGGAAACACGCAACAGCCTTGTCGGTTACTGGAAAGGGCGCGGACTGATGCCCAACGCCATCAACTCTTATATGACAAGCGTCCGTACCGTAGCAAAGGCGGCATACGAAGACAAACTGACCAAGTGCGACGATTTCCGCCATTCCGACTTTGTTCCGAAAAAAGAGGAAGTGGACAACATCTATCTTACGCCGGAACAGATACAGGAAATGCTCGAACTCGACCTTTCCACCAAAGAGGCCGTCAGGGAACGGCTGGAGGCACTCGACATCAGCGAGGACGAGAAACTAACGCAGCTTTCCAAATGCCGCATCACCCACATACGCACCTTGGAACACGTGAGGGATATTTTCATTGTCGGCTGCCTGACCGGGCAGCGCGTGTCCGACTATTCGAGGATATGCGATGACATGATAACCGAGATAAACGGGGTGGAGTTCATTTTGCTTACCCAACAGAAAACGGACAAAAAAGTCTATATCCCGGTGGACAGGCGAGTAAGGCAGATACTTGACAAATACGACGGCAAGCTGCCCCATGTATGCCCCAACGAAATGAACAAGCTGATAAAGACCATTGGGCTGTTGCTGGGCTGGACGCACGACTGCGGATTTGACGGGAAGCGGCTCAACCCGAAACGAGGGCGGAGGTTCTGTGATATGCTCCTTTCGCACACGGCACGAAGAAGTTTCGCCACCAACGCATACAAGGCCGGGGTGCCGTTGTCATCCATCCAAGCCATAACGGGACACAGCAGCGAGGCGCAACTGCGCCGCTACCTTAAACTGGATGCGGAGGAAAAGGCCGTGATTGCGTTAAAGGACTTTGAGGGTATCATTGAAATGTAAAACGGCTGCCTATGGAAAAGACGAGATTTGCAATCATCAGTGCCCTGTTCAGGCTGTCGAAGATTATCGGCAGGAGCCTGAAACTGGCGGAAAGCCTTGCCAGCGGCAGAGTTGAAGATGAAGCCGGGAACAAGGACATCTGCAAGAACATCCGACGTGAAATGAAAACTGTTCCTGCCCTGTTGAACGAGATGCGGGAATACATCGCCGAACACGACGACAAGGAACTGGCACACCAGTTTGTCCGGCTGCACGGGGATGCGAAACGGCTGCATGGACTTTGTTCGGCATATCTGCAGGATTTGGGCAAGGAAGCCCTTTATGCGGGCATCGTCTATACTTCCATCGAAGTAATCGGCCAATACTTCTTTCCTGACGGAAACGAACAGGGAAAAGTCCGCCCCATGACACGCATTGAAGCTACGGACTGCATCGACAACATCCGAACCGCTATCCGAAAATGCACGGCTGAAACCGATGTGAACAAAGGGAAAGAATACATAGGCGAAAAAGCGTATGCCCTGCTTGCCGACATGGACAAGGACAAAATCGAGGCCGTCAAGGAATATATTACAAACGCCAACGACAAGGATTTGGCACGGCTGTTCACGGAGGATTTCGCAAAAGCCGTCCACCTTTCTATGGTGTTCCAAGACGGCAATACAAAGACACAGTTAGCCGGGATTAAGGTGTTCCATATTGCCCTGACAATGGGCTATGTCAAGAGGAACATACTCCATGAGGATGCAACCGAATCCGAAGTGAAAACAATACCTACCCCAATGGCAGGCTTTACGGCCACAGATACCGTGCAGGGCGGAGCGTTCAACACGACGGCGCAGGTGCCTGTTTTAAGACTGTACCAGTTCCTCACCACCTTTACCGTACAGAGCGGCCCCGACAAGGGCAAGCCCGCACTGGACGGCAACGCCGTTTCCGACAAGGACTTCATCCGTGCCGTCATGCGTGCCGACTACTCCACGGCCTATCAAAAATGCGTGAAAGGTAAGATGCGGTGCGTCATCACCCTGTTGTCAAAAGCCTATTTCAAGGACTGGAAGGAGTACCGCACAGCCGCAGCCCGTTCCATAGGGCTTACAGCGGAAAGCCTTGCCAAGTACAATGTAGAAAAGACTTTCATAAGCAGGCTCAAAGAACTGCTCCCGATGATAAAATAATGCGGCAGTCCACACGTGGTTACAACTCACCACAGCCCACTGCTTTGCACAAGCCGTTAGACATCAGATGTTTGGCGGCTTTTCTTATGCCCGTTCATTTCACAAATCCCCACAAGTTCACCCGTTTCATTCACCATCTAACTTTGCCGCCATAATTTCAAAATCAATGACTTATGGCAGAAAAAACGGAAATGGTACTGGTATCGCGCGACGAGCTTCAGCAACTCATCGGCGCAAGCGTGAGGTGTGCGCTGGAGGAATACGGGCAGGCGCAGGCACCGCAGGAGACATCGGAGTATTACACTATCCGACAACTGGCCGAGAAATGGGGCGTGAGTATCGCGACCATCTGGCGGCACGAGAAACTGGGACATATCAAGGGGCAGCGGATTGGGCGGCGCGTTCTGTTCCCGAAAGAGCAGATTGACCGCATCAAGAACCTGAAAGCCACCAACAGGGACGCGGACAAAAACACCAAGGGATAATCAGCATAACGAACAACAAAAAAACATCATGGCTTATGAAGAATTTGAAGCAGCTTGTTCTGCCGTGCTATAAAATGGAGGTGGCAATGAATGTGGAAGCATGGTATTTCCTGCACGGGACTACCAACGGTGTGTGCAACCTGACCTATTTTCTTTCCCTTTTGTCGGGGATGGTTGTCACGGAAGTAAGTAAAACCAAACGTGGATTGGGTTATGTGCTCCATCCCGGACAGGTGGACGGCTCCATGCTGTCACTGGCAAAGAAGTGGAATATCGGGCGCAAGTCCGTCAGTCGTCTGTTGGAGGATTTTTCGCAGCGGGGGCTAATCCGTGTTGTTTCCAATCCCATAACCACCATCATGGATATGGTGTGCATAAAGTCATGGATGATGGACGGACGGCTCACGGAAAATCCAACATACCAACAGACGGTCAAGGCATACGAGGGAGTACGTATATACCTTTTCAACGGCCAAAGGCTGGAGACCTTACGGAAAAGTTCGACAAAGGCGAAAAAGTCCAAGGACAAGCCTGCCCCGGCAGCGCAGTCAGGTTTGTTCATATCAGAGAATAAGGTACAGACCGCAAAACCGGAGTGCCCAGCGGAAAGTCCTGCCAGTCCGCCAACGGCTGATGCCTACGATGCCAACTCACAAACGGAGCACATTCTTCCAACAGTACAAGACAAAGATATTTTTCCCGATAGCAATACCTCTTATAAACAGGCGTAAGCAAGGAAAGGCGTGAAGTATTTATAGGGGCGTTTTTTAGGGCTGGCAAGTTAATGTTTTCGTCCACGAAAACTACGCCACCAATGGCGACCTGACCATGCAGGAAACGGCAAAAGTCATGATTCAACCCTAAAAACGCCAACTCATTTGTAACAGACAATAACAAGCGAATGACAGAACAAGATAACAATCATAAAGGAGGCCGCCCCAAGGCCGTAAAAGGCAAGGCGCGGACTAAGACCATATCCACACGGCTCACGCTTGCCGAGTGGAAGACGGTCATGAAACGGGTTGCCGATGCGGGCAAGAAGCCGTCGCACTTCCTGCGTGAACTGCTGCTGCAGGGCAAGGTCGTGGCAGCACGGACACAGGAGGACAGGCAGCAAATCCGTATGCTGGAGGGAGGATGCAACAACCTGAACCAACTGACGAAAATGGCACATCAACAGGGCTTCCCCAGAACCAAAGAGAGAATAACCGCCCTGCTGGAAGAGTTCAACAAAATCATCACGCAGATATGATGGGCGACTTGAAAAAACGGGCGAGCTTCGCAAGGCTGGTGAACTACGTGAACAACCCGAAAAAGGCAAGGCTTATAGACAGTAAGGATGTGCGTCTTGACGACAACGCCTCTATCGCAAGAAGTATGCAGGGGCAGGCGGACGACAAGCCGGGGCGAAAGCTGAAGAATCCGGTGTACCACATCTCGCTGGACTTCGCCCACGAGGACGCGCCCAGACTGACTGACGGGCTGATGGCCGAAATCGCCCGTGAGTACATGAAGCGCATGGGCATTGTGAACACCCAGTATATTATATGCCGTCACACCGACAAAGAGCATCCGCACCTGCACATCGTGGCCAACAGGGTGGACAATGCCGGGAACACCATCAGCGACCGGAACGATGCCACACGCAATGTGGCGGTGTGCAAGGCTCTCACACGGGAATACGGGCTGCACTTCTCCAAAGGCAAAGAGAAAGTGAAGCGTGACCGTCTGCGTGGAAAGGACAAGGTAAAATACCAAATTCATGATGCCGTTAAAGCAGCCATGCCCCGTTGCGGAAGTTGGTCGGAATTGTGCGACAGGCTGGCCAAGCAGGGCATCGGTGTAAACTTCAAGTTCGACAGGCGCAACGGCAATATCGTGGGCGTGTCATTCACCAAGGACGGCATTTCATTCAGCGGCTCGCGGATAGACCGCAGCATGGGCTTTTATAGACTGGACAAGCAGTTTGGAGGCCGCATCGCCAATGGCATGGAATGGCATTCCCTTATACAAGACAACGGCTTTGACGGACGGACACCGCCGACCATGCCGGACATGGCGGCGGACATCCATACGGCAGGCACTTTTATCGGACAGCCGTCACCGGACGGAGCGGCAACGGACGGCAACGGCGGCAGTCTTGCTGAATCCGGCTCCGACATTATCCAAGTGGGTATCGGCATACTCGTTGAGTTGTGCGTCCAGCCACACCAAGCCAAGGTCTCATCCGGCGGAGGAGGTGGAGGAAACGAAAGCGGCTGGGGCGAGAACGACAAGGAAAAGAACAAGTATAAACCAAGAAAGATGAGAAGATGAAGGACAACTTACAGAACATAGCCGACCTTATCGGGGCATTGGCGGAGGACATCGAGGAAATCAAGAAGATACTGGGCGCAAAGGACGCTCCAGACAAGGACGAGGCGGTGAAAAGGCTTGCGGTGAAACTGGAGCCTGTCATACGTTTCTTCGGCGGCAGCACGCCGGAAAACATCAACGGCATTTTCGGGAGCAAGGAAGCCATCGAGGACTATAAAAAATCATTGGGTGAGGAAATGATTGTGAGCCTGCAGGTATATACCGATGCCAATGACAAGGATATGCGCAAACGTGGCATCCCTACCACCAAGGATTTGCTCTACAAGATACTGGAAATGCTTACTGACCATGTGGAGAAAGACAAGCGGCTTCCGGGAAAGGCACAGCAAAGGCAAGACTTTGGAGCAAAACTTTGGCAGGCAATCCGACCAGACAGAGTGACAAGGGGTATCAGGCGGTTATGGAATAAAATACCCGACGGTTGGTACAAGAACCCTTACGCATGGGCTGGTATCATTTTCACGCTTGTATTCTTTGTCTTGTCTGCCGCCAGTTGGGTGCGATGGCATGAGTACCGGGAAGAAAACAGGCGGTTGAGAACGGTTGCAGACAAATATCAAGTGACTTCCGTCATGCTCAATGAACTATATCCGGAACTGTCCGTGACTGTCGGAGCATACGAGAAGCTGGTGGAAACGGTTGGTGTGGATTCTACCCTGACCGTGTTCAACAGGCAACTTGAAAAAGTGAGAAATGAAGAAAACGAATCCAAACAATAAAAATAAAGTGAATGGCATCCATCAAGGTAAAATATCGTCCCTCTACCACAAACGGCAAGGAGGGCAGCATCTACTATCAGATAATCCACGGGCGAACAGTCCGCCAGATCGGAACGGACTTCCGCGTGTTTGATACGGAATGGGACAAGGAAACATCGTCCGTCAAAATCATGCCTGAAACCAACGAGAACAGAAAACAGTACCTTTATAGCGTTTCAGAGCGCATCGGTTGGGACATCCGACGGTTGCAGGCCATCATCGCGCAATGCGACAGGCAAGGCGGAAGTTACTCCGCTTACAAAATCGTAGATAAGTTCAACTGCCACGCAAACGGGTTGTCGCTGTTCGGTTTCATGCAAGACACCATAAGTCAGTTGAAGCAGCTCGGCAAGGTACGCACATCGGAAACCTACACCGCAGCCTTAGCCAGTTTTATGAAGTTCCGCGAGGGGCAGGACATTCTTCTGTGTGAGATAGACAGCGACACCATGATGCTTTATGAAGCATGGCTGAAATTCAACGGCAACTGCCCCAATACGACTTCGTTCTATATGCGCATACTCCGTGCCGTCTATAACCGTGCTGTGGAAAAGGAACTGACGGAACAGAAATATCCGTTCAAGCATGTTTACACGGGTATCGGCAAGACGGTAAAACGCGCTCTCCCGTTGAAGTCGATAAAGCGCATCAAGGAACTCGACCTGACCTTGAAACCGCATCTGGACTATGCACGGGATATGTTCCTCTTTTCGTTTTACACCCGTGGAATGTCGTTCATCGACATGGCTTATTTGAAGAAATCGGACTTGAATAACAGCGTCATCATATACCGCAGGAGAAAGACGGGGCAGCAACTGACAATCAAGTGGGAGAAGTGCATGGAGGACATCATCGTCAAATACGACGGCTGTTCCACCGCGCAATATCTGCTGCCGATAATCACCGATTTATGCACTGACGGGCGGACACAGTACCGCAATGCCATCAGCCGTATTAACGTGGCACTGAAAGAGGTCGCCCATTTAGCCGGATTGAATATGCCACTGACCATGCACTGCGCCAGGCATTGCTGGGCAAGCATCGCCAAGAGCAAGAACATACCGCTTTCGGTCATCAGCGAGGGTATGGGGCACGATTCGGAGGAAACCACACGCATCTATCTTGCATCGCTTGACACAAATGTGGTGGACAAGGCAAACAGTCTTATCCTGAAAGACTTGTGAACGGATATTTTGGATAAAATTTGTTTAGCGAAAATCAGAATCTCTTGATAAGAGTTATAGTTGATATTGCAAAGGTACTCATAATATTGCAAAATCCGTGTCCGAATCTAATTTATAATGGGATATGAAAGACAATTTATGCGGAATTGTTTAGTAAATCCACTTGTATTTTTCAATAATACATTGATTCCCAGTATTTGTTTTCTTGAAATATATCTCTTATCAAGAGATGAATTTCAAGGATATACTACATAAATTCCGTACCGAATCTTTTACCGAGAAGGAAAAGGGTACAAAGTTCGAGCGACTGATGCGCTCATGGCTGTTGACAGACCCTCGCTACAACGAGCTTGAAAAGGTGTGGCTGTGGGAGGACTTTCCGGGGCGCAAGGACTTTGGAGGCACGGACACGGGAATCGACCTCGTGGCCAAGACCGAGATGGGCGACTATTGGGCTATCCAGTGCAAGTGCTATGCGGAGGATGCCGTAATCGACAAGCCCGCCGTGGATTCATTCCTCGCCACCTCCAGCCGCACGTTCACTAACGAAGTCACTTACCAGACCACCCGTTTTGCCAAACGAATATGGATTTCCACCACCAACCATTGGGGAAGCAACGCCGAGGAAGCCATACGCCACCAAGACCCGCCTTTTTCACGGGTTGGGCTGATTGACCTGAACTCCTCCTGCGTGGACTGGCAAAAGCTGATGGACGGACTTACGGGAACTTCCGCACTCGTAGAGGGCAAAAAACCGCGCAAGCACCAGTTGGATGCCATATCCAAGGCATACACGCACTATATCACAGACGGCAATGACCGGGGTAAGCTCATCATGGCCTGCGGAACGGGCAAGACCTACACCTCGCTGCTTATCACCGAACAATTGCTTAACGGCAAAGGACTGGTGCTGTTCATGGTTCCGTCCATCGCCCTGTTGGGGCAGTCGCTCAACGCATGGTCGGCGGACGCGAAGAAACCCATAAAGGCCGTCTGCATCTGTTCCGATTCCAAAGCCTCAAGGAAGATACAGAACAAATACGATGATATGGACGACAGCGTGGTTGACCTTGCCGTGCCAGCGTCCACCAGTCCGCAGTCCATCGCATCGCAGTTGAAGAAATACCGCAACCATGACGGGTTGGTAGTCGTGTTCTCCACCTACCAGTCCATTGATGCCGTTTCAGCGGCACAGCAGGAGATACTTTCCGAAACAGACGGCGAGTATGGCGTGTTCGACTTCATCATCTGTGATGAAGCCCACCGCACCACGGGCGTGAAACTGTCGGACAAGGACGAAAGCAATTTCACCAAGATACACTCCGATGACAATGTACAAGGCCGTAAACGGCTGTACATGACCGCTACGCCACGGCTGTACGGTGAATCGGCCAAGATAAAGGCATCGGAAAAGGACTGCATCCTCTGTTCGATGGACGACAAGGCTCTGTATGGGGAGGAGTTCTACCGTGTGAATTTCTCCTACGCCGTACAGAACGGGCTGCTGACCGACTACAAGGTGCTTGTGCTTACCGTCGGTGAGGACGATGTGCCGGAAAATATCAGGCGCGATGTCACTGATACGACCACTGAACTGAACTTTGATGACACATCCAAGCTTATCGGCGTAATCAATGGACTGTCCAAGATGATACAGGGCGACGACCACCGCACATGGGATGCCGACCCGCACATGATGCACCGTGCCGTGGCGTTCTGTTCGTCCATTGACAGGAGCGCAAGCCGAGTGGGTATCGCATCCAAATATGTGGCTTCCGTGCTGCCGAAAATATCGGAAAAGTACGACGAGAATCTGGATGCGGAAAGCCTTTCGCATACCGTTTCGATAGCCACAAAGCATATAGATGGCTCGATGAACTCACAGGAGCGCAACGGAATCCTGCAATGGTTGGCGGACGAACCGGGAAATGACCGGGAGTGCCGGGTGGTGACCAATGTGCGGTGTCTGTCCGAGGGCGTGGACGTGCCGTCGCTCGATGCCGTGCTGTTCCTTTCCGCCCGTAACTCGCAGGTGGATGTGGTGCAGTCGGTAGGCCGTGTAATGCGCACTTTCCATAAAGGACTGCCCGACGAGAAGAAGTACGGGTACATCATCATCCCTATTGTCGTGCCGTCCGATGTTTCAGCAGAAGAAGCACTCGACAACAGCAAGACCTTCGATGTGGTCTGGGAAATCCTGAACGCATTGCGCTCCCACGATGACCGTTTCAATGCGATGGTGAACAAAATTGCGCTCAACAAGCAGAAACCCAACAAGCAGTCCTATACGCCGTCCGTCACCATCGGCAGGCCGGGACTGGGCTTTCAGGAGGGAGAGGAAGAAGCGCGGCAGATGGAGAACGCGGAAATCGCCCGGCAGTTGGAGCTTCGCTTCGGTGAGTTGCAGGACGGTATGTACGCCAAGCTCGTGGAGAAGTGCGGCGACCGCCTCTATTGGGAAAACTGGGCAAAGGAAATCGGACTTATCGCGCACAAGTTCATCGAGCGCATATCCAAGCTCATCCAGTCCGGCGTACACAAAAAGGCGTTCAACGAATACCTCAAGGGGTTACAGCGAGACCTTAACCCGTCCGTGGATGCGGCACAGGCCATCGAGATGCTGGCACAGCACATCATTACCCGTCCGGTGTTCGATGCGCTGTTTGCCGATTACCAGTTCGTGAACAACAACGCCGTGAGCCGCTCCATGCAACGCATGATAGACCTCTTGCAAGAGCAGGCCTTCGAGAAAGATACCGAAGTGTTGGAGAAGTTCTATCAGTCGGTGAGGACAAATGTAGGCGGTATAGACAATCTGGAGGGCAAGCAGACCATCATCAAGAACCTCTACGAAAAGTTCTTCAAAGGCGCGTTTCCGCTCACCGTGGAGAAACTGGGCATCGTCTATACTCCCGTTGAGTGCGTGGACTTCATCATCCATTCCGTTAACGACATACTCAAGGCAGAGTTCAACACTTCGCTGACCGAACATAATGTGCATATCCTCGACCCGTTTGTGGGAACAGGCACGTTCATTACACGGCTGTTGCAGTCCGGCCTTATCCGCCCGGAGGACATGGAGCGCAAGTACCTGAATGAAATCCATTGCAACGAAATCGTGCTGCTGGCCTATTATATCGCCGATGTGAACATTGAATCGGTATTCCACGACATCACCCGTCGGAAAACTTATCTGCCGTACAGCGGCATCTGCCTGACGGACACCTTCCAACTGGCGGAGAAGAAACACAATGAGCTGTTCACGGAATTTTTCCAAGACAATTCCAAACGGGTGAAGAAGCAGATGTCCACACACGTGAGGGTGATTGTGGGGAATCCGCCGTATTCAATCGGGCAGAAATCGGCTAATGACAATGCACAGAATTTGTCATATCCCTATCTTGATAATCGTGTGTCTGAAACATACGCAGTTAAAAGTTCTGCAACCCTAAATAAATCCCTTTATGACAGTTATGTAAAAGCATTTAGATGGGCTTCTGACCGTATTCCACAGAATGATGGTGGAATTGTGGCTTTTATAAGCAATGGAGCATGGTTGGATGGTGCTGGTCAAGATGGTATGCGCAGATGCTTTGAAGAAGAATTTACATCCATTTATGTACTGAATCTGCGTGGGAATCAACGTACATCAGGAGAATTGTCACGCAAGGAAGGAGGCAAAATCTTTGGTAGTGGTTCTCGCACTCCCATTGCTATTACTTTCCTTATCAAGAATCCTGCAAAGAAAGGACAGAAAGCCGTTATTCATTACCACGACATAGGCGACTACTTAACCCGTGAACAAAAGCTCAAAATGGTAAAGGAGTTTCGGTCTATTTCTTCGCAAAAGTTGGATTGGCAGGTTATCACTCCTAACGAAAAGGTGGACTGGATAAATCAACGAGATGGATTATTTGATAGCCTGATACCGTTGGCTCCTGAAAAGAAATTTTCGTTGAATGCTCAAAGTGTATTTAGCACTTATGCGATTGGTGTAGCCACTAATCGTGATGCTTGGGTGTCTGGATTTTCAAAAGAGAAAATAGCAAGCAATATGTTTTCTATGATTAATTTTTACAATCATTCGATAGGGATAGAAACTTATTCTGAGGATAAGACAAAAATAAGTTGGACACGTGGGCTACGAAATGATTTATCAAAAGGACTAAAATATGACTTCGATGAAGCGGAGTTCGTTACAGCTACTTATCGTCCATTTACCAAACAAAACTTATATTATCATCGTCCATTTATAGAATGCCCAGGATTATGGCAACGCATATATCCCGCAACACAATATAACAACATTGTTATTGCAGTAAGTGGTGTTGGGCAACAAAAGCCTTTTTCTCCATTTATAACAAATAACATTTCTGATTTACAAGTTGTTGACAAGGCTCAATATTTTCCTCTCTTTTTCTATGACGAAAATAAAAATAGCGAAAACTCTCTTTTCGATGATGAAGAAACAAATCGTTATATCCGTCGTGACGGAATCACAGACTGGATTTTGAAAGAAGTCCGCAACCGCTTCGGAGGTTCACGAACCATTACCAAAGAACACATCTTCTACTATGTGTATGGACTGCTCCATTCCAAACAATACCGTGAGCGTTTTGCCGATGACTTGAAAAAGTCATTGCCACGCATCCCCATTGTAGATAATGTGCAGGACTTCATGGCCTTCTATAAAGCCGGAAAAGAGCTTGCCGACCTGCATCTGAACTACGAGCAAGGCATCAATGAGCAGATAACAGGCAAAGACGGTGATTATCCGTTTTATGCAAGTATGCCGATGCTTGCGCATCGTTCCTTGGGTGTAAAAGTTATTGGCGACATTGACATCTGGCAAAGCGAATGGACGGATGAAACCTACCAATACTTCGCCGTGGACAAGATGAAGTTCGCCAAAGTCCGTGATGAGAATGGGAAGCTCGTTGCTGATAAGACCCGCATCATTTACAACGGCCATATCACCATTGAGAATATTCCACTCAAAGCCTACGAGTACATTGTCAATGGCAAGTCCGCCATCGAATGGATAATGGAACGTTATGCCGTCACCACTGACAAAGCATCCCAAATCAAGAACGACCCCAACGACTGGTCAAGAGAACACGAACAACCCCGTTATATCCTTGACCTCTTGTTGTCAGTTATTATCCTCTCTTGTCAGACGGTGGATGTAGTAAATTCATTACCTCTGTTTAGAATTTAATTAGCATGTGAGTTTATATAGAATAAGGTAAAAGAGTGCGCTGATTTACAGTTCCTTTAAACCTTATTCTATATATAATGTTTAATATAGAATTTGTATGATCAAAATTAATTTTAAACACAAAAACATACCTAAAAAGTTATTTTACCTGTTTTATGAGGTACTACTGCTTCATTTATTCCATTAAAATCAAATTCATAGACGATACCTTGCTCAAAAGATAAGTTATTATCTGTAAAATCGGGTGTAAGTGCAACACACTTGACTTCACTTAAAGCAGAATCAATAGCTTGTACACTTTCATAAACAATGCCATCATAACCCATAAATTGAGTAAGAAATTCAGTATAGATTGCTGAAATCCAATAGTCTGACTCTTGTTGACATTTTTTCTTAAATTCACGGCTCATAAATTCGAGAAACTCTATATTTTCCTGCTCATTTTGAGCATTATTCTTTCTTATTAGTTTGATAATTTCTTCCTGATTATTAAACACTTTTGATTTGTTAATCCCTTTAATACTTATCATTTGAACTAAAGCCACATCCTTTTTTAACTTCCATTCGCTTATAACTACTTTATAATGTTTATTAGGCACATTAGTATTACGTAAACAATCACAAGTTTCGCCCAGACATCCCATGACGGCATTTAGATAAGTATTGCTAACGATTCCATAAAACATAGTATTAAATGGCGTACTTGCTCTTTGGTAGGTTTTATTTAGATATGCTGGTTTGTAACTTAATCTTTTGCTATCATTTATATCAGCAATATTAGTAATAGGCGTAGCTCTATAAATATAAGAACCTTTACCTAAAACTAATTTAGGAATAACTATTTTTGCTCTTGTTGTTGATAAAATTAGTTCTCTAACTTTATCTGGATTATCATTATTTGTAATATTAGATAAGCCTTGCAATAAGTCAGTTATTGTCATGAGTTTAATGCGTAATTAAAGAGACGATAATAGATATAATTCATTCAAATTATTAATGATTTATTTCCATAATTTATCCTCCTGCCACTCCTTGTTAAATCCCATTGCGACTATATCTACAGAAGGAAAATTAGCCAGCAAGTCAGTAAGTTTTTCGTTGAAATTATTGTTAGGAGATACTGAGGACAGGAAATAGCGAATTATACACAAGCGGTAATAAATCCTTTTCTTATCCATTTTTGAAGTGTCAACCCATGCGTTTTTAGTCTTTTTGGGTTCTGCCGGATTCAGCATAAAATCCCTATTCCACACCCTCGCATGGTGGCAGCACATATTACGCAAGTTGGCAAGTACAGTCAGCCACGATGTGAAAACCTGTGGCTTCAAACCGAAATAACTGGCAATACGCTTCATCAGTTGATTGCTGGATATATTGGAATAGATATAGTTCAAATTGCCGAAAGACAATACTTCCGTTATCATCCATGCCGGAGGATAATTCTCAATATAATTGTGTCTGAAATCTTCGATATAATCTTCTTTGCTCGATGCCAGTTCCTTTTCTATGAGAGCCAATGTCTGGTTGAATTTATCCGCATTGGCAAAATATTCAGGCTTTGTTATCCAATACTTATCGCCCAGTTCTTGGCAACCAATGTTTGCCAATACACTACGAATGGCTACTTCTATCTTTTCGATTTCATTGAAAAGGAGAATACGCAATTTTTTGTCAAAGCGGTAAAGGGTCAAAACTTGCTCAAAGGTCGTACCCTCTTTTAATATCAAATCGCTTTTAGGACTTTTATAAAAGGGAAAGATATAAGCCGATAAACGGTGATAACCTATGTTTAATAAGTAGTTTTCGACTTTATGCTCATCTTCCATAAGCATACCTCTCGATTTTAGTATTTGAACGATTTGTTCTGGGGAGGAATAGGGTTTGGTGAAACTCGTTTTCATATAGGTATAATAAAAAAACGACCCGCCGATTTGAGCATTGTTAAGAGGCTTGGCAGGTTCTAATGCTGCAAAGGTAGTAAAACAATTCAGAATACCAAAATATTTTGTGATTTTCTTCTCTGCACTGGATAAACAGCAAGATAGGCGTAGAGGCCATCAGCAAAACAGACAGCAGTATTTTGCAATTAATCGGTTCATCATTAACTTTGGATGCACAAAGCTTATTGGATAATCTGTATTTAGCAGTTTTTTGAAACGGTTTTCATACCCTTAATAGTGGTTCTAAAATGGTACTAAATCTAATATTACAGCTTATTTCGTTAATATAAAACACATATTATCAGATTGATATAAAATTATTCATATCGTCGCCCACCAGCCTATGCGGAACACGACAAGGGCAATCAGCATGATGATTT
>ERZ838577.2707-NODE-2707-length-18898-cov-4.298997_pt1 | contig 18898 bp, 15 predicted proteins | sample MGYA00519682_ERZ838577 | MGnify/ENA primary metagenome ERZ838577 (study PRJEB31850, sample SAMEA3708838) | human gut metagenome | biome: human gut; feature: human-associated habitat; material: faeces | place: China | collected 2014 ...
CTATATAGATATTGAATAAAATAAATAATTTAATGTAATTATTTGATTTTTGAAAGTGTTGATATACAACGAAATATTATTCGTTTTGCATGGATGATAATCTATTTTTTGATAAAAACACATGCTTAATAAAAAAATGCTTATTTTTGTCTGAATAAACGAACGGTTATTGCAATTCTCGTTTGTGTCGGTCGATACCGTTGTGTAGCCATTTCATGGTAAATTCCATTAGAGATTGGGGTGTGTTTAGGGAGTAATCAGTTTACATGAAAGAATTATAGATGTTTGATAGACGTATCAAAGACGTTTCTAGAGCGTCTTTGATCTGTCTTTGGAGCGTCTTTGTACCCTTATCTCTTTGGTAACTCTCCCTTAATTCTGACTGATCTCATGATGATAAATGTTGTGATTCATGGGCGAGGGGCAGGTGTCAATACGTACCATTTCATGTCAAGGAGTATATATTTTAACGTTTTCGGGAGTAAATGAGGCTATAAATTTTTAGAAAATTAAAATGAAATTGTTTACATTCGTCACCTCTTTAGTGTTTTTTGTTTGTGTTAAATTGTATATTATGAAAGAAAAGTCTACGAGTATTAAGGCTTTATTGCCTGTGTTGTTCGGTTTTTTTATCATGGGATTCTGCGATGTGGTTGGAATATCAACCAGTTACGTGCAGGCGGATTTCGGGTTAAGCGAAACGGTGGCCGGTTTTTTACCTTCCATGGTTTTCCTGTGGTTCTTGTTGCTGGCTGTTCCTGCAGCTATTTTTATGAACCGGATCGGTCGGAAGAAGACCGTGTTAGTGAGTATGTTGGTAACGATCGTGGGAATGATAATTCCTTTTATTGATTATAATCTGTACACCTGTCTGGTGGCTTTTGCCCTGTTGGGTATAGGTAATACCATTTTGCAGGTATCGTTGAACCCGTTGTTGACGAACGTGGTGAAGGGAAACGTGTTGGCGAGTTCGTTGACTGCCGGGCAAGTGTTGAAAGCCGTGTCGTCTTTCTGCGGACCGTTTATCGCTGGTTTTGCTGCCACGGTGTTGGGTAACTGGCAGTATTTGTTCCCGATTTTTGCGCTTCTAACTTTGATTTCTATGGGATGGTTGATGATGGTACACGTGAAGGAAGAAGCCCCGGAGCAAGAGACTTCCTCCTGGGGTGCGACTTTCGGGTTGTTACGGGATAGAACAATTCTGTTGCTTTTCTTGGGTATCGTGTTTGTCGTGGGAGTAGACGTGGGAATTAACACGGTGGCCCCGAAGTTGTTGATCGAGCGTTGTCATTTTGCCGTGGCTGATGCGGGCGTGGGGTCGAGTGTTTATTTCGCGTTTCGTACGATCGGTGCGTTCGTGGGAACGTTTCTGTTGGCCCGCGTGGCGGGAAGCAAGTATTTCCGGGTGAATATTTTAATTGCCATTGTAGCGATGATCGTACTATTCTTCGTGTCGGGACAATATCCGATCATGATACTGGTTGCTCTGATCGGTTTCACGTGTTCCAGTATATTCTCCCTGATTTTCTCCATGGCTATTCAAGCTCGTCCGGAGAAAGCCAACGAGATTTCCGGTTTGATGGTGACGGGGATTTTCGGGGGAGCGGTGATCCCGCCATTGATGGGATATTGCACGGATATTATTGGTAGTCAAGCCGGGTCACTGATCGTGATTCTGGGTTGCATGTGCTATTTGTTGTATTGTTCGGTTGGAATTAAAGCTAAATAATTTTAGATTTCATGATTTTAGATCCGGCCTTTCTTTTAGTTTTTATCTTTTAATTTTTAACTCTAAAAGTGATGTATCAGTTTGATAAAAGAATAGTAATGACGTTGGATGCGGGGGGTACGAACTTCGTGTTCTCGGCAATTCAGGCGAACGAAGAGATCGTGGAGCCGATCACGTTACCTTCAAATGGTAAGAATCTGGAAAAGTGTCTGGATACGATGGTGACGGGTTTCTCCGCTATCAAGATGAAGTTGGCGGAAGAGCCGGTGGCGATCAGTTTCGCTTTTCCCGGTCCCGCGGATTACGTGAACGGGATTATCGGGGATTTGAAGAATCTGCCCGCTTTTCAGGGAGGTGTCGCATTAGGAGCTTTTTTGAAGAACAAGTTCGGAATTCCGGTATTTATAAATAATGACGGGGATTTGTTCGCTTACGGAGAGGCGTTGGCCGGGGCTTTGCCGGAGGTAAACCGGATGTTGCAGGATGCGGGAAGAAATAAAGTGTATAAAAATCTAATTGGTATTACTTTGGGAACCGGGTTCGGAGGGGGAGTCGTGCGAGATCGGGAGCTTTTTCTCGGGGACAATGGTGCGGCGGCAGAAGTTTGGGTACTTCGGGATAAGCGGGAACCTGTTTACGGGGTGGAAGAAGGAATTTCTATCCGGGCAATCAAGCGGGAATATGCCCGTCTTTCTGGTGATAGTCGGGAGTTAACCCCGAGAGATATTTTCGAGATTGCGGAAGGGAACATGGAAGGAAATTCGGCTGCGGCGAAAGAGACGTTCGAGCATGCGGGAGAGGTGTTAGGAGAGGCGATTGCCTCGATGAATGCGGTCGTGGACGGGATTGTGGTCATTGGCGGTGGTATCGTGGCCGCACAAAAATATCTGATGCCCGCTGTGATGCGGGAGTTGAATGGGACGTTGAGTATGTACGAGGGAGCCCCGGCGGATCGCATGGAAATGAAAGCGTTTTTCTTGAATGACCCGGTAGATCGGGAGGCGTTCCTGACTCCCACGGTGAAGCATATCGTGGTTCCCGGTACAACGGATACAGTCGAGTATGATCCCGTGAAACGTATGGGGGTGCTTGTAACTAAACTGGGAACCAGCAAGGCGATCGCTTTCGGGGCGTATGCTTTTGCGTTAAACGAATTGGACAGACGATAATCAGTTTTTGTGATTTAAGAAATTATGGACTGACGAAGGAACTTCTGCTTGAATGAAGTTACTTTCGTCAGGTCTTCGTGTATTTACGGTTTAATAAACTTTGTAAAGTTCATTGAATTGGTACTTTTTTTGTTTATTTTTAGGGGATAAAAAAATAAAATCTTTATAAACAAAGAAGTATGAATTCAGAATACGCATTAAATCCACATGCTTTGGTTCGCTTTCTAGGTAAAGACGCCAAAGATTTCACGAAGGAAGATATTATCCGTTACGTTTCGGAGAATGGGATTGAGATGATCAATTTCAGGTACCCCGGGGCGGACGGGCGATTGAAGACGTTGAATTTTATTATCAATAGTCTTGATCACCTGGATAATATCCTTACTTGTGGCGAGCGTGTTGACGGTTCGAGCTTGTTTCCTTATATAGAAGCGGGGTCGAGTGACTTGTACGTGTTACCTCGTTATCGGACAGCTTTTCTGAATCCGTTCAGCGAGATTCCTGCCGTGGATATTCTTTGCAGTTTTTATACGAAGGACGGGAAACCGTTGGAGATGTCACCGGAGTACACGATGCGAAAGGCGCACGAGGCTTTGAAGAAGGTGACGGGTATGGAGTACGAGGTGATGGGAGAGTTGGAGTATTACGTGGTGAGCGAGAAGGAGGAGTTGTTTTTAGCCTCGGATCAGAAAGGATATCATGAATCCACTCCTTTCTGTAAGGGACGGGATTTGCGGGCGCTGGCCATGAAATATATCGCGGGTACCGGTGGGTTGATCAAGTACGGGCATTCTGAGGTGGGGAATTTCACGAAAGGGGATTGGATGTACGAACAGAACGAGATCGAGTTTTTGCCTACTAAAATGGAAGATGCCGCCGATCAGTTGATGATTGCCAAATGGATTTTGCGTACGTTGGCTTACCAGTTCGGGGTGGATTTGACGTTTGCCCCGAAGATCACGGTGGGTAAGGCCGGGAGCGGTATGCATATTCATACCCGCCTGAAGAAGGGGGATAAGAATATGATGATCGAGAATGGTAAATTGACGGATCATGCTTTGAAGGCTATCGCGGGATACTTGGATCTGGCCCCGTCGTTGACGGCTTTCGGGAATACGAACCCGATGTCTTATTTCCGGCTGGTTCCTCACCAGGAGGCACCCACGAATATTTGTTGGGGGGATCGTAATCGTTCGGTTCTGGTGCGTGTGCCGTTGGGCTGGACAAGTGGTGCGAGTGATATGTTGCGGGATGCGAACCCGTTGGAGAAAGTGGGAGATTTGGATTATAGCGGTAAACAGACTGTGGAGTTCCGTTGTCCGGATGGTTCGGCGGACGTGTATCTGTTGATTGCCGGGTTGGCTGTGGCTGTTCGTCACGGTTTCGAGATGGAGAACGCCATTCAATATGCGAAGGATCGTTACGTGGATGTGAATATATTTGACGAGGCGAATAAGAAGGTGGCCGATTGTTTGAGCCAGTTGCCCGCTTCGTGTTACGAGTCGGCTTTGTGTCTTGAAAAGCAACGTGCCGATTTCGAGAAGTACGGGGTGTTTGCTCCGGGGTTGATTGACGGGTTGATTAACGGTCTTAAGAAGTTTGAAGATAAGACCTTGCGTCAGGATTTGGGAAATGATGACCAGAAGATCATGGAACTCGTAAATAAATATTTTTATTGCGGTTGATTTTTTGAAGTCGTAAAGCGTTGTTCCCCAAACAAGCGAATGGTGAAAATGATCCGGTCGCTTGTTTGGGGAATATCTATTTTTTGCTGGAAAAGTTAAATATGAGTTTTACCGAGTTTATTTTGTGATAGATTGTTGCATTGTATTTTATAATATTTATTTTTGCTCAAACTAAAATGTGTGGTTATGTGTAAAAAATTGGTTGTAATCGTTTTGTTTTTATTGGTGAGTGTCGTGTCTTTCGCCCAGGAACGTCAGGTTGACGTGATCTATTTGAAGAATGGGAGTGTCATAAAGGGGGCTGTTATCGAGCTGGTGCCAGATAAGCAAGTCAAGATCCGAACGGCTGATGGCAGTTTGTTTGTTTTTCAGATGAGCGAGGTGGATCGCATCGAGAAGGAGTATAATCGTAAACAGGTTCAGGAGAAATCTTCTCCATTGAGAGCCAGGGTAATAGGAACGGCCGAGATGGCATACGGGTTTGCCGAGGATGATTTTATAATCGGGGTAAATTTCCTTTTGGGGTATCGTTTTAATCCTTATTTCTCACTTATGGGAGGCACGGGATTAAACTTGGCGGGATTTTATGGTTATGATTGTGATTGGAATTGGGATTATGATTGTGATGATGACGAGGTGGCTATTATGATGCCTCTTTTTGCCCGGTTGCAGGTGAATTTTCTGAAAACTCGGGTAAGTCCTTTTTTTTCTATGGATTTGGGGTACTTGTGGTCATTGGATGATTACGGGCATAGCATGGCTATTATTAACCCGGCAATGGGCGTTTTCGTGAGAATTGGCCGGCGCTTTGCGTTGAACACGAGCTTGGGGTATCAGGTTATTGACAAGGGATACATGAACCGGAAGAATGCTTCTTACAAGAATTCTTCTGATGGTGCGGTGACGTTGAAGGTCAATTTTGTTTTTTAAGAAAAGGAGTTTAAATTTATATTCAATAGATATGAGAAAAGTAATGTGTGCGGTAGTAGTGCTGTGTTTTATGTCGGTGGGAGGTTACGCTCAAAGTGTAGCGTTGGCTTTTGGTGATTTGAAGTGGTTAGGTGGTGAAAAAACGTTGCAATTCGAGTTTTCTTACGAGGACATGCAGGTGGGAAAGATGAGCGAGGCGGAGTATGTAGAAAAAAAGGTGACAGAGTACAATAAGAAGGAGGCGGGTCGAGGGGATGCGTGGAAGAAGGCGTGGGAGAATGATCGGAAAGAACGTTTCGAACCCAAATTTCTGGAATTGTTTGACAAGTATATGTCGGAGAAAGGAATCACTTCAGCCGCAGAGGGGGCAAAGTATGTGGTGAAGGTGAACACGAATTTCACGGAACCCGGTTTTAACGTGGGGGTTGTACGTCGTAACGCTTCCGTGGATGTTGTTTGTACGGTGGTAGAGATCGCCACGGGTAATAAAGTGGCCGTTGTTAAGGTGCGGGATGCGTCGGCCAATAGTTTTTGGGGAACGGACTTCGATAGCGGTTATCGTTTGCAAGAGTCTTACGCCAAGGCCGGGCGTGAATTGGCTAAATTTTTAATTAAAAAAGCGAAGCTTAAATAGAGTTTGGCGTTTATACGCGGGATTTTAAGATAATATTGGTAAAAGAGGAGGGATCGGTAGCGGTTCCTTCTCTTTTTGATGTGTAATATTAAGACTATTAGGTATTTATATGTGTATTAGATATTTTGTTATAAAAAAGTGGTTTAAAGTGGTTTAAAGTGGGAAATTATTTCATAACTTTACATCAGAAATTAGGGAAAGAATATGTTGTCATTTATTGGAGATTATACATGTAAGCTAGATAGCAAGGGACGTGCTGTTGTACCGGCTGTTTTCCGCAAGGAAATGCAGGCGATAGAGGAGACGTCGTTCGTGCTGAGGCGGAATATTTTCGATGAATGTATCGATCTTTATCCTAAGGGTGAGTGGTTGAACCTGATTGCCGGGTTGAGATCAAAATTGAGCCAATTTAATCGAGAGCAGTCTCGTTTTCTTCGAGAGTTTTTCCGGGGAGTGCTGGAAGTGGAACTGGACGGTAATGGACGCATATTGATCCCGCGTAAGATGCTGGATGATATCGGGATTGCCGGGGAGGAAATAGTGATGGTGGGACAGGACTCGAAAATTGAGATTTGGGGAAAAATAAAGTATGAAGAGAGTACTATGGATACAGATGAATTTGTACTTTTGACAACCCAAATCGGACTGTAAATTTTAGATTTGTGATTTTAAATTTGGGATTTATGATTTGCAATATCAGGTATTTACAAGTCTATAATCAAAAAAACTAAAATGAAAAGAAATGAATGAGATGTATCACGTGCCGGTATTGTTAGAGGAATCCATTTCCGGATTGAATATTGATCCGGAGGGGGTGTATCTTGATTTGACATTCGGGGGTGGAGGTCATTCGAGGGAAATTCTGAAACGTTTGAAAGATGGATGTCTGATCGGTTTTGACCAGGATTCGGATGCGTTGGCTAACGTGCCTGATGATAATCGTTTTGTTTTTGTCAATCATAATTTTCGATATTTACGGAATTTCATGCGTTATTGCGGGTATGACAAGGCGGATGGAATTTTAGCGGATTTGGGGGTTTCATCGCATGAATTTGACGAGGCTGATCGGGGGTTTTCTTTCCGGTTTGATGCGGAGTTAGATATGCGAATGAATCAACGGAACAAGTTGAAAGCTACGGATGTTTTGAATTCATATAGCGAGGAGGAGTTGACCCGGGTGTTTCGTAACTACGGAGAGGTTGATAACGTGAAGCGTTTGGTCGGTTTGATCGTGAAGGCTCGTGCGGAAAACGAGATTAACCGTTCGGAGGAATTTTTGCAAGTGATTGATCCTTGTGTGCCTAAACAGAAGGAGAAGAAGTATCTGGCGCAGGTGTATCAGGCGTTGCGTATCGAGGTGAACGGGGAGTTGGAGGCATTGGAAGAGATGTTGCAACAGGCGGAGTTGGCATTGCGTCCCGGGGGGCGCTTGGTGATTATCACTTACCATTCGTTGGAAGATCGGATCGTGAAGAATTTTTTGAAGAGCGGGAATTTTGAGGGAAAGGTAGAGAAAGATTTTTACGGGCATGTGAAACGTAATTTCGAACTGGTGAATCGGAAGGTGATCGTGCCTTCGGAGGAGGAAGTCGAGCGTAATCCCAGGGCCCGGAGTGCCAAGTTGAGAATTGCTGAAAAATTGTAGTGTGATGAAGTGGTGGTTCAAGAAGAAAAAAGTAAAAGATTTCGTTCCCCCGTTACAGGAGCAGAAAGAGGTGCTGGGGGAGTCGATGAAAGAGTTGTTGGATGGTCGGTTGTTGGCAGATACGGTTCTGCGTAAGAATATCGGTTTCATCCTTTTTTTGACGTTCTTGGGCATCGTGTATATAGCGAATGGTTATGCCACGGAGAAGTTGTACATGAAGAAAGTAAGTCTTGAGAAGGAGTTGGGGGAATTGCGTTTTGAATCGATAACGACGGCTTCCGAGTTGATGCGGATCAGTATCCCTTCTGAGGTGGAGAGACGGATTCAAGAGGCGGGGTTGGATTTGGTGCAGAGTAAGGAACCGCCTACTAAAATCATGAAGTGATATTGGTAGATAAAAGATAAAAACTAAAAGATAGAAGTTGACGGATATAATAAATTTAGAATAGATCATGTTGAAGACTGGAAGGAATAAGATCGAGTACGCAGAGCTATATAAGCTGCAAAGATTTTTTATCTTTTAGTTTTTAACTTTTAACTTAAAAAAAATGGCAGCATCTATAAAACATGAATTGGCCGGTCGGTTGGGGCTTGTTTACCTGATCGTGATGGTAGTCGCCGCATTGGTGGTGATCAAGGCTCTGCATGTTCAGGTGTGGGAGGGGGATAAATGGAGGAAGATGGGGCGGGCTGTTTCGTTTAAAGATTTTGTGGTTCCCCCGAATCGGGGAAATATATATGCGGATGACGGGCGTATCTTGGCAAGTTCGGTGCCTTATTATTTCTTACGATTGGATTGTAAAGCCATACCGGATACTTTGTTCAAGAAGAAGATTGATAGTTTATCCATGAGGTTGTCCCGTTTTTTTAAAGATGCACCGGCTTCCGATTATCGAAAAAAATTATGGAATGGTAAATACGGGGCGAAACCGAATCGCTATTTACTTGTGAACAAGAGGAAAATTTCTTATACCGAATTAATGGAGGTTAAGAAATTTCCTATTTTTCGGGAGAGAGGAACTAAGAGTGGTTTGATCTTGGAGCGTGTGAACGAGCGTTTGCAACCTCACGAGAATTTGGCTAGACGAACGATTGGTTACGTGAATGAGGCTGAGGATGGTACTTTTGAAGGACGTGTGGGGATTGAAGGTGCGTTTGAGAAACAGTTGCGGGGAGAGCCGGGGCGAAGTATTCGGCAAATGATGTCGGGACGATGGGTATCAGTGACGATGGAAGACCCGGTGGATGGGAATGATGTGGTGACAACGATAAACGTGGATTGTCAGGATATCGTACAGGGTGCGTTGACCCGGCAGTTGGAGTATTACAAGGCTAGTGCGGGGACGGCTATTCTGATGGACGTGAAGACGGGAGATATAAAAGCGATAGCCAACGTATCGAAGACGGCTACGGGGTATCGTGAAGTGTTGAATAATGCGATTGGAGATGCGGCCGAGCCGGGTTCCGTGATTAAGGCTGCGACGATGGTGGCTTTGTTAGAGGACGGATATGTACATCCGGGAGATACGATTGATTTGGGAAAAGGTATATACACGCATAACGGGGTAACGTTGAAAGAGGCCAGAACGCCAATTGGGAAAGTAACGGTGAAGGAGATTTTCGAGCGCTCGTTGAATGGTATTACGGAGTTGGTTTACGAGCATTATCGTCAACAGCCGGAGAAGTTTGTTAATCGTTGGTATGCCATGGGGTTGAACAAGAAGGTGGGGATTGAGCTCGCTGGGGAGGCTGATCCTTATATCAAGTACCCGACGGATAAGACGTGGAGCGGTGTAACATTGAGATGGATGAGTTTCGGGTATGAGTTGCAGATTACTCCGTTGCAGGTGTTGGCTTTTTATAATGCTTTGGCTAATGACGGCAAACGAATGAAGCCTCGTATAGTGAAAGAGATTCGTAATGGAAGTCGGGTGATCGAGCGATTTGACCCGGAAGTGGTGAGTAGTAATATTTGTAGTCGGCAGACGATTGCTTATATGAAAGAGATGATGGAAGGGGTGGTGGAGAACGGTTCGGCCAAGAATTTGAAAAATGCGGCTTGTAAGATTGCCGGGAAGACGGGAACGGCAAAGGTGGCAGCCGGGACAAAGGGATATAGAACCGAACCCAAATACCGGGCTAGTTTCGTGGGATATTTTCCGGCGGACAAACCTTTGTATTCTTGTATCGTGGTGGTGGATAATCCTTCTACTTCTGTCGGGTATTACGGAAACGTGGTATCCGGTAGCGTGTTTAAGGAGATTGCCAATAAGATTTACGCTATGGCATCATTGATGAGAGATGATGAGGAGGAGGAAGAAGAAGAGAAAGAGGTGACGTTACCCGTTAGTCAAAACGGGTTGAAAAAGGATTTTCTGGAGATATATGACGAGTTGGGTATTAACGTAACGGATGACGAGGCAGATCGGGCCGATTGGGTGATGACTTCCCGGGATAAGGAGGGAACCGAATTCGTGCTGAAACCGAGGAGTGTGGATTTTACATTAGTACCGAATGTGAAGGGAATGGGGTTGAGGGATGCCCTGTATCTTTTGGAGAATAGCGGTTTGAAGGTCGGTGTGAGTGGGGTGGGAACCGTGAGTAGACAATCGTTGACCCCGGGAGGCCGGGTTAAACGCGGGAGTTATGTACATTTGGAATTGAAATAATTGAAATTTAAAATTTAGAATGAAACAATTCAGAGATTGCCGATTGAATGATCCCATTAATTTAGTGATTGCCAATTGAATGATTCTGTGATTATGAAAAAAGGCGTTAGCCTGGTACAGCAGGAATCGCTTAATCGGAAATCACTAAATCAAAAAATAGAAATGGCCTTGTGTGGATGGAATCACTTAATCGGAAATAATCAAATCACAGAATTAATTAAATCTAAAATTAATAGGAAGATGGACTTAAAGGAATTGTTAGAAGGGGTAACCTACGAAATAGTGCAGGGGAAGCCGGATGTAGAGGTTAATATGATCCATTTCGACTCACGGAAAGTCGGGAAGGGGGATCTTTTTGTTGCCCAAAGAGGGGCGAACGTGGATGGGCATGCTTATATTGAAAAGGCTGTTTCTTCCGGGGTAACGGTGGTTGTTTGTGAAGCAATACCCGAAAATCTGGCGGAAGGGGTGGTTTACGTGAAGACGAGGAATTCTTCGGATGCCTTGGGGCTTATGGCTTCCAATTTTTACGGGAATCCTTCGCGAAAAATGAAGTTGGTCGGGGTTACCGGGACGAATGGCAAGACAACAACGGCGACTTTGTTGTACGAGTTGGTGCGTTTGTTGGGAAAGAAAGCGGGACTTTTGTCTACTGTATGCAATTATATAGGGGATGAGAAGGTGCATGCAACACATACAACCCCGGATGCTTTGGTGATTAACAAGTTAATGAGGCGGATGGTGGATGCCGGATGTGAATATTGTTTCATGGAGGTGAGTTCTCATGCCATAGATCAGCGTCGTATCAGCGGATTGGATTTTGACGGTGCGATTTTCTCCAATATAACGCATGATCATTTGGATTATCACAAAACTTTTAAGGCGTATATAGAGGCTAAAAAGGCTTTTTTTGATCGTTTGGGGAAGGATGCGTTTGCCTTGACTAATTTGGATGATAAGAACGGGATGGTGATGTTGCAAAACACGGTAGCCCATAAATATACCTATTCCTGCAAGCGGATGGCCGATTTTAATTGCAAGACATTGGAACGACATCTGGACGGAACGTTGTTGATGCTGGACGGTTGCGAGGTGTGGACTAAGTTTGTCGGGGATTTCAATGCCTATAATTTACTGGCAGTGTATGCCAGTGCCACGTTGTTGGGCTTCGGGAAAGAGGAGTTGTTGCCTGTGATGAGTCTGTTGGTTCCGGTATCGGGGCGTTTCGAGACGATATTGTCGAACGAGGGGGTGATGGCTATCGTGGATTACGCCCATACGCCGGATGCTTTGGAGAACGTGTTGTCGACGATCGAGGGGTTGAAGAAGGAGGGTATGGTGATCACAGTTGTGGGTGCCGGGGGTGACCGGGATCGCACGAAGCGGCCGGAAATGGCCGAGGTCGCTTGTCGGTTAAGTGATCGGGTGATCTTGACTTCCGATAACCCGCGAAGTGAGGAGCCTGCGGCTATTATCGAGGATATGCGTGCTGGGGTGCCGGAAGAGGCGAGAGACCGGGTGTTAGCAATTACCGACCGGAAGGAAGCTATACGTACGGCGTTGATGTTGGCGAAAAAGGGGGATATCGTACTGGTTGCCGGGAAAGGGCATGAGGATTACCAAGAGGTGAAGGGGGTGAAACATCATTTTGATGATAAAGAGGTTATTAAAGAAATATTTAAGTTGTAGGTTATGTTTTATCATATCTTTGATTATTTAGAGCAGTTTGATTTCCCGGGAGCGGGTATGTTTCAATATATTACATTCCGTTCGGCGTGTGCTGTTATTTTATCCCTGTTGATTGCCACGGTTATCGGTAAGCGAATCATCCGTATCTTGCAGAAACAGCAAGTTGGGGAAGAGATTCGGGACCTGGGGCTTGAAGGACAGATGCAGAAAAAGGGTACTCCGACGATGGGTGGGGTGATTATTTTGCTGGCGATATTGATCCCCGTGATTTTGTTTGCCCGTTTGGATAACGTGTATATCCAATTGATGATTGTTTCGACGATCTGGTTGGGATTGATAGGTTTTCTGGATGACTATATTAAGGTTTTCAAGAAACATAAAGAGGGGTTGAAGGGGCGTTTTAAGGTGATCGGACAGGTCGGGTTAGGTTTGATCGTAGGCGTGACTCTTTATGCGAGTGATGACGTGTTGATCCGGGAGAAAGCTTCTATTTCGGAAGTGGGAGTGGTGACGAGTACGGTGGACGAGGGATTTTCCCGAGAGAACGGTCAGACTGTGCTGACAAAAGATATTAAATCGACGAAGACAACTATTCCATTCTTTAAGAATAACGAGTTTGATTACGCTTGGTTTGGGGCGCTTTTTGGGAAGTATGCTGATGAGATCGGTTGGATCGTATTTATTATTATCACGATCGTGATCGTGACAGCCGTGTCGAACGGGGCGAATCTGACCGACGGGTTGGACGGGTTGGCGACAGGTACTTCGGCGATCGTGGGAGCCACGTTGGGGATATTGGCGTATGTCTCCGGAAACATGGTGTATGCCGATTACCTGAATATCATGTATATTCCTCATTCTGGGGAGTTAGTGGTGTTTATTGCTGCTTTTATCGGGGCAACGATTGGTTTCTTGTGGTATAATTCTTTTCCGGCTCAGGTGTTTATGGGAGACACGGGGAGTTTGTCGTTGGGGGGTATTATTGCCGTGTTCGCCATTATGATTCATAAGGAGTTGTTGATTCCGATTCTATGTGGTATTTTCTTGGTGGAGAATCTGTCTGTGGTGATGCAGGTCAGTTATTTTAAATATACCAAGAAGAAATTCGGGGAGGGACGACGGATATTCCTGATGTCTCCGTTACATCACCATTTCCAGAAAAAAGGAATTCCGGAACCGAAGATTGTGACTCGTTTTTGGATCGTGGGAATTGCTTTGGCTGTGATTACGATCGTGACCCTAAAAATAAGATAAAAGTTAAAAACTAAAAAGATTCAGAGATTGCCGATTCAATGATTTGGTGATTATAAAAAGAGCAAGGGAATTGTGAAGAAAATCACTTAATCGAGAATCATGAAATCACTCAATTAATAGAATTTAAAATGATGAAAAGTTTGGTTATTTTAGGAGGAGGAGAGAGTGGAGCGGGGGCAGCTCGGTTGGGAAAAAAGTTAGGATATGACGTTTTCTTGTCGGACAAAGGGAAATTGGCTGATAAGTATAAGAGTGTGTTGGAGGAGTTGGGTGTAGAATACGAGGAAGGGCAGCACACGGAAGAGCGGATTTTCGCGGCGGATCTGGTTATCAAGAGTCCGGGAATTCCGGATAAGTTACCGATGATCATCGGTTTGAGGGAGAAAGGGATAGAGGTGATTTCCGAAATTGAATTTGCCGGACGTCATACGGATGCGAAAATGTATTGTATTACGGGAAGTAACGGGAAGACGACAACGACATTGTTGTTATATCATATATTACAGCATGCAGGTTATGACGTGGGGTTGGCCGGAAACGTGGGTAATAGTCTGGCGGCACAGGTGGCAGAAAATTTGCACCGGGTGTACGTGGTGGAGTTGTCCAGTTTCCAGTTGGACGGGATGTTCCGGTTTCGTTGTGACACGGCAATATTGACGAATATCACGCCCGATCATCTGGATCGTTATGATTATAAATTTGAGAATTATGCGAATTCGAAATTCCGTATTTTGAATAATATGCGGAAAGAGGATTTGTTTATATATGGCTACGATTGTGAAGTCGTGCGAGAGAAGGTAGAAAAGGGGGGAGTTGTACCGGAGGCCGTTGGGTTTACTTACTCGGATAACTTGGGACTGAATGCTCGAATGGACGGAAATATGGTGATAGCCCGCTTGGGTGACCGGGAGTTCCGGATTGCTAAACAGGACATCACGATACAGGGGCGACATAACGTGTACAACGCTATGGCGGCTATATTGGCTTCATTGAAGGCGGAAGTGAGTGATGAGGAGTTGCGAAAGGGATTGATGACGTTCCCGCAGGTAGAGCATCGGTTGGAAACGGTGGACGTGGTGAATGGGGTGACTTATATCAATGATTCTAAAGCGACAAACGTGGATTCGGCTTGGTATGCGCTGGATAGTATGCATGCTCCGGTAGTGTGGATTGCGGGAGGTACGGATAAAGGAAATGATTATAGCGTGTTGTTTGACCTCGTGAAAGAGAAGGTGAAGTTGTTGATCTGTATGGGTGTCGAGAATAAAAAGTTGATTGATGCTTTCTCCCCGATTTGCGAGGTGGTTGACACGCATAGTCTTGACGAGACGATGGACGTGGCCTACCGTCGGGCTGAGAGTGGGGACGTGGTATTACTTTCTCCTTGTTGTGCAAGTTTTGACCTTTTCAAAAATTACGAGAACCGGGGAGAACTTTTTAAGTTGAAAGTTAAAAGTTTAAAGATAAAAGTTGAATCTAGTTTATAGTTTAAAATTTAAAGTTTAAAAGTATTAGCCTTGTGCGGTTGGAATTTAAAATTTAAAATCTAAAATTAAATGGGACTGTTTAATCTAAAAGATAAGGTGGTATTTAAAGGGGATAAGACCTTGTGGTATGTAGTTATCGGGTTGATGTTAGCTTCGCTGATCGTGGTGTATTCTTCGACGGGAAGTTTAGCGTTTCGTGTGCGGGGGGGGAATACCAGTTATTACTTGATCAAACAGTTGTTTTTAATGTTTGGGTGTATGATTGTGATTCTGACGTTGCAATCGTTTCATTACAAATATTTTCTTTCGTTCGCCAAGATCGTGTTGGGAATGTCGTTTATTTTTTTGTTATGGGCGAAGTTTGCGGGTACGACATTGAATGATGCGGGGCGTTGGGTGACGATTCCCGGTATCGGTTTCACGTTCCAGCCTTCGGAAATGGCGAAGTTAGGAATAATTATGTACTGTGCCCGGTCGGTTGCTTTCGAGCAGACGGATGAGGGGTGTAATAATAATGTGTTGATGCGGATGTTGTTTGTTGTCCCTGTGTTGTTTATGATTTTCATGGAGAATTTTTCAACATCGGTTTTGTTGGGGGCGGTTTGTTTGGTGATGTTGTTTGTCGGACGTTTATACTGGAGAACTTACGCGAAGTTGATCGGGGGGATCTTTTTGTTGGGGGCATTGATGATTGCGGTTGTTTTCATTGTACCGGAAAAGTATTTGAAGTCGGCGGGGCGGTTGTTGACAGTGAAGAGTCGTATCGAGCATTTCGTGAATCCAAGCGAAACGGATAGCGATGATTCCTACCAGTCGGATCAGGCAAAGATAGCTGTGGCGAAAGGTGGGTTGGTCGGTCTTGGACCGGGAAATAGCGTGCAGAGAAACTTTTTGCCGCACCCGTATTCGGATTTTATATTTGCGATTATTGTTGAAGAGTATGGATTGGGTGGAGCCGGTGTCGTGATGTTGCTTTATTTGATTATTCTCTACCGGGTGGGAGTTATCGTGCGACGTTGTACGAGAATGTTTCCGGCGATATTGGTTGCCGGGTTGGGATTGTGCATCGTGTTCCAGGCTTTGATAAATATGGGGGTTTGCGTGGGACTTTTCCCCGTGACCGGACAACCCTTGCCGTTAGTGAGTATGGGGGGAACTTCTTTGTTATTCACGAGTGCGGCGTTCGGGATGATTTTGAGCGTGAGCCACACGTTCTCGGAAGAGGGGGAACGGGAAGAGAAAGAAAAACTAAAAATGGCCACGGAAGGTATAAGTGAAGAGGAAAATTAGATAAAAGATATAGACTATGAAAAAAGTGATTGTAAGCGGGGGAGGAACGGGAGGACATATATTTCCGGCACTTTCTATCGCGAATGCGTTGAAACGATTGGATAAAGATATTGAAATCTTGTTCGTGGGAGCCGAGGGTAAGATGGAAATGGAAAAAATACCCGAGGCCGGATACAAGATTGTAGGTTTGCCCGTGCGGGGATTGCAACGTAAGTTGACGTTGGGTAACTTGAAAGTGTTGTGGAATTTGTGGCGAAGTTTACGGAAGGCCAAGCGTGTCGTGCGGGAATTTAAGCCGGACGTGGTGGTTGGTGTTGGTGGTTATGCCAGCGGACCTATCGGTAAGGTGGCCACGAATGCGGGAATTCCGTTAGTGTTACAAGAACAGAACTCTTATGCCGGAGTGACCAACAAGTTGTTGGCTAAGAAGGCTGCAAGGATATGTGTGGCTTACGAGGGGATGGAACGTTTTTTCCCGAAGGATAAGATTATCTTTACGGGAAATCCGGTGCGGAAAGATTTGCTGAATGCGATTAACGAGCGTGCGGAAGGAACTGCTTTTTACGGGTTGGACCCGAATAAGAAAACCGTTTTGATTACGGGAGGAAGCTTGGGTGCCGGGTCTATTAATAAGGCCATGGTGAGGTGGCTGGATCGGATAGCAACCTGGGAGAATGTGCAGGTTATCTGGCAGTGCGGGAGTTACTATCATAAGGAACTGGAGGTGCGGTTAAAAGATCATTTGCCCGAAAACGTGAAGTTTATGCCGTTTTTGAAACGTATGGATCTGGCGTATGCTTGTGCTGATCTAGTTGTGGCTAGAGCGGGGGCAGGAACAATTTCCGAGTTATGTTTGTTAGGTAAAGCGGTTGTATTGGTGCCTTCTCCAAACGTGGCCGAAGATCACCAGACAAAGAATGCGATGGCTTTGGTGAATAAACAGGCTGCCGTGATGATAAAAGATTCGGAGGTTATCGAACAGTTGGGTGAGGTGATGAATCGTTTGTTGCAGAATGATCAGGAACGGAATAATTTATCCGAACATATTTTGACCCTAGCGATGAAGGATTCGGATGAGGTGATCGCGAAGGAAATTTTACAGATTGTAAATTGTAAATTTTAGATTTTAAATTGAGTTCAATCTAAAATCTAAAATCTAAAATCTAAAATTATGGAGGTTGATAATATAAAAGCTGTTTATTTCGTGGGAATTGGGGGGATAGGAATGAGTGCGTTGGCACGTTATTTCAAGGTGATGGGATACGAGGTCGCAGGATATGACAGGACTTCGTCACCCTTGACTCGGAAAATGAGTGATGAGGAAGGATTTGATATTACATACGAGGATGACGAGACGGGAATACGGGCTGTTTTCCGGGATCGGGAGCATACGTTGGTGGTTTACACCCCGGCGGTACCTAAGGAGAACCGGATATTGAGTTTCTTCCGGGATAATGGGTATTCCTTGCATAAGCGAGCAGAAGTATTAGGCTTTTTGTCTCGTAGCAAAAAAGCGCTTTGTATAGCGGGGACACACGGGAAGACGACTACCACGACGATGCTGGCATTCCTGTTGAGCCGTTCGCACGTGGGATGTAGTGCTTTCCTGGGTGGGATTTCTTCTAATTTCGGTACGAACTTGTTGATTGATAAAAATTCGGATTACGTGGTGATCGAGGCGGACGAGTACGATCGTTCGTTTTTACATCTTTACCCAGCGATAGCGGTAATCACGGCGATGGATGCCGATCATCTGGATATATACGGAACTCACGAACATTTATTGATGGCTTTCGAGGAATTTGCCTTGCAAACACAGGGAGAATTGTTCCTGCGTAAGGGATTAGAGTTGCGGAAGAGACAGGTGACGGGACATTATGCCGTGGGGGAGAAAACGGATTATTATGCTGATTGTTTGCGAGTGGATAATGGAAGTTATTTATTCGATTATATTGGTAAAGATATAGAGATAAAAGATTTAAGATTATGTTTCCCGGGACGAGTGAACGTGGAGAATGCAACTGCCGCTATCACGGTGGCTTTGCATGCGGGGGTGACTCAGGAGGAAATCCGGAAAGCCTTGCCCTTGTTTACGGGGGTTGCCCGTCGGTTTGACATGCATGTGAAGAGTGATCGTCTGATTTATATTGATGATTACGCTCATCACCCGCGGGAAATCGAGGCATCGCTTTCTTCAATCCGGGATATGTGGCCGAATAAGAAGTTGACCGTGGCTTTTCAACCTCATTTGTATTCGAGGACAAATGATTTTTATCCTGATTTTGCGAAGAGTTTGAATCTGGCGGATGAAGTGATATTACTGGATATTTATCCGGCCCGGGAACAACCGATTCCGGGGGTGACATCCGGGTTGATCGCAGAGCGTCTGACGGTTCCTTTCGTACAGGTAAGCAAGGATGAATTCCCCGAGTACGTGCGGAAAAACGTGTCGGAAGGTATTTTTATGACCATGGGTGCCGGAGATATAGATAGGTTTATTCCGGTTTTTACTGAAATGTTTAATTATCCGGCTCGTTGATCCGGGTTACAGGTTGAATCTGAGGTTCTGCAAGTTGTAAATTGCAAGTTTGAGTACAACCGATAGAGAGAAATTTGATTCAACCTGTTATTTAAAATAAGAAACTTTAAATTTGTAGCCTGAGAATAGAGATGAAACGCATTTTACCTTACATATTATCTTGCATTTTGCTTGTATA
>ERZ838577.2728-NODE-2728-length-18714-cov-5.365829_pt1 | contig 18714 bp, 17 predicted proteins | sample MGYA00519682_ERZ838577 | MGnify/ENA primary metagenome ERZ838577 (study PRJEB31850, sample SAMEA3708838) | human gut metagenome | biome: human gut; feature: human-associated habitat; material: faeces | place: China | collected 2014 ...
CCGCATTTTGCCTTCGGCAAAACAGGCAGGACAGGCGCTCCGCAGAGCGCCGCATAAAAATCCCCGTAAAAGTCCGGCTCTGCCGGACTTTTACTCCACTGCCTCGGGACACGTGTCCCGAGCCGCCCCTGCCGTGCAGGGGCGAGGGGGGTATCCCCTCCGGTTTCTCCGGAACCGGAGGGGTATCCAGGGGGGACAGCGTCCCCCCTGGAGTCTAGTGCGTTAGTACTTGACAGTCACCGGCTTGCCCGTATGGAACGAGTCGGTGATCGCATAGGTAACGAGCGTAGCCTTGGTGCCGTCGTAAACGGTCAGCTCCGGCTTGCGGCCCTTCTGGATGCAGTCGATGAAATCGACCATCTCGAGCAGATATGCCTCTGCAAAGCGCTGCGGGAAGTTCTCGATGATCTCCTGGCGTGCGCCGTACTGGTCGTATACCATGACGCGGTCCTTCCAGGGCACACCGGCAACACGAATGTGCGCTTCGGTGCCGACGATCTCGGTTTCGGTGTGGTAGCCGTGCGGCGCAGTACGGCCGACGTGCAGGAATGCAACCGTGCCGTTGTCGAACTTCAGCATCGCCATGCCGGTCTCGGTGTCGCCGTTTTCGGCGAACTCCGGATGCTTGAAGGTGGTGCCTGCAGCATAAACCTCAGTGACCTCGCCGCCGAGGAACCAGCGCATCAGGTCGATGTCGTGGGACGCAGCGTCGATGAAGATGCCGCCCGAGGTCTTGGAGAACTTGATGCAGCTCTCGACCAGAGCCTCCGGGTCCAGACCGGTCGCCTTGACGAGATACGGCTTGCCGATGTGGCCTGCGTCGATCTGTGCCTTCGCATCTGCGTAGGACGGGTCGTAGCGGCGCATGAAGCCGAGGAAGAACAGCTTGTCCGGGTGACGCTCAACAGCGGCCTCGGCGCGCTTGCACTCCTCGAGAGAGCAGCCCAGCGGCTTGTCGGTGAACACATGCTTGCCGGCGTCGAGCGCGTACTCGATCATCCAGCAGTGCTCAGGCGACGAGGAAACGATAACGACAGCCTCGATGTCTGCCTCATCGACCATCTTCTTGTAATCGGTGGTGGTGTACTCTACCTTGAGGTAGTCCTTCGCCCAGTCCAGCTCCTTCTGCTCGAGCGAGCAGGCAGCGACCAGCTTGCAGCCCGGGATCTTGAACGCGAGGTTCTGTGCGTGTACCGAGCCCAGACGGCCCAGACCTACAATACCGACTTTGATATCCTTCATTGCAGTTTTCTCCTTTTCAGCACGGGTTTCTCTCTCATCAGGAGGTTTTCTCTTGCTTTTTTTGTTTCTGCAATCATTTTACCACTCCCCACCGCCGTTTGGCAAGCAGACCCGTATCCGCGCGAAAATTTTCCGCGCATTAGCCGAATTGCGCATGGTTTTTATAGGCAAACCGCCCAAGGCCTTCGGGCGCGCCGCACGTTGCTGATTGTTCACTGTGCGTCACATATCTCCCGTCTTTTCGCTCGCGGGCGGTGCGGTCCGGATGCGCAGCGCCGGGCGCTCCGCCCCATCGTCCCCGTGCCCGTTTCCGGGCTTCTCGAGCATCTCGCACAGGCCCTCTGCCCTGCCGCTGTCGTGCGAGGAGACCGTGATGCTGACGTTTTCCTGTCCGTTCGCGTACTCCCGCTCGACCGCCTGCCGGACGGCGTCCCGCGCGTGCGTGAAGGGCGGCACGTACTCGCCCTTCGGCGGCTTTTCCCCGGAAACGCGCGTGCCGATCACCCAATCAAAGCGGTTGAGCGTGTATTCCACGCTCTCCTCCCCGTCCACGGTCACGCTCGAATACGGCTCGCACACCGCGTAAACGCTCGTCGTCGCCATCGCGCACAGCACCGCGGCGCACGCGGTCCACATGAGCGGACGGCGGACACGGCGCCTGCCCGCGCTGAGCGTGATCTCCTGCCCTTTTCGAAAATTCTGCGCCGGAATCAGCCGGATCTGCCCGTCCTCGCACAGCACCGCCGCGCTTGTTTCTCTGATCTCGGTCACGACTGCGCGCATACCGCCGCCTCCCTTCTGTTCTGCCCTTTCAGATACCTTCTGATGCTGCCGAGATAGCTGCTGAGCACCGGATAGTCTCCGTCCAGCAGCAGCGCCGCGGCAACGATATAGTTTCTGTGACGCTCGATGAGGCGTGCGGATACGCCGCTCTCCTTCGCGAGCGCGCGGATCGGCAGCTCGTGCGTGCGCCGGAGCGAGGCAACGAGTACGCTGCTGCGGCTGAGAGCCGCCGCCGCCATGCCGCAGCCGCGGCGCGTTTTATCTGATTTCGGTGAGCAGGACGCCAGATCATAAAACGAAAAGCCGTACTTTGCGAACTGCTCGTCCGCGCTCTCGATCTCCTCGGCGGCGCAGACCGTGCGCATCTCTCCGAGCTTCTCTACGACCGCGAGCTGCACGCCCGCGTCCGCCGCGTCCTCCTCTACCGTTCCGTCGAAGGTCTGCGGCGCAAGGCTGACCTCGGCATCGAACCGGTGCGATGCGCGGTAGTAGTCCGCCAGCCTGCGGCCGATGACGAGCGACGCATATGCGCCGAACGGGCCGCCTGCCGGGTCGTAGCCCTTGACGGCCTCGTAGAACGCCAGGAGCGCTACCGAGTATTCATCATCGCTCCTTGTCACCGTGTGACCGGCGTGCCGGGACGCCGTGCGCAGGATGAAGCCCTCGTGCGCTTCGATAAAGCGCTCGAGGAACGGTCCATCCTCCTTCGCACGGACTGCCTGACTGCTCGACTGCATAAAAGCCGCCTCCTTTTGTTTTCTGCTTGTTTTCTGCAATCAGTCTACCGTCCGCCTGTGTTGAATCTGTGTTGAATGTGTTGCGTTTTTTGGAATTTACAGCGCGGCAAACCGCTGGAGCATGGCGGCACACTCCGCGCGCGTTGCGGTGTCCTGCGGCGCAAGGCGCGTCGCGCTCTTTCCGCTCAGAATGCCCTTCGCCACGCACCACTCGACCGCCTTTTCCGCGTAGGGCGAAATCGAAACCGCGTCCGTGTACGCGGACAGGTCGGCGCTCACGCTCGGCTCGCCGGCGTAACGGTAGAGCATCGCGGCGAGCTGCTCACGGGTGATGCTCGCGTTCGGCGCAGAACCATCGGATACGCCCTTGTTCTTTGCCCAGTTCATGCCCTTTTCATACCAAACCGTGCCGCCATCTGTCGATTCACCTGCATAACGCGCCAATACGGTCATCAGCATTCCGCAGCTCATGTTCCCGTTCGGGGAGAACGCCGTGGTGCTCGTGCCGTTCATCAGCTTGTTTTCGCTCACGTACTTGACCGCGTCCGCGAACCAGCTGGTCTGCGGAACGTCACCGAAGCCGGAAACGCCGCCCGGCTGTGCGCCGCCGTTCTGATTCTGACCGGGCGCAAAGCTGCCGCCGTCAGAGCTTGAAGTGCCGAGCTTTGCGGTCGCGGTTCCGACCGAGGTGCCGTCCACGAGCACGGTATAGGTTTCGCCCTCCTTGATGTCAGCCGAGGAAAAGATCACGCTGCTCATCGAGCCAAGTGCCGTCGCAGTGTAGAGCGTCTTGCCCGAAGCGTCCTGCACGGTGATGACGCTCCCCTCCTTGATGCCGAGGGCGCTCTCGCGGTTCGCCGACTGACCCTTGCCGCCAGTCCAGCCGTTTTTATCGCCGGACGGCTTCTCCGGGCGCGTGCCGCTCTGCTGACCGTCCGGCGGCGTCATGGTGCTGCCGTCAGTCTTGTCCGGGCGCGTCATGCCCTGACCGCCGCCCATACCGCCGTGACCGCCCGAGGGCGAGGTTTCACCGACCGCGACATACGCCTGCGTGCCTGCGCCCGGCTCCATGCCCGCGCCGAACAGCGTGCCGCCCGAGAGGGTGAACGTGCCGTCATAGTCGATTGCCGCGTCCATCATCGCGTCCGCGCCGTAAACCTCGACCTTGCCGCCCGTCATAGTGATGTCGTTGTTCGAGTCCAGGCCGTCCGAGCCGGCGTCAATATAAAGGTCGCCGCCTGCGATATTGATGGCGTATTTGTCGCTGCGCTCGCCGAGATCGCTATTGGCGGCGTTCACGCCGTCGTCCGACGCCGCAACGTCGATGTCGCCGCTGTAAACGCTGACGGTCGTGCCCTCAAGGCCCTCGTAACTGGCGGTGATGTCGATCTTCGGGTTCGAGGTCGAGGACGAGCCCTTCACGCCGACCACGAGGTCATTGTCCGCGTGCACCGCGTCGTCGCCCGAGGCGAGCGTCAGCGTACCGCCCGAAACGGTCACATCGTTCGCGTGCAGCGCATCGTCTGCGCTGTCTACGTTCACCGTGCCGCCCGAAACGGTCAGCGTCTTTCCGGCCTTGAGACCCTTGCAGGAGGCGGAATCGTCGGTCAGGGCAGTCGTATGTCCGCCGTTCGCGGTCACGGCAAATGTGCCGCCCGAGATCGTCAGGTCGCCGTCCGCCTGCACGCCGTCATTCGCCGCCGTCAGGGTCATCGTGCCGCCCGAAACCGTGACGTTGCCGAGCGAGGTGGTGTCCGGATTCTCCGCGTCGTCTGTGTCCGGGGAAGCCTTGACGGCATCGCCGCCTGCTGTGATGTTTACCCGGCCGCCCTTGATGGTCAGCTCGTCGTCGCAGGACAGGCCGTCGTCCGCCGCCTCGATATTCAGCGTCAGCTCATCCACCGTAATGACCGCGTCGGACGCGCCCTTGATGCCGTTTTTCGCGTTGCCGCAGGCGGTCAGCGTGCCGGTGCCGCTGAGCGAGAGCGACGCGCCGCTCTTGACCTTGACCGCCGCATTCTCGTCGTTCGCGCCCGCGGTATCGGCTACCGTGTTCTCGCTGCCTGCCGCCGCAATGAGCGCCGCCTCGGCGGTCTTGTTCAGCGTGATCGCCGCGCTGTCCGCATTCGTCAGCGTCAGCCCGTTCAGCACGAGCGTAACGCCCGTGACGCCCTTTTTGACCGTGATCGAGCCGTCGTCGCAGTCGCCGGAGAACACATAGGTGCCCGCCGCCGTGATGGAGACGTCCGTACCCTCGATCTCATAGCCGCTGTATGCGCCGTCCGCCGTCACAGCGGAGTCGGTGAAGCTGATGAGGGTCGCGTTCGAGGAGGTATAGGCGGATGATACCGCACACGCCGAGGTCGGCAGCATGCCCGCCGCGAGCGCCGAGGCCAGCAGCGCCGCGAGTAATTTCTTTTTCATATCAGTCAGAATCTTTCTTAAATTCAAAATAGCATAAATGTGAAACAATTTGTCGATGAAGTCGCTCATCAAGCGCATTCAGCACTCGCGCGTCAGCGCGCATTTAACAGGCTTTGCTTCGCAAAGCCATCCAAACCGGGGGCGTGTACCTCGGTTTGGATACTTCTGGAGGGAGAAAGTTTCCGCATGGGAACTTTCGGACGACTCGTGTTCTGCGTTCGTCAGAACACAGCTTGTCGGGGAAAACGAAGTTTTTCCGACAGGCTCAGAGCGCTTCCTTCGCCTGCGGCACCTTGCCGCAAACGATGTCCAGGTTGCCGTTGCGGCAGCGGATGGCGTCAATGAGCTGCTTTTCGATGTCGGCGGAAACGAGGGTGATGTGGTAGTGGAGGTTATACAGACTGCCCATGCCGGTGGTGCGGACCGAAATCAGCTCAGCCGAACGGGTATACTCCGCGAACAGGTCCTCAAACAGACCGGTGTAGTCCAGATTTTCCGGGATGGTGATCTTGGGCTCCTTCTCCTCCTCCGGCCTGCGGCCGAAGGACAGCGCCGCGTAGACGAGCAGCAGCAGGCACATCGCAGCGCCGGTCACGACCGCGATGCCGATGTAGCCCATGCCGGTCGCGAGACCAAGCGTCATGGCGAGGAAGATGCAGGTGATGTCGCGCGCCGAGCCGGGTGCGGAGCGGAAGCGGACGAGGCCGAACGCGCCGGACACCGCAACGCCTGCGCCGAGGTTGCCGTTGACGAGCAGGATGATGACCTGCACCATCGCGGGCAGCAGCGCGAGCGTCACCGCCATGGACTGCGTGCAGGTGTTTTTATACATATATACCGCCGCCACGAGCACGCCGAGCGCCAGCGCCGCGATCAGGCAGACGGTGAACGAGGCGGCCGTGATGCCGGCGGTCAGAACCGAACCAAATAAAGTCTCAAGCACAGTAGATTTCTCCTTTTTCGTTAAATCGGATGGTTTTTTCTTCGCGCTGCATGGTCTGATAGGCCGCGCCGTATTTGGAAAAGTGGCTCGGGAACACACCTGCGTCCGAGAGCGCACGGGCGAGCCAGACCGGCACCGCGCCGGGGATCTTGATCTCCATGAGGCGCACGCTCGGGTCGAGCAGCAGTCTGCCGCGCGTGCCGTGCGCAAGATCGAGGTCGTCCGCGCGCCAGCGGATGCCCGAATCGAACGTGACGCGCAGGTCGGGCTGTTCGCGGTCGAACACTGCAAGCCGGTCGTAAAAGATGCACATCGCCGGGCGAATTCCCTCGTAAAACCGGCAGAACCAGTCGATCTCCCGGGAGATCTGGCTCGCCTCGGGTGCCGGGGCGCCGTCCAGATAATCCACAGCCTGTTGATAATTCATGCCGATGCGGCGCTTGTAGACCACATGGTCGTACTTCTTCTTGATCTCGACGAAGGCCTCCGTGTCCGCGTGCGGCGTGCGGTAGGTGCGCAGCCGCAGCTTTTCCTTGTATGCCGGGCGGTCGAGCGAACGGCGGATGAGCCGGAAATCCGGCGTATCATAATAGATGTTGCTGATGGTGGACTCGGAAAAGCGGTCGCGCTCCATGCGTGGGGCGAACACCGCCGCAAGCCGGTCGTACTGCTCCTGCGTTACGAGGTATTTCTTCTCGTAACGGCGAAACACGGTCTGGTATCCCATAAGGCAAAACTCCTTTGCTGTTTTCTTTTGCTTCTGTAAGGCAATACCGCATAATTGAACAAGAGCGATTTGCGAGTAAATTTTGTGCTCTGATAAGGCGCGGTTTTGCAGCAATACTTTCGTATTGCAAGAAATCGCAACGCAATCAGGGTGAAAAATTTCCGCAAAGCGCCGCAGCTTTAATTATGCGGTGTTGCCTTAAGCTAATGCGGAGAGCAGACCCGTTTTTTCGGTGGTATCACACAAGGCTCACGCTTTTTACACGGATTTTACATAAACCGGCACCGCCCCCGGTGTGCGGCGGACAAAAAAATATGCGGAATGCACGAAAGAAGGGTTTGCATTCCGCCGGTTTTATGATATAATGTATATGTGCATGAGATTTGTTGAGCGAGCACATACCGGGGACTCAGTATCGGTATGTGCTTTTTTATTTTTACGAAAGAGGCGAACGAATATGAAAAAGGTCATGCTGCTCGCGCACCGCGGTTTCTCGGGCAAATACCCGGAGAACAGCCCGCTCGCATTCCGCAAGGCGGTCGAGGAGACCGGTGCAGACGGCTTTGAGAGCGACGTTCATATCACGAAGGACGGCAAGCTCATTATTTTCCATGATGCTTCGGTCGAGCGCACCTCGAACGGCACCGGCTTCATCAAGGACCATACCTACGAGGAGATGCTCGAGCTGGACATCGGCTCCTGGAAGTCCCCCGAATTCGCAGGACAGCACATCTGGACGTTTGACCAGCTGCTCGATTTCTGCGACGAGACCAATATGCTGCTCAATATGGAGCTGAAGAACTACGAGGTATTCTACGAGGGTCTGGAGCAGCGCGTCATCGACGCCATCTCCGCGCACAAGATGCAGGACCGCGTATTCGTCTCCTCCTTCAACCATATTTCCATGCAGAAGTTCAAGGAGCTCTGCCCGGACATCAAGACCGGCCTGCTCTACGACAAGCCGTATCTCGACATCGACAAGTACATCGAGCGCTCCAACGCGGACAATATGCACCCGCGCTATATGCTGCTCCAGTATCAGCCGGAGCTGGTTGACCTGTACCACAGCCGCGGCATGAAGGTCAACACCTGGACGGTAAACGACGAGGAAAATATGCGCGATATGATCCACCGCGGCGTTGACGCCATCATTTCCAACCACGCGGATGTACTCTGCCGCGTCGCAGCCGAGGAAGGCGTTCACTAAGACAACCTCTCTCATTCTCTTTTTCTCGAACGGTCTGCTCTTATATGGGCAGGCCGTTTGATATTGCCGAAAAACAAAGTTTTTCCGGCAGTATGTGTTCTGACTTCGCAGAACACGGACGTCCGAAAGTTCCCATGCGGAAACTTTCTCCCTCTCAGTGTAAAAAAACCGAGGTACACGCCCCCGGTTTTTTTGGCTTTGCTTCGCAAAGCCTGTTTTATGCGCGCTGCCGCGCGAGTGATGTTTTCGCAGCAGCAGCGTTATTGGCAAATTACATCATAATACAGATGAAAAGAGCGCAGACTTTTGTCCGCGCTCTTTGGCTTTTCTCCTAGTTCCTGTTAAATTTCCTCTACCGACACTACGCCTTCAATGCGCTGAATTTTCTGAATGAGCTCCTCCGTGCGGCAGCCCTTTTTCAGGTGCAGCGCGAAGATGGCGCAGGCGTTGTGCTCCTCGCTGCCTGCCGAGCGCGTGATCTCCATGTTCGAGATGCTCAGGCGGTTCTGGCGCAGGAGCTGAAGCACGTTCTCCAGGCAGTCCTTGTCCGAATACTCCATGTACAGGTTGATCTCAGGCACATTATCCAGAATGCGGTACTCGAGGCGCGAGAACACCAGCTCGGCCAGGAGCACGAGCACGCTTACCGCGATGCCGCCCTCATAGAAGCCGCCGCCGATCGCCAGACCGACGATCGCGCTCGTCCAGAGACCGGCCGCCGTGGTCAGTCCCTTGACGCGCTGACGGCGCGTCACGATGATCGTACCGGCGCCGATGAAGCCGATACCGGCAACGACCTGCGCGCCGAGACGGGCCATATCGGTGAAATAGTGCATATTCAGATACAGATACTGACTGGTCATCGTGGTGAGCGATGCGCCGAGGCAGATGAGGATATGCGTGCGGAAACCGGCGGGACGGCGCTTGAACGCGCGCTCCAGACCGATCATGCCGCCGCACAGCACGGCGAGACAAAGACGCACCGTGACCGACAGCATGGTAATATCGCGGACTCCGTTAAAAATCGAAAGCATTTCGTCCCCCCCTTTCAGACTTCGTCGATCGTGTATACGCTGTCCAGCGCGGCGATCGCCGTGAGGACCTGCGTATGCGGCTGCTTCTGCTGCAGCCGAATGGCAAATACCGCGTTCGGATTGATCGAGCGCTCGGTGCGGCCGCGGTTGATGTCCACGTCGCAGATGCGCGCGCCCTGTGATTTGATGCGGCTGATGATCGAGCCGAGGTCATCCAGAGAGCGGAATTCTACATAAATGTTGATAAAGCGCGCTTTCTCGACCAGATAATTCTCAAATGCCGGGAGAAAACGCATGCACAGGAAGATGAGCACCGTGCACAGCACGACGCATTCATAAAAGCCTGCGCCGATGGCGAGACCCATGCAGGCCGACGCCCACAGGCCTGCCGCCGTGGTCAGTCCCTTGACCTCCTGACGGCCGGTGACGAGGATGGTGCCCGCGCCGAGGAAGCCGATGCCGTTGATGACCTGCGCGCCGAAGCGCGAAACATCGGTCTTCATGCCGAGCTCTACCGCAATGTCCTTCCACGGACCCATGACCATCGCAAATTCATACTGACTGAGCAGCATGGTCAGCGCCGCGCCCAGACACACGAGCATATATGTTCGGAAACCGGCAGGCCGGCGTTTTCGCCCTCGCTCCAGACCGATCATGCCGCCGCACACCATGGCGAGTATAAGTCGGAACATCACCGACACAAAATTCATTTCACGCAGATATGGAATTACTCCGTTCACTGACGTCCGCCTCACTTTCTGAAAAAATGAAAATAAACACCGGCGCATGGTTCGTTCGGGCATTGCTGCCCGGCAAAACATGCGCCCTGTGCTCATCCGTCATTGAGTATATTTATATTAACATATTCTTAACAAGAATGCAAACGTTTGCGTAAACTTTTTTTGCAAATTTTTTTACAGACCTGAAAAGTGCCGTTTTACAACGCCTTTGTCGCGACGATATTGACGTCCGTGCCGAGGATATGCTCTGCGAGCCGATCTCCGATCCTGACCGGACTTTTCGCGGTGATGCCGTCGAGCAGGTGCATACATTCGAACATCTTCTCCTTCGGGAGCGGCTTGTCGGTCTTGACCGGCAGGCGCGGCACCGCAGCGCCCTCGATCCTGACGGTCGAGGTGATGACGCGGACCGGGTGCTGAAGCTCGTTCCTGCCGTAAATCTCGCCGCGCGGGCAGCCGTTGCCCGTTACCTTATAGCCGTTTTCCTCATCTACCGAAAGGCGGCAGCCCTTGGGGCAGGTAATGCAGATAATGCTGGTCATGCCTGTTCCTCCTCAACCGATACCGTGACTGCGCCCTGTGCCTTTTCGAGCAGGACGCGCGGCAGCTTGATGTTTTCCATCTCGCCCGGCGCCATATGCTCGCGGCGGAAGGACGCGATCTGTGCGCCGCTCTCGTCCCTGACCACGATGCGACTCGCGCCGCAGATTGCGCGGACACGGAAAAATACGTCTACGCCCGTGAAGTCTGCGTCCATGCGGACGTGCTGCGGCACGGTGTAGCCGACGAGATTGCCGTTCCTGATGTCGAGCGTCCTGCCCTCGGCGGTCTGCTTTCCTGCGCAGTATGCAGCGGCAGCCCTGCCTGCGCGCGCCGCCTCGGCGGTTACGAAGTCGACCAGATCATGTACGTGCAGCACGTTGCCGCAGGCGAACACGCCCGGAATCGAGGTCTCCATGTTTTCGTAGACGACCGGGCCGTTGGTGCGCGGGTCCATCTGAATATCCGCGCCGCGGCTCAGCTCGTTCTCCGGGATAAGGCCGACCGACAGCAGAACGGTGTCGCAGTCGAAGGTCATCTCGGTGCCCGGGATCGGGCGGCGGTCCGGGCCGACCTCGGAAACAACGACGCGCTCGACGCGGTCCCTGCCCTGAATGTCCGAAACGGTGTGGGAGAGATAAAGCGGAATGTCAAAGTCATTGAGGCACTGCACGATGTTTCGCGTCAGACCGCCGGAATACGGCATGACCTCGATGCAGGCGAGCACCTTCGCGCCCTCGAGCGTCATGCGGCGCGCCATGATGAGACCGATGTCGCCCGAGCCGAGAATGACGACGCGCCTGCCAACCATGTAGCCCTCGATATTAAGGTAGCGCTGCGCCGCACCGGCGGTGAAAACGCCTGCCGGACGGGTGCCCGGGATGGCGATCGCGCCGCGGGTGCGCTCGCGGCAGCCCATCGCGAGGATGACGGCCTTTGCCTCAAGGTCCTCATAGCCGCCCTCGGAGGAGACGATGTGAACGTGCTTGTCCGGGGTGATATCCAGCACCATGGCGTCCAGACGGACGTCAACGCCGGTCTGACCTACCATGTCGATGAAGCGCCCGGCATACTCCGGGCCGGTCAGCTCTTCCTTGAAATAGTGCAGACCGAAGCCGTTGTGGATGCACTGGTTGAGGATGCCGCCCAGCTCGCGGTCGCGCTCGACGATGCAGATCGAGCGGCAGCCTGCTTCCCATGCGGCATTTGCAGCGGACAGGCCTGCCGGGCCGCCGCCGATAATCACGAGTTCGTATTTCATGCCAGTGTGCCTCCCTTGGTGGTGCCGATCAGAATAAAGGTGCCGTCGCCGTCCTGCTGAATATCGAGCGGACTGCATCCAAGCTCACGCGCGAGAATATCCAGCACGCGCGGGCCGCAGAAGCCGCCCTGACAGCGGCCCATGCCCGAGCCTGCGCGGCGCTTGATGCCGTCGAGCGAGCAGGGCGGAATGGGAGAGTGGATAGCGGCGACGATCTCGCCCTCGGTGATGGTCTCACAGCGGCAGATGACGCGGCCGTAGCGCGGGTCCTTCGCGATGAGAGCCGCCTTCTCCTCGTCGGAGAGCTGCTTGAAGCGGATCTGCTCGCGTCTGCCGTTCCACTCGTCCTTCTTTTCGAGGACGATGCCCATGCTTTCGAGCAGCTCGGCGGCATACTCCGCGATCGCGGGCGCTGCGGACAGACCGGGAGACTTGATGCCGGCAATATGCAGCAGGCGCGGCATATTCTTCGCCGGGCGGATGATGAAGTCGCTTTCGCTCGTGTTCGCGCGGACGCCTGCGAAATTGCGGATGGACTGGCGGAAATCGATCGACGGAACGCTCCTGCGGCTGGTCTCCGCGACGAAATCCATGCCGGAGAGGGTGTTTTCCCTGCTGTCCGGCGCGTCGACATCGACTGCGTTCGGGCCGACGATCAGATTTCCGTGCACGGTGGGCGAAACGAGGACGCCCTTGCCGAGCCTGTTCGGGCACTGGAAGATAACGTGGCTGACCAGATTGCCGCTCGACTTATCGAGCAGGTAATACTCGCCGCGCGACGGCTGCGCTTCCCACTCGGTCTCGCCGGTCATCGCGCAGATATCGCCGCCCCAGCCGCCGGCGCAGTTGACGATAACGCGGGTCTTGTAGTCGCCGGAGGCGGTATGTACGAGCACGTAGTCCCCCTTGTCCTCGATGCCGGTCACTTCGCTGCGGAGTTTCAGCTCGACTCCGTTGCGCACGGCGGTCTCCGCCTCCGCGATGCACAGGCCCCACGGGTCGATGACGGCGGCGGACGGCGCGTACAGCGCTGCGACAACGTTTTCCGCGAGGTTCGGCTCCATCTCGTGCGCCTCCTTCGCGTCAAGGATGCGCAGACCCGGCACGCCGTTGCGGACGCCGTTTTCGAGCAGGTGCTCGAGGTGCTGCTTCTGCTCCTCATCGAACGCCAGAACGAACGAGCCGATGCGCTTGTAGCCAACCGACAGGTCGCTGCACAGCTGCTCCATGACCTCCGAGCCGCGAACATTCAGCTTTGCCATGAGCGTGCCGTTCTCCGGGTCGTAGCCCGCGTGAACGATGGCGCTGTTGGCCTTTGTCGTACCCATGGCAACGTCGTTCTCGCGCTCGAGCACGAGCACGCGCAGCCTGTACTGCGAGAGCGTATAGGCAAGCGATGCGCCGACCACGCCGCAGCCCACGATGGTTACATCATACATACTTTTCCCTCCGTTTTCCCAACAAAAAAAGCCAAAGCAACCACCCCGCAGTGCATTCGCTCTGCGGCAACGGCTTACTTTGACTCTAATCTCACAAGCAAACATACATATTCACTTTCGCTATTTTCAATATAGCACAGCTTCTGTCAGATTGCAAGCGATTTCTTTTGAGCAGAATCGCTAAAAGGGCGGCAAAAATTTTTATCTGCCGTTTCAGTGTGCCGATATTTTAGATCTCCCACAGCTCGGGCTTTGTCGTCGAGACCGCCTGCGCGCCGGCGGAGAGCGCCGCGACGACGTCCTGCTTGTCCGAGAGCAGGCCGCTCGCGATGATCGGCTGGCGGATCTGCGGCTTCAGCCGCTCGAGCACGCGCGGCATGGTGCCCGGGAGCAGATCGACCGCGTCCGCGTTCGAGCTTTGGCGCAGCACAGTATCAAACGAGAGCGAGTCGAACAGGAAAAAGCGCTGAATGGTCAGCATGCCGAGCGCCTTGGCGCGGCGGATGATGTTCGGGCGGGTCGAAATGATGCCGTCCGCCTGCGTGTTCTGCGCTATGAAATCCGCGGTGATGTCCCGCGCGGTCAGACCCTCGATCAGGTCGGCGTGGACGAAAACGATCTTGCCCGCCTGCTTGACCCGCTCGACGTGCGAGGCGATGTTCAAAATCGTACCGTACAGAAAAAATACGGTCGTGCAGTCGCTCGCGATAGCCTTTTCGAGTCCCTCGTCGCTTTTGAGCGCCGCGATCACCGGACAGTCCTGAAGAGCGTCCAGAAACCTCTCTCTCTTGTGTTCCATTCTTGTATCCTCCATCGGCGCGGCTGCCGCCGCACCTCGTTTTTTCAAATCGGTATCCTCATTATAGCATATCTCGCGGCAAAACCGCAACCGCCCCGGTGATGCTGCACAGACGGCGCTCCATCCGGCAGGCGCAGCTCAGTAAATCTGCACAAATATCATCCCGCTGATTTTACGCGCGGAAGGGTTGGTACTGCTTTTTCTTCGTCATCTTGCATAAAGTATATGTTCGTTTTATGTTAGATTTGTGTAAAAAGTCAACTTCTTGCCATTTTTCACTTGCACACCCCCGAAGGGCGTGCTATACTGAGGTCAAGGTTAAGGAATGTTGCTTTCAGAGATTTGAGTCAGGGTAACATGGGCGTGCTTTTCCGAGCGGGAAAGAACTGTCATATGTTATATCTGGCTGTTTTTTTGTCCTTTTCGGGGGAAACAGCGCGTTCCGAAATGAGTTGTGCCGGCTCCGGTCGATGAAGAGAGAGCATCCTTCCGGACGGGCGAAAGAAAAAAGGGGTGTAAGAATTCAATGTTCAAAATGCTCAATCCGAAACGCTTCTACCATGCGGTAGGCAGACGCAAGTTCCTTGAATTTGTCCTGCTCGCGGCGTTTATCCTGTTCTTCTACGGACCGATGATCAATATGCTGATGCTCGCCTTCGCAAACGAGTATCAGGCTCCGGCCATCCTTCCGCAGCAGTGGGGTTTCAAATGGTGGAGCTACGTATTCAGCCAGAAGAGCCTCGTTTCCTCGATCACGCAGTCCTTCATCGTGGCGATCATCACCACCGGTGTTTCCATGGTGCTTTGTATCCCGGCGGCGTACTCCATCGCACGCTTCAAGTATCCCGGCCGTAAGATGTTCATGCTGTCCTTCCTGCTGACCAACGCATTCCCGAAGCTCGGCATCTACACCTCCATCGCGGTCCTGTTCTACAAGTATAACCTGATGGGCACCTACACCGGCGTTGTCATCATCCACATGATCAACTCCATGATGTTCATGGTATGGCTCCCGTCGAGCGCGTTCCGCGCGGTGCACCGCCAGCAGGAAGAAGCGGCGCGTGATGTCGGCGCAGGCCCCATCCGCACCTTCTTCAAGGTAACGCTCCCGATGGCGATGCCCGGCATCTCGGTCGCAACGCTCTACACCTTCCTCGGTTCGATGGAAGAGGCACAGGGCACCATGCTCGTCGGTATGGCAAGGGTTCAGACCATGCCGGTCGCAATGTACGGCATCGTGCTCGACTCCTCGGCGGTCCAGATCGGCGCGGTATTCGCTATCCTGCTGATCATCCCGTCCGCACTCATGATCTTCGCAATGCGCAAGTACATCGGTCCGGAAGCAATCTCCGGCGGCTTCAAGATGAAATAAGGCAGCATCTGCCATCGAAATACAGGAGGATATATAACCCATGAGCGAACGTAAGATCAAGCTCCAGATCAAGGATATGACCAAAAAGTACGACAACGGCGACGGTGTCGAACACATCAACCTCGATATTTACGAAGGTGAGATCGTCACCTTCCTCGGCCCCTCCGGCTGCGGCAAGACCACCATCCTGCGCACCATCGGCGGCTTCCTCGACGTCACGAGCGGCGATATCACCATCGACGGCCAGTCCATCATCGGCCTGCCCCCCGAGAAGCGCCCGACCGCAATGGTGTTCCAGAGCTACAACCTGTGGCCGCACATGACCATTTACGAAAACCTCGCCTTCGGCCTCAAGCTCCGCAAGGTGCCCAAGGCTGAGATCGACGCAGACATCAAGAAGATGCTCGCTCTCGTATCCATGAGCGGCTGCGAGAAGAAGTATCCGAACCAGATGTCCGGCGGCCAGCAGCAGCGCATCGCCATCGCGCGCAGCCTGCTTCTCAAGCCCTCCCTGCTGCTGCTCGACGAGCCGTTCTCCGCGCTCGACGCGAAGATCCGTCAGCAGATGCGCGAGGAGCTGAAAAAAATCCAGAGCGACCTCGGCATCACGGTCGTATTCGTAACCCACGATCAGGAGGAGGCCATGTCCCTCTCCCACCGCATCGTCGTTATGAACAAGGGCAAGTTCGAGCAGATCGGCACCCCGACCGAGATTTACGACAAGCCGGCGACCCGCCACGTTGCTTCCTTCATCGGCGAGATGAACTTCATCGACAAGGACAACAAGACCATCGCCGTCCGTCCGGAGGACGTTACCGTTTCCATCGACGGCACGGGCGACTTCACCGGCACCGTCCGCACCATCATGGTGCTCGGCCACTACGTTGTCGTAAACGTACAGCGCGGCGACAACGTTATCAAGTGCTTCGTTGACCGCGACATCAGCGAGAAGCTGTCCGTCGGTCAGACGGTCGGCATGCACATCGGCAAGCATACCGTTTTCGACAAGTAATTTTTGACCACAACATCCTTTATCGGGAACACAGCGCCATGAGCGCCTGAAAAACGCAGACATTCGGGTGAGCTTCACACCCGTGTCGATCCCCTTAGAGTATGTATAAGAGAAAAAGGAGAATGAAAAATGAAACTGAAGAGATTAGGTTCGATCTTCCTTGCAGCAGCAATGATGACGGCAGCCCTCACCGGCTGCGGCGGCGGTTCTTCGAAGGACAGCAACGGCGGCGACTCCGCTTCCGGCGGCAAGTCCACTGTTACTCTGTGGGCAACCGGTTCGGACAACGTCCGCTCCATCTTCGAGAAGCTGACCGAGGATTTCAACACCAACTCCGAATACAAGGACCAGTATCAGGTTGAGCTGCAGTTCATGCTCTCCGGTACCGGCGCGCAGGGCCTCGCAGACATGGTAGCAGCTGCCGGCAAGGCAGGCCAGACCAACACCGATTACGACATCGTTGACTGGAGCGGCGACGACCTGGCAAAGATCATGTCCAAGATCGGCGAGGAGTCCTTCGTAAAGCTCGACAAGTCCAAGATCCCGAACGCTGCATCTGTTGAGGCGAAGAGCGCGGTCGCGCAGGATTACGCTCAGCCGTACCGCGGCACCACCGTTATCCTTGCCTACGACTCCGAGAAGGTTCCGAACCCGCCCAAGACCATGGACGAGCTGGTTGAGTGGATGAAGGCGAATCCGGGCCGCTTCGCTTACAACGCTCCCGGCACCGGCGGCGCAGGCGACTCCTTCGCTCGCACCTCGGTCTACAACTTCCTGCCGGAAGAGGCTATCACCTCCGGCGACGAGAAGTGGGTCGGCGAATGGGACAAGGGCTTCGAGTTCCTCAAGTCCATCCATCCGTACATGTACAAGTCCGGCGGCTCCATCGTTTACCCGAACAAGAACCAGGGTACTCTGGACCTTCTGAACCAGGGTGAGATCGACATGTGCCCGAACTGGGCTGACATGGTCCTGAGCCAGCGTGCACAGGGCGCCATCAAGGACACCATCAAGATCACCCAGATCGACCCGTCTCTGACCGGCTCTTTACAGACTCTGACCATCCCGACCTTCGGCTCCAACGAGGAAGGCGCTTACGCATTCATGAACTACATGCTCTCCGAGCAGGCACAGCAGATCATGGTCAACGACATGGCCGCTATCCCGCTGATCGACACCAGCAAAATGGATATGACCGGTTATGAGGATCTCCAGGGTCTGGACGTTTCCAACTTCCGCATCCTGTCCATCGGCGACCTCGGCACCCAGTTCAACGAGCGCTGGGACAACGAGATCGGCTCCATCGGCTAAAAAGCACATTGTGATCGCGGCGGTCCTCCGGGGCCGCCCCGACCTGAAGCCCGTGCTTTTGAAGCCACGCATGAACTTAGATACGAGGGGATAATAAAATGAGTAAAACCCTGAAGCAAAAGCTGGTCGCTTATGCACTGGTTCTGCCGGCGTTTCTCGTCGTTATGCTGACCGTTGCCTATCCGATCGTTTCCGCTGTCATCCAGAGCTTTCAGGATGAAAAGACCGGCGCTTTCACGCTCGCAAACTACGCATACTTCTTCACCGAGCCTGCACAGCGCATGAACATCCTGTACACGCTGTTCGTCGTTATCGCGACCGTCGTCATCGCGCTGGTCGTGGCCTACCTGCTTGCGCTCTATCTGCGCTTCGTCCATTCGGGCATCGCAAAGAGCATCGGCACGCTGTACCTCCTGCCGCGTTTCGTACCGGCAATGTGCGCGGTTTACGCCATGATCACGATCATCCGCGACTCCGGTCTCATCAACCGCATCGGTCTGCACTTCGGCATGAACCTCAAGCTCGGCCTGATGTACCACGCAAGCGGCATGATCATCATGAACCTCTGGTTCAACATTCCGTTTGCGGCAATGATGATTACCGCCGGCCTGGGCGCGATCCCGGACAGCATCATCGAGGCTGCTCGTGATGTTGGCGCAGGCAAGTTCAAGGTGTTCACCTCCATGATCCTGCCGCTGTCCCTCAAGGACGTCATCATCGCAGGCACGTTCGTATTCATGACCAACGTCGGTTCGTTCACTACCCCGTACCTGATGGGCGGCAACTCCCCGAAGATGCTGGGTATCGCGCTGTTCGACCAGTTCAACAAGTATCTGGCCTACAACCGTTCGGCCGCGCTGTCGGTCATCATGTTCCTGCTCTGCTCGGTTTCCGCAGGCGTGTATATTTACACCAACCTCAAGGAGAAGGACTGGGAGCAATAAAAAAACTTGCGTTTTTTATAGGGGGCTTCAAAAGCCCCCTATATTTTTTTGGCGGTTCCCAAGGAAACCGCCAAAAAATACCCGAACGACGCCGCCCACGGCGGCTGGGCCAAGCTGTCGCAAAGCTGACGCTTTGCCGACAAGCTGTGTTTTGACTTCGCAAAACACGGACGGAGAAAAGTTCCTATGCAGAAACTTT
>ERZ838577.2742-NODE-2742-length-18623-cov-7.275528_pt1 | contig 18623 bp, 16 predicted proteins | sample MGYA00519682_ERZ838577 | MGnify/ENA primary metagenome ERZ838577 (study PRJEB31850, sample SAMEA3708838) | human gut metagenome | biome: human gut; feature: human-associated habitat; material: faeces | place: China | collected 2014 ...
CGGGGGGATATTATGGGAAAAAATGCAGTTTCCCCATAATATCCCAGTAGGGGCGGGGCTCTGCTCCGCCCGCCCCAATGCCTTCCCCTAGGGGGAAGGTGGCCCCGCAGGGCCGGATGGGGGGAAAGTTGCCCGCCAACTGCCGCCCCTACAGTGCATCTGGTATGTGGGTGCATCAAACAACAAACCGCCGACAGCATCACTGCTGTCGGCGGAAATTTTACTATAATAAATACGGAAAAATTTGTTACTTCTGCTCTTTGGCGGCGTTGTGCGCCTTATAGGCCATGGCCAGCTCACGGATAAGAATGATCATCAGTGCCTGCTTGCCCTCCCCCCGGAGATAGGCAGCCATCTTGCCGATGGAGCTGATTGCAGAACTTTCGGAATCAGCCACCTCTAAAGCTTCGCTGGAAGGGAAAACAACGCTGATAGTGGCACTGCTTGTGGAGTTGTTCAGGGCGTTGATGCCGGCATCGACAATAGCGTTACAAATTTCCTGCGCTGCCAGTGGGTCTTCATCCGTTACGGAGACGCAAACCGTCTGAGACCCACCGGGAACATAAACACTTATTTTTTTCTCCAAATCGGTCATTTTGTCAGCAATGGTTTCATTTTCGTCTGCATATTGTTCAGCAAGCGGGGCGATTACCGCATCACTCCACATAATCTGGGAGAGAGTTGGCAAGCATATTGATGCGAGATGCTTCCTCCGCATTGTCGCTGGAAGTAAGCTCCTCACGATTCAAATCCACGAAAAGAAGTGCAGAAGAAGAGTAGGTCTCTGTAGTAGTGAATTTGTGCTTGCAGAAGCCTGCCATGCAGCCGACAACCAGAAAAACCAGAAGAAGCGCAATATAGCGCTTGAGAACGGAAAGGCCCTTCAGGCAAAGCTCGATAATATCATAGATGTCCATTTCTTCATCGTCATCATCATAACGGATATAGAGGTATTCGCGTTTATTTGTATCCTCCGTACCGCCAACTATGAGCCGGAAAACACCGATGACCCCGCGTGGCGCGCTATCTATGAAAATCGCTGCAAGGAGGCGGGCTTCTCTGCCTACTTTGACTACAGCTGGCAGTGGGCCTACAAGAAAAAGTTTAAGGGCGCCGGTCTGACCGCCCTGCTGGGCTGCGGCTTTGACCCGGGTGTGACGCAGGCCTACTGCGCCTACGCGGCCAAGCACGAGTTTGACACCATCGACACGATCGACATTCTTGACTGCAACGGCGGTGACCACGGCTATGCGTTCGCCACCAACTTCAACCCCGAAATCAACCTGCGCGAGGTTTCCGCTCCCGGCAGCTATTGGGAGAACGGCCACTGGGTGGATATTCCGGCTATGAGCATCAAGCGCGAGTACGATTTTGCACAGGTCGGGCACAAGGATATGTATCTGCTCCACCACGAGGAAATTGAGTCTCTGGGCAAAAATATGCCCGACGTCAAGCGGATTCGCTTCTTTATGACCTTCGGCCAGAGCTACCTCGACCATATGCGCTGCTTGGAGGACGTGGGTATGCTCTCGACCACGCCTATTAACTATAATGGGCAGGAAATCGTACCCATCCAGTTCCTGAAGGCGTTGCTGTCCGACCCCGCCAGCCTCGGCCCCCGCACCAAGGGCAAGACCAACATTGGCTGCATCTTTACCGGCGCGAAAGACGGCGCGCCCAAGACGACTGGGGCGTGACCGTCTATCTCGAGCCGGGCGAGACCTGCGCGCTGAACGCGGGGTATCTTTTGACCCGCGTGCTGGACGTTGTGCAGAACGGCGACACAACAGTGGCGATTCTGGACGCCAGCGTCGCCTGCCATATGCCCGATGTGATTGAAATGCCCTACCGCCCGCCGCTGTTTGCGGCCGGGGAGCCGGGCGAGGGCCCCTGCACCGTGCGACTGGCCGGGCCGACCTGCTTGGCCGGGGACGTGATCGGCGATTACAGCATTGCCGCCGCCCCGGCTGTGGGGAACCTTCTGGTCTTTGGCGATATGGCCATTTACACCACCTGCAAAAACAACACCTTCAACGGTATGCCGCTGCCGGGCATTTACGCCCGCCGCGCAGACGGCAACCTGCACAAAACGGTTTCCTTCGGCTATGACGAGTTCAAGCGCCGACTGGGACGCCTGTAAAAAACACAGCGCCCGGAAGCACCCTGTACGGAGTGCTTCCGGGCGCTTTTGTTGTGCGCAGAAAACTACTTATCGCGCGGCGGTGTCAGCCAGCCGTTGTATTTTAGAATGGAGGTGCTGCGTCCGGTGCCGACACTGCGCCGCCACTCGGAGGGGGAGCAGCCCATCGCCTCGGCAAAGTGGCGGTTGAAGCTCGACATCGACCGGAAGCCCACCTGTTCGCCGATGGTCAGGATGGATTCATCGGTCATACGCAGCAGGCTGCACGCCTTTGTGATGCGGGTGCGGTTTAGGTGCTCCAGCGGACCAATGCCCATCAGCTCATGAAAGACCCGGCGGAAGTGGGACTGGCTCATATTGCAGACATCGGCCAGATCGCAGATGGTGAAATTGTCCATATAGTGGTTGTTAATGTAGGTCAGCGCCGGGGCAATGACCATGCTGCCCATCGGCGTGCCGGTGCTGCCCTGGGCTGGCTGACGCATCAGCTCTGTTATAAAGGAAACAAACAGCCCGCGGACGCTGATTTCATAATTCAGCTTGCGGTCGGCCATCTCCTGCATCATCTGGCGCACGCAGTAGGCGAGGTTGGGGTTGTCTGCGGCGGGGAAGATGCCGTACCAGCCGTTCAGCAGACCGCTTAGCAGTCGGGTGTTGGGCAGTTTGTCAATCGCAAAGAAGGGGCGCAGCAGCTCCTCGGCATCGGTAAAAAGGTACCGCCATTTGCTCGAACAGCCCGGGTCGGACCAGGTGGTGTGCAGCACATCGCCCGCCACCACGGTGACATCGCCGCTTTTGAAGGGCAGCACCGTGCCCGCAAAATCCATCTTGCCGCTGTCACTCTCACACAGGCCGATTTCCAGGCAGTTGTGAAAGTGTAGCACGCCGGAGGGCACATCCGAAATATGCCAGTCATCGCCTGCAATCAGGCGGATGGGAAAGTGCGGCGGCAGGTCATAACTGCGGTATTCAATGACATTGGCGGCGTGTCGACCCATAAATAATCCCCCTGACAGGCAATCTTTTTGACATATATACCATTAAGTGTTAAAATATGACTGCCCATATTGGCTTGTTACCCTTATTGTAGCACAAATTGCGCAAAATGCCAGTGCAAACGCGCAAAAATGACCATCATTGTGCAGTCTGCATAAGAAAGTGGCGGCTAACTTGTGAAAATGCACCAACAAAACGCCCTGTAATATGGACAAATGATACAGAAACAGCACTAAATGTTCCTTTCCACAAAAAGTTACAGAAAAATTACTGAGCGTTTTTGCATAATAATGATGAAAAATTCGATAGAAATTGCAGTTGGCAAAGTGCATAATAGAATCAGCAAATGAGAAGAAAAACTGGTACAAACGGCAACGTTGCCGCTGCGCACGCAAGCTAAAGGAGGAAATACACACTATGGCAAAACAAAAAAGTACGGCGGTGCAGCCTTCAGCCAATACGCTGAAGAAAAAAGGCCCGATGTACTACCTCAAGCGCGACTGGCAGCTTTACGCTCTGATGCTGCTGCCCATGCTGTTTATCATCGTTTTCAAGTATCTTGCCTACACCGGCCTGTCGGTTGCCTTTCTGGATTACAAAATCGGCAAGGGCTACGCCGGCAGCAAGTTTGTAGGGCTGGAAATCTTCAAGAAGGTTTTCAAGCACCGCGACTTCACCAAGGCCGTTGTCAACACCCTGCTGCTCAACGTGCTGGATTTGCTGTTCAGCTTCCCGATGCCGATTATTCTGGCGCTGCTGCTCAATGAAATCCGCGTCAAGTGGTTCAAGCGCGTCACCCAGACGTTGCTTTATCTGCCGCACTTCCTGTCATGGGTTGTCATCGGCGCCACGGCCTACGCGATGTTCGCCACCAACACCGGCGTTGTCAACACGCTGATTGCCAACGCGGGCCACAGCCCGATTCCCTTCCTGCAGGAGGACGCATGGTGGCTGTTCAGCTACGTGCTGATTGGTATCTGGCAGACAATGGGCTGGGGCACCATCATCTATCTGGCCGCCATCACCAACGTCAATGCTGAGCTCTACGAGGCCGCCAAGGTCGACGGTGCCAACCGCTGGCAGCAATGCCTGCACGTCACACTGCCCTGCATCCGTTCCACCATCGTGGTTATGCTGATTATGCAGCTGGGCAAGCTCATGGGCGGCAGCTTCGAGCGTATCGTGGCTTTGTCCAACGCCAAGGCGACCGAATTCACCACCACGATTCCCGTGCTGGTCTACAAATGGTTTCAGGGCAACAAATTCAGCGAGTCCACCGCGCTTGGCCTGTTCCAGTCCGTTATCGGTGTCATTCTCGTCATTCTCTCTGACAAAATCGCCAAGAAGCTCGGCGAGGATGGTCTGCTGTAAGGAGGGCACACAGATATGACTACTACCGCAGCAACTGCTGTTGAAAGACACAAAAAGCCGTGGACGAAGGCCCGCGTCATTGATTTGCTCATTGATATCCTCTGCATTGTGGTTGTCGGTGTGGCGTCCCTGACCTGCATCCTGCCCTTCATTCACATACTGGCAAAATCCCTTTCCGATAATGCCTACGTTGTGGCCAACAAGGTTATCCTTCTGCCGCTGAGCGATACCGGCATCAATCTGGAGGCCTACAACAAGGTTTTCCATGACCCCAGCATTATGCAGTCCCTGTGGGTCACGGTGCTGGTCACGGTGGTGTTTACCGCCATCGGTATGTTCCTGACGGTCTGCGCCGCCTACGCGCTGACCCGCCCGGAGTTCCACGGCCGCAAGGTTATGACCTTTATGATTATGTTCACGATGTACTTCACCGCCGGTACGATTCCTGACTATCTGCTGATGAACCAGCTGCATATGCTGGACACCATCTGGTGCCTGATTCTGCCGCTGTGCTTTGCACCGTACAATCTGCTGATTATGAAGAACAACTTCCAGGGCTCCATCCCCGAAAGCCTGATTGAGTCCGCTCGTCTGGACGGTGCCTCCCACTTCACGATTCTGGGCAAGATTGTGGTGCCGCTGTCCAAGCCCATTATGGCAACCATCGCCCTGTTCTACGCCGTCGGCCGCTGGAACGCCTACTCCGATGCGCTGTACTACATCAAGCAGAATGTGGCCCTGCGCCCGCTGCAGCTCAAGCTCTACTACCTGATTGTCGCCGCAAGCGAGAGCTTCCAGACCGAGGGTGTGGCCACCGTCTCGATGACCAACCCCGAGGTGCTGAAGGCCGCCTGTATCATCTTCGCCGCCGTGCCCATCATCTGCGTGTACCCCTTCATCCAGAAGTACTTCGTGCAGGGCACCATGGTCGGTGCCGTCAAGGGCTGATAACGCGCCCCAACCGTAGTTAAACAATTTGTTTTTCAATAAGGAGGAAAACAATGAAAAAGACACTTGCACTGGGCATGGCCGCTGCCATGACCGCCACTCTGCTCGCCGGTTGCGGCGGGTCTGCCAGCTCCGCTGCCACCTCTACGGCAGAGAGCGCCGCTTCTTCCACCGAGGCTGCCGCCCCTGCCGAGAGCACCGGCAGCTACACCGATTATTCTGCGGGCTTCCCGGAGAATGTCACCATCCAGATTCCTGTGTATGACCGCGGCTTTGAGGGCTGGAACCCCACCGACAACTACTACACCAAGTGGGTGCAGTCCGAGTTCGGCGATAAGTACAACGTTACCGTCAAGTACGTTGCCATTGCCCGCTCCAACGAGGTGCAGGACTTCAACCAGATGATTGCTGCCGGCAACGCTCCCAGCATCATCTTCCACTATGATATGCCGCAGGCCGTCAACTACTGGTCCGAGGGTGCTATGCAGCCCATCGACCTTGACGAGGTGGCCTACTACGCCCCTACCTACTGGGACAAGATGAAGTCCACCATCGAGACCTATGGCAAGCTGGACGGCGAGAACGCCTTCATCTTTGCAGAGCGCGACCCCATCTACTACAACTGGGTTACGCTGATTCGCAAGGACTGGCTGGATCAGGTCGGTCTGGATGTGCCCACCACCAACGAGGAGCTGATTGCCGCCCTGCAGGCCTTCAAGGATGCCGGTCTGGGCGTTGAGAATGACCCGCTGATTACCAAGAGCTTTACCTACTTCTACAACTGGATCCCCGAGGGCACCAGCGAGGAGGATCTGGCCAAGTATCTGGACCTGAACGTTGCACCCTTCACCTGGGAGGCCACCAAGAACTTCCTGCAGGATGCCAACACCAAGTACAACGCCGGTCTGATGGACCCCGAGTTCTACCTGACCACCGATGACTCTCTGGCCAAGGGCAAGTTCGTCTCCGGCCAGTGCGCTACCTACAGCTTCTATATGTCCAACGGTACCGATGTGTTCGACAGTCTGAAGGCCAACGACCCCAACGCCGAAGTTGCTGTTCTGGGCTCCACCGTTTCCAACACCGTTGCGGACGGCTTCAGCGCACACTACTATGAGTACCCCAGCTACGGTATGATTATGGGTATCAACGCCAACGCTACCGATGAGGAGCGCGCCGCTACCTATATGTTCCTTGACTGGATGAGCCAGCCCGAGAACCTGACCTACCTGCAGCACGGCATTGAGGGCGAGACCTACACGGTTGACGCCGACGGCATTGCCACCCAGATTTCCGACTATGACGGTGAGGCCAAGCTGAGCCAGAACAACAACAAGGACTACTGGTGCCTCGTTCAGGAGGTTATGGGCTACGGCGACAAGGAGACCAACCTCAAGGCCAACAAGAGCCTGCTGGCGCCCGAGGGCTATGACTGGATTATCGACCAGGCTTATGACATCTGCGAGAAGGGCTCCAACTGCGGTCTGATTACCCCCATCTTCACCAAGGCAGTCGAGTCCACCGCTGAGTACAGCACCGACCTGAACAGTCTGTGGCAGGAAGCCTACGTAGACTGCATCACCTGCAGCCCCGACGAGTTTGAGGCTAAGTACGAGGAGTACTGCCAGGAGTATCTGGACGCCGGTTATCAGGAAATCCTTGACGAGAAGCAGAGCCTGATTGACGAGGGTGCCGTTCTGGTTGTCGAGTAATCACTACAATTTGAATCGCGTATAGTCTATGCGCTGTTGGGGCCGCTGCCGGGCAGCGGCCCCAATTTTTGTGAGCTACAGGGGGAGAGTGTAGAGCAATGCAATTCCGATGGACAAGCGCCGGGGGCGCTGCACCGTATGACCCAAAAACCGGGTACGGCTTTGTGACCGGGGAGGTCTACAACGCTGTGCCGGCGCTGCGGATTCCGGAGACGAACAGCGGCTTTTTGCCGCTGTGGTGGTACGCGGGCACGCCGATGCTGACGGTGGCCTGCACGCCATACGGCGCCGAGGCCCGCGCCACAGCCGCCGTACGCGGAAGTGATCTGGCCGGGCGCAGCCTGCCGGTGTGGTTCCGGGCGGACACCCCTGCCGAGGGTGTTTACCGCGCCGAAATCACCGTCACCGGCACACAGGGCGGCGCGGTGCTGGTCTTTGCGGGTCGCCGCCGTCTTGTCTGGCGCGGCACGCTGGCCGCAGGCGAACGGCGGACGGTAACGGCCCTCTGCGATGTGTTCCCCATTGTGCCGCGTGGGCAGGGGGATGCCGTGCCCGGTACCGCAGTAAGCATTGCAGTGGTGGGCGGCGCGCTGACAGCGCTCACCTTGACCGACGCCCCCGAAGCCCGCCGCGTCTGGGTCTGCGGGGACTCCACCGTGACGGACCAGACCGCTGAGCTGCCCTATGCGCCGGGCACCAGCTATTCCGGCTGGGGGCAGATGCTGCCCGTTTATCTGCCGGCGGAGTGCATTACGAACCACGCCCACAGCGGCCTTACCACCGAGAGCTTTTTGAGCGAGGGGCATTGGGCCATCGTCCGTCCGCGGCTGCGGGCAGGGGATATCTGCCTTTTCCAGTTCGGCCACAATGACCAGAAGCTGGCGCATCTGCAGGCACAGGGCGGCTACACCGACCGGCTGCGTACCTATTTAAAAGAGACCCGCGCAGCGGGGGGTGTGCCGGTGCTCGTCACCCCCTTGGCCCGTAACAGCTGGCGCGACCCCGCGCACTACAATGACCTGCTGGCCGACTTTGCCGCCGCCGTCAAGACGCTGGGCGCGGAGGAGGCCGTGCCGGTGCTGGATTTGCACGGCTATGCCATGGAGCTGGTGCGGCGCGATGGGCTGGAAACCGCCAAGCGGTGGTTCTACCCCGGGGATTTCACCCACACGAATGACTATGGCGCGTACAAGATGGCGTGCTTTGTGGCCCACGCGCTGGGCAAGGCCCTGCACCTTGCGGTGAACGATGCGCCCGACTGGACGCCCGCGCCGCCAAACCGGCCGCTGACGCCCCCGGCGGACTGCAGTATCCCGGCACCGGAGGGGGATTCCTTTGCCGACTATGACGTCACCCGCCCCGAGGAGACGCTGACCCGCGCCGAGGCGCTGGAACTGGCCATCAAGGCGCTGAAGCTCTTTCCCATCAACGTCTACAACGATTTGTATGCGGATGTTGTCGGCCATGAAACCTACGCCGGAACGGTGCAGTGCGCCGCGCAGAACCACCTGATTCCGCCGGAATGGGTGGCGGACGGCTGCCTGTACCCGGCCAAGGCTGTGACCTGTGCCGATTTTCTGGCGGTGCTGATGCCCGGTGCGGCGGGCCGCCGCCCGCTGGCAGAGCCTGTGCCTGTGCCCGATGCCGTACCGCCCTACGCAAGGCGCGCCGCCGGGCAGGCCGTGGCGGAGCAGCTTACCGCCGCCGAAGCCCTGAACGAGCCCTTGCGCCGCAGCGCTGCAGCAGCCATCTGCCGCGGCCTGCATATTTAAAGGAGGGAGTATTCATGAAATTCCAACACACAAGCGGCGGCTTCACGCTGCCGGGTGAAGCCGGGCAGGAGAAGCTGACGCTGGAGCTGGCCGAAAAATGGGGCGCGGATGTCATCCGCGACAGTGACGGCACCCAGCTTTCAGAGGAGATTCTTGACACCGGGTATGATATCTACTCCACCATCTGCATCATCCGCGACCACAATGCGTGGGCCAAACAGCACCCGGACTGCTTGCAGCAGACCTTTTTGAGCACCGACCCGGTTATTGCCACCGAGGGCCCGCTGACCGTGGCCCCAATGGCTGGCTTTTTTGCCGAGCAGTTTGCCGTCAATGACCGCCCCGCAGCACTGCGCTATTGGCAGGTCTGGGACCGCACGGCGGATAAACCACTGCCCGCCGGAGCATGGACGTGGGATGCCGCGTCCGGCACGGTTACGGTGGCGCAGCCGGTGCCCTTCCACGCCTACACGGTCAGTTTTCTGGCATGGCGGCTCTGGGAAGAAATCAATATGTACAACCACGTGACCAACAGCTGGACCAGTGAGCATCTGCTGCCGGTCGACCCGCGCACGCCGCAGGCGCAGGAATATCTGTACGATTGGCTCAAAAAGTGGTGCGAGGCTCACCCGCAGACTAACGTGGTGCGGTTCACCAGTATGTTCTATAACTTTGTCTGGATCTGGGGCAGCGACAAGCGCAACCAGAACCTCTTCACCGACTGGGGCAGCTATGACTTTACCGTGTCCGAAAAGGCGCTGGACGATTTTGCCGCGCAGTACGGCTACGCCCTGACGGCGGAGGACTTCATCAACAAGGGCAATTTGCAGGTGACGCATATGCCGCCCACGGCCCATAAGCGGGATTATATGGCCTTTACCCAGCGGTTTGTGGCCGGGTACGGCAAACGGCTGGTGGATTTGGTACACAGCTACGGCAAGCGCGCCTATGTGTTCTATGATGACAGCTGGGTGGGCGTCGAGCCCTACGGCCCGCACTTCCAGGAATTTGGCTTTGACGGCATTATCAAGTGCGTGTTCTCCGGCTATGAGGCGCGGATGTGCGCCGGGGTTGAAGCCTCCGTGCATGAGCTGCGGTTCCATCCGTATCTGTTCCCGGTGGGGCTGGGCGGTGCGCCCACCTTTGCGCCGGGCGGCAACCCCACCCGCGATGCAGCCGAGTACTGGAACCACGTGCGTCGTGCTCTGCTGCGGGCCAAGATTGACCGCATCGGTCTGGGCGGGTATCTGCATCTTTTGAACGATTTCCCGGATTTTGTGGAATACATTGCCGATGTGGCCGATGAGTTCCGCGCCATCAAGGCCTTGCACACCCATGGCCCGGTGGCCACCCTGCCGCTGACGGTGGCGGTGCTGCACAGCTGGGGCGGCCTGCGCCCCTGGACGCTGTCCGGCCACTTCCATGAAACCTATATGCACACCCTCATTCACATCAACGAGGCACTGGCGGGCCTGCCGGTACAGGTGAAATTCCTGAGCTTTGACGATGTGAAAAACGGCGTGCCCGCAGACGTGGATGTTATCATCAACGCGGGCCGCGCCGGAACCGCATGGAGCGGCGGTGACGTGTGGCGGGACGAAAATCTGGTTGCCGCCCTGAACAAATGGGTGTACAATGGCGGTGTACTGCTGGGCGTCGAGGAACCGTCCGCCGTGAACGGCTGCGGCGATACCTTCCGCATGGCGCGGGTGCTGGGCGTGGACGAGGATATGGGCGCACGCGTCTGCCACGGCCGCTGGCCGGTGGAAGTGCAGCCCGTGGAGGGGCTGATACCCGACGGCGCCACGCTCAAAGCACATGACCACCTCTACCTGACCGACGGCGATACCCGCGTGCTGGCTGCCGTGAACGGTACGCCCGCGCTTGCGGCGCACAGCTTCGGCAAAGGGCGCGGCGTCTATATGGCCGGGTTCAGTTACAGCCCGGTGAACGCCCGGATGCTGCTGAACTTGCTGCTCTGGGCCAAGGGCCTGCCGCTGGACAGCGACTGGCTGACCGACAACCCGCACACCGAGGCCGCGTGGTTCCCGGCGGATAAGACGCTTGTGGTCATCAACAACAGCGAGGCCCCCTGCACCACCACCGTAAAAACACCCGAGGGCGTTGTTGCCGTGGAGCTGGAAGGGCTGGAAACCAAAATCCTGCCGCAGGAATAAAAAGGAGGGCGCACCTATGCCGTATATCTTTATCAACACCAACCGTTCGGTCGGCACCATCAACCCGAACATCTACGGTCAATTCTCCGAGCATCTGGGCCGCTGCATCTATCAGGGACTTTACGTTGGCGAGGCTTCCGATATTCCCAACGTCAACGGTATGCGCAGTGACGTGGTCAACGCGCTGAAGAAAATCCATATCCCGGTGCTGCGCTGGCCGGGCGGCTGCTTTGCCGATACCTACCACTGGCGGGACGGCATTGGCCCACGATCCCAGCGCAAGACGATTGTGAACACCAACTGGGGCGGCGTCAGCGAGGATAACTCCTTCGGCACACATGAGTTTATGGAGCTGGCCCGGCAGCTCGGGTGCGAGGCGTACTTCTCCGGCAACGTGGGCAGCGGCACCGTGCAGGAATTTTCCGATTGGGTGGAATACTGCAATATGGGCGGCGTCTCGCCGATGGCCTCGCTGCGCCGGGAAAACGGCAGGGAAGAGCCCTACAACGTCAAATACTGGGGCATCGGCAACGAGGCGTGGGGCTGCGGCGGCAATATGCGCGCCGAATACTACGCTGACCTGTGCCGCCAATATTCCACGTATCTGCGCAATTACTCGCCGGAGCATAAGATTTTTAAGATTGCATCGGGCGCCAATGTCGATGACTACCACTGGACCCGCACCGTGCTGGAGCGCGCAGGCCACGTGATTGACGCAGTTTCGCTGCACTACTACACACTGCCCCATCAGGACTGGCAGCACAAGGGCTCGGCCACCGACTTCACAGGTGAAGAATACTACACCACCCTGCACAAGACCCTGCGGATGGAAGAGCTGGTGGAAAACCACAGCCGCATCATCAAACAGTTTGCGGGCGGGCGCAGCATCGGGCTGGCCGTGGACGAGTGGGGTACCTGGTACGATGTGGAGCCGGGCACCAATCCGGGCTTCCTCTACCAGCAGAACACGATGCGTGACGCGCTTGTGGCGGCCATCAACCTGAACATCTTCAACAACCACTGTGACACCGTCTGCATGGCCAACATCGCCCAGATGGTCAATGTCCTGCAGGCGATGATTCTGACCGAGGGCAGCCGTATGGTACTGACTCCGACCTACCACGTCTTTGCGCTGTACGCGGCGCATCAGGGCGCACAGCAGCTGGAAAGCTACGCCGAGACGTCGATTTTGAACCATGACGAGCAGGCTGTGCCCACGCTGCACGTCAGCGCCAGCCGCGCCGCCGACGGCAAAATCCTTGTCACGGTGGCCAACCTTGACAGCGCCCGCGCCGCGGAAGCCAAAGTTATGCTGGGCGGCGTGAAGGCGTCCGGCGTGACCGGCACGGTGCTCACCGGCCCGGCTGCCGCCCACAACACCTTTGCTGCGCCAGACACCGTGACCCCGCAGCCGCTGCAGGCAACCCTGACCGCAGACGGCTTTACCGCCACTCTGCCCGCCTGCAGCGTGGCCGCCTTCACGGTGATGCCGCAGTGAGCGAGGCAAAAATCTGCCGCCGCTGCCTTTTGCAGGAGATGGCGGGGGAGAACGACTACTACCAGAGTGTTGTGCGCTACCGCGCCACCATGCCCGCCAAAAAGCGCACGCCGGATGCCGCCTACGCCGCCCGGCTGGCCTGCTGCAAAGCCTGTGACCAGCTGAACGCCGGAACCTGTATGCAGTGCGGCTGCTACGTGGAAATGCGTGCGGCGCGGCTGGATATGCACTGCCCCAAGGAGGGGCAATGGTAAGCCTATGAGCGTTACAGGAAAAATTTTGCGCTCCAACGTTGATATGACCCAAGGCGAGCCGCTGACGGTCATCTTCTCGTTTGCACTGCCCCTGCTGGTGGGCAACCTTTTCAACCAGCTGTACAACGTGGTGGATACCGCCATTGTGGGCCGCGCCCTCGGCGCAAGTGCGCTGGCGGCGGTGGGCAGCACCGGCAACATCAACGCTTGTCTGTTTCTGCTGCTGGGCGGGCTTTCTACCGGCGTAGGGGTCATTGTGGCGCAGTATTGGGGCGCGCAGCGCTATGAGGCGCTGCGCCGCCTGCTGGGTACGTTTTTCACCCTGTTGCTGGCGGGGTCTGTGCTGCTCTCGGTGTTGGGGGTGGCGCTGGCCGCGCCGATACTGCGCCTTATGCAGATTCCCGCCGAGCTGCTGGAAATGGGCGTGACCTATCTGCGCATCACGGCCGGGCTGCTGCTGGGCAACGCCCTGTATAACGCCGCCGGTGCGGTGCTGCGCAGCACCGGGGATTCCCGCACGCCGCTGGCGGCCATGGCGGCGTCCAGCCTGTGCAACATTGTGCTGGATTTGTGGTTCATTCTAGGACTGCGTATGGGCGTGGCCGGGGCCGCGCTGGCCACGGTGGCCGCGCAGTTCCTCTCGGCCGGTATCTGCCTGTGGGTGCTCTGGCGGCGCAGGGAGCCGTTCGCCTTTGCCAGCGTGCGGCTCTGCTTTGATAAAAACGATGCTGCGCTGATTCTGCGCTTCGGCCTGCCCACGGCGCTGCAAAGCTGTATGATAACGCTGGGCGGTATGACCGTGCAGGGCATTGTCAACGGCTTTGGCAGTGTGACAATGGCGGCCTACACCGCCGTGCAGCGCATTGACTCGCTGACCATTCAGGTAGTTGTGTCAGTGTCCAATGCGCTGGCCGTCTACACCGGGCAGAATATGGGCCGCCGTGACGTCGAGCGCGTGCGGCAGGGCCTGCGCGTCACGCTGAAAGCTCTCTGCGTAATTTGTCTTGGGCTGGCGGTGGCGGTCTATCTCTCCCGCAGGCTGCTGCTTTCCATCTTTCTTGACCCGGTCACGGACGCCGCCAGCATTGCGCAGGGCGCGGATTTTTTGAGCGTGATGGGCTTTGCCTACATCATCGCCGCCGTTATGAACAGCTACCTCAATGTGCTGCGCGGCGCGGGGGATGTGAACGTCGGCCTGATTGCGGGCCTGTTTGAGATGGGCGCGCGGCTGGCTTTTGCGGGCCTGCTGGCCCCGCGCCTCGGCGTATGGGGCATCTGGCTGGCCACGCCTTTAAGCTGGGCGTCCGGCTGCATCATCCCGGTGGCGCGGTATTACAGCAAGGAGTGGATGAAAAAGGCGCTGTTGTGAAGGCTTACTTTATACCAGCTTTTCCAGCTCTACGGCGGCGCGGCGGCAGTTTTCCAGCTCGGTCACGCGGCCGTCCCAGGCTTCGTTATCGCCGACAAAGCGTACTGTACTGTCCGTCACGGTCAGCCCATTCACGCACCGCGCATACAGTGCGGGAATCGCGTGCGGGTAGATGTGCCGGGCCGAGGGCTGCTCATCAAAGATGCCGCCTGGCTGCGTGCCCTGATGCTGTAAGGTCAAGTGCAGGTCGCGGATGCGCACATCCTCAAGCTCGCTGTCCGGCTCACCGGCGGCAAAAGCGCAGCTCTCGCTCGTCAGGTAGAGGTGGTCAAAGCTGACATCCCGGATGATACCCGCTGACCCGGTCTTACCGGCGCGGGGCGTGGCGCTGATGAAAATCGGCTCGCCCTTGCCCCACCAGCCCGGCGCGCCGGGCAGCTGGTAGGCGTCCGCATAGCGGCGGGTGTTGCCGGTCAGGTGATGCACATGGATGTGCTCCACCGTGCCGCCGTCCCGCACCCAAACGCCGACTGCGCGGGAACAATCGTCCACCACGCAGTCGCTCAGCGTGATATTGCGGATGGTGCCGTGGGTCTCGGTACCGATTTTCAGCGCAGAATCGCGGGAGTGAAGCACACAGCCTGTGATGACCACATTCTCGCTGGGACCATAGCGGCGGGACATCGGCCCGGTGGATTTGACCACAATCGCGTCATCCCCGGTGCGCACAATGCTGTTGGAAATGACCACATCCCGGCAGCAGTCGGGGTCAATGCCGTCATTGTTGCCACCGCGGTCATCGTTCAGAATCATGATGTTCTGGATGCGCACGCGGCGGCAGCCCGCCATATGCAGCGTCCAGAAGGCCGCATCCTGCAGCGTTACGTCCCGCACGGTGAAATTCTCCACCGCCTCAAAGAGCATCATGCGCGGGCGGAACGCCTCGCAGGATTTCGGGCACTCATGAAAGCCGCTGTCCACATCCTTGTCCAGAAAGACCTTGTCGCCCTGCCCATAAATCGTGCCCATGCCGCTGATGGTGACATTGCGCACATGGGTGGCCCCCAGAAAAAAGCCGCCCTGCCAGCCGTCCGCGGTATCGTCCGGGTCGGCACCGTCCCCGCCCTGCGGGAAGGGCAGAATCTCCGCGGGGTTCAGGCTGCTGATGAGCACGGCACCGCTTTCCAGATGCAGCTCCACATTGCTTTTCAGCAACACCGAGCCGCTGAGGAACCGCCCCACAGGCACTACCACGCGCCCGCCGCCCGCGGCGCTGGCCGTGTCCACGGCCTGTTGGATGGCCGCCGCGCAGTTGGTCACACCGTCTGCCACGGCACCGTAGTCTAAAATGCTGTAATCCATAGTGCATCTCCTTTGCTGTGTTGGCTGTTTTCAGCTTAGCACAGCGGGCAGGGTGTGTAAAGTGCAATTTTGCCAGAAAAATGTGCAATAACGCGCAGAAAAGAGGTCCTTTGTATGTCCTATACACTACCCGCCGCGCTGGCGGGGGCAAGGGTCTGCCGCGGGTCCTGCCATGCGGTGGTTGCGGGGCAGCCCGGCGCGGATACGCTGGCAGCGTTCTCCGCCGCGCTGGATGCCGCCCGGGCGGCGGGGCGGATTCTCACCGCCAGCCTTTACCGCTATGAAAACCAGCTCTTTTTCTATGCCGAGGGACTGGACGCACCCTTCACCCCGGAGGGGCTCTGCCCGGCGCTGGATGCACAGCTGATACCGTGGCCGCCTGCGCTGGGCGACACCACGCCGCGCCTCTGGGCGGCCATGCAGCCCTATTTTTACCACGCAGTGCCCACCACCGCCGCGGACTGGCAGCGGAACCGCCACCCGGCCATGCGCCGGGGCCGCATTGCGCTGCTGCCGCCGGACAAATGGTGCAGCTATATGGAGCACCACCTGCGCCTTACCAGCGAGGGGCTGCTGACGGGCGACCGCTGGCATTTGATCAGCGTGCACGAAAATCTGCTGTTTTCGTATCTCGAGGAACCACGCACCAACGTCAATCTGCGCGGCGTCCCCGGCGCGGAAAGCCCCGAGCTGGCCGCGTGGCTGGCGGCAGACCCCGAAAGCCACTTCGCCCGCTTCACACCCGAGCAGCAGGCCCACCCGGATGCCGACCACAACTTTGTTTTTCTGCCCCGCGTTGCCGGGACCACAGAGGAATAGGAGGAACACAAGATGATACGTATTGGCTGCCGCGCCCACGATTACGGCAGGCACACCCCCGCCGCGCTGGCCGACACGCTGCACGCGCACGGCTACACCGCCGCCCAGCTGGCCATGCCCCGGGGCATCCTTGGCATTGACAGCTTTGCAGATATAACGCAGGCACAGCTGGAGGACATCCGCACTGCCTTTGATGCGGCAGGGGTGAAAATCACCGTGCTGAGCTGTTATCAGGATCTGACGGCCCCCGATGCGGACGCCCGCCGCGCTGCGGTGGAAAACGTCAAGCGCACACTGGGCTACGCCAAGCAACTGGGCGCAAGGATGGTGGGCAGCGAAACCGCATGGGGCGCACTGCCGGAGGCGGAAAAATCGGCCCGCCGCCCGCTGATGCTGGATAGCATCGCCCGCATTTCGGAGGAGGCCGCCCGGCTGGACGCCGTCTTTGCGGTGGAGCCGGTGGCGGTGCATCCCCTCTGCACGCCGGAGCTGCTGCAGCAGCTGCTGGACACCGCGGACGCAGAGCATTTCCGGGTGATTTTTGACCCGGTGAACCTGTTTACCGCGCAGGACGGCCGCGATAAGGCCGCGCAGGCCGCCCACTGGCGGGCGTGGCTGACAGTCATCGGCGGCCAGCTGGGGGCTGTCCATGTAAAGGACTGCCGCACAGAGCCGGATGGTACCAAGACGATGACCGCGCTCGGGGCAGGGGAGATGGACTACACAACCCTCATCGACTGGCTGCGTGCCCATGCACCGGAAACCCCGCTGCTGCGGGATGAGGTGCTGCTGCCCTATGACACAGCCGATGTTGCATTTTTGAACAGGATGGCGGCAAAAATCGAAAACCGCTGAATAAAACACAGACAGTACAGGAGGTACAGTATGGCAAACCTGATTTATGACAGGGCACAGATTGAGACTGTGATTGATAAGATTGTGGACCGCACCATGCGGATGGATATGACGTGGGACTGGCCCTGCGGCGTGGCCTACTACGGCATCTGCGAGGCCTACGAGGTCACGAAAAATGAGCGCTATCTGCAGCTGGTCAAGGACCGTGTGGACGAGTACATCGAGTTGGGCCTGCCCAGCTGGACGGTCAACACCTGCTCAATGGGGCACTGCCTGATTACGCTCTACCAGCACACCGGGGATGAAAAGTATCTGGACATCGCCAAAAGCAAGGTGGAATATCTGGAAAAGCACGCGCTGCGCTTCGGCGATAACGTACTGCAGCACACGGTCTCGGTCAATAACGATTTCCCCGAGCAGGCGTGGGCTGACACGCTTTTTATGGCGGGCTTCTTCCTGCTGCGCATGGGTGTGCTGCTCAAAGACGAACAGCTGATTGACGATGCCCTGAACCAGTATTACTGGCACATCAAGTACCTGCAGGACCCCGAAAGCGGCCTGTACTATCACGGCTATAACAATATCACCGGCGACCATATGTCGGGCATCAAGTGGGGCCGCGCCAACGCATGGGCCGCCTACACCATGTCCCAGGTGGGCGTGCGCCTGCCCCAGTGCTACCTCTACCCCAAATTCCTGGATGTGGTGGGCAGCCTGAATGACCAGCTGGCCGCGCTCAAGCTCTACCAGACCGAAAACGGCCTGTGGCGCACGATTGTGGACGATGAAACGTCCTATGAGGAGGTCAGCGCCAGCGCGGGCATTGCCGCCGCCATGATTACCAAGGGCAATCCCCTGCACATTAAGTACATCAACAAGTCGATTCCGGGTATGCTGGCAAACGTCAGCCCCGACGGCCGCGTGCTGAACGTCTCTGGCGGCACGGCAGTGATGAACAACGCCGACGGCTACCGCGGCATCAGCCGCGACTGGATTCAGGGTTGGGGGCAGGGCCTCGCCCTCGCCTTCTTCGCCGGCGTGCTCAACTATGATAACGTTAGGTCGGATGGGGCGCTGTAAAAATAAGGCAATGTAGGGCAAACGGCATATAACCGTATACTGCGGCGGGGTGGGGTCACCCCGCCCTACGTACAACCCCCAATGCCGCTAATCGGGTATTGCGCCATAGGGGCCGGGCACGCCCGGCTCGGGTATTTCCCATAAGCAGGTGCCACCGGGCAACCATCCCGGGCGGAGCAGCGCCCCGCCCCTACTGCGCTATTTCCGATAGGTCTGTAGGGAGGGGTCTTGACCCCTCCGTCCCCACACCCACAAACAACCCCCCCCCGG
>ERZ838577.2750-NODE-2750-length-18579-cov-11.574282_pt1 | contig 18579 bp, 8 predicted proteins | sample MGYA00519682_ERZ838577 | MGnify/ENA primary metagenome ERZ838577 (study PRJEB31850, sample SAMEA3708838) | human gut metagenome | biome: human gut; feature: human-associated habitat; material: faeces | place: China | collected 2014 ...
CGTTATGCTATTGAGAAAATGTGCAAGGAAAAGAAAAGTTTAAATCACTTCATTATGAAATTAAGGCTATACATCGGAGGACTGGTAGCTTTCTCCGTTTTATTTTCTTCGTGTGGGAAAGACTCGGAAAAGGGAGAATCGTTTGAACCTCATACGTATAATGTTTCGGGGAAGGTAGAAAAAGGACCTTTTGTGAGTGGGTCGACCATTACCATCCAGCCCATGGATTCCAAGCTTCAGGTAAGAGGTGATTTCTATTCCTCTACCATTCAAGACGATATGGGAAATTTCTCTTTTGGTTCCAAATTGTTTGAAGCTCCTTATGCAGAACTTACAGCCAACGGATATTTCTTTAATGAAGTAGAAGGAGAGCTTTCTTCAGGTACCTTAAGCCTGCGTGCATTGGTTGATTTGTCAGATAAGACCACGGTCAATGTCAATGTGCTGACTCATCTAAAATACCAGCGTGTACAGAGGCTGGTGGAAGGAGGTATGAGTTTTAAAGAAGCCAATACGCAAGCACAAAAAGAATTGTTTACGGCTTTCGGACTCCAGAGATATGAAGATAAGGATGCCTCTTCATTTTCCATCATTGGAGGTACAGATGAATCAGCTGCCCTGATTGCTATATCATCTTTATTGATTGTAGATAGAAGTGAAGCTGCTTTGACGGAGTATTTGGCCAAGCTGTGTAAAGAATTTGGAGATAACGGTGCATTTACAGAGTCAACTCGGCAGCAGATGAAAGAAGGCCGGAATGCATTGGCCGGGCAGTTGTCGGCTGTTCGCAACCATGTTATTGACCGCTATGAGGAAATAGGCCTGCCGATAGAAGTGAAGGAACTGGCTTACTTCTTTGACTGGGATAATGACGGAGTGGCCGGAAACGAGACCTTACAAGAAGGGCAGACGGTTACACTGGAAACCACGGAACTTCAGGTACCGAACCAGGGTGGCAATTATACGATAAAGATTACCTCTCCTGTACCAGTTTATTTGGAACCGCTGATTTCAGAGGATGACGAGTCGTATCCGCCTCTCATTTCGGAGGATTATTTTTCTACGGATATTTATGAGGGCTTGGTAGATGCTTCTGTCTCTCTTGAGAAGTCGCTGGAGAATAATGTGCTTACCATCAATGTGAGTCCTCTAAATTCTCGAACTTCTAAAGAAGCTTCTGTGAAAGTATACGACTGTATGGGGAATGAAGTAGGAGAGGTGAAGATTACCCAGGAAGGAAACCCCGATATGCCTCTGCCTAAGTTGGGAGAGACCGGTAAGACGGTGGTAGCTGGCTTTGCTTTAGAACTTGCAAAAGCTTTTTCGCAGTGGTCGTTGATGGAACAATATTACCATTATAACAAAGAGGCAAATTTAGTTCCTCAATATATAAGTCCGGATGCGACGATTATAAGTGACATCTGGAACTCTTTTTATCGTGCCAATAGGATGAACCTGATGTTTAAGGAAGCAGAGGCGAAGCAATTGGGAGTATATCAGAGTTACTTTGATGTATGGAATGCTTTGTATTATTATTACATGGTTGTGGCATGGGGGGATGTACCTTATGTAGACAGTACTGATTTTGGGGTAGCAGGTGGCTCCAGTATTTCCAAGACTCCTCAGTCGGAGATATTTTCCCGTTTGATTAAGGAGCTGCAAGGGGCAATGGATAACCTGGAGGAAAAGAAGAATGAATCCTTGAGAGATGCCAATGACTTTTTCTTTGTTTCCAAAGATGTGGCCCGTATACTTCTGGCAGATATTTATATGTATCAAGGTAATTATCGGCAGGCAGAACCGCTCCTTGCCAAGGTTATATCCGGTGGTTTTTATATGTTGGACTCTTCCAATTACAACCAGAAAGAAACGATCACGGATTTATATAACAATGGGAGTGGAACAGAAACCATACTGGCAGTTCGGAATGACGTGATGACACGTAGCAACATTTCGTTAGGAATTCCTTCTCTTGTTCCTCTTATGACGTATACGGCTGTACTGCTGTCATACGCAGAATGTCTTTGTAAAAACGGCAGCACGTCGGATGCAGAAAGCCAGTTGAACAAGATTGTCGCAGCAAAGGGAATCCCATTGTCAGGAACTACGGTTTTGGATAAAATTAAGAACGCCCGGTTGCAACTGTCGCTTTATTGTGACGTGAACTTTGCCTTTTTGAAAAGGACAGGATTCGCGAAAGAGGTGTACGGAGTAGAAGACTATAGGTTGTTGCTTCCTATTCCGCAAAGAGATGTAATTGCCGGTGGAATTTCGCAAAATACTGGATATTAGAATTTAGGCGGAAACTGGTAGGGTCGGGCGAGTAGCCGGAGTTGAATAAATGTACCTGATAATCGTATAAAACCCTGGAAAAATTTGTGTAATTCAAAATAAAAGCATACTTTTGCACCGCAATTAAGGATGGTTCCGTAGCTCAGCTGGATAGAGCAACGCCCTTCTAAGGCGTGGGTCCTGCGTTCGAATCGCAGCGGAATCACTGAAAGCTTTACAAATTACAAGGATGGTTCCGTAGCTCAGCTGGATAGAGCAACGCCCTTCTAAGGCGTGGGTCCTGCGTTCGAATCGCAGCGGAATCACGGAAAATAAGAGAAAATCAAGCGGTGAAAATATCGTTGGTTTTCTCTTTTTCTTTTATAAATGTTTGTAAGTTTATTAAAATTGCATATATTTGCACCCCGATAAAACTACCGACCTTGTTTTTACGGACACAAACTGAACGAGCTTAAGCTAAACTACAGAAAAAAATCACTTCGTAAGGCCGATTACAAACGAGCCTGTATTATATCATTTGAAAGGATAGAGAAAGCGTTCTTCTAAAATCGAAGAATAAAACTGACAAGAAGGACAGATACAGCCCGCAGACTGTTTTCGCAGTTGAGGGAGGTACCTGTGCAGGATTGTCATACCCATTTTTTAACCAAAACCAAACTAGACTTTTTTACAACCGGTACCTGAGGGGGAGAAATGTCCTCCTCAGGCTACCACTAAACCGCGATAACTAAACTTAATTGTCCAACAAAATCTTAAATCATCTATGAAAATAGAAAGAGCTACTCAGCTGCTATTCCTTTTGCTGATAAGTCAGGGAGGAAATGCGGCCTATGCCAACCTTCCGCGAGGAGCCAGTGCGTCTCCCGTACAGGTGTCGGCACAAGCAAACAAAATCACAGTGAGTGGAACAGTCGTTGACGTCAACGGAGAACCTCTGGTAGGGGTAAGCGTGCTGGAAAAGGGTACCGGAAACGGTACGATTACCGACATAGACGGAAACTTCACCATGTCAGCAGGCGAAGGAGCCACGCTTGAAATTTCTTACGTGGGATATCAGAACCTGACGGTTTCCGCCAAGGAAACACTGGGTGTTCTGGTCATGAAGGAAGATACCGAACAACTGGATGAAGTGGTGGTAACGGCATTGGGTATCAAGCGCTCACAGAAGGCTTTGAGCTACAATGTGCAGGAGGTGAAGAATGATGTGCTGACAAAGGTAAAGGATGCCAACTTCGTGAACAGCCTGAACGGAAAAGTAGCCGGTGTGAGCATTCAGCGCAGTGCTTCGGGTGTGGGTGGAGGTACCCGCGTCGTGATGCGTGGAAACAAGTCTATCAAGGGAGACAACAACGTGCTGTATGTGATTGACGGTGTGCCCATGGGCAATCAGGCCGATCGCACAGGCGACGGTACGGGCTTCGGCGCAGGACGCACGTCGAGTGAAGGTATTGCCAGCTTCAACCCTGAAGATATTGAAAGTCTGTCGGTGCTGACAGGTCCCTCGGCTGCTGCACTCTACGGAGCCAATGCGGCCAACGGTGTCATCCTGATTACCACGAAGAAAGGTGCTGCCGGAAAGGTGAATGTCAACGTGTCGTCATCGGCTGAATTCTCGAATCCTTTCGTGCTGCCGCGCTTCCAGAACACCTACGGAAACGTGAGTGGGGAGGCTGCCTCGTGGGGAGAAAAACTGCCGGTACCTTCTTCATATAATCCGGCCGACTTCTTCAATACCGGAACCACTTTTACCAACTCTTTTAATCTGTCTGTGGGAAATGACAAGAATCAGACGTATGTGTCCGGTTCGGCGGTCAATGCCAAGGGTATCGTGCCCAACAACAAATACCACCGCTACAATGCCATGGTGCGAAATACCACCAAGTTCTTCAACGATAAGCTGACCATGGACTTGTCTGCCAGCTACGTGCGTGAGTATTACAACAACATGCTGTCCTACGGTACGTATTTCAACCCTCTTCTGGGAGCTTATCTGTATCCGCGCGGAGAGAATTTTGAGAAGGAAAAGTATTTCGAACGCTATGATGCCGAGCTGGGCTACAATGTGCAGTCGTGGACACCGGGCGACTTCGGTATGGCTGTGCAGAACCCTTACTGGGTGGCTTACCGCAATTTGCGTCCTGAGGTGAAAGACCGCTACATGCTGTATGCATCGTTGAAATATGAAATTACCGATTACCTGAACGTGAGTGCACGAGGCCGTCTGGATAATACCTACACGGAGAAGGAAGACAAGCGTTATGCCTCTACACACGGTACGTTTGCCAAGCCGCTGGGACGTTATGCTTATTCGAATGAGACTTTCCGCCAGAAATATGCAGACATCATGGCCAACCTTTCGAAGCCTTTTGCCGGAGACTTTTATGCCAATGTCAACGTGGGTGCTTCTTTTGAAGAATACGATACGAAGGGAAGAGGATACGGTGGACAGTTGCTTCTGGTGCCGAATCTGTTTGCCTATGACAACATAGACCCTTCTACCGGTGTGCCTTCACAGACGGGTGGTGACAACCGTAAGATGAACCTCGGTGTGTTCGGTTCTGCGGAAATCTCGTGGAAATCGGCCGTGTATCTCACACTGACCGGTCGTGCCGACAAGCCTTCTCAGCTGGTCAACAGCAAGTCGCCCTGGATATTCTATCCTTCTGTCGGACTTTCGGCCATCGTAACCGACCTGTTGCCCGAAACCATGCGCCAGTCCATTTCGCCGGTGCTGGGCTTCCTGAAAGTACGTGCTTCATATACGGAGGTGGGTTCGCCTATTCCTTACACCGGACTGACTCCCGGCACCATTACGCACTCCATTGAAGGAGGTGTAATCAAACCTTTCAAGTATTATCCGCTGCCGGAGCTGAAGCCGGAAAGAACCCGCTCTTATGAGGTAGGTATCGACTCCAAATGGCTGAACAATACCGTGTCGCTAGGTGTGACGCTGTATAAATCGAATACCTACGACCAGTTGCTCGAAGCCAAGCTGTCGGAAACGTCGGGTTATGACTATATGTTCGTGCAGGCCGGTAACGTAGAAAACCGGGGTATCGAACTGACGCTGGGATACGACCAGACCTTTGGCAATTTCTCATACAGTACCTCGCTGACAGCTACTGCCAACCGCAATAAAATCATCGAACTGGCTTCGAACGTGAAGAACCCCGTGACCGGAGAGGCACTCGACCTGAGCGACATCAAGGTGGGACGTTTCCGCCTGCGCGAAGGAGAAGAAGTGGGCACGATATATGCGGAAGAACGCCTGAAACGTGATCAGGACGGCTACATCGTGTACAACGAAGGCCAGACCATAACCACGGAATCTACGGAACCCTACAAGCTGGGCAGTGTCAATGCCAAGTGGAACCTGGGCTGGAGAAACGGCTTTACCTACAAAGGTTTTAACCTGAACTTCCTTGTGACTGCCCGTTTGGGAGGTATCGTGATATCCAAGACACAGGCCGTGCTCGACCAGTTCGGTGTGTCGCAGGCCTCGGCTGATGCGCGTGATGCCGGAAAAGTCATGGTGGGCAATGTGGCAGTTCAGCCAAAAGACTATTATGAATCGGTGGTGAACCTGGATGCGTATAATGTGTACTCTGCTACTAACGTCCGCTTACAGGAAGCCAGTCTGGGATACACCTTCCCCAATTCCTGGTTCAAGGGTACTCCGTTCCATAGTGTGAACCTGTCCGTGTATGGCACCAACCTCTGGATGATTTACAACAAAGCTCCTTTTGATCCGGAACTGACGGCTTCTACCGGCACCTTCGGACAAGGATATGATTACTTTATGTTGCCCAGCCAGCGCACGTATGGAGTGAGCCTTAAATTTGGATTCTAACAAATCATGAAAAACAACGTATAATATGAAGATAAGAAACTATTTGATACCTGTATTTTCCGTATTGGCACTTGCATCTTGCAACTATGAGCAGATCAATACAAATATCTATGGTGTGACGGAAGAAGGAATGAAGACGGGCGGACTGCTGTATGGGGCTCCTTTCATGGACATGCAGAAGCTGGTTATTCCCATTGGTTCGCCCACTGAATCGACAGGACCGGGTAATGACCTGGCCAATACAGACATCATGTCGGCCGGTAACTACATCGGCTACTGGGGCATGAACAACAACTGGAATTTCAACACGGAGGCTACGTGGAACTTTACGGATGCCCGTATGAGCTATGCTTACCAGAATTTCTATTCGAAACTGTTCCGTGCATGGAATGACATCTACAAGCATACGAAGAATTCGGAAGACCCTGCCGACAAGGAAGTGCAGGCTGTAGCCAACATTGTCAAGGTGACCGCCTGGCTCCGTGCGACGGATGTGTTCGGCCCGATTGTATATACTAATGCCGGCAACGGAGACATTGCTCCGAAACTGGATTCTCAGGAGACCGTGTACAAGGCGATGCTGGCCGATTTGAAGGATGCTTCGCAGCTGCTGGTCAATACCGCATCGAAGGTGCTTCCGTCGTACGATGTGATTTATAACGGAAACGCTTCCAACTGGGTACGACTGGCTAACTCGCTCATGTTGCGCATAGCCGTCCGCGTGCATTTCAAGGATGAAGCGCTGGCAAAGGAATACATCACGTTTGCCCTTGACCCTTCTCACGGAGGTGTCATTGAAACCGTGGCACAGGAGGCCAAAATACGGAGTACGGACAAGTTGCCGCTGATGAACTCCATGCTGCCGACTGTAGAGGACTACGGAGAATGTCGCCTGGGTGCCACCATCTGGGCCTACATGCAGGGGTATGACGATCCGCGTCTGGGTGCCTTGTTCACGTCCGATTCTTACGGCTATTTCATGCCTCTTCCTCCTACGAACAACAATGCCCTTAGCTCCGCTGCCAAGACGGGAGCCTCCAAGCCCAAGGTCGATGCGGCTTCTCCTTTGTTCTGGTTGCGTGCTTCGGAAGTGTCTTTCCTGAAGGCAGAAGCCGCACTTTACAAACTGACAGGAGGCAATCCGAAAGATTTGTATGAAGAAGGTGTTACCAAGTCGTTCGAAGAAAACGGAGTAAGCGGAGTGGCTGCCTATCTGGAGGTTACAGACTTTCCTTATGACATCAGCCGGTCTATGTTGCCTTACAACCGTCAGTATTCCTGCAAGCTTTCTACCGGAAATGTGTCTCCAAAGTGGAACGATGCGGATTCGGACGAAGTGAAGTTGCAGAAAATCATTACCCAGAAATACCTGGCACTCTATCCCAATGCCGTGGAAGCCTGGACTGAATATCGCCGGACTGGCTATCCTTACCTGCTCAAACCGGCTTATGACAAAGCTTACGTGAGCATAGGAGGTGAAGAAGATGCCATCACGCCCGAAAGATTCCGCTTTGCTCCGGCCGAATATGGTACAAACCCCAACATGTCGGAAGTGCCGGCGCTGCTGGGTGGTGAAGACCAGGGAGCAACCAAGCTGTGGTGGGTGCGCAATAACCGTCCGAAACAGCCGAAATGAGAAATGAGTTTTACGGAAATGTCAAACAAATGAAGTGATGAAAAGAATCATAAGATATGCAGGAGCCCTGCTGCTGGCGGCAGGCTTCGTGGCCTGTTCCGAATGGAACGTGCCTGAAAGAGAAACGTTCGAAAACCAGGAGAACCTGGAAAAATACATTCCCTTGCTGGAGGCGGAAAGTGAAGCCGACCTGACTCCCTCCATGCGTGACTATTTTGCCAAACTGAGAGAATACCGTCAGACGCCTCATGTGAAGGGATTCGGCTGGTTCGGCAACTGGACCGGACGAGGCAGTAATGCACAGAACTACCTGAAGATGCTGCCCGATAGCGTGGACTTCGTATCCTTGTGGGGTACGCGAGGAAACCTTTCGGAAGAACAGAAAAAAGACTTGAAGTTCTTTCAGGAAATCAAGGGCGGAAAAGCGCTGTTGTGCTGGATTGTACAGGACCTGGGCGACCAGATGACTCCTCCGGGACAGGAACCGAAGAAATACTGGATTGAAGAAAAAGGAGGGGGCAATTTTGTGGAAGGCGTGAAGGCCTATGCAAATGCCATCTGCGATACCATCGAGAAGTACAACCTAGACGGTTTCGACATTGACTATGAGCCCGGCTATGGTCATTCAGGTTCGATGGCCAACGGTGAAATGATCAGCGAAACTTCGGGCAATACGGACATGTTCGTATTTATCAAAACCCTTTCAGACCGTTTGCGTCCGGCCGGCAGAATGCTGGTAATGGACGGCCAGCCTGAGAAACTTTCTACCGAGGCTTCCAAGTACATCGACCACTATATTTATCAGGCATACTGGGAACGTTCCACCGAGCAGGTCCTTAGGAAAATCAATCAACCTCACCTTGAAAACTGGGAGCGGAAGACCATTATCACCGTAGAGTTTGAGCAAGGCTGGCAGACAGGTGGAGTAGATGAGTATACCAGCGTACGTCCGGAAATCAATGCTTATCCGGAAGGACGTCAGATTTTTGATTATGCCACGCTGGACCTTCCCGACGGCAGACGCATCGGTGGCATCGGTACGTATCACATGGAATACGACTATGGAAATACACCTCCTTACAAATGGCTCAGAGAAGCCTTGCGCTTGGGAAATGTGGTTTATCCGGGTAAGTTAGATTAAAATTTGAATTATGAAAAAGAATTTATATTTCAGCATATTCGCAGGAGCCTTGCTGGCTTGTTCCTGCCAGAATGAATTATACAAGGATGCAACCAGTGAATACCAGTCGGCACAGGGGGCTTACATCAAGACTGGTGAATCTTCGCAGGTATTCGTGGAAGAAGGAAAGGAAGTCGATGTGAAGTCTATCACCGTATCGCTGGTACAGCAGGAAAACGATGCCAAGACGGTGACGGTAGAAGCCGGCAGCAAGGAACAGCTGGAAGCATACAACAAGAAGCACGGAACGGACTACCTGATGCTGCCGCCCGAAATGTATGAAGTAGGCAAGGAGGTGGTGTTCAGTTCCAGGCAGACGCAGCAATTTCTGCCGGTAAAGTTCAAGAATGTGAAATTCTCCTTGCAGGGAAGCTATGCTTTGCCGGTGAAACTGAGTGGCGGTACGGTCCCCGTGATTGACAGTGAATCTGAATCACTGATTGTACTGGAGCAGCGCATCAATACGAAGTGTCTTAGCATTGACGGATACGGCAGTGAAGATGCCAAGATGTTCCCGGACGATTTCAAGGTGGACCAGTGGACGATGGAGGTTATGGTGAACCGTAGTGCATACCAGAGCAACAACCGTTCCATCTGTGGTACCAAACTCGTGTCTGGGTCCGGTGTACTCGATGAAATCTATCCTCGCTTCGGTGACGTGACTATCCGTCCCGACCAGCTTCAGTTTAAGACTGGTGGTTCTCAGATTGACGTGCCGGCGGATGTCTTTACAGCGCAGCCCGACACCTGGTACATGATAGCTTTCGTGTACGACGGTAAGAAAAATTACGTATATGTGAATGGCGAACTGGTGGCCGACCGTGAAATCCGTACAGGGCCTTACGGTCTGGTGGGTTTCTGGATTGGCGGTACGAATGAGCTGGTTCGTGAAATCCGTTTCTGGAAGACAGCCCGCACACCCCAGCAGTTGAAGCAGTTCATGTGGAAAACGGTAGACGGAAGTGACGAAAATCTGCTGCTGTATTATCCGTTGAACGGAAAGAAGCGCAACCTTGAAACAGGAGAAATCACCGAGGACGAAACCATGCTTTGGGATTTCAGTAACAATGCCAAACATCTGCCTCTTCCTTCAGGGGCTAAGTTTGCTGATAATGACGGAAAAGGCTTTATGTTCCCTTTGGTTGATTAATTATAGGTTTTATTAATGAAGAAAGGCTGTCTCAAACACTCTGGTGTGGAGGCAGCTTTTTATGTGTTATTATAGGGACAAATGATATTTAAATATAGAAAAACTTTTAGTATCTTTAAACAACGGGAAACAACTATCACTCCAAGAGCTCCCGTCTTCTTGTGTTGTGATTTGCTTTCATTTTAGTATCTTTGAACCATTAGAAACAACTCATTCCGGTTACGAAGTCGGGCGACTCCAGTTGTGATTTGCTTTCATTTTAGTATCTTTGAACCATTAGAAACAACCTCTAATAGTTGGAGTTATGACTTAACCTGTTGTGATTTGCTTTCATTTTAGTATCTTTGAACCATTAGAAACAACTTCAGATAAAAATAATCCTCATGAAGTTACGTTGTGATTTGCTTTCATTTTAGTATCTTTGAACCATTAGAAACAACTAAATCACCGTCACAGTGAACGGAAGTAATGTTGTGATTTGCTTTCATTTTAGTATCTTTGAACCATTAGAAACAACTGTACCGAAAAGGTTTTGCACAGAGATTAGGTTGTGATTTGCTTTCATTTTAGTATCTTTGAACCATTAGAAACAACGTGCCGAAAGGCCGATAACCCGCGCAAATAGTTGTGATTTGCTTTCATTTTAGTATCTTTGAACCATTAGAAACAACGTATAGTTGGAATAAAATAATACGAATATGGTTGTGATTTGCTTTCATTTTAGTATCTTTGAACCATTAGAAACAACATTTAACCCAATTTTAGAACCATGCCGAAGTTGTGATTTGCTTTCATTTTAGTATCTTTGAACCATTAGAAACAACTTCCAAAATATCTTCCTTTTTTGTTATACGTTGTGATTTGCTTTCATTTTAGTATCTTTGAACCATTAGAAACAACACAAACAAGCACATGCTATACATAGCATAGTTGTGATTTGCTTTCATTTTAGTATCTTTGAACCATTAGAAACAACGCAGGCTGTCATTTTCCGAAGGTAGAACAAGTTGTGATTTGCTTTCATTTTAGTATCTTTGAACCATTAGAAACAACTTATGTCAGAATCGGTGATACTGAATCTCGGTTGTGATTTGCTTTCATTTTAGTATCTTTGAACCATTAGAAACAACCTGCTTCCCGTTGTCGTCAGTTTCCAGTGTGTTGTGATTTGCTTTCATTTTAGTATCTTTGAACCATTAGAAACAACTCTAAATTATGGGTGTAACATTAACTACGAGTTGTGATTTGCTTTCATTTTAGTATCTTTGAACCATTAGAAACAACTGCAGATTAATAAGAATACAAGAAAACATGTTGTGATTTGCTTTCATTTTAGTATCTTTGAACCATTAGAAACAACGCGTATTAATAAGGAACTTGCTGAGAAAGGTTGTGATTTGCTTTCATTTTAGTATCTTTGAACCATTAGAAACAACCCAACATCATGCGGTGTCTGCATCGAGTGTGTTGTGATTTGCTTTCATTTTAGTATCTTTGAACCATTAGAAACAACACTAAGTAATTATGTATTATGCAGTCTATGTTGTGATTTGCTTTCATTTTAGTATCTTTGAACCATTAGAAACAACCCCACTAGACGAAGAGAGCCATGCAGTTATGTTGTGATTTGCTTTCATTTTAGTATCTTTGAACCATTAGAAACAACTAATAATTGCCTTAAGGACAAGGAGCATAAGTTGTGATTTGCTTTCATTTTAGTATCTTTGAACCATTAGAAACAACCATCCAGCCAAGCAGACCAGCGCAATAACTGTTGTGATTTGCTTTCATTTTAGTATCTTTGAACCATTAGAAACAACAAGCGGGTATTACAGGAATACCCGCCCGGGGTTGTGATTTGCTTTCATTTTAGTATCTTTGAACCATTAGAAACAACAAATAACCAATGCGACAACCTACATCAATCGTTGTGATTTGCTTTCATTTTAGTATCTTTGAACCATTAGAAACAACCAGAAATGCAAAAAAAACAATGGAGAATGTGTTGTGATTTGCTTTCATTTTAGTATCTTTGAACCATTAGAAACAACAGCTGGTATCAGACGGAGCCTATGACACAAGTTGTGATTTGCTTTCATTTTAGTATCTTTGAACCATTAGAAACAACAGAACGTGAAAAACTATGGATAATAAAGCAGTTGTGATTTGCTTTCATTTTAGTATCTTTGAACCATTAGAAACAACTAAACAATATGGGAAAGCCAAGAATCATTGTTGTGATTTGCTTTCATTTTAGTATCTTTGAACCATTAGAAACAACGCGGTAGCACCGAAGAGGGCGAAGCCTGGTGTTGTGATTTGCTTTCATTTTAGTATCTTTGAACCATTAGAAACAACTTGTTGATTGTTTCTTGTTGTCTATCAGTAGGTTATAAGTAAATTTAGAAAAAGAAAAAGTTGTTTCTTGAAATAATAAATCCCATATTAACCATGGGATTTATTATTTTAAAAGAGTTCTAATTGTTGTCCTGGTGTTTTTACCCCACTTGCTTTCTTGCCATAAAATAGCTCAATTTCTCCAAACTGTTTGTCTGTGATACATATAATTCCAACTTGACCATATTCAGGTAGAAAGGATTTTACTCTTTTTATATGCACTGCTGCATTTTCACTGCTTGCACAATGGCGTACATAGATAGAGAATTGAAACATTGTGAATCCATCTTTTTGTAGATTTTTGCGAAAATCAGTATAAGCTTTTTTGTCTTTCTTTGTTTCTGTTGGTAGGTCAAAAAGAACTAAAATCCACATAACTCTATATTCGCTGAAACGTTCCATTAGAATTCAGGATAAATGATTTTTCGTGATTCTCCAGAAAAGCATTTATATAGTGATGCCGTTGTTTGGCTTGCTGCTATCATAAGAGGACTTCTTTTCCCACTGATTCTGACATCTATTGTGGGGATGGATAATAAACTGGCTTTTACTTCTTTTGTAAGTTCCATTTTGTTTTCAGAGTATAGTTGATAGACTAGCCGGTCTATGAAGGGGCGATATGGTTCCATAATATCGTCTGCTAAGCAATAGGCATTGTATCGGTTATGATGGTGAATGCCTAATGTGGGTAATAATCCGCTTGTTACAAGAGAACGTGCGATAACTGCACGGAGAATGGCATAACCATAATTTAAAAGATTGTTAGGGGGTATGCCATCTCGGTCCCTTGTAAAGTTTTCGATGTCATGAAAAAGTGTTTTCCAGTAGAAAGCTGCAGCACGTGCTTCCAGATTGTCGGGGTCTCCACTTCGTACATCGTTAGCCCATATACGCATGCATTTTATATCTTCGTTTATACATATGGATAAGGAAGATGCTTGATTGTTGATTTTTGCTTGAATGGTTTGTTGCCATAGTTGTTTCTTTAAAGGCAAAGAAGCATCCAGTTGTTTCCGAAAACGCTCATTTTGGGTAGTGTTTCCATAGAGAGGGAGCATTAATCCTACAGGCATACTTTTACTGTCACAAGTAATAAGTGCACAATTATTTTCAAGCAATGCTTCAATAGCTCCGGAAGTAATGGTGATTTGTTTATTATCCAAAATAACAACGCCTATATCTTCAATAGGTTTGGTTATTTCAGATTGACGTTTCATCGCTTCCGGAAGTGAAGGACATTTCTCTACTTCCGGAAGTTTTATGACAAGTTGGGCATTACGTAATGATAGGTATGCTGGGTTACCAAAATATAATGTTTTCTTTATCATAGGCTAATTGACGTTATAATGTTTCCTAGTCTGTCTGTTTTGATGGGGATGCATATTTCTTTTATCATTTCATCTTGCCAAGTTTTTTGTGCTTTGTTATTACTTCCTAACTCAATAGTTTGAATTATGGGCTTTGCAACGAAATATGGAATGAAATGACATTCCCCTTCAGTACAACTCACCATCTTATAAATTCTATCTTTTTGTATTGGTTGATTAATATGTCCATTTTCTATTTCTTCTTTTGTTGGTACATATACTAAATCATTGGGTGATAATATAAATTTAGGTAGATTACCCTTTTCGTTTTCGGGTGCTGGTGACAAGCCTTTTTTTAGTCGTTCAATGACTACGTTTAATGGAATAGAGGCGAAACTGCGTTTATGGGCAGTTTCATATATTGCAAAGAACAGGTTAGTACCTTTTGCTGCCTCTACAAACTTAGTGGATTTATTTCCTGTTTGTCCAACAGCGAATTTATCGGCTTGTTCGTATGTTCTGACTTTATAAATTGGTTGATGAAATTTTCCATTATTATTTAGGGACATAATATTTTTATTCATTTGTTCAATACCTTCAGGTGAGAAGGCTTGTTCCGGATTATTGCCATTCTGCTCCAAATGGCGCAGTAAAATTTGTTGGATTCCTGTATCTGCAACTTTTTCTTCTATTTTCTTTTTATTGAAAGTTGTATTTATTGATTCACGGCAAGCAAAGAATCTGTTGGCAGTTTCTTTGGTGAAATAGTATACTGGTATCTTCTTTAGATTTATTTCTTGCCAAATATCTTTATTGTCTTCAAAGTATTTTTTGATTTGTTTTTCATTGAGTCCTTGCGTTAAAAGCTCTTTTATTTTTTTCTTTAAGTCTTTTTCAATAATTCTTTGAGGATTCTCAAGAACGGCTTTCAATGTAGCAGTGGTTGTTCTGCGCAGGTTGATTTCTCCATATACGGTTTCTTTATGCATGGGCTTACGGATAGCCCAGCTATCACCTTGTTTTTGTGAGCAACTTACTTTTTTCCCGTTTTCATAGTGGATATAATGGTTAGTTGTTTTATTGATAATACGCAGATTTTGTTTGAAGCTTACAATGATGTTGCCTAAAATGGAATACACATCTTGGGTAAATGTATCCCAAGGTTTGTCAATGAGCCATTGATAGTTTCCCAAATTGTCGGTTTTTGTTTTCTTGCATAATATTTGTCGCAGGTCTTGACGTGAAATCTTTGCATTCTTGCTGGCTGATTCATTATTTAAATAATTGACTATATTCCGATTGGCGCAGGCTATGACAATGGCATCCATGGCATGATGGCGGTGGTCAATACGTTTTTTGTTGAATCCTTTTTGTAAATCTAATGGCATAGCAGGAATTGTCTTGTTGCATGCATTGGTTGTCGTAAAGCGATTGCTTTCCGTAATTTCGTTCAAGCGTATGAAACGAGGTAAAATGAGTTTATTCCATACGTCGTTGATCCCCCAGTCTTTTTTTAGTCGGTCTGTGATACTTCCAGTACAAACAATAACATTCTTAGATGTAGCTTCTTCTTCTCCTTCATCACGTACAATATTAGATAATAATGATTTTATTAGCTTACTAATATAACGGCTGTCGTTTAATTGACGTTCAATAAACTGATCTGGAATATCTTCCATTAATAGCTTTTGCATTTTAGTGCGGTTGTAGGAATAATGTTCTTTCACAAATAGCTCATAAGCTTCAACCGTCTGTATTTTAACGTTTTGTCCGAATCCTAGTTCTACTATTCTTTCTTGATTGTTTTTGATGAATTCATAGCCTAACATATTGCCTTTTAGCTTATTAACTTCTGCTTCACAAATAACTTTATTTGTGAATGAATCATCAAAATAACGAGATTGAGGAATTACATGTTCAATTTCGTATGCAGGGGTGAAAAGTTTTCCTAAAGGAATCATAGCTCCAGTATAAGGAGAACGATATTTTTGTTCCAGCCAGCATTTATAACGTAAGACATCGGATGTAGACGGGCGTTTTTTGGTATCAACTTCATTGAATTTCTTTAAAATAACAGCAATATCTTCTGGTATATCTTTAGTTTCGTTTAGAGCTTCTTCTTCATATATACGCAATAAATCTTGCTGGCTTGGAGAGTGCGGGCGTACGTTCTCAATTCCCAATTCTGGATTGGCAAATTCAGCAAGAAGTGCCTTGATACGCAGATTGGTGTTTTCGTTTTCTTGTATTTGTTGGGTGAGTTTTCTGCGTTTCTCGGCAGGATTCTTCATTTCACGTCCTAATTCGACATGAATTTCATCAATATGCCCTGTCTGTTTCCAAATATCTCGTACAGTGCGTAAGGTTTCCATGATGATTTGTTCCACAATAGGATTGTGTAAAGAATGTTGCTTGAATGCGTTTAGAAAAGCATCAATATCTGAAGGTTGTTGCCATTTAGTAACGTCCTTTATCTCTGAATGGCGGTTATATACGATATAGCATGCCAGCCAGGTTGGAAGTCCCTGAAATGAGTATAAATTGTCCAAATGGATTGTTTTTTCTCTGGTTCGGTTCTTTATGTTTTCTTCAAACTCTCCAGTTAATATTTTTTCTATACGGTCAAGAGTTGTACTGTCGAAATTTTCTGCTTTCCAATATCTTCCTATACGCATAAGTGGCAATAGTTTTTTGATAGCTTTGGCAGAATAGGAACCGTAATCTTTCTCGAAAGGAGGAATTTGCTGAAAAGTATCTGCAAATTTATCGCTTAAATAGTTTTTATCAGCGAAATGCTGTAAAGCTTTTCTGAGTTCATTCTTGTCAGAAATAGAGTATAGAATATGCCATAGTTTCTCTTCTATTTCTGATGTTAAGGCTGATTGCTCTATTCCTGCTTTTTCCCAATATGAAAGTATCTTGTAGTGAGTCTCATTACAAGGATATGTCTTGTCTTCTACATAATTCCAGCGATAATTTGCTGTATTCTTTTTTAATCCAAATGCTGGGTTTTTAAGAAATGTGTCTTGTCTGATTTCTTTTTTCTGATTGAGCCAGTCGAACAAGTTTGCGTAGGCATCTTCGGTTTTCAGAAATTGACTTGTTACATCTATGTCAGTAGTGAATTTTCCGTTTATGGTTCCTTCCTTTTGATAAATTCGCAAGTTTGATATAAATTGCCATAGACGAAACTCTTGAAAAAGAGGATGTGATTTGGCTATACACTTTAACGGAGAAGTGCATATTTCTCCTGTTTCTTTATTGATGTATGTGTATTCTTCGTAAGGACAATTACTAATAAGCGATTTTTTGCTTTTAAGTGGACGTTGATAGAATAAAATATCCTCAATAAGCAATTGGGCAATGCTATATTTTGCAATAGCATTACGATGGGCTTCGTTATTAGGATACAGTTCTTCAATGCAGGCTTCTAATAAATTGGAGTCTCGCAATTCTGGGTGAAATTCTTCTTGTTTCTTTAATATCTGATTTAATTCGTCTTTATAATACTTGCGTTCAATGGTGCGAATCAATTTTCCCCGAATCTTTTGGCTGGGAGTTTGTAATAGTGTATCATAGATGTATGCGCCTACTGTTTTATGAGATGTGTCAAGATCTTTTTGAGTTTTTGTTTTAATAAGCTCCCACTGTTCTTCCCATTCTTGTTCGGTAGGAATTTTGAAACGACGGCTTAACTCTCCATTTTCATCATATTTGTCATTTCCGTTTTTATCAAGGTCTATGATTGCAATAATATCTTTTTTCTGACTTTTCCAGTCGGGCATGTTTTTACTGAAAAACTTTCCTTTCTCTCCGTTTTCAAGTGTTATTGTGAATATTTTTAATCCTTTATAAACTTGCCCTGTGTCAGTAATATCTGTTACAATCTGGCTGTCAAAATATTGCCGTGTTTTAGAAGATGCTTTTTCTGTTTCCTCTTCGCGCAGCTGATAGTATCCTCTTTTCTGATTGAAATTTAATAAAACCCAAGCTAATTCTTCTTTTTCAATTTTCTGTATCAATGCCTTTTTGCGCAAATAAAACAAAGTCCAGTCGTATGGAACTTTTTTTATTTGGCTGTTGTTTTGTAAAAAGTCATTGAGCATCTCCTGAAATGAACTTTGAAAGATAAAGTAAGGAAGTCCATGCGTATTTGTTGTCCAAGCGAGTTTTGGCTCAGAATTGGCAATAAATTTTCCATACCTGTCTAATTGGTTGGCATAATGCTTGGGAAGAAATCCTAATAATTGTAGGATGCGATGCAGTCTTTCTCTTCTGAGTTTTTTGCGTTCATATAATCGGCGTACTCCACGAAATTGAGTACGGTTGGCTGTTTGTGAAACTGTATTTCCTTTATTGAAGTCTCCTAATTGGGCGGCATCCATAGGAATTATTCTGCTTCCTGCAGCCTCTATACCTTTTAGTTGTTCTTTTTGGGTTGTTTCGTCAAAGCTTGAACTGATAACTGCCCATCCTATACTATTGGTACCTAAGTCTAAACCTAAAATATGTTTCATAGTTGTATTTTTCAATTTTCTCAAAACTACTAATTTTTTATGAAAAAAACTTGTCTTTTGTGTTGTTTCTTTTTATTTTTGTAAAACTAAAATGAAGCAAATCACAATAAGGATTATTCCGTTGTGAAAACATTTAGGCGCTTGCCCATCGTCCTTTATCGGTGGGCTTTTTTATTGTTTTATGTTTTCTATAAATAGGGATATTCAGTAAATGTCCCTAAAAAGTAAGATGGCATATAAAGTCGATAGA
>ERZ838577.2759-NODE-2759-length-18518-cov-30.304826_pt1 | contig 18518 bp, 25 predicted proteins | sample MGYA00519682_ERZ838577 | MGnify/ENA primary metagenome ERZ838577 (study PRJEB31850, sample SAMEA3708838) | human gut metagenome | biome: human gut; feature: human-associated habitat; material: faeces | place: China | collected 2014 ...
TATAACACTGTTATATAACACCGTTATATTCACGCCCCTCTACACGCGCCTAAAACGTCTCGCTCTACAACCTCCACTTTAATACTTTAAAGTGTGCTCGTGGGTCAACAAAATATTGCTTTTGTTGATGGGAAAAATTTCCAAAGGGTCTATATTCCTACCAATTAAATTGGTATGATAATAGCATAAACTTGCATCATTATTTAAAAAATTAGAGGCGGAGTAAACGCTCCCGTCTACTCCGCCTCCAAACTCACTGAATTCTGGCCGTATTCGCCGAAATCTCTCCCAGCAACGTGTATTGCACAAATATAACACTGCTATATTCAAGCATAATAGTATAGGGGTCGTCAGATTCGATACCTAAAAACGAATCTCTACAGCACACCTCGCACACACGACTACGTGTACGCATCTAATAGGACACTCCGCGCACACACGACTGCGTGTATTGCACAAATATAACACTGCTATATTCAAGCATAATATAAGAGGCCGCAAACGCCCATCACGTTCGCGGCCTCTATTTATGTTACTGGATTCTGCCCGTATTTGTCACAATGTCCGCGAGCTTAACATTAGCTTCCGTAAGCGAAACCTTAATATCTGCCAGCAGAGAAGTGATGCCGCCAATCAATTCAGTTAAATCGTCATACTCCAGTAACTCAACGTGATTATAAGCACCAGGATTAGAGAAATGCACAGTTATTTTATCATGCTCACATCCAACAAACACGCTAGACGGGTCATTAGCAGGCGTAGCCTGAGACGGAATACCAGCGCCCTCAGCATACTTGAACGGCCCAAAAGTGATGCCATCAACTACAACCATATAAACATGCGCAGAATCACAGTTAAAATCTACAGCATTAACCAACGGCTCAATTTCCTTAAAATAACTTTTCACAGATAAACAACCCCCATTAAACCGCAACGATAGGAAGAAGAATCAAAGACCCGTCGCTAGAAGCACCACCAACAACACCGACATATGTTACATATGTACCAGCGGTAGACCCGACATTGGAGATATACACGCCCTTTGACGTTTTGTTCGCAGCGCCGGACTTTACGTTTGCGTCCCAACTAACGCCCACCTCACTGTATCCAATATTAGGAACAGTGCCAGTAAATTCGAGGTCAATAGAGCGGCTAGTTGCGGACGCAGAAGTAAGGTCATACATGATAGCGATAATTCCACCACGGTTGAACACCCTTCTTATAACAACTTTATCCTTGTATGGCTTAATCGTCACTAGCATTGTGGTTCCATCCATTTTGTCGATAGAAACAACGTAGTTACCGCCCTCTTCAGAAACGCCTGAAATGTACCGTTTATTTACAGCGTCAGTGTCGTTAACCGGGTCTGCAAGGTTAGTGATTTTATGCGTGTGCATGTTCATGTCAACAAGGAACCCGCTATCAGACTCCCTAGCCTTCATAATTACAGACCCAGCACTACGCACCTCAGCGCCGTCATCAGTCATATACAGATAGCCAGAATCATTGTCGTGGGTACTACGAGAAATACCAGCTGCATTTCCGATTAAGTGTTGTCCCATGTCAATGTCGGATTTCATATTAAGCCCGCTATTATTCACAACAGCCTTTTCAGTACCGCCATAAGACATTGTGATTCCACCGAGGTCGAAAAGCGCAGACGCGCCAGTCGTGTTAGAGATGTGGCTCTGAACCCTCGACACAACGAGGTTATAAGCCCCCATGTTAATTGGCCCCTTCATCGTCCCGCCCGCCAGCGGCAGATAATCCCCACTTGCCTTACCGTCCACATATTCCTTATTAACTAGGTCATGATTCTCAGTAGGCGCTTCCGAATACTGCGGCTTATAGGTAAGGAACTGCGCAGTCTTTTGTGTTCCGTTGAAGAACAAACTGCCGCCGTCAGAAGGGTCACCAGAAATAATTCTTAGCCCGTCACCACCACCGAAAATCAGCCCCTTCTCGCCAAACTTTAGTTGATTGGCCCCTACGTCAACGTAGTTTGTACTAGCCTCCCGATACACGCTCAGCGTCCCGCCCGTCACGTCCGCCGCCTTAGCGCCCACTTTGACACTCACCGCGTTCGCACTATCCGGGTCCTGCGCCTCAATAACAACATTACTCCCACCGTCCGCTGTCCTAGTAGCCTGCACACTGGCCTTCTTGCTATTCAAGTTCGCATTGATAACGGCATCAACCTGCGTCTGACTATGCCCCGCGCTAACAGACCCCATAATAGCGCCCTCGCCCTGAGACCCAATGACAATGGAATGGTCAGCATCGTTCACAGTAGCGCCGATATATTCAGCGTCTCCCTTGAACTTGATATTGCCATCCATCGTCCCACCGGCCAGCGGCAGATACCCCTCCAGCTCCTCCTTAGTAGGAACCTTAGCCGGGTCGGTAGAAATAGTGTTGCCAGAGATAACGATGCCCTCTCCGGCAACATATTCCGTACCGCCACCGCCGCCTCCGCCGGTAGCGTTCAGCACACCCTCCGGTGTAATCGTCAGATTAGCGCCAACTTTTACGCCACCTAGAGTGGTAGCACTAGCAACCGGTAACGTATACTCAGGGCCGTGACTGTCAAGATATTTCTTGTTCACAGCGTCCCCATCGTCTACCGGGTCGGCCACCCCGGTAATCCTGTGGTCCATAGCATTGACGTTCGTGCCCGGTGCAAGCCTCAGTTCGTTGGGAGCATGAATTTCAGTGACCCATAGCTCACCAGTCCCACCATCAATTCCGTTTCTGTTCACGTACACAGCACCCGCGTCAGTGCCCACGTTGATATCAAGGTGTGGCACATCCCCGCTCATATTCTGTTGAATGGTAATAGCCCCAATCTTGAGCTGTCCAGCGCCATTATCCGCAGTCGTCAGAAGAGTGGCCGCTCCCAGAATCCGAACGTTTCCGGTCTCGCTTTTAACGCACACATCCCCATTATCCCGGTAAAAAGCGCCCTTAACCGTCTTGCCGTCTACCAGCTTAACAACGGCGGAGCCCTCCATCTGTAGGTCACCGGTCATTGTGTCACCGGCCTTCTTCACGTACGGAAGCGGCACGTCCCCGGTAGTGAGCCCGTTAATCTGGTCTTGAAGCAACTGGTCGGCCTCTGTACGATTCACAATTTCCTTATTGAGATTCTGCTCAATTTTCAGGTCCGCATTGGCCCGGTCAATAGCCTCCTGATTGATATTGCCCTGGAGCACAGCGTCAGCGGCGGTCCTCTCCGCCTTCTCAGTCTCAATAGCGGTATTTAACTGCTCGTCAGCGGCCTCGCGGTCCGCGATTTCCTTGTCAATCCGCTTGCCCAGCGCCTCGTCAGCCTCCTGCCGCACCTGCGCCTCTGCCGCGTCAGCGTCCTTCCTGTCCTGAATCTCCTGTTTTAGAGCCGCATCCAGAGTCTTGATATCATTTTCGGCGGTAGTAATGCGCTCCTCCAGTGCTGTGATTTCTCCATCGATTCTCTCAATGTCCGCCTGAATCTCCACGATATCGTCCGCGTTCTTTTGCGCCAGCTCCCACGCCTTGTTTGCTACCTCGCTAACCTCGTCAACCTCATGGTTGATAAAGTCAATGTCAGTTTTCAGGCCGCCGACTCTCTGCACCAGCTGTGCAATAGAGCTTTCAAACTGATTGCACCATCCCTCAAAAGGGCGCTTGCTAACCACCCAATACGCGGAGTTCTTAGGCATCTGCCAGTTGTCAGGGGAAGAGGTGAGGCCGCCCAAATACTCCATACCGCCGGGCCCCATGGCAGTGATAATTGCAGTGGTACAGCCCATATCCTTGAGGATATTCGCCACGGTAACGCCCTGCATACCCTGCACGTCCTGCTTTCCGCAGTCAAAGAAGACTTTCTCACCGTTTCCGCTCTTGTACCCAATGGCACAAATAGCACTCTTCTCAGTCAGCCCCTTAGCCTGCTCCGTCACAGCACCATCGATAATGATGGGGATAACAGACCCAATCATATCCACCATCTGGTTACAGCACAGGGTATCCTCGTCAGTGTCGCCGCCGAAAATCTTGAGTGCACCATGGCGATTGAATCCACCGCACATTACACCGCCGTCCGGTGTCCCGGCCATAGGCGCGCCCATATACCGGGCAACGCCCTTCCACGGAGCGTCAGCGGTAGCGGTAATAATGGCGTTTGCATTGGTAACGAAAGACACATCCTGAATAGACTGCACCAGGCCACTGTTTGTAGTGTTGCCGAACGCAGGCATCAGCTTAACGTGAATAGGCTTACCCTTCTTGTCCACGCATGCCACACGGACAATAGAATACGGGCAACTATCGTTCTCAGAATACCCGCGCTCAAATCCAACTTCGTCCCTATCATAGTACACATCATTGGACACAGCAGCTCCCACAGTATGCTGTAAAGCTTCGTAACAGTTGCGCTGGATATGGTTCCATCTGTCAATGCACTCATTGACGCGGCCAACCACCTCACACATCTGAGCCTGCACGTTAGGCCCGGGAATATTCACCACGGGTCTAATGGGGGGTGGAACGGGGCTGGCGCACGGGTCGCAAGGGCCGCAAGGGTTACAGGGTTCAGGAGTATAGCAACAATCCTTGTCGTACATTTAAAATACCTCCATAAAGCAATTTCTGATTGCGCCTATAATCATGTCATCCACATTGATGAAAGTATCACGGAACGCCATAAGCAACTCAGAAGCGCTTATACCGTTATACCCGCTTATATATTCGTCTTCACTGTTCTCTTTGCTCTGGCTCTCGTCCTCCTTTTTGCCCTTGCTAGTAGTGCTCTTTTCATCGGTCTTTCCCTGCTCGATACCAGCCGCATGACGTTCGCCGGTGGTATCCTCAACGGTATCCTTATGCCCCGTTGTATTCTCCACCAGCTTTTCGTTTCCTTCCTCATGCCATCCTTCATTGTAATCGGTCGTCCTATCGGTGTCCTCTTTTGTGTCTTCGTGATATGTGGTATCCCCAGTAAAGTGTTTGTCCTTATCTTCCGTCTCATTGATAGTCTCATTTTCGGTCTCGTTCTCCGTGACATTTTTAGTCACGTTCTCTGTCATCTTCTCTTTCTTGTTCTCTGTGTATGTATTCTCGCTATGTGTACTTTCGTCAGTATCCTGATTCTCGCTTGTGTTCGTAGCGTTAGTTAGATAATTCCACAGCACGCTATTTCCAGGCTGCCCACTAGTAGTCAGGCTCTTCTGCGGCGTATCGGAATATAGCTTTGTCCCGTCCGTGCTAACGTTCCTAGATAGCGTCCCATCGGTCTGCCCGTTTCCGCTCGTGTCTGTAGTAGTGTCTCTGGTAGTTGCCACAGTTTCCTCAAGTGTCCTATTCTCCGTCAGCTCCCTGGTTGTATCCTTGGAATTGTTCTCCGTAGTATCCTCCACAACGTTCGTAGTAGAATCCTTTGTACCAACAACGTCCTCGTCCACGACCTCTTTGCTCGTCTTCGTTCCGTCCTTAGTATAATCTGTATTAGCCGTATGGTCTTCTGTGCTGTCGTAGGCCCCAGTAAGATTCCCCTTTGTAAATTCATCATCCTTGTGACTATTCACAAAATCCCTAAGAATCTTACCCGCCGTAGTTTCATCGGAGTTAGCCACACGTAGCAGATTCTCCACGTTCCTACCATTCCGCTTCACCAACTGATTGAGCATAGGGTTAAACTTAATAAGTTCACTCTCATACAGCTGATTGTAATAAGGCATTATACGCATCAACTCAGCGTTAAGGAAGTGCTTAAATCTGTCCGGGGTCTCTGCTCCAATCTGATTGAACCAATAGTATCTGACAATCTTCTCTTCCAGCGCCTTTTTGTGTTCGGGAATAAACGTGCTCCACCAATCATTAAACACGTCATACCCACCACAAACTAGCTGTCCCAGTTCAGGAAACATCTGAGGAGTCCGTATCGCCTGATACACCCTCAACGCCTCCCTCCTGATATCCCTTGTCCATCTCAATGTACTCTTCCATGAAGTCCTCCACGGCGTTCATTTCGACGCTCACATTCAGGCCCCATTTTTCGTTAATTTCCTTACAAGCTTGCTCCCTGCACCACAGTTCACTTTCGATAATGTGCCGCGTAGGGTTACGCTGTCCCTGGCCCTCAGCAGAAATGAGCCTTTCTTTCTTATCACTCGTCAGAGAATCAATGCCCAACCCCGTGCAAAGCTGTTGCATGTAATTTCTAACATTAGCCCACATCTCATTTAGCACACAGGTTACGCCGAAATTCATTACCTGCACGCTCTTAGGGTCTCCGAACTTGTTACCGAAAATAGCAATCTCGTTATCGGAAATTTTCTTAGCCGCCGTTATTGCGCTCTGTTTATCCTTCTCGTCACACATGATTGCAAACGGCCTCTTAATTGTCTCAGTATGCACGTCAATGCTCCGCATACTATTAGCAATCTTCGGGGCATAAGTCCAGATAATCAGATAATCCGGCGTCATGGTCTTATTAGCCCTAATCAACACACTATCATCGATAGTGAAATTGCGGTTATACTGATAGGAATATGCATGTCTAACCACACTTTCATAATAGATATTGAATGGACCAGGTAGATTTACCGGCGTATGGATAAATCCGAGTTCAGGGTCATCAGCAAACACCGCGCAACCATAGAACAGCAACGTCAATTCAAGTGCCCTTTCGTTACAGCTCTCAGGCAATCCACTCCATTTAAACCGACTTAACGCCATATTCACGAATCGGTTATAAATTTCCACGGTCTGCTGATGGTTCAGCACCTTCGGGCTGATATCCGTATTACACGGGAACACCATACCCGGCAAATTCATACCAATAAAACCATCCATCTTTTCACCTCCTATACTGGCGCAGAATCAACATTATATCCCTTGCTAGTCTCTTTAGTATAGTCCATACCCTCTCCGCTAGGCCCGGTAACGTTCTTAATCTCTTTATCGATGGTCTTTCCTAGCACAATAGTTACAGCAGTCCCTATGGGTGTAGCACATATAGTCCAACACGCAAGCGCTCCAGTGTACTGATATCTGATGCTCAATAATGCCAGATAAAAACCTCCACCCAGCAAACACGCAAGAAACAGAACTACAATCCACCCCAATATCCTGCTGTACCTATTCCCGCAAAAACCTCTGCTCTTATCCTGTCTTCTACCCACTCGTCACGTCACCTCCAATCCAGTCCAATTCTGTCCTGTCCTGTCCTGTCCTGTCCTGGTCAGTTCAGTATTTGAGCTGTTCTGGGATGTGCTGTGCAGGGCTGTGCAGGACTAGGCTGTACTAGGGGAGAGGTTGCGAGAGTTTGTCATTGTAGGCTTTGAGGATGGTAACGAGTTGTTCACGGTTGCATAGGTCTTGCCACATGTAGTTTCCTTCATACCCGGAAATTAGGTTATTTCTGATTGCCCAATCACGGGCCTCTTGGGACCAGGATTCTGCATCGTTGTCTTGCAGGGTTTTTCTGTAGTCTCTCATGATTTCTTCGGGGGAGGCACCGCCAGGAGAGGTTAGGATAGCTTGCACATCTGTTCTAAAATCGTCCATGGTTTTGTTGTGGAGTGGAAACCAGTGCATTACATCGGCGTGGTTTGAGGCGATACCAACTGAGAAGCCCTCAGAGTGGCACAAGATAACGTCCTCTTTCAGAGGGTCTAGTCGGTAGAGTCGGCAAAGGTATGCACAGAGTTCTACGGCTTCGGTGTAGACGGCTTTGAAATAGTCGGGGTCTGTGAGGTCATCTTCGCAGATTTCAAAGGAAATGTAGGAATTGTTTGCGGAGCCCCACCGGCCTGAGCCGGCGTGCCACGCTCGCATATTCCAGGGAAGCGTCTGGACGGTAGCAATAGAGCTGTTTTCTAGCTTTCCAATAAAGGCATGTACGCACACGGCAACTCCCGGGCGATTCCAATCGTTGGCGTTTTGGTTTACCCCAATACCGTCTTTATCGGGCTGGACGTAGCGGCGTAGGTTTGGATTGTTCGCCCCGGTGCTGTGAACCATGATACCTTTAATATTGAGAGGCTTACCTGCTTTGTAGCAGTCGTTTCTAGTAAGGTAGTTACGAATTAGGTTCATTTTGACCTGTCCTCCTTAAGGGTTGATATCTCATTTTGGAGGTCATTGATTTTGGATGTTTGAGACTGAACACCAAAATAGAACGCGATAACGACTGAGTAGACGGTGGTGAAGTCTTGCGGGACAGACGATTTTGTGACTAGATAGCAGAATGTCCCTGTGAGGCAGATTGTTACAATAGACTTAACGGAAATTAGTGCGGCCAGACGATTGAGAAACTTATCCATTTTGCACCTCCGCTATAGAACCATAAGAATAATTCTCACTGACCCGTAAATGATTGCAAATGCAATAACCGCGCCGATTAGATTTAATGTGTAATAGATTATTTTTATAGCCTTATTGTTTGGGAAGAATCTATGACATATGTTTTCAAATATCGGTAGCAGTAGCCCATATATGGATGCAATGATTAGCATAATGGAAATTATAATTAGAGTATCAATCACTGTGTAGCGCCTCCATTCTGCCCTGTATTAAATTTACTTGTTGTGTTAGCTTATCTACTTTTGTCTCTAGTGCGCTTATTTTGCTTTCCAATTGGCGGATTCTCCACTCTGTTACCTTGCTAGCTGAAACGATTCCTGCGTATGTGCCAACTAGGGTTCCCAGAAGGGACAGAAGAGCAACAACTATACTTGTCCATTCCATTGGTGCACCTCCTAAGCCTTATTTCCAGCCGGGTTAGAGAAGTCGCCTATTGCACGGGCACCCACATTCCAGAAGGTAACACCGCTGTTAAGCATGTTCTCGATTTGTGTGCGATACACGGCTGGAATATTACCGGATACGTGCCCTTCGGAAGTTTTTACGTAATTCCAGAATGGGCGGGAATTTCGCTCGGGAATTTTTAGGCGAGACACACGATAGCCGAAACGGTCGAAAAATGCGTCAACTGATTTCATTATAGATTCATTGCACATATACCATCGGAATTTAAATCCGTATTGTGCGATAGCGGCGGATAGTATTGGGTTGCCCCCGGTCGTGCCGTTTACTGTTGCGGAGCCTTTTTGTGCTTGTACGATTTGGTTAGCCTGTCCCATGAATCCGCCAGCGGCTTGAGCTAAGAGGCCAGCACCAGCGGCGGCTCCTACGCCTGTAGCCAAAAGACCGATTCCGATTGTTGCTTGGGCGGTGTTCTTTATTGCGTCTCCAACTAGGTTCACTTTATTTGCTGTGACGTACTGGGCGAACGCATTGCCAACCCACGCAGACTGTGGAAAGTCTAGGATAGCGCACCCGTACTCACCGGGGTTTCCAGTGTAATCGTATGCGTCTGGTGTTGCTATAATGCCTCCACCTGCTCCAATGAATCTCCCGTAAATATGGAAATTGAAGCTAGATAGGGTTCCGCTCATTAGCTCAGGTTTGTATGTTACGGTGTGGCAATTTAGGCCCTCAACTTGTGCAACACAAAATTGGGAGGTGTAGCACTTGGCGTTATTGAGTACGTCCATTGATCCCACTTCTCCGCCAACCCACGGAGGGATGGTTTCGATTGCTTCTGACAACTCTGATAGGAAATCGGATGGAACAGAAAACACGCCGATAATGTTGTTAATGTCGCCTTTAGACGATTCAGCTACGGCTTGTAAATATTGGTTTACCTCGCCCGCGGAATTAAATCGCATCATTGTAAGGCCGTCATAAACACCATTTTTAGTGCCCGCGTTAAAATTGGGATTCCCTGTGGCGTCATACGGAGTAAATAGCACATAGGTGTCCGGTTGGTATGCCTTGATTTGGTCATAGGTGACTTGGTCAGGGGTCCCTCCGAAACTTTCCGGTAGGCCGACGTTTTTAAAGTTGGGCACTCCGCCGTTCCAATCGTTTGTTACGTGTTCACGCTCAACGAGCGAATAGGAAGTAGCCCAATTTATGTCTCCGCAGTATGTGCAAAATGCATCTACTTCAAAATAGATTGCGGTGGTGTTCGGGTTGACCCACTCAATCCCGGTTATTCTAGCAATAATCCAACGGGGGCCGGTGCCAGCGTTCTGCCACATAATTACGTCACAGCTCAGGGCGTCGTTGTAATTATATTCTACCTTACAATATTGCCTCTCGTCAGCTCGTTGATAGGAATATTGCGTGAATGACGCTTTCAGCTTTCCCATGAGCCATGCTTGCATAGCTCCGTTAGATTCAAAGTAAGGTTTGTTATAGTCGTCAATTCCTGTCCCTGTGCAGAGGTAAATTGTTGTTTCTGGCCTCCACAGAGCCATATTTTCACCTTCTTTCTAGGGCGGGGCCCCGTAGGGCCCCGGTACAGAATACTTACGCAGTCCGCAGAGCAACGCAGTTGTGGAAGGGAGACAGGGAGAAGGTATCCCATGCGTGAAGCCAGTAATTCCAGTTCATAGCGGAGCCATTGTAGAAGGTTGTGAAACGGCGGAGCTTTTCACGAATCTGGAAAGCCTTGGTGTCACACAGAACGGCCAGCGTCTTTCCATCGGTGCCCAGTTCATCAACGATAATCTGACGCGCCAGATAATCGGCGTAAGAAATATTGAAGGCGGCGGACAGAACTTCAACTCCAACGTTGGCGGCAACGTCTGCACGAATGATAATGAGTTGGTCTTCGATGGGCGACCATGTAGTGCGAGCGTTTCCGGTGCCACCCATAAGCTTGTAATTGTTGTACTTGCTAGAAGGGAAGGTGAACAGCATGGACAGATTGCGGAGAGCAACCTGGAATTGCTTGCCGGTGGCCTCGTTAGTGGGCAGAACGGCGGTCACGGTCTGGAGCTTGTTGTCTGTGATAGCGCTAGTAACGAGCTCTTTTGTGTACTTAAATTCGTCAATGGTGTTAGCGTTATACAGGCTGTCTACAATGCCCTGAATCAGAGACTCAAGGGCTCCCCAGCTAGTGAACGCGTTTGTCAACTGTTCGTTATTGATGGTAACCGGGTACTTGTCCTGACGGTTCAGGCGATACCATGTTGCGGCGACATCGGGCTTAGTCATTTTCAGAATTGCCTGCATCCCGGTTTCGGTGCCGTCATATGCCTGGCCCTCAGCGGGGTTGACGTGAAGCTCCTCAACGTCTACGCCCAGAGGCTCGGCATTTTTGCGGAGAACGGAGAGTGGGTTGTCCCACATCTTGCGATAAAGCAGGGTAGCAACAATCTTGTTCACGAGTGCACTCAGAAACTCGTTTGCCATAGCATCATAGGCAAGAATGGGATTTGCTACGTCAGACAGGTTGGAAGGCGTTGCCTTCGGGACTGCGTTCTGATAGGCCGCAGAAGCGTCCGCGCGGATAGCGTTCAGCATCTCAGGAGATGCAACGTTGGTGGTCTTGGCAGTTGCCATTTTAGTTATCCTCCTTGAATAAATTTTTCAGGTAGTCATCCACTCCGACAGGGTCAGCCGGCACATTCTCAGGTTTATTGCGCTCGATGGCCTCAGCCTGAGTGCCAATCCTGAGAAACAGGTCCATGTTTGCACTTTTCAGACGCTCGTTTTCTTTTGCTACAGAATCGGCGGTTTGCTGGGTTTTCTGAAGAACGCCGATATTGTCAACAATTACGCCTTGCATCTGAGATAAAATAGTGGTTAGTGTGGCCTGGTCGCCTCCTGCGGCGATAATATCCTCTGAGAACTGACGGAAGGAATCTTGCGTGAATTCATAACGGGATTCTTTGGTGGGATTGTCGGTTGCCATTTTAAACCTCCTATTTCTTATAACAGCTTTCTCAGGATGGGCCATGTTAGATTCTTGACTTTTTGTGTTTCAAATCGTAGCATGCCACTAGAGAAAGCATCCATTATTCCTTTTATAATTATGTTGTTTCTTGTAGCTAGTATGGTTGTGTTGTTGTGGTCTGTAATAGACAGTGATATATTGATTTTGCGTGTCTCGTCTATTTTTTCCGATAGGTAGAAGATGCCGGAATTCATGTCCCTGTAGACACCTACTTTGAAGCCGTCTATTAAAAGAGTGGTCACGTAGAAACAAGAGGTTTCCATCTGCTCAATAAACGATTCTGTGTCCAGAAGGAATTCATTGTCCATTGCGTAGGACCCGTATTCAGTCCCTTCTACCAATTTACCGAAACGGGTTTGTTTTGCGTGGCTTATGTATGCCGGGTTAGATACTAACTCTAGTTGAATATCTTTCTTTAGTTTTCGTTTCTGTCCTTTTTCTAGCGTTATGTTAAAATATAAGAAATAGGGGTTCGCAAAAGTTACGGCGTTACTCAAGAATAAGACAGGTATGTCTCTGTCTCTGGATATTGTTGAGTAAGCTTCTAAGAAGGTGACTACTTCATTTTGTAAGTATCGATAGGCACCGGCTCCAATTATGAATTCGTCAAAGATAATCAATGAAACGTGCGGGAATGGGACAGACTTTAACATGACGGCTTTAGAAAGAGGGAAATACCACCCCGCTATTTCTTTATCTATTCTGAATAAGCCTCTATCAGCCTTAAATTCGTGGTCGGGAAATTCTTCCATGATATCATCAAAGAAATTTCGCATTTGAGATTGCGGCATTTCAGTATCGTAGCGGCGCAAGTACACAAATTGCTCTCCCTTATCAATGAAGTTTTTAATTGCCCTCTTTTTTGCGCCGTATGTCTTACCTGCTCCACGTGGCCCGACTACGAAATTAAATAATCGGTTTCTTGACAATGTATCATCAGGGTTGTAATACATTGACGTATCTTTTGTTTGTTTGTCGTTACTCATTTTAATGCTCCTATAAAAGAGGGGTTCCTAGACCCTCCACCGTGTCAGCACACCACCGCCATTTCCCGAGCGGGAAGGCTCTTCACCCCGGTGCCCCGTCCGGGGACACTAGGAAAGAATAGGACCCCTCTTACATATTATACACCTACGTGTTGTATTTGTCAACACTTTTTGCTTTTTTGATTTCAAAGGTCGTTTCCCTCAATATTACGCCCCCGGGGACTATCTTTGGGAGTAGTTTTCCATCGAATACTGCGCCTTCGTGGAATTTGTCCTCTGTGATGGTTGCCTTTACGTTCTTAGGCATACCTGCGCATTTTATGTTGATTTTCTCCTCGTAGTCTTTCCCTAACACCACTTCAAGGTATGTTTTCTGGCGTATAAACTTTGCTCTTATGAAGGTTTCTTCAAGCTTGAAAGCCCCTAGTGCTTTATTGTCTACCCATAGACCTGGAGGTGGTTCTGTGCCTGCTATATGAAGGCTATCTGTATCGGCGTAGATGAAGCGGTCCCCGCATATTTGTGCGCCCCTTATTATTTTATCACGACAATAGGCGGTTATAAAACATGCTATTGGGATATAGCCTCCTTTTCGCTGTTCTTCTTCGGATAGATAAAAGCCTAGTTTATTGTCGTCTTTTAGACATGGGATACATGACTTTCCCCTCTGCTTCGCTCCAAATTTTCCGTAAAGCGAGTTTAGCATTAGCTTTGCTATCCGCTCTCTGCCCGGGTTTCCTTCTATACGTGCTTCGGTCTTTTCGTTATACCAGTAGTCTATGTAGTCGTTAAATATGCCGTGTGTGCCTTTTAGCATGTAGCCGCCGCACCATTCGATTACGTTTACGTCATAGTGGCCGAATACTAATTTTTCGTCTACTGAGGTTAGGTATAAATAGGTCGGCTCTACGGATTCAGTTAAGTATTCTGTATCGTGGTACATGAAATGCCCTTTAATTTGGATGCATGGGTAGTGGTTTGGCTTCAATTTGAATTCGCATAGCATGCACTGAATGTATAGTGGATAGATTGGGTTGTTTTGGTAGCGTTCTGGAAAGTAAACGGGTTCGCCGTAAGGAAGTAAGCAATTTTTCATCGCCCATGGATACATGGAATTTACGTCGAATACAGCACCCTCTTTTACGGATTTGTCCTTGTATGCTGGATTTAGGAATGTAAAGCCGCCCTTGTATGCTCGTTTAAAGTCTTGGAATGTGTGCGGGTCTAGCTCTGGAAAGTTGTTTTTATACTCCTGTTTGCCGTATCGGATTATGAAGTCGGATAGTGCGTTTGCTCCTGTTGTTAATTTTGTCTGGTTGTGGTCGTACATGAATTTTAACGCTTTTGCTAAGATAATTACATCGTGCGCTATATAATCCTTTTCGTGCTCTGTCAGCTCGTGCCCTATTTCTCTGTCTGCTTTATAGTCTAATTCTAGCTTCTTTTCTTCTATGCCGAAACTTTTAGGCATTTCTGAGATAGGCATAGGGAGGATTTTTAGGGAATCGATTATTTGCACTTCATCATCGAGCCCGGAAGGACGGCGCGGGACTAGTCGAATTTGATACCATTGGCGCATGTCTGAGATTAGGGTGTTGAATTCACCCGGGGATAATTTGCGCTTGTCAAACCATGTGTAATTATGCTTTAATAGGTAATCTAGGATAAAGGTGCCGTCAAATTTTAGGTTGTGGAAGTAGACTTTGCCATGGATTTTCATTAGCCACTCTATGAAGCTTTCTATTGTGTTGCCATATGTCAGGGTATTATAAATGTCGTATATGTCACAGATGCACCATGCCCAGACCCGGCAGTCTTCGGGGTTTGTTGTCGTTTCAAAATCAGCCGCATAAATAGCCATATCATAATAAGGCTTTCCATATCATCAAGATATATTCTATGTTAGATAAAAATACTTCACGGTCTGATATCATGGTGATACTTGTTTCCGGTATGCCTATGGATGCATCAATCACTTCTTTAGGTAGTTCTGCTACTAACCCTATTAGCTCCATAGCAGTATTCCTGATTTCATCGTCTACACCGTACGACATTTCCCATAGTGTTAGTGCTTCGTAGACATGGCGAATATAATTCTGGCGGTATGCCTCTGTGAGTGGATTTCCTTCTTCTGGCTCTAGGTAAGCGGCTGTTAGTTGGTCGGCCTGCGCGCTTTTTAGAACTTTCTCTAGCTCTAGTTGACGTGTGCCGTAGGTTTGAGACGTTGGGAAGCGTCCTAGTTGCTCTTGCTTTGCCCGCTGTCTGGCTAGACGTTGGCGTCTTTGTCTGTTTTCCTCTGCTACTGCGGCTTTTGTAAGCTCTAGTTGCGCTTTTGTTATGAGGCGTCCGTCTACAGCTGTGATTTCTAGGCCCTCAGCGGTGAATGATTTGAGCGTCTTTATTCTGCGCTTGAAGCCTTTTGCAGATTTGATTTTCTTTACCTCTTCTGAGTATGACAGTTTAGGCGGAAGCACGTCTCTAAGCTCACTAGGGGTCATCTTTATTGCCCTTTGCAAACGGCGGTTGTAGTTTCGTATCTCTCTTTTTAACTGCTCTATTTGTTGCTTTCCTGGATTATACTTAGCTTTAGCTTCAACTGATTCTGATGAACTTCCCTTCCTCTGTGCCATACCTTAACGCCCCTTCCAAAAGTTGCGATTTGCGCGAGAACTTGCGCCGTTTCCGGGTCGATTTCGCAGGGTACACGAAATTTGGACTCAATATAACAAGCACCTTCTGTCATGATTCTTGACATGTTTTCGGTGACTGTGCGTGTGGGCATTGTTTCACCTCCTGTGTGGAAGAGGGCCGGGCAAGCCCGGCCCTCTTTAGATTGAATAACGGGGCGGTATTTTAGGCGAGCTTCATGGTAAGGGTGTTGCCGTTGCTCGTGCGAATCTGCTCGATTGTTACTTTCAGACCTTCGGGAAAGTGCAGGGTGCCGAAAATGTTGAAAATGTTGCGGATGCTATTAGCGATACCGGAAGAGGTGGCGGTGTAAGTCTCGCCGTTGTCGTCCATGATAATGACCCGGACGGCGTCTCGCTCAAGGCCGGTGCTCCGCTCGTTGATTTTGCACTTGACCATGATGACATCGGTCATCAGGATGGGCTTGTTCACCATATCCGCAATACGGGTATCGGGGGAGTTGATGGCGTTGTACAGCTTAATCTTCTCTTCGGTAGAGTTGGCGTCAAAAGAGACGAACATGTCAGCGGATTCAGTACCGGTGAATGCGGCCATAGCGGTGTTATTGTTCATTTTCTATTCCTCCTTAAAATTACTCAGCATCTTTGATTTCCATGGGGATTTCTTCGGCGAGCTCCATAAAGGTGTCCACGGAAAGGGCGTACTTGTGTGGGATGGTGTCAACGCGGTAGTTTACGTCTGCGCCGGTCTGCTTGAGGGCTGCCTTGATTGCTCGCTCTCCCAGCTTCTTGTTGGCGGCTACGGACGCAACGTGCTCAATGGTGGTGACGCCGTTCTCGTTCTTGAGCTTGCCGAACTGATACTCATAGGTTTCGACTGTGCGGGTTACATACTTTGCCATGTTCTTTCCTCCTGTTCAAGTTCTTGACTTTCTTTAGATTTAGAATCGCGGGTTTTCCCTTCGGCGCAACGGCAGAGTTTTATTACACCGTTTCAACCAATATCAGAGAGGGAGTTTCACATCCTTTACAATAAATTTTGTTTTGTTGCACTTTCGGGGAATCCCCGTGGAAGCGGGCCGGTTTCCCTCGACCCGCTAGGAGGGTTAAATGTGGCCGCTCTCAATAAGGCCACATTCGGCCATAAGGCGGTCAACGGCTTTTTCGTCCTCTTCGCTTACGCTTACAAGTACTAGTGTGCGGGCGACGAATGGGATGCCCGCGTCTGTAATCTTTCTAATGGCTGTTCCAGCCTTCTCACGGTGAATACTATAGTTAACCATTTTCAGTTTCTCCTTCCTTAATCTTTGCTGTATAGGCTTCGATTTTACGGCGCTCTATATAGCTATCAATTGCTTTGCGGTTTAGCACTATTTCTGCGATTGCGGCATTGTAACCGGCTTCTTGGACTTCGTTGTTGCGGCAGGATGAGGCTATCATCTGGGGAGTATCGGCGGCTTTGAGGCCGTAGGTGATAAAGTTGTAAACGGCTTTAAAGTAGCCGATGGATTCATCGGATTTAAAGGGGTTGTAGTTCATTGGGCCACTCCTCCTTTAGTGCTATAGCGTAGTGTGTCGTAGCTTCGTTCAAAATACTGTCTTGTATGTCTCCAATTAGGAACATCTTTGCGAGCTGTATGTGGGAAAGTATGTTAGATAGGGTAATGCCTCTTCCCTCCATGAAGCTGTGAACCACTTGAATTTTGCTATACCCCGTTATCATATTGAGAACTGCGTCAAATACATCGTGTTCGGGGCTGATTTCTAAGTGCGGGTTGTATGCCATTGCCTTGATGCATGCTTCGTTTAATGAGATTTGCGCTTGTACTGTTGTCATGTGGGTTTGCTCCTTTCCGTGTCGGTTGGTGTATTCCGGGCCCATCTTTAGTGTACGACTTAAATGTGAACTAGGTATGAACAAAACAATGTGATTTTTTCATGGATTGGTGTAAAGTAAAGTTAGCTTACGCTAACCGGGTGTGCGGGTATAATGATGTAAGGTAGTGTAAGGTGGTGGAAGATGATGGACGGGCGTAGCGACTGCGAACAAATGTTCTAGTTTGTGAAACATTTTGTTGTGAAACATTTCTGTTAAATTTTTAACAAGGGTATGGTGTAAAAGTGCCCTCCAGCCGGTTGACTGGAGGGCGCAGGTTTTACGGAAGCAGGATATATAGGGACCATTTGCCAGCGTTGTGGGAGAGGTTGAACGCGTATCCTAGCTTGCGGAAGAAGTTTAGCGCTATGAAACAGGAGTGCAGGTCGCCGGATACTACCCATTTTTTAGTCATTTTTACAGTACCTCCACTTTCAGAATCTTTCCAGATAGTTTGCCGATGTAGGTGAAGAACTCGGTTGCTTTCTCGAACAGGATAAACGCGGTTTCTTGGGCGCCGTCAATCTCATAGGTAACGTGAATGAATCCCATGATTCTCATTATACGACCGCCTTCCTTGTGAATATGGTTTTTGCGCCTTTTTCTTCGACTTTCTTTAGGGTCAGCTGATAGGCGTACTCACCGATACCGCAAAAGCGCTTTATTTCGCCGTCTTTTTCTGCTGTATTCATCCAGAACATCATTTTTAGTCCTCCTCTTTCGTATCGCTTGATTCGATGCGCTGGGCGTGCTCTAGGAAGGTTGAGAGGGGCATAGAGTAAAGGTGAGTTGTTTCTTCGACTGAATACATGATGACGTTTTCCCCGCAGTCCTTACAACGGCGTTTAATCTCACGTTCCCCGAACTTGTTGTAAGATTCCATTGTTGCCACGTTCTTTATCATGGTCCCCTCGATGACGCCGAAATTGTAGCTGTAGCATGTGATACCTCTGGTGATGTTTTTCATGGGTTTACTTCCTTTCTTTTCTATTCGGTTTTGTAGGTTCAGTAGGTCGGGGCTTGTTTCCCCTCCCTGTGATTATATGATAGCACACGAGTGACTAAAAGTCAAGCACTATTTAGCAGCTTTATTAGGTTTGTAGGAGTGCACAAAATGTGGTGCCGGTATTGTGCAGTTTTATGTGTTGCGTGGCGGTGCATGTGTATGGAGTGCGTGGAGATGGGGAAATAAGGGGGTTTGTAGGGTCCCCCCCCATACT
>ERZ838577.2766-NODE-2766-length-18474-cov-24.573158_pt1 | contig 18474 bp, 20 predicted proteins | sample MGYA00519682_ERZ838577 | MGnify/ENA primary metagenome ERZ838577 (study PRJEB31850, sample SAMEA3708838) | human gut metagenome | biome: human gut; feature: human-associated habitat; material: faeces | place: China | collected 2014 ...
ATACTTCCAGACATTCTGCTTGCCATTCAAGGGCCGTTTTAAGTTAATGACATTGCAGCGGGATCACCCCCGCCTATGCGGGGAAAAGTCGGTTCAAGTTATCTTGAACCGTTTTACAGCAGGATCACCCCCGCCTATGCGGGGAAAAGATCACGATGTTTCTTTTTTCCAAAAACGCCCTAGGATCACCCCCGCCTATGCGGGGAAAAGACGGAGGTCGGTGCGTCTACCATGGAAACCATGGGATCACCCCCGCCTATGCGGGGAAAAGCTACTGGCACGGCTGCCGGAATTCGTCTCGATGGGATCACCCCCGCCTATGCGGGGAAAAGATATGAACAAGTCTAAAATAGATTCTTCTATAAGGATCACCCCCGCCTATGCGGGGAAAAGCTACTGGCACGGCTGCCGGAATTCGTCTCGATGGGATCACCCCCGCCTATGCGGGGAAAAGATATGAACAAGTCTAAAATAGATTCTTCTATAAGGATCACCCCCGCCTATGCGGGGAAAAGGCTACGCCGCCAAGCCCCAAGATGTCAATCAGAGGATCACCCCCGCCTATGCGGGGAAAAGCAAACGGTAACAAATTTATTGATGGCAAATATAGGATCACCCCCGCCTATGCGGGGAAAAGTCATAAGTTGCACCGTTAATAGTAAATGTATTGGGATCACCCCCGCCTATGCGGGGAAAAGGGCAAATATATTTGCACGTGTTTTGTTACAATGGGATCACCCCCGCCTATGCGGGGAAAAGATAGCCGAACCGCCGATGTATCTCATTGTGACAGGATCACCCCCGCCTATGCGGGGAAAAGGCTTTTATCGGGAAGTTTGCATCAAGACGGGTATAATCACCCCCGCCTATGCGGGGAAAAGGCCCTATGTGTCAGTGGCGACGTGCTCACAAGCGGATCACCCCCGCCTATGCGGGGAAAAGGTTCCTTAACTCGCTACTATAACACGTTTCAAAGGATCACCCCCGCCTATGCGGGGAAAAGAAGAATGGGTTATCAATAATATTAACTACGTCAGGATCACCCCCGCCTATGCGGGGAAAAGCTTTGAATGGGGTGGCTACGTGGAACGGGTCTAGGATCACCCCCGCCTATGCGGGGAAAAGAATGTTACTTCATAATTCAAAGACCAGTTCCTAGGATCACCCCCGCCTATGCGGGGAAAAGCATTAACACTAAATACAGACAATTTCTATTACAGGATCACCCCCGCCTATGCGGGGAAAAGCAGTTATCGAGTTTGAAAGCAGTGAATTTAATAGGATCACCCCCGCCTATGCGGGGAAAAGAATTGCACGGGGCAGATTCAACTTGCTGGATCAGGATCACCCCCGCCTATGCGGGGAAAAGTCGACATCTGTTGAAGTCAGTGCAAATGTTCTGGGATCACCCCCGCCTATGCGGGGAAAAGTTAGACTTCATATTTGAGTACGGATTCCATTTAGGATCACCCCCGCCTATGCGGGGAAAAGATATTTCCATTTTTATATATAATCGGTATATCAGGATCACCCCCGCCTATGCGGGGAAAAGCCCTCGTCATATAATCAGCGGCGGACGCTCATGGGATCACCCCCGCCTATGCGGGGAAAAGAAGTCATTCCGGGGAAAATCGCAAAGCCGTATAGGATCACCCCCGCCTATGCGGGGAAAAGCCCGCTTTTCCAAAATGTCCGCCAGTGTATCGAGGATCACCCCCGCCTATGCGGGGAAAAGGCAGGAGGTGAACGAATGGAAACAAAAGATATAGGATCACCCCCGCCTATGCGGGGAAAAGCAGTAAACGCGGCAGATGTTGTAAATTGGTTCGGGATCACCCCCGCCTATGCGGGGAAAAGCCATTGACTTTTGCACCTCCTTTCTGCTATTAAAGGATCACCCCCGCCTATGCGGGGAAAAGCGTTCTGGGGGATCCACGTTGTCATTCGTCAAGGGATCACCCCCGCCTATGCGGGGAAAAGCGAATGCATTGACGCAATGACGGAAACACAGGGGGATCACCCCCGCCTATGCGGGGAAAAGTTTTCGATCAGATCGACCAAAAGCAACTGTCCAGGATCACCCCCGCCTATGCGGGGAAAAGTGAAGTATCATGGAAAAGGCTTGTACTTGCATAGGATCACCCCCGCCTATGCGGGGAAAAGCTACAGCACTTTGGGCTTTCAGCCCTTTGTTAGGATCACCCCCGCCTATGCGGGGAAAAGGGATTCCGTGAAGCTGTAATTTTTTAACACACGGGATCACCCCCGCCTATGCGGGGAAAAGCCACCATTCCACTTGCTAATGTCGATTCCTACCGGATCACCCCCGCCTATGCGGGGAAAAGTCATGCGGTGGGCAATGCGGCGAATTTCCAATAGGATCACCCCCGCCTATGCGGGGAAAAGCAGCTGACCTCATCGTCTGGGATACAGCAGATAAGGATCACCCCCGCCTATGCGGGGAAAAGCGCCAGCCAGAGCACACCGGCGGGCACTTGATAGGATCACCCCCGCCTATGCGGGGAAAAGCCCTGCTCCAAGATTTTTGTAAAAGGCGTGTCCGGATCACCCCCGCCTATGCGGGGAAAAGCGATGCATATGACAATTTGCTAAATTATACCTAGGATCACCCCCGCCTATGCGGGGAAAAGGTCCAGCTTTTCTCCCAAAATTTCTGTTGCAAAGGATCACCCCCGCCTATGCGGGGAAAAGGATACTTGATGCAAAAGAGAATTTCCTGATGTAGGATCACCCCCGCCTATGCGGGGAAAAGCAGACAATCGCTGCATATCGAAAAAAATATTTGGGATCACCCCCGCCTATGCGGGGAAAAGAAAGTAATCCGCCAGTGCTGCTATCACGGTGGAGGATCACCCCCGCCTATGCGGGGAAAAGACCACCCGCAGACCGGTAGCCGAACCTGTCGCCGGATCACCCCCGCCTATGCGGGGAAAAGGCCACGGGGCGGCGGCACGCCCCCCGACCCCCCGGGATCACCCCCGCCTATGCGGGGAAAAGGCATGACATAAGCACGATTTTTGCCGCTTGCCGGGATCACCCCCGCCTATGCGGGGAAAAGCAGACAAATTTTTAATACCGTCTACATATGTCAGGATCACCCCCGCCTATGCGGGGAAAAGTATTTTTCCCCATTATCATCTAACCGATAGCCAGGATCACCCCCGCCTATGCGGGGAAAAGGACCTTGACCGGTGGGAGGATAAGCTTGACCGTGGGATCACCCCCGCCTATGCGGGGAAAAGACCAGCAGGAAGGTCAAGCACATCGGGTCCAAAGGATCACCCCCGCCTATGCGGGGAAAAGACCGCACTCGTTTTGTGTTGAAAGACGGCTTTAGGATCACCCCCGCCTATGCGGGGAAAAGGTTATGACCGCTGTACTTGTTGTATCTGTTGGTAGGATCACCCCCGCCTATGCGGGGAAAAGAAAGACCGCCCGCCCTTTTCCGGGTGCCGCTTGGGATCACCCCCGCCTATGCGGGGAAAAGTACGTAACTATAATCAGCGTAAAGGCACAAGCAGGATCACCCCCGCCTATGCGGGGAAAAGTGCCTAAGAACGTTTACCGTGCTAGGTCTACGAGGATCACCCCCGCCTATGCGGGGAAAAGATCTACGAGCAAACCCAAAAGATCGCCGCAGCAGGATCACCCCCGCCTATGCGGGGAAAAGCCTTGTAAGGCTACTTTGATATGATCCATGTCAGGATCACCCCCGCCTATGCGGGGAAAAGGTATAACTTCATTACCCAGTACAACGTCCACTAGGATCACCCCCGCCTATGCGGGGAAAAGGATAGTTCTACACCGGTCACCATGCCGATCTTAGGATCACCCCCGCCTATGCGGGGAAAAGGATTTACTACCGTGGTTCACAGATCCGCCCTTGGGATCACCCCCGCCTATGCGGGGAAAAGGCCTTCTCCGGTACGGGAATGTTGACGTTCACGGGATCACCCCCGCCTATGCGGGGAAAAGTCCATCGAAATCCACTGCGGCAGCTGCATCGTAGGATCACCCCCGCCTATGCGGGGAAAAGGTTTGGGACAGCTGCTTGATGTCGCTGTAGGTAGGATCACCCCCGCCTATGCGGGGAAAAGTTACTTGACGTATCTTGTCTAATGAAATATGTAGGATCACCCCCGCCTATGCGGGGAAAAGTTGAAAATATCTGTCAAGGCATTGGTCACCATAGGATCACCCCCGCCTATGCGGGGAAAAGCGTCGAATTCGTTGTCTGGGTCATACGTCTTAGGGATCACCCCCGCCTATGCGGGGAAAAGTAAGCTTTTCCGCTTCTTCTACCTGTGCCTTGGGGATCACCCCCGCCTATGCGGGGAAAAGAATACATCGACACAGAAAAACTTTTTGAGCAGGGGATCACCCCCGCCTATGCGGGGAAAAGTTTGTAGCACCGCCACGTAACCCTAACTCAAAGGGATCACCCCCGCCTATGCGGGGAAAAGTTGTCCGGTAACTCTTCCAGCGTGTTTTTGATGGGATCACCCCCGCCTATGCGGGGAAAAGCATCACAATGGCAATGCTTATAACAAGTGGTAAGGATCACCCCCGCCTATGCGGGGAAAAGCTGTGCGATGTGCAGTCCGCAAATCGTGCAGAAGGATCACCCCCGCCTATGCGGGGAAAAGCAAATCCAGATAGTCCGGGGACACAAGCATATAGGATCACCCCCGCCTATGCGGGGAAAAGTCTGGCATTACTTGCAAGGCTCCTATTTTAAGGGGATCACCCCCGCCTATGCGGGGAAAAGTTTGGGATCAGTTTCAATCCGTTCACATATACAGGATCACCCCCGCCTATGCGGGGAAAAGAAGTTTCCACGTATCCCTCAGTGTACACACTGAGGATCACCCCCGCCTATGCGGGGAAAAGCGCCCGCCGGATAAGCCGCCCGCCCTCTCCGCGTGGATCACCCCCGCCTATGCGGGGAAAAGCCTCTTCATCAGTGCGTGTATCAACGTCAAAGGGATCACCCCCGCCTATGCGGGGAAAAGGCATTCATGTGTAAATTTCCTCCTAAGACTTGAGGATCACCCCCGCCTATGCGGGGAAAAGCCCGCCATAGCGTTGTTCTGCTAGGCAAGTGAAGGATCACCCCCGCCTATGCGGGGAAAAGTCGTACCCTCTACGCCGAAGCGAAAAACTATGAGGATCACCCCCGCCTATGCGGGGAAAAGCTTGTGACAAGCGGAAATTCCGGCGTGGGATTAGGATCACCCCCGCCTATGCGGGGAAAAGGAAGCAGATGTGCAATTTCTTTTCCATTCCCTAGGATCACCCCCGCCTATGCGGGGAAAAGTTTCCCGTTACGCTGAAAAATATCATTTCTACAGGATCACCCCCGCCTATGCGGGGAAAAGTCGGCGGCGGTATGCGTTTCAAATTTCCATTCGGGATCACCCCCGCCTATGCGGGGAAAAGTTTCGTTTTCTTGAAATTTCGCCCGCCCACGAGGGATCACCCCCGCCTATGCGGGGAAAAGTTTATATGTCTGGCATTACTTACAAGGATCGTAGGATCACCCCCGCCTATGCGGGGAAAAGAAGATGAACTGAAGTTCTGGTGGGACTGATTGAGGATCACCCCCGCCTATGCGGGGAAAAGTACGTTGATTTTGCTCATAATAAATTCCTCCATGGGATCACCCCCGCCTATGCGGGGAAAAGGACGATTGGTATTAAAAAGGGCGGTGAAAACCAGGATCACCCCCGCCTATGCGGGGAAAAGAAAGGAAATTAAATTATGATTGATTTTAACACAGGATCACCCCCGCCTATGCGGGGAAAAGGGAGTTTTCCAGACTTCCCATGATCGTGCGGTAGGATCACCCCCGCCTATGCGGGGAAAAGATGTGATTCCTTGCCGGTCTGCTTCTTCTTGAAGGATCACCCCCGCCTATGCGGGGAAAAGGATCGAAGGACTTCTGGAATCCATGGACGAATAGGATCACCCCCGCCTATGCGGGGAAAAGGTGTCTGGAATTTTAATAATCAAACCGTCCGTGGGATCACCCCCGCCTATGCGGGGAAAAGATGGCATCTGTGGAATAGGTATAATTTAACAGAGGATCACCCCCGCCTATGCGGGGAAAAGTGCTTCCTCCGCCGATACCACGTCGGCGGCTAGGGATCACCCCCGCCTATGCGGGGAAAAGTCAGGTAAAGGTTAGTAATGATGGATATGTAACAGGATCACCCCCGCCTATGCGGGGAAAAGCATGGGCAGAAGCAAAAGCACCGGCAGACGAAAGGATCACCCCCGCCTATGCGGGGAAAAGCCTTAACGACGATCTCACTGTACAGCTCTACCGGGGATCACCCCCGCCTATGCGGGGAAAAGCGGCTTGCTCAAGACTATACAGACGCTAAAATAGGATCACCCCCGCCTATGCGGGGAAAAGTATCCGCGTCACATGCAATCAGTCTGCTGTTCGGGATCACCCCCGCCTATGCGGGGAAAAGTTTATAATTCGTCACGTGTCGAACAGCGAAATAGGATCACCCCCGCCTATGCGGGGAAAAGCTGCCGAAACGCTGACAGATAGCGGCTGGATCGGGATCACCCCCGCCTATGCGGGGAAAAGGCATTTCAAAAGGTTTGTACAGCAATTTATGCAGGATCACCCCCGCCTATGCGGGGAAAAGCCGACGTAGTACTAAACCGGATTGATCGGATCGGGATCACCCCCGCCTATGCGGGGAAAAGCTCCACATAACCGAGTGTTTTTGCAACAATCAGGGATCACCCCCGCCTATGCGGGGAAAAGCTTCGAAGAATGGACGCGGACAAATGATTGAAAGGATCACCCCCGCCTATGCGGGGAAAAGGTGACGGAATGCAGTATGAGATATGGTATAACAGGATCACCCCCGCCTATGCGGGGAAAAGGTGCCAGCTGGCAATGTCTACTCGATTGTATGGGGATCACCCCCGCCTATGCGGGGAAAAGACAGCGACAAAGGACAAGGTCGTTGCGTTCCTGGGATCACCCCCGCCTATGCGGGGAAAAGTAACAAACAACGCAGTGTGTTGGCAGCTGTTTAGGATCACCCCCGCCTATGCGGGGAAAAGTCGTCCTTATGCGAAACGATGAAATCTATACCGGGATCACCCCCGCCTATGCGGGGAAAAGTGTTCATGTCACAATTTTCCGGCTCTGAAATAAGGATCACCCCCGCCTATGCGGGGAAAAGTCCAGAGCAGGGAAGCGGTCACATAAATTTGTGGGATCACCCCCGCCTATGCGGGGAAAAGCACCATCAAAAACACCGGTGATGCGGAATGTGGGGATCACCCCCGCCTATGCGGGGAAAAGTCAGTTTGCCACGGCTGGCAAAAGGTGGCATTGGGATCACCCCCGCCTATGCGGGGAAAAGTCCAGAGCAGGGAAGCGGTCACATAAATTTGTGGGATCACCCCCGCCTATGCGGGGAAAAGAGATGCACCGTAAGTGTCAATTGCCTGCTGATGGGATCACCCCCGCCTATGCGGGGAAAAGCAACCAAAGGGAATGACTGGGTACAAAGGAAAGGGATCACCCCCGCCTATGCGGGGAAAAGGCAGTCGTGAGCCAGCCAAACACAGACGCATCAGGATCACCCCCGCCTATGCGGGGAAAAGATCAGCTGTATCCTGTAAAGCTGCTTCCTGATGGGATCACCCCCGCCTATGCGGGGAAAAGAGAAAGGGTGATCCAGAATGGCAGATGCAACGAGGATCACCCCCGCCTATGCGGGGAAAAGCTGGACGTTGAAAACAATGCCGAAGCAAAAGCGGGATCACCCCCGCCTATGCGGGGAAAAGCCAAAACGGATCTCTTTGATTTTTTTGAAATCAGGATCACCCCCGCCTATGCGGGGAAAAGCTTGTCACAAGTGGTAATTCCGGCGTGGGATTAGGATCACCCCCGCCTATGCGGGGAAAAGGTGGAGATGCTTCAAAGTCGGCGGCGGTATGCGGGATCACCCCCGCCTATGCGGGGAAAAGTTCACATCAAGGACGACCGGCAACTTACCGCCGGGATCACCCCCGCCTATGCGGGGAAAAGGAGCATTGAGGAACGGAATCCATCTGACTATGTAGGATCACCCCCGCCTATGCGGGGAAAAGCTTGAAACGTGCAAAGCTGCGTGATGTAGACTAGGATCACCCCCGCCTATGCGGGGAAAAGTCTTCTACAGCTTCGCCGTCCTCAATGGATTTGGGATCACCCCCGCCTATGCGGGGAAAAGACACAACGCCCGTACAAACCGCACGGGGCACGTGGGATCACCCCCGCCTATGCGGGGAAAAGGTTCAAGATAACTTGAACCGACTTGAACCGGTGGGATCACCCCCGCCTATGCGGGGAAAAGCGACTTTTTCCATAGAGCCGGTAAACTCTTTCGGGATCACCCCCGCCTATGCGGGGAAAAGATTGACACAGTTTTCCCCGCGATTCAGGCGGGAGGATCACCCCCGCCTATGCGGGGAAAAGCCGTGATTGATTATGCAACGTCGGTGATTTGGGGGATCACCCCCGCCTATGCGGGGAAAAGTGAAGCAGATGTGCAATTTCTTTGGCATTCCCTAGGATCACCCCCGCCTATGCGGGGAAAAGCACATGGAAGTGTATGCCATTTGTGACATCACAGGATCACCCCCGCCTATGCGGGGAAAAGCTTGTCACAAGTGGTAATTCCGGCGTGGGATTAGGATCACCCCCGCCTATGCGGGGAAAAGCGGTTCGCTATAGTCGTGCTGCCGATACGCTGCGGATCACCCCCGCCTATGCGGGGAAAAGACTAAAAAGATCCCAAAACAGCGTTACTTTTTCCATCAGCCTGCTTCATTTTCATTTAGTTTGCAATACACCTGATACAAAAGCTGACAGTCTGCCAGTGCACGATGCTCCTGCTTTGCCGGAATTTCCAATACGTTTGCTATTGTTTCGAGTTTATAACTTCTCAACCCCTTTATTTTGCTTTTTGCAGCCTGCATTACATCATAGGTATCCATTTCTGGAAAATCCATGCCATTTCTTTGGCTTTCAGTTTCGAGAAATTTTTTATCAAAATCAATACAATACCCCAACACCATACTGCTTCCTATAAAATCATAAAATGCAGCTAAGGCATCTTGAATAGGGATTCCATTTGCTTTGACAGATGCATTCTCAATTCCCGTCAATGCAGTGATCGTTTCAGGAATTTCATTATGAACCAGTATCAGCTGCTGATATTCGTCCACACACTTTCCACTCCGAACCCGTATTGCTCCAAGTTCCAGAATTTCATCTTTTTCAGCTGCAAGGCCTGTTGTTTCTATGTCGATAATTACAAAAGATTCTTCCACGCTGTCGGCATCTGAACGGGAACCAGATCTTCTGCGTTTCTTTGCTCCCATTCGCTGTTTTGCAGCATTACTAAAGCCTGCTTTTAAACCACTCTCCGCGGCGTTATGACGATGCGGATGCTTCATTAGTTTTATGCCGTCCAGATCGACCGGCTCCCATGCCGTGTTATGCACATAGAAATCCATATGCTGCTCATTGTTCGCAGTAAACACCATCGTAGCTTGTCCGTCACGGATATTCTCGCAAACTCTTTGCCAGAGTGCCTCACGAACTCTGGCACTCACACGCCCCACATAAACACCTGTATTGATCTCAAGCAGCCATTTTGAAAGATCTCCACGCAGTTTCGGCGGACAATTTGCTATCGTAAGTACAATCATATTCCATCCTCATATTTACCATAAGAAATGCCGTACTCCACATGTTCTTTCAAATTGTCCCACAAATAAACAACTTCCTGCTGCTCCTGCGGCTGGGATTCCTGCAAAAGATATTTGACATCTTTCACCATTCGCTCCAACAGCTTGGTTTCCGAAAACACATTCCGAACCCTTCTACGCATGATATTGGGAAGATCAGGCGGCTCCTCTGCTGCCAGTTCAAAGGCAAGCGGAATCGTGACCTCTGCTTTATACAAGTCTGCAATGTCATAGGCAAAGGAAAATTCATGCCCGACATGGATAAATCCCAGACTCGGTGCACAGCCCAGTGCAGTGATTACCGCAGAAGCAAGCCCATAAAGGCAGACATTTCCGGCAGAAAGAGCCTGATTCACCGGATCGCTTGCAGAAAAGTCTTCTGCATCATACTTTCTCCCGTCCCACGAAACGTCCCATTTTTTTGCTTGCTCCCGATAGATTTTTCGCATTCGTGCACCTTCACGTCCCCGCAGCTGCTGCAATGTCATGCCTGACACATCTGCATCTGCAAACCGCATCTCGTACATTTTGCGGACAACATCAAGGTGCTTTCTGGTGTTAGAAACCAATTTTGCCTGTTTTTCCAGCAACGTGCTGTGAGAATTCAGAGCTCTCCCATGTGCATAATATCGCACCCCATGTTCTCCGACCCAGATCACACTGATCCCCGTATCACCGATCAGTTCCATGGCTCGATGAGAAATGTCTGTCCCCGGTCCAAGCAACAGCACAGTAATTGCTGCCGCCGGAATGTACAGCGTGCCTTCCAGATCACGTGCTGTGATCGCACCGTCTTCCCGATGGATCTTGCAGTGTTCCAGATAGAGAAACGTCATACGGTCGTTGATCGTCGGAAGTGCTTGCAAATCCGGCTTTTCCATACCGTTTTGTTCTGCCATCAGTGCTCCCCTGCCACGGTCAGCATTCCAAGTCCATATGCCTTCCCTCTGCCGATTCCCTGCATAAGGGACAACTGAAAGCATTCGGCATCTGTCACAGTCAGAATCCCTTCATATGTAACTGCCAGTATCCGCACATACTGCCTGCTGTCTCCTTTTCGGAAACGATACCATTTAGATTCTGTTACAAGCCACTGGTCTTCTTCCAGTACAAAGCCATGTTTCGCCGCCTGTTTTTCCAGCCATTCTTCCTGATACGCAGTAGTAATATGTGCAACCGGTTTTCCTCTTTTGGACTGTGCGATCTTCTTATAAACAACCGGATTGGCTTTCAGCCGGAACTGCCACTTGCTTCCGTTTGTGATCCTGTCAAGCAGAACATCATATTTTTTGGTTTCTGCACATGTCCCTGTGCCAAATTGCCTTACAACTTCCGAAAAGTCCAGCGGAGATTCTGTCAAAATCAGAAGATACTGATTTCCATTGAGGGTATCCAATCTCCAGAGTTTCCGCGTCCTTCCCTCCGGCTCTGCACATTCAATGGCACCGTGAAACAATTTTGGTGCCACCAACGCCTGCATGGTTTTCGTCTTTGTCAGATCTAATTGAATTCTTGTCAGATACATACGACACCTCACAATTCCGAAAACGGGTCATGTTCTTTGCCGGTGATGATCTCTTCGCACTTCATACGCCAGCCGTGCTGTCTGTGCAGCTGAGAAAACGACTGCGGAACGTCCTGCACCGGAATACCACCAAACGGCACTTCATAGGCGATGCGGAATGTGCCGGCTTTCTCGTTGCAAAGAGGCGGTTCTTCTTTCAGAACTGCTTCCAGACTTTTTTCCCGTACACCCCATACGATCGGAAGTGTCGGCGGGCACGATTTTCTGCCGAGATACAACGGATAAACCGGATGCTGCAATGCCTCTGCAATTTTCTGCAAAAAGGCAGTGTCCTCCGATTCCAGTGCTACCAGAAAAACCGCATCAGAAAGATAGTGCCGTTCTGTAACATCTGTTGTTTTAGGAGAATGCACCATATGAAAGTCTTTCAAAAGCCTGCCCTCTTTTTCCGCACGAACGCCAAAACGCAGTGCTGTAAGCGGCTCTAGCTTTTTCGGATCATCATTTCTCTGTATGCCCAGTGCGGCAGCAAGCATTCCGACCACACCGCTTTTCGTCGGCTCCCGTTCTGTGTTCCGAATGATAAATTTCGAGTTACTGCCCCACGCCTGTAACGGGGCAGCCAACCGCAACAATAATACTGCCATTTTTGTTATGCCTCACTGACTTGTTCCCGCAAATTGGATTCCAGTGTGTCCAGAAGCTCCGGCAAAGACATCTGCTGTGCAATATCCGAAAGTGCATCGCCAATGCAAAAAGCTGCCTTCGGCTCTGCCGCATACCGGCTGTATATTTTCTTTGCATACGCTGCCAGTCGCTTTTCCGATTCTGTGGCATAACCGTCTTCCGATGCACGAACAGGCTTTTCAAATGCACCGCACAGGTTGACAGGCTGGTCCATTCGGATCGTCACATAAACAGCGTCCGGAAATGTGCGGTTTGCGAAGGTATTTTCCTTACCGGTCGGCATAGAACGGATAAATGCTTCTGCAAATTTACGCACGACCACAGCCACATCAGCGGCATCGTCCAGTGTCTTCCGCAGTTCAGACACATTCACATTGGCATAGCGATACAACGTGGACGAGTTGAATTCTACGGTTCCGAGGTGGCCTGCTCCGGCATTGTCGTCCTCTGAAATATCATCTACCGCAGTAAAATAATCGTACTCGTTCTGGACAGCATGCGTGGAGATCGCATGGGCAACCTGAGAAGCGGCATCGTAATTCAATGTCGGGTCGCTCGCAGCCATTCGTCCAAACAGGGCAATGTCTACAGACGGATATTCCTTCAAAGCCTTTTTGAAATCACTTTTGTCTGCTGTGTCCCCGCATGCAAGTCGGGCAATTTCCTTTGCCTGTCGGTTGCTCATAAAAAACAACGCATCTGCCTTTTCGATTTCCTCTTTTTTCGCTTTCAGGCTGATTCCTGCTGCCTTCAATGCATCTGATGCTTTCTTCAGGCACTTCTTTTCATCGAGAGAAGCATCTATAGACTGCATTTCCTGTGCAACCAGCTGCACAACATTTTTCGTGCGGTTTCCCAGATCATCTTCCGCAAACATGCCCCGGAATTCCTTTCTCATGGCATGCTTCCACGCCTGCGACGAAACTCTCGCTCTGACGGAACCGCCGTAGACAGCGGTCTTGGGGCTTCCTGTGTCATCACGATTGACACAGCTGGGCGGAACGGTCTGCAACACATGAAAATCAACATAAATACTCATTGTTTTTCTCCTTTTTCAACATAATAAAAGTCTTGTCCCCACGAAAGCTGTACTTCTTTCCGGCTCTCCAGAAACTGAAAACGGTAAATATCTCCTGCAAGCTGTACATAATCCAGCCGCACGCCTTTTGCTTTGCAGAGCTGGATCAATCCTCTTAAATGGTGTGACAGTTCCTGCATGCTCTTTGCCGTAACAACCGGACCAAATCTTCGCAGAATTCGTCCTCGTTCTTCTTCTGTTTTTTCATTCATCAACCTGGCAGCAGCCGTGCCGAGGGATACTTTCTCACAGTGCACCGGTTCAGCATTCCCCTGCTGATGCAGGGCAAACAAAGTCAATGCGATATAGACAGCCCACTCGCCTTCGCTCGGCATACCGGAATTTCCGTAAAGTTCTGATGGCATTTCATTCAGAAATGCTCCCCACAATTCCGGAAGCTCTCCCGGTGTTTTTCCAATGCCTCTACGCAGATTGGCAAGCATCGCTTTTCCGACACTGGTTTCCTTTTGCCGGATCAAAAACTGAATTTGCCGATAGGTATAATTTCTGACATCGTCGATCTTTGACATGATTTCATCTCCTTTCACTAGATCTTTTTATAGATTTCTGCCACCTGTATGCGGAATTGATGAATTGCTTTCGGGGCAGAATATCGAACACTGTCTCCGCTTTTCTCATTTGTTATCTCATGTCCTACCATAGCAGCATCTCCCGCATGCATTGCCAGTTCTTCCGCACAGCTGTATGCGATTGTCTTTGCAGTTTTCTGCCATGCAGAAAATACCCTTTCCTCTGTTTCATAATCAGCAGAATCCACATCTTCCGGAGTGATCCCAGCCAGCCAGCGACGGAACGGCATGTCCAGACGGAAGTACAGCTGTGCACTGGCAGATTCTCTGGATTTCAGAAAAGTCTTATCCCAGCTCTTGGCATCGCCCTTGGTTCCGCCTGATGCGAGATATAAGTTACCGGCTAATTTGCGAATGGCATCTGCAAGCTGTTCGCATCTGTTGATCTCTACTTTGATTTTTTCCCGCCAGTTTGCACCAATGTCTATCAGCAACTGCTTGTTTACCATAAGAGAATCCCAGAATACATTTTGCACAAAGAAATCCTTATCTCCATATTGAACGGATACAATTGTTGTTTGTACCATTTGCATGTCAATTTCTTCCGCAATCCGCTGAACCCACTGAATTACACCTGCAACATGATTTCCCTCTTTATAATCATACAGCAAAGCAAAATCACGCCACATTTGCTTGTTGGCATCGTGTCTTCTCGGCACGTAGGAATCCTTTTCTTTTTTCGGTGTTCTCCATACAGTCATAGGCTCCATGAATGCATTTTCCTTCTGGAAAAAATCTCCGCCAATCAGGTAATAACGGATCACTGTATCATTTTCACGTTCCAAGAAAACACGTCTTGACTGTAGTGTATAAAGTTCTGCAAGATTATCCGGAAACGGGATCTCCGTTCGTTCCTCTCGGCGTACAGTATCGGATTCCCACAGCGGCTTTTCCTTATTTTCCACTTGATCGCCGTTTACCATAACGAGATTCAGCAGCAGCGTTTCAAACAAATTTTTACCGCGGGTAAAAACAATCCCGAGTTTGCCAAGCCAGCCTGCTCCAGGTGACGGAAGCTTTCCGCCGGATTTTTCTTTTCCCTCTTTTGTCGGCTTTGCTGATGTATCATCAAATGCATTCAGATACAGCAGCCATCTTGCCGCCTGTGCATAGGATAGTGCTGTCTTTTCTTCGCCAAAATAAGAGGAAAACAATCGGACCTTATTACCGCTCTCCGAAATTTCACCATTCAATTTGGAAGCACCATACTGCGTGCCGTATGCCAGCCCTGCCACCTGTCCAAAAGGTCTTTCCGGATGAAACAGCCAGAACCGTTCGTGCCATTTTTCCAGATATTCGCGAATCGGTTCCTCCGGAAGCTGACCGAGTTCCCAAAGATCTGTCCACCTCTCAACCGCTTCTTCTTCGTCTTCCAGTTCTGCCGCATTGCCGTCCGCATCGACTCTGGAAAAAACCGTATGCAGCACTGCAAGCATCAGACGAAGAATGACAATATCCTGCGTTGGCAATTCACCGCTTAGCGAGGTATATTGATGTGCGTGAAGAAGTGCGTCTGTCAATGACACTTCATGCACCTGACAGGAATCATCTCTCACGCGTATCCACGGTTCGTCCAGTAAATTGAATTCGATTTCTTTCATGAACACTCCTCCTTAAAGCTTTTAGGCAATACCGCACAAAGATTGTGCGACAGATGCGTCGTCAAATTTTTCGTCAGATGAAACAAAAAGCGGAGTGAATACTTGATGTATTCACGAGCATTTTTGTGAAATATGACGGGAAATTTGCAAGCAGATGGCGTGCAAAGTCGCCAGACGCTCTTTGTGCGGTATTGCCCCTATTCGGCAGCTTTCCAATACTCCAGACCATTTTCAAAACTGTAGTGCAACTGGAATCCCATCAGTTCCCCGTTCATTTCCTCATCGAGAAACAAAACAAGCTGACCCTTGAGCCAATGAGAATTCTGCCAATTTTCCACATAGGGAAGACACTGCTTTTCCAGTTCGTGAATCGTCCGGTCGATGCTCCACTTCTGGCTGAACACTGTCGGCAGCCGCAGCTTCTGCTCTGCAATTTCTCGACACTCTGCCTCGTCCGGAAACGCCTCTGTTTTCCTGCCGCCATGCTGATTGGGCAAGAAGCAAATGCTGCCGTCTTTCATACGCCGCATCAGCAGCACTTCTATGGAAGAGATCCCGTCCCGAACAGCTGCCTCCACTTCACACTCATTTTTATCTTCTATATCACGGGACAACAGCCGGTGTATATCTTTTCCCGTAGGTTTTCCGATCCGGAAACAGCGTGCACGCCGTTTTTGGATTTCCTGTTGATTATGATATGTCTGATACATCGCATCGTCCTCGGAAAACGTATAGACTGCCTGCACAAGGGACGATATATCGTCCGGAAGCACAATGCTTTCAGGCAGGTTTTCCTCTGTTCGATGCAGCAGAAAATCGCCGTATATCTTTTTAGACGCGGTATTTTCCCCATGCAGTTCGTCCATGATGACATAGCAGACCGGAGCTTTCACAACTTCCGGTCTGTGTTCCCGAAAGGCATGCCGGTGCAGTCTGCCGATTCTCTGCAAAAGCAAGTCCATTGGGCAAATGTCCGTGATCAGCAAATCAAAGTCAATGTCCAGCGACTGCTCCAAGACCTGTGTCCCGACCACAACGGTTCCGCGACGAACCTCTGCACTGCTGTCTTTCCCCACAGTTTTCAAAAGAGCCTGCTCTTTTAATGTTCTGTCGGGGAATATAAACTGTGCATGATACAAAAGCACTTTTGCATGGGTCTGATTTCGTATTTCTTCCGCAAAAGTCTGTGCACGTTTCACTGTATTCACGATCACGCCAACGCAGCCGCCATGCTCTACAACATTCTGAACCACTGCCAGAACAGCATCTTCTGCACATGGGTGCATCTGAACATGCGTATGTGCTCCCTGATACGTCAATCTTTTTTGCCGAATCTCAGTTCCGTCCGTCCACGTCAGAAGCGGATACCCCATTTCGTTTTCAAAGGCCTTTTCGGATTCTCTGATTCCGAGGTATGCACGAACCAGCGACATTCTCCGGCTTGCCGGAAGCGTCGCGGACAGCAGGATCACAGGCGTTTTATAGTACCCCAGCCATTGGAGAGCCATTTCCAGATATTCGTTCATGTACGCATCATATGCATGCACTTCATCGATCACGACTACTTTTTCAGACAAGCCCACGTGCAGAAGCATCACATGCTTTCGCTTCAATGCCATCATCAGCATCTGATCCACCGTTGCAACGACAAAGTCGGCAAGACAGGCTTTCTTGTTATCGCAGAACCAGCTGTGCACGATCAGTCCGCTGTCCGTTTCCTGTTCCGGTATCCCTCTCTGGATTTTCTGAAAGCAGGTATTCAAAGCGGAACTGCCATGTTTCAGCTGAATGGAATGGTAGAAATTCTGGGACTGCTTTTCGCCCCACTGCATCATGCGGGGAAAAATGCCGTTCGCAGTTGCCTGTGTCGGCAGCCCGAAAAACATACCGTTCTTCCGGCATTTCGCAGCGAGGATTTCTGTTCCGGCAAGTGCAGCCTCCGTCTTTCCGCACCCCATGGGAGCCTCAAGAATACAGATTCCCGGTGACTCTATGTTCTTTATCACGTTCAGAAACTCTGTCTGCACCAGACGCGGTGCAAACGAAAAGTTTTTGCGAAACGCCGCATCGGAATAGTCCAATCGTGCAGACTTCCACATTTCGGGGAATTGGATCGTTTCCCATGCATCAGCGATTCTTTCCGGATTTTCAGGAATGTCCTCGTCCGTGGGAATCAGCGGGAAATAATCTGTGTTGCTCGCGATCCAGTCCGCCATGATCAGCAGACCGGACAACAGCATCTGTGCCGGTTTCGTCAGCACCGGAAGCGCCTGCACCGAATCGATCCGGGCAATTTGCAACGCCCTTTGTAAAATGTGATTCCAGGTTTCGGTAAGCAGAGATACATTTCCCTCTGCATAGCCATAGTAATTCTCGTAGAATTTGATATTTCTTCGCGGCTGCATCAGATTCTTCTGTATGTGCTCTGACGGCATGCCATGATGTGCTCCTACAACAGCGGCGACACTTTCAGGGCACCCCAGCGTGACCAGAATTTCTTCCCCTGCCTGTGCATGGGGGATCACATTGATTTTATCCTTTTCATAGCTTTCAGGAAATTGCAGCTGAAAATGCTCCAGACGGCTCCGCATCTCCGGAAGATTTCTGCTGATCTTATATTGGAACACAAGCATTGCCTTTCCAATGTCGTGCACATATGCCAAAAAAACTGCTGTTTTTTCAAACGTCTCCGGAGAGAGGGCACAAGATTCCGGAAAAGACGGCGGAATCATATCCCGAATCATACATTGCATGATCCCGGCCGTATCTTCCAGATGCACCGCCAGCGGGAGCCACTCCGATGCAGTCTTTCCCGTTTTGGCAATCAAAATTCGTGACATATCCATTTGTCTGTCACCTCCCCGCAATCCTGTATTTTACTGTTGTTCTTTATTATACAATATTTCATTCGACTTGTCAACATCTAAATTTCTCACATTCGACAAGATTCGACAAAATCCAACACGCTTTTCGAAATTTTCCGATGCCATGCATTCCTTGGGAAAACGTTGTATAAAGCTTTGTGCGGTGTTGCCTTTATGCTTTGATTATACAACTCCAGTTTTTCAAAATGGATAGAACTAAAAAAGTTTGAAAAAAATTAAAAGTATGCATAAAATCAGTCTGACAGCTTTGCAGGCGATCAGCTAAGGCAATACCGCACAAAGATTGTGCGACAGATGCGTCGTCAAATTTTTCGTC
>ERZ838577.2784-NODE-2784-length-18354-cov-6.249249_pt1 | contig 18354 bp, 15 predicted proteins | sample MGYA00519682_ERZ838577 | MGnify/ENA primary metagenome ERZ838577 (study PRJEB31850, sample SAMEA3708838) | human gut metagenome | biome: human gut; feature: human-associated habitat; material: faeces | place: China | collected 2014 ...
CGCTCACCGCCGCGTCAGCGTCCCCGCTGACACCGCCGTAGAGCTTGATGCCCGCTTCGGCCAGAGCCGCCTGTGCACCGCCGCCGATGCCTCCGCAAATCAAAGTGTCCACGCCGTGCTGCATCAGAAAGCCTGCCAGTGCACCGTGACCGCTGCCGTTGGTATCAACAACTTCCGCATGAACAATTTGGCCGTCCGCAGCTTCATAAAGCTTGAACTGTTCTGTGTGACCGAAATGCTGAAAAATTTGACCGTTTTCATAGGTAACTGCAATTTTCATAATGGAATCTCCTTTGCAATTTTTGTTGGATTTTTCTGCGTTAGCTCTCTGCATCCGGCCGCAGCGGCCGCAGCGGGCTGCCTCCTGTCCTCCGCAGATGCGGTAGTTTCCTCCGGTGATGTGCAGCGGCTTCCCGTGGACAAGACACGCTGCGATCTTGCGCCGTGCGCTTTCACAAATTTCCTGCACGGTAGAGCGGGAAATATCCATCTGTGCGGCACACTGCTCGTGGGTTTGCCGCTCCAGATCAACCAGCCGAATGACCTCGTACTCGTCCAGCGTCAGCAGGATCGGCTCGGCATCCTCACATCCGCTGGGGTAGAATGCATCGATCTTTGGTATTCCGCAAATCCGACGGCACCGTGGCGGTCTTGGCATGGACGCTTTCCTCCTCTTGTTTTCGGTATATACCGATTATAGCACCTCGCGCAGAAAAATCAATACAGATTTTTCAAAAGCCGCTGTAACGCTTATTCGAGGTGCAGTGCTTCACTACGATCGTGGTACCCAGTACACCAGTGCGCTTTACCGCAGCACCCTGAGAAAAAATGAAGAGCTGCCGGACAGCACTGTTGTAGAGGTTATCGTAAAGCTGGTAAGCAATCCGAAGTTCGCCGCCATGATGCAGGAAAAGATCAGCATGAAGGTGGATATCTCTGCCATTGAGCAGGAGATCGCGGCGCATGAAAAGCAGCTTCGGCAGAGTTATTCCGTAAAGGCACGACTGATGGGGGAGATTGATTCCCTCGACCCGGATGATAAGCACTACATTAAACGCAAAGCAGACCTTGATGGCCGGCTTTACAAGATGTATGATAAGATCGAGGATGCGGAAAACCAGCTCAAGCTCCAATCATTGCGGAAAATATGAGCTTGAGTTTGGACAATGACGCACATATAGAAATGGTATGCCTCTTGAGCAAAGAGGCAGGGAGGAACAGCAGAGATGAATCAGGCAATGCAGAAAGCAAAGGAAACTTTTGCACAGGGAAATTATACCTGTGTCTGGTGCAGGAACGACGAGCTTTTGACGAGTAAGGAAGCAGGTCTGCGTCCGCTGCTGATACGCATCCGGGAGGGGAAGGATTTGAGCGGATTTTACGCGGCGGATAAAATCGTCGGACGCGCGGCAGCATTTTTATATGTGAAGCTTGGAGCAGCCGGGGTGTATGCACCTGTGATGAGCAGGGGTGCGAAAGAGCTTTTGGCGGAATACAACATACCTGCAGAAGCAGACGAACTGACAGAGAACATCCGAAATCGTCAAAATACCGGATTATGTCCGATGGAATGCGCAGTTTCTTCCTGTGGCAGTCCGGAAGCAGCGTATGTTGCCATTTTGGAAGCAATCAGAAAAATGCAGCAGAAATAAGCGATAAAGATAAAGGGGAAAATATAAGAGGAGGAGCGTTTAAATGCTGTACAAAAAGAATCAGGCAGAGAAACTGGAAGACAGCTTGTTCGAGCAGCCCACAGCGGAGTATAGGGGAGCTCCCTTTTGGGCGTGGAATACGAGGCTGGAGCAAAAAGAGCTCGACAGACAGATGGAGGTCTTAAAGTCGATGGGCTTTGGCGGTGCACATCTGCATCCGCGTACCGGTCTGGAAACACCGTATTTAAGCGAGGAATTTATGGATCGGATCAAGGGCTGCCTGGCAAAAGCAAAGCAGGAAAACCTACAGGTTTATTTGTATGATGAGGATCGTTGGCCGTCCGGATTTGCGGGAGGTCTTGTGACGAAGGAGGAAAAATACCGTGCGCAGTATCTTCTGTTTACAAACAAGCCTTATGAAGCAGGGGAAGAGGCACAGAAGCAGATAGATTCCAGCGCGAGAGCAGCAAGAACCTTAAATGGCAGGCTGCTTGAGGTTTATGATGTCGTTCTGGATGAAAAGGGTTATCTGGTTTCCGGTAAAAAACTGGAGGAAGGCACGCAGCCCCAGGGAACCTGCTGGTATGCTTATCTGGAACGCCCGCTGCCGAGCACCTGGTACAACCATCAGACCTATGTAAATACGCTGGACAAAGCGGCAATGGATCGTTTCCTGGAAATTACCCACGAGGCTTATGCAAAGGAGATTGGGGACGAGTTTGGAAAAACTGTGCCGACGATCTTTACGGATGAGCCGCAGTTCTCTCATAAAACACTTTTGCAGTTTCCGCAGGAAAAACGGGATGTGATCCTGCCCTGGACAGAGGATTTTGCTCAGACCTATCAGGAAATGTATCAGGAGGATATTCTGGAAAAGCTCCCTGAGCTGATTTGGGAAAAAGCAGACAGAAGCGTTTCCACGATCCGGTATCATTATCATGATCATGTGACGGAGCGTTTTACCCGCGCGTTTGCAGACAATGTGGGAGCATGGTGCAAAAAGCACAATATCGCGCTGACCGGACATATGATGGAAGAGCCCACACTGCGCAGTCAGACTGCAGCACTGGGCGAGGCGATGCGTGCGTACAGAAGCTTTGAACTGCCCGGTATCGACATGCTGTGTGACAGCCATGAATACACGACGGCAAAGCAGGCACAGTCTGCATCTCATCAGTTTGGGCGTGAAGGCGTAATGAGTGAGCTTTATGGTGTAACGAGCTGGAGCTTTGATTTCAGACGCCATAAGCTGCAGGGAGACTGGCAGGCGGCGCTGGGCATTACACTGCGTGTGCCGCATCTGTCCTGGGTTTCTATGAAGGGGGAGGCAAAGCGTGATTATCCGGCGAGCATCAATTATCAGTCGCCGTGGTGTAAGGAATATAAAACAGTTGAAGATCATTTTGCAAGAGTAAACACAGCCATGACACGTGGGAAGGCAGCTGTGCGTGTCGGCGTCATCCATCCAATCGAAAGCTACTGGCTTCACTGGGGACCGGAGTCCCAGACCGGATCGATCCGGGAGCAGATGGAGGAACGGTTCCAGAATGTGACCCGCTGGCTGTTGTTTGGCAGCTGTGACTTTGACTTTCTGGATGAATCGCTTCTTCCCGACTTGTGTACGGAAGCAGGAAACCCGCTGAAGGTCGGTGCAATGTCCTATGATGCTGTTATCATTCCCGGCTGTGAAACGCTGCGCAGTACGACAGTAGAACGTTTGAAAACCTTTGCAAGAGCGGGCGGTAAGCTGATTCTGATGGGAGAAGCACCGACTATGACAGATGCAGTGCCCAGTAACGATGGTGCAGAGCTTGCAGCCCTTTCCAGACGGATCGTCTTTGAAAAAGCGGCGCTTTTGGAAGCGGTTGAGCCATATCGCACACTGCGCCTGGAAAATGAGATGGGCAGCCTGACAAACCATTACATCTATCAGCTGCGCGTAGATCAGGACTGCAGCTGGCTGTTTATTGCAGTGGGAGAGCCTGCAGGAAATCCGGATTTTGTGAAAAAGGATCCTGTGAACATCGTGTTAAACGGCAGGTTCACGGTGAAAGAATACGATACCATGACCGGAAGAATCCGGGATGTGAAGACGGCAAAAAGAGGGGCGCAGACGGTTGTAAATCATATCTTTTATAACCAGAGCAGCCTGCTGTTAAAGCTGATGCCGCTGGGCGAGGTGAGCGGCAGCGTGCAGGCGGCTGATGCGAACGATGCAACACAAGCAGCTGGCGTGCCTGGCGCGATGCAGGCGCTATCTGGCGCATCCAGCACGGCAGAAAGCTGCGCAGCATGCGGCAATTCTGCTTCAGCAGCAGCCCTCCGGGAACAGCTCCTTGCGTCCGGCGCAGCGCCGAAAGCCTTTCCGAATCGTGTTGCTGTTACTTTAAGTGAGCCAAACGTTCTTCTTTTGGATCGTGCGGAATTTTGTATGGACGGCGGAGCATATCAGCCTGCACAGGAGCTGCTGCGGGCAGACAATGTCCTGCGTAGTCAGCTCGGTTTCCCGGCGCGCGGCGGAGAAGTCGCCCAGCCATGGGTATTGCCGGAGGAAAAGACGGAACATTTTGCGACCCTTCGCTTTACGGTAGAGAGTGAAGTGGAAGTACCGGTACGTTTGGCACTGGAGGAAGCGGAGCATGCATCTGTAAAACTGAATGGGAAAACAGTGAACGAAAAGGTGTCCGGCTGGTATACGGATCACTGCATCGGGACGATCGAAATCGGCACACTTCAGAAAGGCACAAATATAGTGGAAGCGACAGTTCCTTTCACGCACAGAATCGGTCTGGAATGGTGCTATCTGCTGGGTGATTTTGGCGTGCGTATCGAAGGCAGAGCCGGTGTTGTGACAGCACCTGTCAGAGAGTTAAGCTTTGGGGATATCGTACCCCAGGGACTTCCTTTTTATGGTGGAAATATTACCTATCATCTGCCGGTATCGATCGGAGCAAATGGCGCTATTGTACATATTCCTCATTATCGTGGTGCACTCGTTGCAGTTGAAAAGGATGGAAAACGGTTGGGTGAGACGACATTTGCACCCTATGATCTGGAAGTTGGACAGGCTGATTCGATCGATCTGGTGTTGTTTGGAAACCGCGTCAATACCTTTGGCGCAGTCCATATGGTTGGAGAGGATGACAGATTCCTGAATCCCGGCAGCTGGCGCACACAGGATGATGGCTGGTCGGAGGAATATGTGTTGCAGAAGGTCGGTATTTTGTCTGCACCGGTGATCGTGCTGAATAAATAGAAATAAGCAACAGAGTGCATGTTATGCGAATATTCTATTGTCTGGAATAATTTTATCGGAATAATAAATATGAGACGGAGGCGAGGAATAACGGGGCGAAAAGGTATTGTTGCCGATCAGGACTTGCTCTCCTAAAAACTGGTGCGAACAGGAAGTGCATATGAATTCTTATGGAGATTCGCACCTGGAAAATTATAAAATAACATTTATTAATTTAGTTTTTTAAAAACAGAAGCTATATTTATTAGTGAGATGAAATAAAATATAGCCGTACTGTAAACGAAAAAATGTCAATAAATGCAGTCGCTCCCCTCGCGGGAGCGTGGATTGAAATGTTCATGACCGGACATACCATTCCGGCAGCAGGTGTTGTCGCTCCCCTCGCGGGAGCGTGGATTGAAATCTGGATACGCTGGGTCGCTGGCTTTGCCACGAACCGTCGCTCCCCTCGCGGGAGCGTGGATTGAAATCCAGATTTATCTGGAATCCGTGTAGACTTTAATCCGTCGCTCCCCTCGCGGGAGCGTGGATTGAAATCCTTACTTATAAAACCGCACACGGGAGAAAGGAGTCGCTCCCCTCGCGGGAGCGTGGATTGAAATCTGGATACGCTGGGTCGCTGGCTTTGCCACGAACCGTCGCTCCCCTCGCGGGAGCGTGGATTGAAATTGGAAAATTGGAAATTACAGTTGACGGAAAACGGGTCGCTCCCCTCGCGGGAGCGTGGATTGAAATAGCTGCAAGCGGGTGTTAACGTCTTTTGCCTTTTGTCGCTCCCCTCGCGGGAGCGTGGATTGAAATCAATTTTTTAGCTGCAATAAACGTTGCAAGTCCTGTCGCTCCCCTCGCGGGAGCGTGGATTGAAATCCCGAAACAGAGCCATGGATTATAAGCGACTTTGGGTCGCTCCCCTCGCGGGAGCGTGGATTGAAATCCGGCATTCACGCCGGAAGTCAAACAGGCGATCCAGGTCGCTCCCCTCGCGGGAGCGTGGATTGAAATTTTTTATTTTGTGTCATATTTCGTGTCATACTATCGTCGCTCCCCTCGCGGGAGCGTGGATTGAAATGCAACATGTTCTCTGCTGATGTCGCAGTCCCTTATAGTCGCTCCCCTCGCGGGAGCGTGGATTGAAATATAAAAACAGAAGAATTTGAAATTTCTTGTGGTGTCGCTCCCCTCGCGGGAGCGTGGATTGAAATTGATTACCTGGGGATTACTGACAGTGACACCACGTCGCTCCCCTCGCGGGAGCGTGGATTGAAATAGAGTGACCTTTGCCAGTCCTCCGGTGTATATCGTCGCTCCCCTCGCGGGAGCGTGGATTGAAATCTTTGCTCCATTGGTGAGGTTCGTCGCCACATGAGTCGCTCCCCTCGCGGGAGCGTGGATTGAAATTTTTACACGCAGCCGCCCAGCGCCGTTGACCATGTCGCTCCCCTCGCGGGAGCGTGGATTGAAATGCTCCGAATCGAAACAGAGTTTTGGGAAGATGTGTCGCTCCCCTCGCGGGAGCGTGGATTGAAATTTCGAACATGTCGCCCGGATTCAGCCCGCCGGGTCGCTCCCCTCGCGGGAGCGTGGATTGAAATCCATCTGTCGACAATAACATCCACATACCGTGGGTCGCTCCCCTCGCGGGAGCGTGGATTGAAATTCTGCTCTATTGCCGTAACGAGAAGCCTGGACGGTCGCTCCCCTCGCGGGAGCGTGGATTGAAATCTGTCGTGCTGCGTCCTGTGTAGCTGCGTAGGTAGTCGCTCCCCTCGCGGGAGCGTGGATTGAAATTTTTGCATCAATTAGAGGAAAAATTATCAGCGAAAGTCGCTCCCCTCGCGGGAGCGTGGATTGAAATCTTGCTATGTACGAAAAGTATGGGCAGCCATTGGTCGCTCCCTTCGCGGGAGCGTGGATTGAAATCAGCAATCGGAATGAAGTACATCAAGCTTGGTTTGCGTCGCTCCCTTCGCGGGAGCATGTCAGGAAAAGGATCGTAACAGAAAAAATGTCGAAGAAAATGGGGGAGAGGCATATGGATTATTTTGCGCATATTGATGGGAAACGAAAACAGAGTGTTTTGGAGCATTCGGAGGGGGTTGCAAGACTTGCTGGAATGTTTGCCGGAGAATTTGGAAAGTATGAATGGGGATATTGCAGTGGTATGCTGCATGATATTGGAAAGTACAGTCTCAGGTTCCAGAGAAGACTTCAAAAAGGAGATGTTCAGGTGGACCATTCGACGGCCGGAGCACAACTTTGTGCGGCGAAAGGAGGATACTACTCGTTTCTAAATTATTGCATTGCAGGGCATCATGCGGGCTTGCCAGATTGCGGAAGTAATACGGACAATGGCGGAGAGTCTACGTTGAGCGGCCGCCTAAAGAAAAAAATAGAAGATTATCAGGCTTATCAGCCTGAGATTGAGGTTCCTCTACTTCATTCGGCGCCCATTGATCCAAAAGCTGTGCCGAACCCATATTTTTCGTTAAGTTTTTTTATGCGAATGATTTATTCCTGTCTGGTAGACGCAGATTTTCTGGATACGGAAGCTTTTATGAAGCAGGGAAAGACAGAACGAGATCCCGGCACGAGAATAGAAGAACTGTACAGAAAGTTAGATAAATATCTTGAGAATAAAAGATGGATGGAAAATAAAAAACCCGATACGATCAACGGCAGACGAAGTGAGATTTTGCGGCATTGTATGGACATGGGAACCCAGGAAAAGGGAATGTTTCGTCTGACTGTTCCGACCGGTGGAGGAAAAACAATTGCCTCGCTGGCGTTTGCACTTCGGCATGCGGCAGCGCATCAGATGAAGCGGATTATTTATGTCATTCCATATACCAATATTATCGAACAGAATGCGCAGGTATTTCGGGAGATTCTGGGAGAGGAAAATGTGTTGGAAAGCCATTGCAACATTGATTATACCAGTTCGGAAGAGCTCAGACCGATGCAGCTTGCTTCGGAAAACTGGGACAAGCCGGTGGTTGTTACGACCAATGTACAGTTTTTTGAATCTCTCTTTGCATCGAAATCTTCAAAATGCCGGAAGCTTCATAATGTTGCAAACAGTGTGATCATTTTTGATGAAGCACAGATGATACCGCCGGAGCATCTGAAGCCTTGTCTTGCGGTTATAGAGGAACTGGCAGCGCAATATGGTTCATCTGTTGTGCTTTGTACAGCAACGCAGCCAACATTTCAGAATTTTTTCCAGAGAAATTGGGAGCCGGTTGAGCTTTGTCCATGTATGGAAGAGCAATTTCGCTTTTTCAAGAGGACGAGATTTGAAGATATCGGAACGGTGACAGAAGAAGAGCTGGAGGAAAAACTTTTAAAAGAAACACAGGCATTGTGTATTGTCAATACGAAGAAACGAGCACAGAGAATTTATAATGCGATCAAAGGGGACGGAGTCTTTCATCTGTCGACAACAATGTATCCAAAGCATCGGAAACGGGTGTTAGATCAGATTAGGAAAAGACTGGAAGATGGTAAAAAGTGTATTTTAATTGCAACGAGTCTGGTGGAAGCTGGAGTGGATCTGGATTTTCGATCTGTATATAGACAGCTTGCGGGAATGGATTCTATGATTCAGGCGGCAGGACGCGGAAATCGAAATGGAGATCGTTCCATAGAGGAGAGTCCGGTATATATTTTCGGAATGGAAGGAAAAGAGTTTGTTCCCGGTCAGCAGATGCAGATTGATACGTCCAAAGCGCTTTTACTGGATGGATATCAGCCGGAAGACCTTGCGACAGTAGATCAGTATTTCCAGATGTTGTATCAATTAAAACAGGATGAAATGGATAAGGACGGTGTGATGCGCTGCTTCGAAAATCAGAATTATCAGTTTGCGTCAGCTGCTAAAAAGTTTCATCTGATTGAAGAGAATACCGTAACAGTGTTTGTAAAAAGAGAGCAGGAAGCGGCGAAGTTATTGGGACAGATTCGAAACCAGGGGTATTCCCGCACTTTGATGCGACAGGCAGGACAGTATTGTATCAATATTTATGACAGGGATTTTGAAAAATTAAACGGACAGGGAGCGCTGCGTCCGGTGTCCGGTGATATAGAAGATTTCTATGAATTAGTTTCGGAGGAACTGTACACAGAAGAAATGGGATTAAAAATGGATATTGAAGAAGGCATCGGAGTGTTCTGGTAATTGTTTTAGCAAGTGCTGTAGGCGGGAGGTTAGAGGATAAAAGCATACGGAACAGAAGAAAAATCATCAACTTCTGTTCCGCATCGCTTGGTTCACATGGTGTGAAAAAATATTTTTTCAATCCCCAATTCCGTGTCATTGTAAATGGCAGGAAAAGACGATGTTTATTATATAATAGTTATTCCATATAATCCAGTGTAAATATTTTTATAGAAACTTCAATATATTTTCCCACAAATAATGGAAACGTTGTTGCATTATATAAAACAGTGTAGTATAGTGGAAATATAAAGAAAAGGACAGTGAGAAAAACGATAATTTTTATAAAAAGGGGAACAGAGATGGTTTTATATCATGGGAGTAAAGAAATCGTGGAATATCCCGAAATTCGAAAAGCACGATTTCAAAAAGATTTCTATTTTGGATTTTACTGCACACTTTATGCAGAGCAGGCGAAGCGTTGGGCAACCAGATACGGTGATGGGTACATCAATAAATATGAATATGTACCAAGCAGTACTTTGAATTGTTTGTATTTTGAAGAGATGACGGAAGAATGGCTGGATTTTATTGTGGCATGTCGTAGAGGAATTCCACACAAATATGATATTGTGGAAGGACCGATGGCAGATGATACGATTTACAATTATATCCAGAACTATCTGGATGGCAAAATTTCGAGAGCCGCATTTTGGGAACTGGCAAAGTTTAAATATCCGACGCATCAAATCAGTTTTCATACGATTTCAGCGCTGGATACATTGACATTTGTAGGAAGCGAGGTCGTGTATGGGGACAAAAAATAATAATGATTTATTTTATATATGCAGCTTGATCGAATACATCGGAAGGAAAACGAAACAGCCTCGGAAAAAAGTAGCAGATTATCTGGGAAGAAAGCATATTCATCGGATTTACGAACATGCAGATGTATTTCATTGTGAACCAATTGAAAAGATGGCAGAAGAATTGATTGAAGAATGCAATATTCCGAAGGGCAGCTTTGATAATGTGGGAGCATGCAGATATACAGTACCGGATTATTGGGATATCGGAGAAGTGTATGAACGGCTGATTGAAGATTCCTATTCTGATCAGGATATTGAGAAAGGGCTTTGGCAGGTATATCATTCCTGGATAGATTCCAGCATTTCTGATTATAATACGGATTTTTACTATCAATCGAGAGACTATCTGGCAGCCTGCTATCAGGATGGTTCGATATTATAGATGAAAAGGGGTGATAAAATGGGCATGGGTGTAAAAGTCAGAGTATGGGGACCATATGCGCTCTTCTCAAGACCAGAGATGAAAGTGGAACGGTGTTCTTACGATGTAATGACGCCATCTGCTGCAAGAGGAATTCTGGAAGCGATTTACTGGCATCCGGGGCTTCGATGGGTGATCGACAAAATTCAGGTAAACAAACCAATCCGGTTTACCAGCGTTCGGAGAAATGAAGTGAAAAGCAAAATTTCTGCCAGCAATGTGCTTCAGGCATATAACGGAGCGGATAAGGAATTGTATTTGAGTACAAAAGAGGAAATTGTACAGCGGGCATCTTTATTGCTGTGTGATGTGGAATATGTCATTGAAGCACATTTTGAAATGACGGAACAGGCAAATGAAACAGACAATCCCGGTAAGTTCAAGGATATCATGATGCGTCGTTTAAAGCGCGGAGAATGCTATCACATGCCGTATTTTGGATGCCGGGAATTCCCGGTGCATTTCGAATTGTGCGAAGAGGAAACTACATCCTGTTATGCTGTTGTTCCGGAAAAGGATCTCGGTTTTATGCTATACGACATGGATTACTCTGATCCGAACGATATTCAGCCGATGTTCTTTCGGGCGGTGATGAGAAACGGTGTTCTTGATCTGAGAGACTGTGAGGTGATTCGGTGATTTTACAGGCACTTGTAAAGGAATATGAAAGTCTGGCAGAGCAGGGGAAAGTATCGCAGCCGGGGTGGTGTCAGGCAAAGGTTTCCTATGAAATCAATTTGTATGCGGATGGACGAATCAAACAAATTATCTGCTTGAAGCAGGAAAAAGAAATTGGGAAAAAGAAGGTTTTAATTCCCAAAACGATGAAAGTACCGCAGATGGTCACCCGATCTTCTGGAATAGCGGCAAATTTTCTGTGTGATAACGCAAAATATCTGTTAGGAATTGATGCAGAAGGGACTTCTGGGCGGATAATGGATTGTTTTCTGGCAGCAAAGGAAAGACACCTCTCTGTTTTGGAAGGAACAGATGGCATAATGGCGCAGGCAATCTGCCGTTTTTTTAAAAACTGGAACCCGGAAAGCGTTCAGGAATGTCCGGAGTTGAAAGAGCAATGGGAAGGAATTACAGATGGCGGGAATCTTGTTTTTGGAATGAACGAATTCTATGCACAGGATGATCCGGAAATACAGAAAATGTGGAACGCAAGTCAGTCTGAGACAGAGGAGGAAACATCAGGCATTTGTCTTGTAACCGGAAATTATGGTCCGATTTCCAGAATTCACAGATCCATTAAAGGGGTTCCGGGGGCACAGTCGAGTGGCGCAGCACTGGTGTCTTTTAATGCACCGGCATTTGAATCTTACGGAAAAGAACAAAGCTACAATGCGCCGGTTGGAAAGTATGCAGAGTTTGCTTATACGACAGCTTTAAATTACCTGCTGGGACAGGAAGAATACCGATTTCAGCTTGGTGATACAAGAGTGGTATTCTGGGCAGAAAGTGGAGAAGAGGCATATCAGGATTTTTTTGCTTCTTTTCTGGAACCCAAACCGGATAATGAGGAGATGCTGAAAGCTGTTTTTGCAGGATTGAAAAAACAGAAATATCTCGATCTGGATCAGTTTGAATTGAATCCAAATCAAAAGTTTTATATCCTTGGACTTGCACCAAATGCTGCTCGTTTAGCGGTTCGTTTCTTTTATGAAGATTCTTTTGGAAATATTTTGAAGCATCTTGCAGAACATTATCAGCGAATTGAAATTGTAAAACCGGTATGGGAACAGAATAGTTATCTTGGAATCCGAGACATGCTTGCGGAAACGGTGAATCAGAAAGCAAAGGATAAAAATCCGATTTCGAATATGGCGTCTATGGTGCTGCAGGCAATCCTTGCAGGAAACCGTTATCCGGCAAGTTTGTATACAGATACGATGATTCGTATCAGGGCGGAGCAGGGAAACGTCACCTGGAAAAAAGCTGCGATCCTCAAGGCTTATTTGATTCAAAACTACCATTTGGAAAAGGGGGAACATTATATGGGACTAAATGAGGGATGTAAGGAAGAGGCATACGTTTTAGGAAGGCTGTTTGCTATGTTGGAAGCAATTCAGATGGACGCCAATCCGGGAATTAAAGCAACAATCCGGGATCGGTATTTTAACTCTGCGTGTGCGACACCGGCAATTGTTTTTCCGATATTGTTCAAATTAAAAAACAGCCATATCAAAAAGCTGGAACGGGATAATCCGAGTGCAAAAATATATTACGAAAAGCAGATTATGGAAATTATGGGGAAACTCGGAGAAAAAATGCCGAACCGTCTGGCACTGGAAGAGCAGGGACAATTTGATCTGGGATATTATCATCAGATGCAGAAAAAATATGAAAAGCGGGAGGAAAAGTAAATGAGTGAGACAATCAAAAACAGATATGAGTTTGTAGTATTGTTTGATGTGGAAAATGGGAATCCGAACGGAGATCCTGATGCAGGAAATATGCCGCGTATTGATCCGGAAAGTGGTCTCGGTCTTGTGACAGATGTTTGTCTGAAACGAAAGATCAGAAATTATGTGGAAACAGTAAAAGAGGAGGAGCCGGGGTTCCAGATTTATATCCGTGAAGACGTACCGTTGAACCGAAGCGATAGAACCGCATGCGAGAGCCTTGGAATCCATGAGACAGATGAAAAAAAAGTGACGGATGGATTAAAAAAGCTGAAAAAGAACGATCCGGATGCAGATCTGAAAATTCGGGATTATATGTGCCAGAATTTTTATGATATCAGAACTTTTGGTGCGGTTATGACAACATTTGTGAAAGCATCGCTGAATTGCGGGCAGGTAAGGGGTCCTGTGCAGATTGGCTTTGCCAGAAGCATTGATCCGATTATCAGTCAGGAAGTAACGATTACGAGAGTTGCGATTACGACAGAAAAAGACGCGGAAAATAAGAGCACGGAAATGGGCAGAAAAAGCATTGTGCCCTATGGATTATATCGTGCAGAGGGATATGTTTCTGCAAATCTTGCCAGAAAGGTAACCGGATTTTCTGAGGAAGATCTGGAGCTTTTATGGGAAGCAATTATCAACATGTTTGAAAATGATCATTCTGCGGCAAGAGGAAAGATGGCGGTGCGGGAACTGATTATTTTCAAACACAGCAAGGAGCTGGGAAATTGTCCCGCATATAAGTTATTTGATGCAGTGGAAGTAAAGAAAAACGACGATATTATTTATCCCAGAAACTATAAAGATTATACAGTTAAAATTCATCAGGATCAGATACCGGAATCTGTTGAAGTGACAAGAAGAGCATAGTAATCAGAAAGCAGAAAAAGGCACACTTTGTTTGAAATGCGTTGAAAAAGAGGTGTCGTATAATGGAATATGCTGAAGACGATTATTTGATGATATCTGGTATCCAGCATTTTAAATTTTGCAGGAGACAATGGGCATTGATTCATGTGGAACAGCAATGGGCAGAAAATGAACATACTGTCATTGGAGAGCTGATGCACAAAAAGGCGCATGATCCATATCTGACGGAAAAGCGGAAAGATTTGCTTGTGGTAAGGGCATTGCCGGTCAGTTCCAGAACGATGGGAGTCAGCGGCGAATGCGATATTGTAGAATTTCGGAAATGCGAAGATGGAGTGAAACTGCACGGACACAGGGGATTTTACAGTATTTATCCGGTAGAGTATAAAAAAGGGAAACCAAAACATTCAGAGGAGGATATCTTACAGCTGACAGCGCAGGCAATGTGTTTGGAAGAAATGTTTTCGACGACAGTATCGGAAGGGGCAATTTTTTATGGAGAAACCAGAAGACGTGAAGTCGTTGCAATTACGGAAGAGCTGAAAAATGAGGTTTGCCAGATATTTGAAGAAATGCATCAATATTATGACAGACGGTATACACCGAAAGTAAAATACAGCAAAGCATGCGCTTCCTGTTCTCTGAAGGAAATATGCCTTCCAAAGCTCGAAAAAGCCGGATCGGTAAAGGAATATCTGAAACGGGCGCTGGAGGAGGAACCGGGATGAAAAAACTGCTCAATACATTGTACGTTACTTCGGAAAACAGCTACCTTGGATTGGATGGAGAAAATATTGTTGTTTATGAAGAACAGAAGGAGCTTGGAAGGCTGCCGCTGCATAATCTGGAGGGAATTGTTTCTTTTGGTTACAGAGGGACAAGCCCAGCGCTTATGGGCGCTTGTGCAGACCGAAATATTTCCTTGTGTTACCTTACGCCGCAGGGAAAATTCTTAGCCCGGGTGACTGGAAAAGTAAGAGGAAATGTTATTTTACGAAAACAGCAGTATGATACAGGAAAAGATGAGGAAAAGAGCCTTACAATTGCAAAAACTTGTATTCTTGGAAAAGTATACAATTCGCGCTGGGTTCTGGAACGGGCAATCCGGGATCATGCAATGCAGATTGATGCGGAAAAGGTAAAAGCAGCATCAATGCAATTAAAAGCTTCCCTGGAGCGGATTCAAAACTGTACATCCAAGGATCAGTTAAGAGGATATGAAGGGGAAGCTGCCAGCATTTATTTTGGTGTATTCAATGAATTGATTCTGCAGCAGAAAAAGGATTTTCAGTTTCAGGGACGGACAAAACGTCCTCCAATGGATACGGTTAATGCGATGCTTTCTTTTGCCTATACACTTTTGACGAATCAGATCATGTCTGCTCTGGAATGTGTTGGCTTAGATCCCTGTGTCGGATATCTGCATACAGAACGTCCGGGAAGAAGTTCACTGGCATTGGATATGGTTGAAGAACTTCGCTCTGTAATGGCAGATCGGTTTGTATTATCTCTTATTAATAAGAAGATTATTAGCGGAAAAAACTTTACAAAAAAAGAAAATGGTGCAGTTTTGATGGATGATGAGCTGCGGAAAAAGTTTTTGACAGAATGGCAAAATAGAAAAAAGGAAGTTATTACACATCCGTATCTTAGGGAAAAAGTGGAGTGGGGAATGGTTCCCTATGTGCAGGCAATGCTCCTTGCCCGATATTTACGCGGAGACCTGGACGAATATCCTGTTTTTCTCTGGAAATGAGGTGACAAATGCTTGTACTGATCACATATGATGTGAACACAGAAACAGCAGCTGGTAAAACAAGACTGCGGAAGGTTGCTAAACAATGCGTCAACTATGGAAGAAGGGTTCAGAATTCTGTATTTGAATGTATTTTGGATAACGCTCAGTGCATCGCACTGAAAGCACTTCTGACAGACATTATCGACAGTAAAGTAGATAGTCTGCGCTTTTATTATCTTGGTAATAAATACGAGACGAAAGTGGAGCATGTCGGGGTCGAAAAAGGTATTGCTGCCGATCAGGTCCTGCTCCTCTAAAAACTGGTGCGAACAGGAAGTGCATATGAATTCTTATGGAGATTCGCACCTGAAAAATTATGAAATAACATTTATTAATTTATTTTTTTAAAACAGGAGCTATATTTTATTGGTGAGATGAAATAAAGAATAGCCGTACTGCAAGCGAAAAGATGTTAATAAATGCTGTCGCTCCCTTCGCGGGAGCGTGGATTGAAATTTCCAATCGAACTTAAAATCCTTAATACTTACAGTCGCTCCCTTCGCGGGAGCGTGGATTGAAATATCACTAAATTAGACCATGATACTAGAGGACTATGGTCGCTCCCTTCGCGGGAGCGTGGATTGAAATTTTAATGTCAAAGCACCGCTTTCATTTGCATAATGTCGCTCCCTTCGCGGGAGCGTGGATTGAAATTAGCATATAATAAGTGAAGCCTACAGATATGAATGTCGCTCCCTTCGCGGGAGCGTGGATTGAAATAAGATAGTCCCCCATCCCGCCGATTAAAGCCGCCGTCGCTCCCTTCGCGGGAGCGTGGATTGAAATTGTAAAGCTTTATACTCAGACGTTGCCGCCCCCTGTCGCTCCCTTCGCGGGAGCGTGGATTGAAATAAAAGCAATCCGTGTTTTTAATGATTTTAAATATAGTCGCTCCCTTCGCGGGAGCGTGGATTGAAATACTTCCCCGTTTGCTTTTGCAAAAAGGGGGATGCTGTCGCTCCCTTCGCGGGAGCGTGGATTGAAATCGCAATAGATATTCTAGCTGACCCCGGTACACTGGTCGCTCCCTTCGCGGGAGCGTGGATTGAAATAAAATGGAATTATCCGGTAAACTGGGATGCAGTGTCGCTCCCTTCGCGGGAGCGTGGATTGAAATAGAAATACGCTTGACATTTTAAGACGCGTGTGCTGTCGCTCCCTTCGCGGGAGCGTGGATTGAAATAATGGGTCTCCCGTAAAAACAGACTGTACCACATGTCGCTCCCTTCGCGGGAGCGTGGATTGAAATGGAACACCAAAACGACTTACCTTGTACCCGTAAAGTCGCTCCCTTCGCGGGAGCGTGGATTGAAATCGCCGAAGGAATGGAACAGACAGGTCAACGATTTGTCGCTCCCTTCGCGGGAGCGTGGATTGAAATTTCTGTGTCGTATTCAAAATCACACCAGATGCCAAGGTCGCTCCCTTCGCGGGAGCGTGGATTGAAATAACATAAGTAAATTCTGCTGTAAATGTTCGGTTCTCGTCGCTCCCTTCGCGGGAGCGTGGATTGAAATCCGTCGGATGCTACCGGGATGCCCGGGAGACCGGTCGCTCCCTTCGCGGGAGCGTGGATTGAAATAAGATTTGCCAATGCCTGATCTGTGCCGTCCGCTGCGTCGCTCCCTTCGCGGGAGCGTGGATTGAAATTTCTGTTGTTGGACTGCCCTTTTCTTGCGCGGCGGCGTCGCTCCCTTCGCGGGAGCGTGGATTGAAATAATAGCTTCAGCGCAACTTTCAGTATTGTCGCTGTCGCTCCCTTCGCGGGAGCGTGGATTGAAATGGCAGTTTCATGCGGCTATTTTTAGCAAAGTGCCCGTCGCTCCCTTCGCGGGAGCGTGGATTGAAATTTGATTTTTCGAAGAACATGGACGCCTCTGGTTTAGGTCGCTCCCTTCGCGGGAGCGTGGATTGAAATGCCTAAATACTCATTTAATCCAAATCAAACCTAGTCGCTCCCTTCGCGGGAGCGTGGATTGAAATCCTCTATAACACCAGCAATCATGTCGCTAACCCATGTCGCTCCCTTCGCGGGAGCGTGGATTGAAATATGGGACTGCTGTCCACGCTCGGTGAATGCGCATACAGTCGCTCCCTTCGCGGGAGCGTGGATTGAAATCACATAAGCATTACCTCACCACAAAATTCTCCCAGTCGCTCCCTTCGCGGGAGCGTGGATTGAAATAAGGCAGCGACCGCTTTTCTCCGCGCGTCCTCCGTCGCTCCCTTCGCGGGAGCGTGGATTGAAATCCGCAGCCAGTCATAAAACAACATGTTTGTGCTTAGTCGCTCCCTTCGCGGGAGCGTGGATTGAAATAATTACAACAATAAAAATAGGACGATAAGCATTTGTCGCTCCCTTCGCGGGAGCGTGGATTGAAATTACTCCCCGCTCGCTCCGTTACAAAGCATTTTGGTCGCTCCCTTCGCGGGAGCGTGGATTGAAATCTTCTGCATCTGGAGGAATCTCAGAACCATTGTGTCGCTCCCTTCGCGGGAGCGTGGATTGAAATAATCTTTTTACCGTTGTAAATACAGGTATACTCGTCGCTCCCTTCGCGGGAGCGTGGATTGAAATGAATCCTACCCAGAAATTCAGGGCGTGTTTGCTTGCGTCGCTCCCTTCGCGGGAGCGTGGATTGAAATCGGGACTGGGCGTTAAAGGCAGCAGGCGGTGGGAAGTCGCTCCCTTCGCGGGAGCGTGGATTGAAATCGTTTATAGGTTGCGCATTATGGTTGACATAGTGTCGCTCCCTTCGCGGGAGCGTGGATTGAAATGATTTTTATTTACATCCTGTTGTCTCGCACAAATAGTCGCTCCCTTCGCGGGAGCGTGGATTAAAATGTTAAAATTTATATAAGAGAATATTTGCAACGGTGTACAAAGGGAACATAATAAAAAACTTAATAATGGACTGCCAATC
>ERZ838577.2796-NODE-2796-length-18298-cov-3.943485_pt1 | contig 18298 bp, 19 predicted proteins | sample MGYA00519682_ERZ838577 | MGnify/ENA primary metagenome ERZ838577 (study PRJEB31850, sample SAMEA3708838) | human gut metagenome | biome: human gut; feature: human-associated habitat; material: faeces | place: China | collected 2014 ...
TTCTTTTTCTGTGTGTCTATATAATTCAAGGATCTCTGGATCCTGTGCTCTGCCTGTTCCTTCTCAAGCTTTGCCTGTTTCAATGCAGCTTCTGTTTTTTCAATCTCATAAAGTGCTTCCTGGGTATATTCCTGAAATGTTTTCTTCTTCGCCATATCGTTCTTTTCCTCCTTTTTCAACTCTTCCATTTTCTCTGTTACGGGATAGGCATTTCTGCCGGAAGGGGAACCCTTCTTCGGATGGATCATCCGCCAACACTTTCGGAATTCCCCTTCAGAAAGATGCTACTTCCGTAGGACGCACATACCTTGTAAGGTATATAAGTGCGCTCTTCTGCTTTCAGCATCCGAGTTATTCTTACTCAAACGGAAGTTCTTCTCCGTCTGGAAGATGCATAAATCCATCTGGATCGGTATCTTCTTTCTTTTCTGATCCTGACAGTTTCTTCCCTTCTGCGAAATAATGTTCTTCTACAATCACGTTGGTGGCATAAACTTTATTCCCCTCCTGATTCACATAGCTTCCTGTCTGAATGCGACCCTCAGCTATGATCTTAGTGCCCTGATGAAGATAATTCTCTGCAAACTCGGCCCCTCTGCCAAAAACCACACAGTTAATAAAATCTGCAGTCTGCTCATCTCCCTGGCGTTTAAAACGACGGTCTACCGCAAGTGTATATCTTGCAACCGCTGTCTGATTCTCTCCTGAAGAATAACGAACTTCAGGATCTCTGGTCAATCTACCACATAAAATAACCTTATTCATGAAGGAAACACCTTCCTTTCTTATGCTTCCTGTCTAACGCATAAGTATCTCAGAACATTGTCCATGATTCGAACAACCTGCTCCAACTCGCCCGGAACAGTTGCCTCACCATCAAACTTGATGAAGTAGTAGTAGCCCTCTTTCATGTGCTGAATCTCGTAAGCAAGTTTCTTCTTGCCCCACTCTTCAACCTCTGTGATAGTACCGCCGAATTTGGTTACATAATCCTTTGCCTTCTCGACAGTTGCTACTCTTGCATCTTCCTCGATCTTAGCATCGACAACTAACGCTAACTCATATTTGTTCATAGTCGTCTGTACCTCCTTTTGGTCTCTGGCTCTTTCCCGGCTGCGACTCTGTGACTTTCGGAATCGGTGTCTTTCAAAACACATGCCCCATTGGAAAGAACAAGGAAAAATTAACATGTCACATTCTTCTATTATAGCAGAACTTTACAACCTCTGCAACAACTTTTTTTCTGCTTATTGGCCACTCCGGGACACGAATCCTCGGAACGCCTTTTCTACCTGCTTCCGCGGAAGCATTACCTGGTGGCCGCATCCGGTGCAGCGAATGCGGATATCCATCCCTACACGTCTAAGCTCCCACGCATTTGTTCCGCACGGATGTGATTTCTTCATTTTAATAACATCGCCTACTTTTAAATCCATCCATTCCCTCCTTATAGTCACATCGACAAGCACTATGATCTTTTAACCGGCATCGGACAAGATCGACAACCACCATCATCTTTTAGCCAACATCTGGCAAAATCGACACGCACTATCATCTTTTATCCGGCATCCGGCACATTCCCATCACAAAATCCTAATTTTCTGCCCGCATATCTATATTTTGAATTTCTCGCATCCAGCTATAGAACATTGTCGTATTTTTTGTCATAGACTTCGAACGGATACGGCTGCTGCTATATAACATTGTCGTACTCTTTTGGTGAACAGGTACTTCCACTATCATTGCATAAATCTCGTCAAACGCTTTTTGTGTCCATTTTTTCTGCTTTTCCTTGTTTATGGTTTGATCGGACTTGTTGATCGCTTTCATCAGCTCTGCATTTTCCAAAAATGCAAATCTCTCTGCAAGATCCGGATTGCTGCTCATCTCTTCCTCGGCGTACCACAATGCTATTGAGGATTTCTTGGCAAATACATTTCCGCGGCGAAGATTTGCGACTTTCTTATTCAGTTTATCTACTGTTGTAGTATGAATTTGTATTGTAATGCCAATCCCTTGCAGATCACTCGCAACCGCCGTGGCCAGCTGATATCCGACTGTATCCGTTCCACCGGCTAATCCCATTGAAAACAACGTCTTTGCACCCGCAGGAGCTGCAGTTACTTTGCCATCCTCTACTGTATATCCCGCTTTTTCCAACCATTTAAGTGCAGTCTGCTGTGCCTCTTCCCGCTTTTGATCAACCGCATCATCTGTCTTATAGATCTGCTCTTTGCCATCCGGCGTCTCTGCATAGCAAAGTTTATCCTTATTTGGCTGCTCCGGAGACAACCACGAATCCTTTGCCGCCTGCGCATTTACACTGGTAAGTTTTGCACCTTCTGTTTCCATCTGCACTCCCCGACATGCGCTAACTACCATGGCGATCGCATGCCGTAAAGCCGCTGATTGCTCACTAAACGGCTCATTATTTATGCATACCCGGTATGGATTGAGACCCCAATATGCATATGATGCATTGGCACTTTGACAGGTGTCGATCTCATTACCGGACATTTTCCCATTTCCGTTGATTTCACCAATTGCCTCAAGGTCAGACTGAGTCAAAGCCAAAGATGCCACATCTACTGTTTGTCCTTTCATCTCCTCGGCAAGTTTCGCTCCGGTCAGATCCTCATCCTTAAACAGTTTTGTGAGATCCTTTAGCTGCACGTACGTGATTTTTGGGCAGCCTTGATAATACAGCTCATTCGCCATGAAATATGCAATTCCACTGTCATATTTCACAAATCGATACGCTCCGGCTCCAACCGGTGAACTCTTATTAGCGCGAATTGCAGAGAGATCTCCTCTCTTAAATCCAAACTTATTTGCGTTATAACTATATTTTGTTGTATCTCCATAATAATGCAGCGGGCAGATCGGAATCTGCAGCTTTTCCTCAAATCTGCTGTCATAGCCTGTTGTATAAATACGCAATTCGTAATCATTAAGGCGTTTGATTCCTTCGATACTGTTTACCCTCGTTTTTTTCTTTGCCTGCTTCGCCATCAAATAACGCGCCTGCCTTTCGAGCGCACTTTCATACCCGCTCTCATCGCTGCTATGCTTCTGCATCCATTTCTGCAGTACTGCCGGCTTCTTACGAATATACTTTTTCACCTGCTTGTCCGTATACGATTCTGCCTGAGCATTATTTGCCTGATAATTCAGCAGCCCACGGATATTACTGCTTTTTAGCTGCACATTGCCGTCATAATCATTGTCACAAAATGCATAAAGCGAAAAAATCACATCGTCAATAGTGATCGGCTGTCCGTCACTAAACAGAAGATCATCTCGGATCGTAATACGATATACCGTATAGTTCGCTTTGGTACGTCGCGCCTTTTTAATATCCGCAATTCCATAATACGTATAGTTCTCATCGTTGTATTCACGAAGCTCTCCATCAATCCCCTTTTCCACCAGCCGACCGGCGCGATCCGTGTCAAACAGTTTGGTCTGCGTCAAATTCATGACCTGTTCATCAGACGCAGCTTGTGCCAAAAACGGATTGAAATTTTTATCAAGTCTGCCACAGCCAATGATCAGCGGAACCTCTGACTGCTGCTTACCTTTTCCTTCTGCCTTAGCAGTACCGTTCTTAACTTCTGCTGTTGACTGCACATATGGTTTCTTCGCTTTTTTCTGCCTGCCACAGCCGGTTACTCCAAATACCATGGATGCCGCCAATAACGCAGCTAAACATTTTTTTCCTATATTAATCATGCTTGTCCTCCATTTACTCTTACCTCGGATCCTCACTACTTAACTCAAACTTCTGTCGTTTGAACAGATAATTTTGCATTGACATATTACCATTATATTTCCAAGGTGTCAAAAGAGCTCCTGATGTCTTGCGTGGAAAACTCCTTACAGAACTTTATTCAGCTTTGGATAGCTTTATTTGACGTTGCAGGGCTTTATTACTCCTTACAGAGCCTGAGTTGACGTTGCAGAACTTTATTACTCCTTACAGAGCTTGATTCGACTTTGTGGATTTGGCAGGGAATTGTCACTACCCGATATAATGAAAAAAGCAACCCTTTCGGATTGCTTCTCTTCACGCACTGTATGTTTCAATCTGCTCCCACCCAGTACAACGAATAATATAGATTATCCGTTGTGTTAATACTTATGTACTCCTACCACCTTATATACATGCGCTCATATATACCGGGCATACGCAGCGACAGCCCTCACCTTTTTTGTCTGCCTCCTGCATATGGACCGATTTTGAAAATGTCTTCTGTAGTCATTTCCAATGTAGTTCAATGAATAATCTGCGATAATTGCTCAATCGCATTTTTATTCTTACTAAAACATTTTCGTAAACTTATAATAACATATTTTATCAAAAAAGGCAATAAAATTTTACATTTTATTGCCTTTTTTTACATATTATTTCCGTATTTTTCTGCAGTTTTTTGACAAATAGTCACTGACAGATCATAGCCTCTTTTGATTCGAAAGCAGATTACAGAGTGGATATCTTGTCAATAAAGTCAATTACCATATTTGGATAGTAAACAGCCTTACCTGCACTCTCTGTGTAGACACTTGCTCCGATACCACAGATTGCGTAATTTGCACTGATCAGCGTGTTACGTGCATCGTTGCTTTCGATAACGCTATTCGCGAATCCAATGGCATCCATATTGCCAATCAAAATGCGCTCGCCCCATTTGTCGAATGATATTCCTGCGTTCTTCAATGCTGTCTTAATCTGTGCTGAATCTCTTTCGACATCGGCCGCATCAGTCTGCCCACCATCTGCAATCTTTTTGCTATACGCACGTGCCACATTAGAAACCTTTGTGTTTTTGCGTATCGCTTTGACATCCGCATCACGTACTCCGGTGTTGACCAAATATGCATTTAAAATTTCGAAGGTCTCTGTTTCCATTTCTGTCAACACATCCGCAGAATAATGCATTGGCAGCGTTGTCTCTGTACACTGCGTCATATCTGCGATCGAATATGCATTGTTGAAGATCTGAATGCTGTATACCTTGTCATCTCCATAAGCGTCCGCAAATGCAATGATCGTTGCATTGTCGACATCCTTACTGTATGCTGCCGCATCACCGGCTGTTGTTTTGTACCAGTCTACATCAACCCATCCATTAGAAACCAACGTAGCTGCAGATGTTCCATATGACACTGTTCCATCAAAATTCATTGATGACGCATTACCGCTAATACCAACTACAATATCATCTTTCAGGTAGATCAAAATATATGTGCTGTGTTTTTCATCAAAACTCTTATCAGTATCATTACCACCAGCACGGAATGCAATGACATCAAAGCCCTGTGGCGATTTTGCGGTACGTTTAACATCTGTTTTTAATGATCCAAGTACCGTGTTTACTTCATCTCTGGTCAATCCCAAAGCAAGTTGGTAACCAGCAATCGTAAACGCTTTTTTTCCATTCAGGTTAACATTTTGTCCTGCATTCCCGGATGGTGTCGCTGTCGGTTTTACTGTTGGTGTCGCGGTTGGTTTTACCGTTGGTGTCGCGGTCGGTTTTACCGTTGGTGTCGCGGTCGGTTTTGCTGTTGGTTTTACCGTTGGCGTTGCTGTCGATGTGGCACTTGGTTGCGGTGCTGCACTTGGTGTTGGTGCCGGTGTCACTGTCGGACTTGCACTTGGCTTCGCCGTCTGCGTTGGTGTTGGCGTTGGCGTTGCTGTCGGTGTGGCACTTGGTTGCGGTGCTGCACTTGGTGTTGGTGCCGGTGTCACCGTCGGACTTGCACTTGGCTTCGCCGTCTGCGTTGGTGTCGCGGTCGGTGTGGCACTTGGCTTCGCTGTCTGCGTTGGTGTTGCCGTTGGCGTTGCTGTCGGTGTGGCACTTGGCTTCGCTGTCTGCGTTGGTGTTGCTGTCGGTTTTGTTGTCGGTGCAGTGCTTGGACTCGCTGTTGGCTTCACTATTGGTGCGGCACTCGGGCTCGGAGTTGTTGTCCGTGCAGGTGTCGGCAGCGGCGCTGCACTTGGCATTTTCGTTGGCGTTGCGGTCGGACCTGCACTTGGCTTCGCCGTCTGCGTTGATGTTGCTGTCGGTTTGGTTGTCGGTGCAGTACTTGGACTCGCTGTTGGCTTCACTATTGGTACGGCACTCGGGCTCGGAGTTGTTGTCCGTGCAGGTGCTGTCGGTGCGCTGCTTGGACTCGCCGTTGGCGTTGCGGTCGGCGCTGTCGTTGGTTTCACTGTCGGCACCATCGTTGGTTTCACCGTTGGAGCTATAGTCGGTTTTGCCGTCACATCCATAGTCGGTCTAACATTGGTTGTCTCTGATGGTTGTACCATTGCGGTTGGCTTCGGTGTCACTACCCGCACCGGAGTGGCAACAGGCATTGGTTTTGGTCTCCTAATAACTATCTTTTTCGGCAATACTCGAACGTGACAAACCAATTTCTTTTTGCCTACTTTTGCAACAATTTTTGTTATTCCTATCTTTTTCGCCCTTACCAGTCCTTTTTTACTGACTGTCGCTATTTTTTTCTTACTGGATTTCCACTTTACCTTCTGCTTTTTCTTTAAATTTTTCACTTTGAGCTGTTTTTTGGCCCCAGCGCGCAAAGTTATCGTTTTTTTGTTGAGCTTTGGCGCCTTTGCTGCCTCGGCGAGCATAACCGATGATGTGGAAGTTACCACTAATGCCGCCGCCAGCACGCCGCACCAAGCTCTTGTGCACAATTTCTTTTTCACTTCTTTCTCCTTCCTCCAACTATCTTTCAACAGTTACATTTAATACCTCACTCTTCTTTAATAATATCCGCAAAAGTCGCCCCGGATGCCTTCGCTAAATCCTCCGGCTGCAGAAGAATCTGTACGCCTCTTCTTCCTCCGCTCACAGCAATCTTGTCCTGCTGTTTTGCACTCTCATGAATCACTGTTGTATACTGCTTTTTCATACCGATCGGAGTACATCCTCCGCGAATATAACCGGTCACTTTGTTGATCTCTTTGACCGGCACCATTTCCACATGCTTTTCGCCAACTGCACGTGCCGCCTTTTTCATATCAAGCTCACGATGCACCGGTATTGCATATACATAATAGTTGCCGCTCTTGCCCAATGTAACTAAAGTCTTAAATGTCATTTCGTAATCCTGCCCAAGTTTGTCAGCGACATCCATTCCGTCAACAAATTCTTCACATTCATAATTCATCAACTCATACGGAATCTTTTGCCGATCCAACATTCTCATCGCATTGGTTTTTACTTCTTTACCCATGATGTCATCCTCTTTTACTTAAATTAATTTTACCTTATCGATAAGATCAATAACAAGGTTTGGATAATACACTGTTCCGTCATTATATGCACCGGCGCCCAGGCCCATAACAGCGTAATCTCCACTCCATAATAATGCTCTGGCACCACTGCTCTCGATCATACTGTTAGCAAATCCGATAGCATCCATGTTGCCGATCAAAACACGCTCTCCCCATGCGCCAGGTGCTATTCCTGCGGCACGGATCGACGATCTAATATCACTACTGGATCTTGATGCATCACTTGCATCAATAATTCCTGCTGAAACAATCTCGCTGCTATAAGATTTGGCTGCTGCGCTAAGCTTCGTATTAATACGGAATGCGCTTTGTCCCTGATTTACCAAATATGCATTCAAAAGTTCTCCGCTTTCGGTTGCCATTGCGGTCTGCACCTCTGCCGGATAATTTAACTGCAATGTCGTTTCACTGACATTTGTCATATCATCCACCAAAAAGCTGTCGCTAAATGCCTGAATACAATATACCTGGTTGCTTCCGAGTGCATCCACAAATGCGATAACTTCCGTTCCCTTGATCGTCTTTGTATATGCACCGGCTGCACTGCCTGCCAAATACCAGTCAACGCTGGTCCAGCCATTCGATGCTAATGTACTCGCCGGCGTTCCATAAGATACCTCGCCTGCATAAGACATTCCCGGCGCAATTGCTGTAATTCCGATCACTTCATCATTTGACAAATACGCCAAAATATAAGTGCTATATTTCTGATCATATTGGTTGCCGCTCAAACTGGAATTATTGCCATTCTCACGAAATGCAATCACATCAAATCCCTGTGGAGATTTTTCTTCACGTTTCACGTCAGTCGACTTACTTGCCAGTGCATTATTAAACGCTGTCTTTGTCATTCCAACCGAAAGCTGTCTGTTTCCTACCGTCAGTCCTGATGAACTTGGTGCTGCTGTTGGCGTCACTGACGGCGTTTTGCTTGGTGCTGACGTTGGGGTACCGGTTGGCGCATTCGTTGGTGCCGGCATCGGAGTACCGGTAGTGCCACTCGTTGGTGCCGGCGTCGGAGTACTGGTAGTGCCACTCGTTGGTGTCGCACTTGGTGCTGTACTTGCAGATGGCTCCGGTGTCTTCTGTGCCGCTCCCTGTACTATGATCTTATCCGAATTCAAATAATATACGGTTTCTGTCATATTATCAACCAAACGCACATAAATCGTATTTACCGTACCTGTCTGCAAAGTAAAAGACTGATCATTTCTAGGATGATTTTTCCAAAAACCTTGTCCAAACTCTTCTCCTTCGTGACTTTTCAGTTCATCCAAAGACATCTCTCTACCGTAAGTATTCGTATAATACAAAGAGCCGTCAAAAATATCTGTGTAACCAATTCGGATCGTTGCCGCTTCGGTTACTGTTACATCCTTCAACGGTCTGTGGTATGCATTCCACGTCGTTGCGACATTATCATTCAAAATAATCTTCGCTGTCGTTGGGTCTCCCTCTTCCGAAGGTTGCGTTGTCTGCGAAGGATTGTCGGATACCTGTGGATTCTTGCTTGGTAAAGTTCCCGGATTAGCAGTTACTTTCGCCGTAGCTTTTGGCTTAGCAGTTACTTTTGCCACAGCTTTTGGCTTAGACGTAACTTTCGCCTTTTTCTTTGCCTTGACAACAACTTTACAGGTATACTTCTTTTTGCCGATTTTGGCAACAATTTTAGCCGTTCCTTTTTTCTTCGCTTTGACAACACCCTTCTTAGTTACTGTCGCAATTTTTTTCTTCGAAGAAGACCACTTTACTTTCTTTTTGGTCCCTTTCACCTTCAATTTAGCCTTTTTACCAACAGTCAATACAAGCTTTTTCTTGTTTAGCTTGACCTTTGCCTTGGCATCAGTCTGCTGCCCCGGTACAAACACCGATGTGATCACTAACGCTCCGGCAAGCACAAGGCTCATCCATTTCTTTCTCTCTTTTTTCATGCTATTTCCACATTCCTTTCTCTGCCCACTGGCTTGTCAGTTTTTGCATTCGCCACAGGCACAACATTAAAATCACGGATTTCATCCCAGCCACTCTAAAATGCCACTCTCACATAATCCACAAAGTCAATGACCAAATATGTGTAAAACACATCGTCACCATTTTCAAAATATGCTGCACTTCCAATCCCCATAACGCCAAGTCCCTCTTCATCGCAAAGCTGCGCTCTTGCCGCCTGACTCTGCACAGCAGAATTTGCAAAACCAATGGCATCCATATTGTTGGCCATAATTCGCTCACCCCACTGTCCGCACTGTAAACCTGCGCCGACGATCGCCGATTTAATCTCAGAACTGCTTCTGGTCATGTCTGTCGCATCTGTTGCACCGGCTTTTGCCATCGTGTTGCTGTAGCTTTGTGCCACACCACTTAATTTTGAATTGATCGCAAGGGAACGCATTCCATAAAAAGTGAGATATGCATTGAGCAGCTCGCCACTCTCTGTTGCCATCGCCTTTACCACTGCATCGCTGTACGTACATGACGCATCCTGACTGGAAAGATTGGTCATTCCATCAATAGAATAGGCTTTATCAAACGCCTGTATACAGTAAGTCGTCTGGGTTCCATAATAATCTACAAACGCCAGCACATTCGCATTGGAAGTCTCTGTGGAATAGGCTCCTTCTCCATCTTTGTGTTTATCGTTATGTGCTGCATACCATTCTACCGATGACCAACTGCTTGATGATTCTAAAACAGCTGCACTGGTTCCCGCTTTTACTAAAGAACCATATGCCATTGATTTACTGATACCACAAATACCTACGACCTTGCCGCTTTTCAGATACAGCAAAATATATGTACTAAATTTGTCATCGCGCGAAACGCTAGAGTTGTTACCGTTTGGCCGGAATGCAAGGACATCAAATCCCTGTGGAGATTTTTCCGAACGCAATATATCCGTCGAAAGTGAACCCAATACCGTGTGCACCTGTGCCAATGTCATACCAAGTGTCAGATTGCGTCCTCCAATCTGAAAAATATCCCCATTTAGTGCTACATTCTTACCTGGTGTACCGTTCACCTTCTGTGTACCGCCATTCGTTTTCGAACTGTTATTCTTACGGTTTGTATTTTTATTGCTTTTTTTAGTGGCAGCTGCTTTTACCGTTACTTTGCAGACATATTTTTTCTTGCCAACTTTAGCAGTGATCTTAGCCGTTCCCTTTTTCTTTGCCTTGACAACACCTTTTTTCGTAACGGTCGCTACCTTCTTTTTATTGCTGGACCATTTTACTTTTTTCTTGTTGTTCTTTAGCTTTAACGTAGTCTTTTTACCCACTTTTAAAACAACTTTCGTTTTGTTTAGCTTCACCTTCTTCTTGGCAGCAGCCGCAGCATCCATGCTCTGTGGCATTATCATTGCGGCAGCTAGTGCTAATGCTAATGCACGCGCCCATGGCTGTCTTCTTTTTTTCATACGCTCCTCTTTTCCATGCCGATTGTACGACATTAATTTTCATTTCTATGTTACCTTTTATTATATGATATTCTCCTCTATTTCTCAACCGTTTTCGTACAGTATTTATGCGGTTTATACGAATTTACATTTGACACATTTCTGCCACTTTTGCCCCCCCTTGATAAGCAGCTCTAACTTCCGGTATGAAAAGTTTCCTATAAAGCAAAAAACAGTTTTGATATTCTCGAATGAGAATACCAAAACTGCTTATCGTATTTACCTACTCTGCGTTCACTATGCATTGTTCAGGCACGAGCATTGCATCGCACTGCATTATTTACCTAGCGTGCTGACAAGATTAATTCTCGTCAGTGCCTTTTTAAGTGCTAATTCTGCGCGTACCATGTCTACCTGCTTCTCACCGCTTCCGATACGACGTTCTGCGCGGAGCTTTGCCTCTTCTGCTCGGTGCACATCGATCTCATCCGGCCACTCGCAGGCTTCCGCAAGCACTGTAACCTTATTGCCGCGAATTTCCACAAATCCATCCAGCAAAGCCGCCTCACGTACTTTGCCTTCCTGATGGATCTTGACAACACCCGGTTCAACAATTGCCGTAAGTGGGATATGTCCCGCCAGCACACCAATCTCACCTTCTGTTGTCCGCATTTCAACCATGTCCACTTCCTCGTCAAAAAAGATTCGGGTCGGAGATATGATCTGCAAAGTAAATGTTTTGTCTGCCATATGACCCTCCTTTCTTATTTGGAAGCCATTCTGGCCACTACCTCGTCAATATTTCCGGCATTCAAGAAATAGCTCTCCGGAATATCATCGTGCTTACCATCCAAAATCTCTTGGAATCCACGAATCGTCTCACTAACCGGTACGTACTGTCCCGGCAGGCCTGTAAACTGCTCTGCTACATGGAACGGCTGCGACAGGAAACGCTGCACTTTACGCGCTCTATTTACAACGATCTTGTCTTCTTCTGACAACTCGTCCATACCAAGAATTGCGATAATATCCTGCAATTCCTTGTATTTCTGCAAAATCTCCTGCACGCCACGAGCCACTTTATAGTGTTCCTCACCGACAATATGCGGATCGAGGATACGTGATGTTGACTCCAACGGATCTACTGCCGGATAAATACCAAGCTCAGAAATCGCACGCGAAAGTACAGTTGTTGCGTCCAAATGTGCGAATGTATTTGCCGGAGCCGGATCAGTCAAATCGTCCGCCGGCACATAAACCGCCTGTACTGATGTGATAGATCCTGTTTTCGTTGAGGTGATCCTCTCCTGCAATGCACCCATCTCCGTCTGCAGCGTTGGCTGATAACCTACGGCACTTGGCATACGTCCAAGCAACGCAGATACCTCTGATCCAGCCTGTGTGAAACGGAAAATATTATCAATAAACAATAAGACATCTTTTCCGGAACGATCACGGAAATTCTCTGCCATGGTAAGTCCTGTAAGACCTACTCGCATACGCGCTCCAGGTGGCTCGTTCATCTGACCGAATACCATCGTCGTTTTATCAATAACACCTGACTCGATCATTTCATAATACAAGTCATTTCCTTCACGAGTACGCTCACCTACACCGGTAAATACGGAATATCCACCGTGCTCCTGCGCAATATTTGTGATCAACTCCTGGATCAATACGGTTTTACCTACTCCGGCACCACCGAACAAACCAATCTTACCACCTTTCTGGTAAGGGCAAAGCAGATCAACGACCTTGATTCCGGTTTCCAAAATCTCCGTTTCTGTCGACTGCTCATCGAATGCCGGCGCTTTTCTGTGGATCGGGTCATATCTCACCCCTTCCGGTGCCGGTTTCTCATCAATTGGCTCACCTAACACATTAAAGATACGTCCCAATGTAGCTTCGCCTACCGGTACAGAAATCGGTGCGCCCGTTGCATGTGCTTCCATACCGCGAACCAAACCGTCGGTTGGTCCCATGGCAATACAACGAACTGTGTCATCACCCAAATGCTGTGCCACTTCCACTACGAGCTTTCCACCATCTTTCAACGGAACATTGATTGCCTCGTTAATCTCCGGCAGTTTGCCCTCTGGGAATTTAATATCGATAACGGCACTGACGATCTGCGTCAGCTTACCAACATTTAATTCTGCCATTTATTTTCTCCTTTTTATTTGCTATGAAATCGCGGATGCTCCTGCGATAATCTCCGTCAATTCCTGTGTAATAGATGCCTGACGGGCTCTATTATATTTTAGCGACAAGTCACTGATCATCTCTTCCGCATTACTCGTTGCCGAATCCATTGCCTGCATACGTGCACCGTTTTCACTGGCATGTGACTCCACAAGTCCGCCAAAGATCAGGCTGTTCACGTACTTTGGAATAATCGCATTTAATGCTTCTTCCGGTGCCGGCTCATAATTCATCAACGTGATGCGATCGATCGGGTTCTCTTCTACGTCCTCCGCATCTGCTGTAATATCGGATGCGTCGATCGGAAGCAGTTTCATCATCGTAGGGATCTGTACCATCGTGTTCTTAAAGATCGTATAGATCAGATAAATCTCTCCGATCTCCCCCATCGTAAACTTGCTCAAAACTTCTTTGCCAATCTCCGATGCATCTGCATATAATGGTTCGTTGATCGCCTCCGAATAATCTCCGGCTATGGTGTAACCCTCACGCTCCACGCTGTCACGACCCTTTGTACCAACTGCATAGACCACTGTGTTTTCCGTAGTAAAACGTTCGTCTTTCGTCAACAGTTTCACTGCATTCGAGTTGTAACCACCTGCCAATCCGCGGTTCGATGTGATCAGGATCACTGCTTTTTTGTCAGACCGGCTTTTTTGCAAAAACGGATGGGACATTTCCCCGGACTTGGCGATCATCGCTGCCACAGCCTCATACATCGCATCAAAATAAGGTTTTGATACTTCTGCACCGACTTTTGCTTTCTGCAGCTTGACAGAGGAAACAAGTTTCATCGCTTTGGTAATCTGTCCGGTACTTTGGACACTTTCTTTACGCCGTTTGATATCTCTCATTGACGCCATTGTCTCTTACCTCCCCTCGAAACTATTTTTCAAACTCTGCTTTAAACTCCTCGATTGCCTGGATCAGTTTCTTCTCTGTGTCTTCCTTGATCTCTTTGTCCTCGCGAATGGAAGCAGGGACTTCCGGATATTTCGTATCGATATACTCAAACAATCCTTTTTCAAAGTCCATAATGTCATCTACTTCTACATCGATCAAGTACTTCTTGGTCGCCGCATAGATAATGATAACCTGATTTTCAACCGGCATCGGCTTGTACTGATCCTGTTTCAGGATCTCACGAATACGCTCGCCCTGTGCCAACTGCTCCTTCGTCTCAGGATCGAGATCCGAACTAAACTGTGAAAATGCCGCCAACTCACGATACTGCGCAAGCTCGATACGGATCGGTCCGGAAATCTTCTTCATCGCTTTGATCTGTGCCGAACCTCCTACACGAGATACTGACAAACCGGCATTGACTGCAGGTCGGAAACCAGCATTAAACATCTCTGTTTCCAAATAGATCTGTCCATCTGTGATAGAAATAACATTTGTTGGAATATAAGCGGATACATCGCCTGCCTGCGTCTCAATGATCGGCAATGCCGTCAATGAACCACCGCCCAGCTTATCTGACAATCTCGCTGCACGCTCCAACAATCTGGAATGCAGATAGAATACATCTCCAGGGAATGCCTCACGTCCTGGCGGACGCTTAAGCAGCAAGGAAAGTGTACGATATGCCGCAGCATGTTTGGTTAAGTCATCATACACAACCAATACATCTTCGCCGTTCTCCATCCATTCCTCACCAATTGCACATCCGGAATATGGTGCAATATACTGAAGCGGTGCTAACTCACTCGCTGTTGCTGCAACGATCGTGGTATAATCCATCGCTCCATATTCTTCTAATTTTTTCACAAGGTTGGCAATCGTTGACGCTTTCTGTCCGATCGCTACGTAAATACATTTTACGCCCTGTCCTTTCTGATTAATGATCGTGTCGATCGCGATCGCGGTTTTACCAGTCTGGCGGTCACCAATGATCAACTCACGCTGTCCTCTTCCGATCGGTACCATGGAGTCAATCGCCTTAATACCTGTCTGAAGCGGTGTGTCTACGGATTTACGTGCGATAACACCGGATGCCACACGCTCGATCTGTCTGGACTTATCGGTTTTGATCGGTCCTTTGCCATCAATCGGCTGTCCCAGCGCATTCACTACACGTCCGAGCATGGCATCTCCAACCGGCACCTCAACAACATGACCTGTCGTCTTTACGGTGTCGCCTTCATTGATGTTTTTATGGTCACCCAAAAGAACCGCACCTACGTTATCTTCTTCCAAGTTCAATACCATGCCATATATCTCATTAGGAAATTCCAACAGTTCACCCTGCATCGCTTTCTCCAAGCCATGAATACGGGCAATTCCGTCGGCAACCTGTATTACAGTACCTATATCTGCTACTTCAAATTTGGTACTGTAGTTTTTAATCTGCTCTTTAATGACTGAGCTGATTTCCTCAGGTCTCAAATTCATGATACACTCGCACCTTCTTTCTGTTTATTCTAATTCGTCAACTGAACCTGCGACAACTCTTTTGCCATTCGATTCAGCTTTGATCTGATACTGCTGTCTACTACTCTGTCTCCAATACGGATCACCACGCCACCGATCAGGGATGCATCCACAGAATAGTTCATGATGAACTCCACATAAGATGTCGTGTTCAATAATTTCTGCACGATCTCCTGCTTCTCATCCTTAGACAGTTCGACAGCCGATATCACATATGCCACGCCGATCTTTTTGTATTCACGAACCTTATCAATGAAATACGTCAAAATCTTTTCGATTTCCGAAAAACGTCCTTTTTCAACGATAGTGACCATGAATCCTGTCAGCGTATCGGATGCTTTGCCAGCAAACACCTGCTCTACCAGTGAGACTTTCTGCTCAACCGGAAGCTTTGGATGTGTCAGCAGCTTGATGTACTGCTCATTCGCTTCGATCACATCAAGCACGATCTGCACTTCCTCCAGAGTGGAATCAATCGTTCCCTCTTCCACGGCAACCTCAAACAAGGCTTCGCCGTATGTCTTTGATACTAACTTAGCCATGTCTCATCACCCATCTCTTCCAAAGTGTCTGCAAGCAACTGTGACTGTTTGCTTTCGTCCAAAGAAGATGCAACGATTTTACCAGCCATTGCCGTTGCGACATTAATGATTTCCTGTTTCATTTCATCCTTGACCTTGCTCTTCTCCAGTTCAACTTCTCGATTTGCACGGGCAACGATCTGTGCGGCTTCTTCCCTCGCTTCTTCTAACATGACACTTTCTTTCTTGAGTGCCTTTTTACGCGCTTCGCTCAGGATCTCATCCGTCTCTTTTTGCACATTTTTTATTTTTTCATCATATTCTGCTTTGAATTGAATTGCATCCTGCTTCTCGCGCGCTGCCGTTTCCATCTGCTCACGAATGCCTTCCTGCCGCTTCTCCATCAGATTTCTCGCCGGATTAAACAACAGATAGGACAGAAGCAAAAATACAAAAAACATTGCTAATATGGTAATCGCTGAGTCTACTAATAACTGTGGATCTAAACCAAAAATATAATCGCCCAGTCCACTGCTCAGTGCAACCTGAATTACTCCGCTCACGTTAGTGCCTCCTTTCCGCTAGAGTCTTCCACCAAATGCTTACGCCATCTTCCGGTCATTTTTCCATCGAAAAATAGTACCGGCTGCCGGCACTTGCATTGATTAATGAAGCTTTGCGTAAAGTGGGTTCGCGAATAACAGGATCAAAGCAACTACCAGACCATACAAACCTGTTGTCTCTGCTACTGCCTGTCCAAGAAGCATTGTTGACATAACGTCACCTTTCGCACCCGGATTACGTCCTACTGCAGAAGCACCGTAACCGGCAGCAATACCCTGTCCTACACCAGGTCCGATACCGGCAATAACCGCAAGACCTGCACCAATAGCAGAACCCATCAAAACCAATCCATCGTTATCAATATTCATAATAATCCTCCATTTCTAAAGTGCTTATCCGCACTTCTTCACTTTTTTGTTTATGCCTGGTCCCCAATCGCATCCGAGACAAAGCACATCGTCAACATACAAAATACATACGTCTGAATCGCACCGGAAAATACATCCAAATAAATGTGCAATGCAGCCGGCCAGATTAATGTCAAAACCTTTGGCAATAATCCGTAGATCAATCCCGTCATAACCGTTCCGGATAAAATATTACCGAACAAACGGAGAGACATAGAAACCGGTGTAGAAAATTCACTGATCAAGTTCATTGGAAAGAACAGAAAGATCGGTTCAAACAATCCCTTAATCTTACCGAATTTCTGGTACTTAAAACCGTTGTATTGAATCATCACCCAAGTAATGATCGCCAACGGAAATGTGACACCGTAATCTGCTGTCGGCGGTCGAAGCCCTAGCAAACCGGACAAGTTGCACGCCAAAATAAATAAAAACAAAGCGCTGACATAGTTACGAAACTTTGGTGCCTTGCTCGCGCCCATGGAACCTGCCACCATGCCATCCAGCGATTCTACGATCAGCTCGACCACATTTAGAAACGGTCCCGGCACCTGATCCGGAGTCGCCTTACGAATCGCACGATTTGCAAAAACAGCAAAAATAAGCAGTACAGCGATTACAATGATCATGGATATATGCGTCGTAGTCAGATACACATCTGAACCGAAAAACTTGAATTTCGTATATCCATGGATAAAAAAGTCTACCTGCTGCTCATTTCCCTTTGCCAAAAACACATTGTTTGCAAAGGAATCAAACGGCATACAAAAGACGCCACTTCCCACATTCTCACCTTCCCTTTCTATAGAATAAATTATATATACAGGCAAATATCTCTTGTTTACCATTTCATTACAAAGCGAAAATCAACGTTTCACGATACACTGCACCGCACAACCGCAATCTCCTATAAAATAAAACAACAGAATATCTGCAATACATATCTATTTTTTAAATAATTTTTCATAATGCGGGTGCATTTTCGGATACGATAATGCACTGACCTTGACTCCAAACAACGTCAGTATCGCCGGAATCGGATGTACATATTCATAAAATATCATGCATACCGCCAGCGTAACCGCCATGATCACCAATCTCTGCAGCGATGCAAGCTGCGCATGTCTGGATGCATGCGCCGGATCCATATCAAGCGCAATGTCCAGGTGGCGAAACATATGCCACAAAAGAACTAATGCCGCCGCACCACCAAACAGCCCTCCAAATAACATCGAAACTCTGCCTCGACTGATAATTACAAAAAGCAGCGTAACAATGGCTGTCCACAGAATAGAACTAATCATCAATTCCTTTAGTACCTGTTTTACCTGTTTCATGCTCTCCCGCTGCTTCCTCCCGCTTCTCGGTGAGTCCTTTCATGTAATCAAGCTGCTCATGCTCTTTCTTCATGTCAGCCTCATAAAAGGACTTGGTTAATATATATACATTTTTGAACGCAGCCCCGATTCCT
>ERZ838577.2833-NODE-2833-length-18027-cov-12.971010_pt1 | contig 18027 bp, 19 predicted proteins | sample MGYA00519682_ERZ838577 | MGnify/ENA primary metagenome ERZ838577 (study PRJEB31850, sample SAMEA3708838) | human gut metagenome | biome: human gut; feature: human-associated habitat; material: faeces | place: China | collected 2014 ...
GATTTTACATAGTTCTGATTATCAGTACAGTTACAAGCAAAGTACAACACGTGCTCTACGTGGTTTATCTCCTATATGCCATATCAGCCATAGTTGCCATCATTGGCGCACTACAGATATATATAAAGATGAATACGGGCGAAGGAGATGTTACCAAGTCCATCATGATGCTTATCGGCGCATGCCTTTTCATGATAGGTGCCACCATCCTGTTCCCTGCCTTCTTCGGATATAACATAGTATAGGTAAAAAGATATGAATGTCCGCATATTGCCAAATAGAAGCGCATTGTCCCCTCCTTTTCCAAAGGAGGGGCAGGGATGGTTTGTAGAATAATGCCATAATCTATGATGAAACGCATAGTACATCAGGCTATTTTGACAAGCCACCCCGCCCCTCCTTTGGAAAAGGAGGGGACAAGTGAAACTCTTTCAAACACGTTTGGCAACTTGCGGACATTCATAAAAAGATTAAGGATAACAAAGACATCTCAACCTGCAGGAGAGATAATTGTGTGTAGTAACAAATTAAGTAAATCAAAAGAAAGCAAATGAAGACAATCAAAACAATTGCGAAAAATCTGTTTGGAGCCAAGCGAATGAAGACGCTTGCCTTGATGCTCCTCTGTGGCACCATTGCCACCTATGCCCAGAACGCCGCTGGTGATTACACTGCCGGTACTGATGCTCTGGCAACCGTCACGGAGGAAAACGCATTTTGACTATATCATACTCAAATCAAGTATGACAAAATGAATATCATACTAAAGAAAACACGCTATAAATGAATGATTTACGAGTATAATCCAAATCTTAAACTTCTTAAACAGGTTTGCAATAAGTTTGATTTCTCTGGGAACAATTGTCGGAACATTACTAACTTTGTACCCACAGACTGAATAAAAACAGAAAAAATTGAAGAAATATGAAGGTAATTGCAGTATTGAGAAAAAGCAACTCACTCGTGTATATCAGAGTGATGTTTGGCAGGGATAAGGATGTCAAAGTTTCAACCTCCATGCACATCGACCCCATCTATTGGGACAGCAAAATCCCAGGTTATAAGAACACGAAGAAAGTGCCCAAGGAGGTACGCGAGAAGTTCAACAACACATTGAAGGAAATGATAGTGTATGTAGAGGCGAATGTTGACAAGGATGTGACCTGCCCTGTTCTTACCGCCATCATTGATGACTTCCTCCATCCTGACAGAAGGAGCAAGGAGAATACCAAGGCAGAGGACACCACACCATGGGGAAGCGGCTTCTTTGACAGAGCCGAGCAGTATCTGACCGAATACAAGACCAAGAACGCAAGCGGAATCCGTGCCGTGTTCAGAAGGCTTGAACGTTTGGAGGCATGGAAAAGGGAAATGGAAGGTGATACCGATTTCAGGTATGAGGTTTCTACCTTTGGAGCGGAGCAACTTGAGGAGTATATGAAATATGTGACGGAGGAGTACGACCTCTATGTGAAGCATCCCGACTTCTTCGCCAAATTCGAGCTGTACCACTCCACCATGCGCCCCTCTTCCAAGAACTCCTCTTTTAGCGGAGGACTTAGGTTGAAGGCATTCCTCAACTGGTGTGTCAAGAAGGGCTATTCGGACGATGTGTCTTTCCGCCAGGTGCAGACCCACGGTCATGTCTATGGCGATGCCTACTATCTGACTATCGAGGAGCGCAACCAAGTCTATCAGTGCCAGTACGGACGCAGCTACCATGCCTCTCTTGTAAGGGACATGTTTGTCTTCCAGTGCCTTGTCGGTTGCAGGATGGGCGACCTGTTCAATCTGACACGCAGCAACATCATTGACGGATGGTTGGAGTATATCCCAGGCAAGAATCTGAACAACGGCAACACAGAGCTTGTACGTGTGCCCCTGTGCGACACCGCCAAGGAGATTCTGGCAAGATACAGCCATGTCTCGCCACGTCTGTTCCCTGCCATCTGCGAGGCTCAATACAACATGTACATCAAGTTCGTGCTTGACTTCGCTGGCATACACCGTATGGTCACTGTGCTCAATCCTCTGACCAGACAACCCGAACAGAGGATGCTCTGCGATGTGGCAACCTCCCACACGGCACGCAAGACTTTCATCGGCAACCTCTATGCCAAGGTGAAAGACCAGGCTTTGGTCTCCTCACTCACGGGGCACTCGCCCCAGAGCCGTGCATTCCAACGTTACCGCACCATCGATGACTCCATGAAGCGTGAGCTGATTGGCATGTTGGAAGAGTGATTTCACCACCTTATATATAATCATTAGATATATACATACTATGAACGTAACAGCATTTGTAAGGCAGACCGCCACTGCCAAGAAGAAAGCAACCATCTATATCCGTGTTCGTGACAATGACACCAAGACCGACATCAAGGCGGCAACGGAACTTTCCATCAATCCTGCCTACTGGGATGCGGACAGGCAAGGCTACAAGAGCCGCGTGACTATGGTTCGTGACGAGGAGCGCAGGACATTGAACGATGCCGTCCACGACCTGTGCCGCACGGTGTCGCAAGAATACTACAAGGGGGCAACGAGCGACTGGCTGAAAAAGACCATCTTCTGCTTTCACCATCCGAATGCGTACAAACTGACGCAAACGACCGTACAGGAAACGAGGCTGTCAAAGTTGGTGGAGGAATATATCTCGCACAAGGACTTCGACAAACGGCAAGCCACTTCGGTAAAGGGACTGGTGGGCAAGATTGAGCGTTTCGAGAGGTTTCAGCGCAACGTCCGCAAGAAGAAGGACTACACCTTGAATGTGGACAATTTCACCGTGGATGATTTGGAAGCCTTCCAGCATTATCTCATCCATGAGAATGAATACTACCACCAATACCCGCAGCTCTATCTGGGCATGGACAAGTGGACAGCAGGAACGAAGCGTTCGGACAATACGCTGCATACGGTATTCACCCGACTGAGGACAGTTGTAAGATGGTGCATCCACCAAGGCATCACCAAGAACAACCCCTTTGACGTGTTCGAGATACCCAAAGCCATCTTCGGCACTCCGTTCTTCCTCACCATCGAAGAGCGTGACAGGATATGGAGCCACGACTTTTCCAACAGCCCTCATCTGGCTATGTTCCGTGACATGTTCGTCTTCCAGTGTTTCATCGGTTGCCGCTTTGGCGACCTGATGCGTCTGACTAACGGAAGTGTCATTGACGGAGTGCTGGAGTATATCGCCCACAAGACGATGAAGCACGATGCGAGAACCATACGTGTGCCACTCAGCAAGACCGCCATGACCATCTATGAGCGATACCGGGGGGTCCCCACCAAGTCGCTGTTCCCACACTACAATGTGAGTGACTACAACAAGGGCATCCGTGAGGTGTTGCGGACAGTGGGCATCAACAGGATTGTCAGCGTGCTCGACCCGGTGACGAGGCAGAATATACAGAAGCCGCTCTATGAAGTGGCAACCTCCCACACGGCACGCAAGACCTTCATCGGCAACCTCTACAAGCAGGTGAAAGACCCAAGTCTTATTTCCTCCATGTCGGGGCACACCAACGGCAGCCAGGCATTTGCCAGATACCGCACCATTGATGACGAGATTAAAAGGGAACTTATCGGGATGCTCGACTGACAGGACATTTGCCACTATTGATGCCACATTCGTCTGGCAGGAATATTATATGAGAGACTACGGCTGCAGGGGATTTTGGCTGTACACAAGTTGTACCAGTTCCCCCTGCTGCCTTTACAGAACAAGATTGTTTCAGGATAACTTTTTTAGATTTATGGACCTACTAAGCATGATAGAAGCAGGCGGCAAGATGAAGATCGAGGTGTCGAGTGACGACCTTGTTCTCTTTGCCGACCGACTTATTGAGAAAGCGATGGAAGCCAAGGCTCTCATGATGGAGCAGACGCCCGAAGATGAGACCTGGCTGAGTACGGATGAAGTTGCCAAGATGTGCGGTGTCTGTGAGACCACACTCTGGTCATGGGAGAAGAAAGGCTACCTCGTGCCTTCACGCATGGGCAGGAAGAAGCGATACGCTCTTTCCGCCATCCAGAAGTTACTATCCTCACATAACGATGCGGCAGCAGCCGACAGATAGCGATTTGCAGCCATTTGTATCAACCACGGCTCGGTACGGCTTCGCAGCCTTGCCTTTCGGGTGTTCACCCTTATCTGTCTTCCCTCTTTTTCCCTTTCCGGCAGCGCAGCAATCTTGATTGCCACGTCTGAGAAGAAAGTTTGGAGTGTTTGGGGAGCAAGTATAGGTTTTACGTCCCGAAAAACCACGGCTGAGAAGCCGACCGTGCCACACACGACAGTCAAAGATATGGATAACCCCCAAACACTCAAGAGCAGGAATCAGAAGAACAAGGGCGGTCGCCCAAGGTCTGACGAGAGGGAGAAACGGAAGTATTCCGTCAAGGTCTATTTCGACCAAGGCAACTATACGAAGCTGTTGCGAAGGAGCAAGAACAGGCAGTGCTCTCTGTCCTCACTCGTCTATGAACTTGCCGTAAACGGCTACGTCCGTGAGGCGATGTCGAAGGAGGATGCCACCAATCTACGCTCCCTGTCGGGCATGGCGAACAACCTCAACCAGCTCGCCCATGAGGCTCACGTTCACCATTTCTCCTTTGTTGAAAAGAGGGTCTTGGAACTGGCAGGGAGGATTGACGAGGTTCTCGTCCGGCTGGGTAACTCTTAGGGATATATATTACTCGTCCCACTATGTGCACTTACTTTGCCAAGTATCTGCACATACTTGGGCATTTATCTGCACATACTTTTTTATAGCAACTTTTATGATAGCACAGATTAACACCGGCAGGGGATTCGGAGGGCTGGTCAACTATGCGAATGACATAGCCCATAAGAACACTGTCATCATAGCATCGGCTGGTGTAAGTACCACTTCCAATGCCACCATCGTTGCCAGTTTCAAGGCACAGGCTCGGATGCGTCCATCACTGAAGAACTTCGTGGGACACATATCACTGAGTTTCCACCCTGATGACACACCCAGACTCACCAACGAGTTCATGGCGGAAGTGGCACAGGAATATCTCCGCAGACGTGGGATTGTAAACACCCAGTTCGTGATATTCCGTCACCATGACCAGCCGCATGGTCACGTCCATATCGTTTACAACCGTGTCGATAATGATGGCAATGCCATCAAGGGCGACTGCAATTTCCGTGCATCGGCAGCAGTCACCAAGGCTCTGACGAGGGAGTACGGACTGACCTTCGGCAAGGGTAAGAGGGATGTAAGGCGCAGCCATCTCAAAGGCAGGGATGCGGTGAAGTACCAGTTGTATGACACCATTTCCGCAGTCCTCAGCCACTGCCACGACTGGCAAACGCTTCGGACAGCACTGGCGGCTCGGGGCATCACCATGAACCTTGTCCAAGGCGATGACGGTCGCATCTGTGGCATCACTTTTACGAACAACAGTCATGGGGTCACTCTTTCCGGGAGCAAGATAGACCGCAGCCTGTCCCTCGTCCAGTTGAGCAGGACGCTGGGCGCACCAGAGAACCAAGTTCACCTTTCTTCCCTCATTTCCGATCGTGACGAGACCCGGACGGAAGTCGGTCAGTCGGTCAGCTTGCTTCATGGCAGCACCTCTTATAACGAGTGGCAGCACGAGGCTTCTGCTTCTTCACCCGTTGGCTCTAATGAAGTGGCAGGCGGTGCCGATAACGAAGGTTCGTCTGTCGGCAGCAATATTGCGGAAGCAGTGGCAGAAGTTATACTCCAGCCATCGATTGTTCACACATCAGGAGGTGGCGGTGGAGGCAATGACCGTGGTTGGAATGACGAGGACAAGGAGAAAAACAAGAAGAAACGTAACGGAGGAATGAGGAGATAAGTGTATGGCAAACAGAAAAGTGACGCCCTTGAAGGATGAACCTGGCACGTCTTTGGAAGACATACAGGTTGAACTGTCCAATTGTATTCAGGCAATCAACAACCTTTCGGGCAAGATAGACACCCTTGCCAAGCCTACCGCCAACGACACGTCTTCATTGAAGGATGCTGTTGGCAAGGCTGCGGCTAATGAGGTAAGGCTGCTGTTGGAGGCTCGGCAGAGGAAATTTGAGGAAGAGGAAGAAGCGGCAAAGGCAAGAGGTGAGATAACCCAACAGGAATATTTCCAGACCTTGACCGAAAGATATGATGAAGTACTTGCCAAGTGTATCGCCCTTGTAGATGCCCACAAGAAGCATTGGCCGGGGTTAGTACACCAGTGCGAGGACACCGTGAAGAAGGTCGGAGAACAGAGCAGGAAGAACTCCGAAGCCTTGACCAAGATAGCGGATTTCGTCAACAGGGTAACAGAAGCGCAACAGCCCAAATGCGTTCCTCCTCCATTGCCCAAGGATAAGGCAGAGGTCATTCCGTTCTTGAAGCAATACCTCTTGTATGTGGTCAAGCGTCTCTGCCACTCCTGGCACTTCCAAAAGTTTCTCCACATCTGCATGTGTACATTGTCGGCAGTATTCCTATGTGCCTTGTGCATCATCGCCAACGACAACGCAAGACTGAGAACCATCGAGAAGAAGTATGTCCTTCTCCGTGACTTCTCCCGGCTGGATGACCGAACCTCACAGCGAGCCGACTACATCGAATGGCTCTACTCTGACGAGGACGAACACCGTCAGGAGATAGATAAACTCTGGCAACAGAAACAACAAAGATTGAACAACAAAAAGAAAAAGTGATTATGAGCGAACAAGAAAACAACAGCCCAAGACAAGCAGCCGTCAATGCCCTCATCAGCTGGGCAAAGACTGGCTGGGGTTATTACTCCATGCGTGATGCAGTGGACAACTATCTGGAATCATGTGGCGCAAACCGCCCCTCCATAGGTGGCGAAGAGACCATCCTCGCACACAGAAAAATAGCAGCCAACCGACTGGCAATTGACTGCATATATGCTTTGTCCAAAGAGGAACTATCCATGGTGGATAGGGAGTTGGAGGGGATTGCTGCGGTAATTCCAATGCAAGAAAACAAAAATAGAATACATAATAAACGGTAAACAAGAAATATTATATAATAACATGAGTACGATGATGAAAAATATGTATTTCCATTTTGCAAATTAATATTTCTTCTTTGTCGATAAGGTATCTTATTGATGATAGGATGATTTTACTCACTTCTTTCTATTACCTATAATTCATCGTACTCTTTCTACAATATAAACTTTGTGCATCTATGTTAATTGATTATTATATATAAGAGAGGAACCAAAACAGAATTATTAAGTTAGAACCTGAATAGAAGTTGGAGGCAGAAAAGACTTCAGTACGTCACTTTTTGGATTCTCTGATATTAGTTTTCTAACTAAGCCTCCACGTATTTCTTCATGTGTTTCACTTGTGAAAAAACGAGGAATAATTTTCACTTCTATTCCATATTGTGGTAAAGTGGAGGATAAATAATAGTTGAATTGATTTGTTACAGGATCATTGGTTTCCGTTCCAAGATAGCGTCTATTTATACCCAGTACGGGGGCAATGTGTTTTGCGAATATCATTGTGTCAATCACGGGATTGTTGATTTTCTGTTTTTCATATTTGTTTCGATCATGATATTCTGGGAATAGGAAATCAGCCCCGAAATAGCAGCCTGTTGCAAATACACGGCAATTCTTATATTGACGGGCAAATTTGTCAACCATATCATATCGTTTAGGGAATGGTATTTCAAAATGATTGTCCTCAATAACAAAAACATAGCAAAAATCACATTCTTTCGCAACAAGTTCAACTAATTTTGCATGTCCCCAAGTAAAAGGGTTTGCAGCCATGACAATGCTGCCAATCACAGCTTCTTTTCCTGTCTCAAATCTATTGCTCTTGATTGAATTTATCAGGTCTTTAATAAATATCTTGTCTATCAAACCTTCAGAGTTTATCATGCTTTTCTTTTTTGTATTTTCAAAATAAGAATATATTTCAGGGTGAATACGTTCTGCAGAGCAGTTCTTCATCCTTTCCTTAATCAAGGAAAACGTATAGTCAGCGAGGTAACGATAAATCCTGCTGTTACAGTGAAAAGCAGAATTTAGGAAACATTGTCCATTTACTGATTTAGAATTTAGGAAATTCGAAAAATCATTATATGCAATATGGTTATTCCGCAATAGAGTCAATGTTTTGTGGGAATATTTTGCTACAAGTATGACAAAATCACCCTCTCTCATAGGTGTGTTTAAAATGAACAACAGATCATTTAAGACACAATTCTGTCCTTTAACACCGTAATTATGCACCTTCATACCAGCAAAATTCGAGCTGTTAAGTTGTTTCTGAAGTATAGAAGGAAAAGTTCTGTCATCATCGGAAAATAATCCAAAAGTAAGACATGAACCAAATAAATATATATTATTGCTATAATTGCCCTTTACGGAAGGTGAACTCTTTCTTTCACCAAAGATATCGACATTTACATATTCCGACTTAAAATATGCAGACAATAAATGAACACCATTTGTAGTGATTCTATTTCCTGTTAACACACCAGATTCTCTGTCGTAAATATAATTAAGAAGAGTTTTGTCATGGTCGCAAAATTTTTCTATATAATCTCTATCTTCAAGCACTTCCTCAAGAGATATTTTCCTAAATAAATATGGAGCATCATCTATTCCATTTATTATGTGCTTGTTAGGCCCTGCAATCAAAAGGAGATGGATCTTCCGCTTTTTTAGGAAATTAATAGTCTCTAACAGCACTACTTCTTCAAGCAATTCATCTGCTGAAAGTGAAGTGTTGTTGGATTTTTTTGTAAAAGCGTTTTCTTTTAGGGCAAGATGGTTTATCTCGTCCATAAACGCAGGAATAATACAATTACCCAATTCATTATAGTTTATTTCTTCTCGCATATTTGGATTTCACTATTGTTAAATACAAAAGAACATACTCCTGTTTTTTCTTGTTTAGGACCACTTGTTCTTCCTTTCATTACTATTTCTGAATCAATAGTCTTGCTTCCACATAAATTATAGGTGCCGGGGGCTATCCTTTTATCCATTATGTTATCGATGACAATATTGATGAAATCATAGGGTACAGGATTGAGCACCTCATTCTTACAAAAACCTGTGCGTTCAATTTGATTTTTCCATCTTTGTATTATACTTGTGTCGTCATTTGATGCAGTAACATCAAACAATCTAAGAATATAACTATCACGACGAAACACTTTATGCAACAAAACTTCTTCCCTATATTTTAATCTTGAATATGGAATGGTTGGCTCAGGCAAATCTTCCACAGCAACAACGGGAATGTTCTTATATGGAGTTAACTCATCATACACCGCTCTTGATGAAAAGTGAATCCATTTATTAAAGTGATTTTGAAAGCGCAGAATATTTTGCAAGTTGATAATATTTCTCTTTTCTAAATCCAGACTCGACTTGTCTAAAGCACAGTATATTATATAGTCAAAACACATTGCGCCATTGGCTGATATTGATTCCAAGTAATTATGAATACAATTACGGTCTTTCAAATCCAACTCTGAGGATAGAGGTGAATATAAAGAAAGAGATTTTTTGCAAAGATAGTTTTTAATCTGCATTCCAATATTTCCGGTTGAACCAATCAGTAACACTCTTTTCATTCTGTTGTAATTGTTATTTTGGAACCATTCAGCATTGGGCAGAAATAATTCTGCATAATCATTGAGCAAACAGAAGACATCGTACAACGAGTGCATTTCTTATGCAAATCTGTTGGCTTGTTAAAAGAAAATAGTTTATAACGCTTATCCGACGATCCACATATTACAATGGGGTCATAATTCATAGTTTCAATATGAACTTGTGACAGATGATTTTGTAAGTCTTTACTAAATAAGCATACAGGAATGTCATAAAAGCGAATATGTTTCTCCAAAGAAAGAAGTTCATTAATGATAATTTCCGCTCTTTGTGCAATAATGGGAGAACATCCACTTTTATCTATTGATGGAAGTACTCTTGAGATAGAAAAATATTTGTTTTGTTTCAAGAAACTCCACATGCTGGAATTAAATAATAAATCCATATTATCATGTTCTTGCAACATGATTTTAATGTCAATTTTGCAAGAATTCCTTTCTATTATACTTCTCAATGAATGCATGGTTTCTTCGTATGCATTTGGAGATTTGACATAGCTATTGTGAAAAACTTTCTCTCCATAAATAGGAACAATTATCCGTTCTATTTTATTCAATATATCATTAGTCAACAAATTTAATCGTCTTCCGTTGGAATACACTATTATATGCGGGGATACACTGTAACAATAATTTATTATTTGCGGAAAATTATCTGATAAGGTAGGCTCTCCTCCGCTGATAGTCCATACATCATGTTCACCAAGATGGAAATGTTTCTTAAAGAATTTGAAATCTTCTACAGAAACTTCTCTTTCTGTATGTTTTTTAACGTTATAGGAAATGCAATTATTGCAATTGTTATTGCATTTATAAGTTATGTTACAATAACAAACTCTACTCTTATTCTGATTCATATTCTGCTTCTATTTCCTGCAATTTTTCCGTGATAATTGATATCGCTTCTATATCTTTATATATCTCTACTCCATATTTCGTATTAGGAATATGCAGACCTTTTACTATATACTTTTTGTAAAGTAACTTTGATGTTGCCAAAAAAGTTATTTTTTGCATTTTGCATATATTCATATTTCGCCTTGCACTACAACCTCTTTGTATATAATTTGCTGCATAACAAGTCTGACAAACATTTTGAAATACACAATTAATACAAACGCCCTCAACAAGATTCTTTTGGTCTGACATGTCCAATGTCATCATCTCCTCAGATGTCCTTTCTCCACAAATGCTTGGAAGAAAGAACATACATGGATAACGTTTGTTGGTTTTATAATCATAAATTTCACGTTCGCCTAATGTGCAATTATGAAATATGGTTTTACTATCCATTATCCTGCGTAATGGAATTGTGAAATATTTACATGGAGTTATATGTGGATTATCCAAATAAAAATCAACCAATACCATCATTTGACGATAGAAAGCTCTAATTAAATCCATCTGGCTCCAATCAACAAACTCTGCAAAGTTTGGTTTGATGTTTTTGAACCCAATTTGATGAAGAAACATTATGCTATCAGCAAAATAGTTTATACTTCGTGGACTAATGGTCATTTTAATACCAACTTCAGGCCAAGCATCTTTGAAAAAATCAATATCAATTTTGTCAAAAGAACCAGATCTGTTTATGTCATGTGCTTTTTTGTTACCGTCTAAACTCAATTTGATAGTGAAACGATGGCGATTTGCCAATAGCCAATCTTTAATAATTCCATGAATTAGAGTGCCATTTGAAGTGGCATGAAATAGGACATTGTCTATCTGATTTTGATCCCATATTGACTCACATAGTATCTTTATGTTTGGAAAGACAAGAAACGGCTCTCCACCAAGAAGTTTGATTAACGTACCTTTGGGCGTTTTTGTTTTCAACATTTGGGACAATTTGTTTACTGTCTCATCCAGGTCAAAGACTGTATGTTTTTCTTTTTTTTGCTCATAACAATATATACAATCAAGGTTACAACCCATATTAGTTATAACCATGATTTTTCTACTGCAGTCGTATCGGTTAACGGTATATTCCATAATTCTATATGTGTTTTAAATAAACAGGAAGTTCAGTGTGTTGCAGGACATCCTCTCTGCTTATCAGCTCTCGATGCATATAACACCCTCCGTTGCATAAATCTCCATAAAAAGGACACTCTACGCATATTTTTCGTAAAACCATTGTTTGCTTTTGATAAAAAGCAAGTTGCAGCCAATTGTTTATCAATTTAAATGGTTTTATTCTGTCTCCCTCGAAAAGTGAGAATGTTTCTGATGAGATTTGATTGCAGAATCTAAGATTACAATTCGCATCAATCAAACCCGCACAATTTTCGGAACATTTTGAAAAGTCCTTGGATGACGGTATTTTTGAATTATACAAAAAGCAAATTGGTAGTCCGTGATCCACTATTACCTCAATCTGATGTGATATACAAAAATCATATATTATATTAAACTTGTCCAATAGATTGAGTCTATGTTTGAATATGTTAACGGTACAATCAAGAGTTAATGACACCTTCAAGTCTTGAATTTGTTCATTAATTTGGGATATTGTGGATGTCATTTCATGCTCATTCAGTTGACAAGAAATGACGATTGACAAAATTCGAGAACCAGGTTTGTCTAACAAAAGATGTTCTTTTGGAATTATATGCACAAATCTGGCATTATAATTAATACTATCGCTTTCACGAGGCGAGAAATCTAAAATAGAATTATTAAGACCATTTGTGAATACAGTTACACGGGAGAATACCGTTTGAGAATAACTAACAATACCTCTAAAATCCGGATGAATGGTAGGCTCTCCGCCCATTATTCGAATTCGTGAAACATTATTTTCGCTAAAATATTGAGCAATAGCTGTAAATCTTTGGAAATCTATAAAACATGATTCTGTCCTAATCGCCTTATTTATGCAATTAGAACAAGAGGCATTACATTTGTCAGTTATTAAAACACGAATACTTTTCATACTTCTCAAAATAATGGACACCGTATGTCACCCATATTATATTTACCAAAAACTTTCATGGAATATCCTGGACATCCTCCATTGCATATCCTCTTATAATCACAATTATAACAAATAGACGATTCGTCAGGTTCTATGATCTGCAATTTATTCAGATGAGTTCTAATAACGTCAACAGATTCTACAAGTAAATTTCCACAACTATAACTCATACATGTGCAAGGAAGAACATCAAAATTTGGAGTAATATAAACTTTATTATTACCTAATGAGCAATTACGAGCAATGCTCATATCATGATTATCCTCTATATACTTTCCCCAGATTTCGAATGCAAACATTTTTTTTATTGTTACACGATATCGGCAAAGAGGTAACAAATTGTCAACTAAATGATTCCATTCCTTTGTCGGAATTATTGTTTCTTTTGTTGGATGGCTAACTTGTTCTTGTGATACTTTCCAGTGGTGAAATTTTAAGCAATTGAGATATGTAGCCAACTCTTTAATGTTATCCATCTCGCATCGTTTAACTGTCGTAGAAAGTGCGAGATGAGTCCAAACATTTGAAAACAGCTTAATGTTTGCTACAGCTCTTTCAAATGCATGCTCACCACGTAATTTGTTATGGAAATCTTTTGTGCCGTCTAATGAAATTTGAACGTAAAGGTTGTCTCTCATATATTTTTCGAGAAACAGAGCTGTATCTTGATCAAAGCTGCCATTTGTCGTTACACACACTTTCTTAAAAAGATGTGAAGAAAAATCAACCACATCTTTAAAATCTGGATGTATAGTAGGTTCTCCACCTGTAAGCGTTATCATAGCATCAGGATTGGCATTATACAATAACTCTGCAACTTTACGAAAATTTGAATAATCCATATTTCCGGATAATGTTGCAGAGACATTGGCTCTTATGCAAAAATTGCAATGATAGTTACAGGAATTTGTGAGTATGAAATAATAATTCATTCTTTCAATTATCCTCCCCAATCCTGTTCTGACCATGAAACAGGCTCCTTAACAGTAAGTTTTTCCATTATTTTCATGTTTTGCAGAAGCCAATAATTCAATGCAGTTTGCATTTCATCAATAGAAACTTTGTCGTTTGCATCACAATTATCAGTAGCAATAATTTCTTTTTCTATTAATAATTCTTTCATATAGCTATAATTTGATAATAATTTTCTGTATGATTAATAACCAAAACTCATGTTCAGTTTGTTTTACCACGGGAGTTATCTTTGGGATTAAGTGTTTGTATCAAAAACGCTTCCAAAGATAACCTTTCCCAAATAGCATTGTCAGGAGCAAGAGCAACATACAAGTAACAAGGTTGCTTATGCCAAGTTTCCTTAATGTTACACTCTTGAGACGAACTGCTGCAAATTGGAGGAAAATGCTCATACAATCTACGTCCGATTTGTTGGGATTCTCCAACATATAATAGTTCACCATCTTGGGCTATTACAAAATACACCCCAGCATGTTTATTTCCCGGCCATTCATCATTATATCCGTATTCTCCTTCCTTTGGAAAAAGGGAATACTTCTCGGAAAGCATAAATGCTGTCCGATAGCGATAATTGTACTTGTCTAATGCCTTCTTTATTATTTGTATTGTAACTTCTACCATGCTGTAAAAATAATTAAATTACATTTCAACAATCAAACAACAGTTCCAACCAACGCTTCAAATTATGAGCGTGTTTTACTCTTCCAGATTCAGGCTCCTTGCGTCTCAGTTATTCAGCTATTTAAATAGTATGTACTATCATGTTTGCTGTCTGCTGTATCATATTGTTCAAGATTGACTATTCAACCTTATACTTTACCTTGCAAAGGTACTTAGAAAATTCGAAATCACAAATTATATTTTGAATTTCTATATTAATATACGTGAAAATTATACTTTTCGATCTGATTTTGGCAAAAATCGACAAGTAAAGACTTGTTGTTAGGTACATTTTGGGAACAACTGAACAACGTTGGACATCATTTCCCCTCAATCTCAACTACATATCATTGCCCTTTCACATTCTCGGTAGAATTGCACAGTACTTTTGAATGGTGAATGGACGGAGTAGCGAGCGGAGAGTCCCAAACTCGTTTGGGCTATCCCGAGTCACGACTTTTGACAACGGTCAAAAGTAGACATTGAAGGCAAAGCCAACGAATCGTTCAGCGTAGAGAGCTGCTCCCTTCAAGATGAAGTCCGATACACCAGGCCAATCTTTCCCTTTTTTCGATAGTCCCTTTTCAAGCAAAGGGAAAAGAAGGAAACGAGGATGACGGATTGAAGCTGATGACTGACACCTAAGACCCATCTTTTCTTCTTTAACGGCAAATAGTCTTAATCGTATTATGAGGATATGGGTTCGTCTCAAACGACACCATCGGAGAAATAGAGCCAAGACCATTCTGTTCTTCTATGGTTACAACACGAAATGCACAGTTGTAAAGTCAAGGTAAAATCCAGTCTCCAGTTATATCCAGTTGTCTTCACTTGCCATGTTTTGTTTGCAATCGCTCAAAATGTCGTGTTAATGAATGTAAACGGAGAAATCGCCATTTGAAGCCTAATTTACCTTACTGAACCATTGTCTTTGGATATAACCCACAAGTTTGCTTCCTTGTCTCATTCTGGGAACAATTTTATTATCAAACTCGAAATCCTATACTGTATATCAATGACTTATGAGGATATTGTGCGTTTCGGAGGAGATTGCGAAGTACGTGCCTTTCGTCGTGAAGCTCTGTTATGCCATCGCTGGCGTTGTTGCTGTGGTCGGTGCGATCTCAGTTTACATCGCCATGAACAACGAGGAGCAGGATGTCAAGAAGAAGATCATGATGGTCGTTGGCGCATGTATCTTCCTTGTCGCAGCAGCCCAGGCTCTGCCTCTGTTCTTCGGTATCTAACCTGTCCGTTCAAGCAATAGAGATACATCATGTCAGCAATAAACAACGATACCCAGTACGTCAGTTATCCCATGTTCAAGGGAGTGCAAAAGCCCCTCGAATTTATGGGGTTTCAAGGTCGCTACATCACCTGGGCAGCCTGTGCCGTTGGTGGAGCCATTCTTGGCTTCATCATCACCTACTGCATCCTTGGCTTTGTAGCGGGTCTCCTCGTCCTTGCCGTTTCTCTCTGTACTGGGGCAGCCCTTATCTTCTTCAAGCAGAAGAAGGGGTTGCATACCAAGAAGGAGGATCATGGTGTGTTCATCTATGCTTGTTCGCATAGAATGTGATTAAACTCAATTCAAACGTAAACAAATGAGCAAGTGTGTTGAAACCTGAATAGTGTAACCGATAGGCTCACCCTTTCGTCAGGATGGGCCTATCTTCATATCAAGTTAATGTAAACCCAGAACAAGAATGATTCTATACGTTATCATAACATTCGTGGCTATCCTTATTGGTATGGCAATTTCCGTATCAGCCTTTGGTACAGGCGGCAAGCGCAAGAAGATATTCCAGGACATCTACTTCTCCATCGAGGACGTGGATGGCATCGGTGTGATCTATACCAAGACCGGGGAGTATTCTGCCATCCTGAAGATGGAGAACCCCGTCCAGAAGTATTCTGCCAACATCGACAGCTATTATGAGTTCAACCACCTGATGACCTCCCTTGCCCAGACCCTTGGAGAAGGCTATGCCATCCATAAACAGGATGTGTTTGTCCGCAAGCATTTCCATGATGAGAGTAACGATAATCATGAGTTTCTGTCAGAGTCTTATTTCAAGTATTTCACAGGCCGTCCCTATACCGACAGTCAGACCTACCTTATCATTACTCAGGAGAACAAGAAGAGTCGCATCTTCTCTTTTGACAGCAAGAAATGGCGTGACTTTGTCGTGAAGATACGCAAAGTGAAAGACCAACTGAAGGATTCGGGAGTATCGGCGACCTATCTTGACGGCACCACAGCCCGTGACTATGTTGACCGTTATTTCGCGATGAACTTCAAGGACAAGATAATCTCCATGACCAACTTCAAGGTAGATGAAGAATCCATCTGCATGGGCGACAAGCGTTGCAAGGTCTATAGCCTTGTCGATGTCGATTGCATCAACACACCTTCCATCGTCCGTCCATTCACCAATATCGAGGTGAACAATGTCGCAATGCCTGTTGACATGGTGTCCTTGGTTGACAGCATCCCGTCAGCCGATGTCGTGGTGTATAACCAGATGTTCTTCATACCGAACCAGAAGCGAGAGCTCTCCCTTCTCGACAAGAAGAAGAACCGCCATGCCAGTATGCCCAACCCCAGCAACCTCATTGCTGTGGAGGACATCAAGAAAGTGCAGGAAGTCATTGCCAGAGAGAACAAGCAGCTGGTCTATGCCCATTTCAACCTTGTCGTGGGCGTTCCCATTGATGCCGACATCCAGAAATGCACCAACCATCTGGAAAACTCCTTCGGTCGTTTGGGCATCCATATCAGCAAGCGTGCCTACAACCAGTTGGAGCTGTTCGTCAACTCCTTCCCCGGCAACTGCTACGGCATGAATCCCGACTACGACCGATTCCTCACATTGAGTGACGCTGCCGCCTGTCTCATGTATAAGGAACACATACAGCATAGCGAGGAGACCCCTTTGAAAATCTACTATACAGACCGACAAGGTGTTCCTGTTGCCATTGACATCAGCGGCAAGGAAGGCAAGAACAAGATCACGGACAACTCAAACTTCTTTTGTCTGGGTCCAAGTGGTAGCGGCAAGTCTTTTCATATGGACTAAAACGCATCGAAAAGAACTCCAAACAAAACTTAGAGAAGCGTCATAAAATGCTCATTTTCAATACATATTCATTAACATAACGCTCCAACCGCCTATTGCGAGTTTCATCCGTTTAGAGTAATTTTGTACCACAGTTGTACCACGTGAAATCACGGACACGGACAGAAGGCTGTCACTTTGTGGCACATTATGGCACTCTATGTCACTTTCCGTTATGGACCGTGTACAGGATTGCAAACAAAGTAATTGAACGGACTAAAATTTTGCAGTATGGCACAAGTAAATGAAACAGAGAGACATCAACTGTCCTCACAAAAATTCTTCACTGTCCAAGATGCAGCCGATTACCTCCGAATAAGTAAGAGGTCTATGTATAGGCTAATTCAAAGAGGTGAAATCATCACGGTAAAAATCATGTCAAGAATGACGCGAATTACATTGGATGAACTGTTGAAACTTGCCCACTCCAAAGGCTATGAGGTAATAATACCGAAAGAGTCTATTTCTCGCCAAGATGCCGAGACAGGCTCAGTCAACAAGTTGGCAAAGTGTCGCAAGACTCCCAAGGCTGGGGAAATAGCACCTGATGGAGTAACTCACGACACCCATTATACGATGGCAGAGGTGTTGAGCACCTTTGATATTAAGTATGGCAGATTCTATGAAG
>ERZ838577.2838-NODE-2838-length-18004-cov-10.648838_pt1 | contig 18004 bp, 9 predicted proteins | sample MGYA00519682_ERZ838577 | MGnify/ENA primary metagenome ERZ838577 (study PRJEB31850, sample SAMEA3708838) | human gut metagenome | biome: human gut; feature: human-associated habitat; material: faeces | place: China | collected 2014 ...
GACGTACAGATGTAAATGACGTACAGATTAAAGACAGCCCATAATGGAAGTGTCTGGTTTCCGTAACCGGATTTTATTCGTAACATAATCTTATGAATTTGAAGTATTGAAATCAGTATTTATTTATTCTATCAACAAACAAAAGTTGTGATGGTTTGAGTAGCAGTCGTCATAAAGTGAATTGCAGCTGCGTCTGCAGACGGCTGTCGTGAGCCCCTCCGAGATTCCATGTCTGGCGGTGTCCCCAAAGATACTCTATGCCCCACTGCAGATAGGGTGTGATGTTATAAAAACAGTTAACCGCTCCATAAAGGGCATATTTGTAGTTTTCTCCGGCATTCAGAGCCGCGCAATAGTTCCCGACTTTCCATATCCTGCTTTCGGAGAACACGGCGTTGAACTGCAGTTTCTTTGTAGCATTGAAAGTGACACCTGCGTTCAGACCCATCATGGGAGATGCCTGCATGCGTCCGGGCTGATCATCTTTAGGCACGAAGGAGATGGGCTTGCCGGCAATGTCCTGCAGATAGTTGCCGATGCCTTTTCCGTAGGCAAACTGATAATAGAATATGAATTTGTCCGAAGGACTCAGGTTGCCCGAAAGCATCGCTCCCCATCCGACCATATGGCGCGTTTTGTCGGCTACTTTGTCGACATAGGAGAAATTACGGATTATTCCCGAAAGGCGAATGCGGTTCCACTGCGAGAAGCTGTATTCCACCCATGCCGGAATATCGGGAATGAGCTGTTCGGCATCTTTATAATTCGTAACCTGTGTGCCGTCGAACTGAGGGAAATCTTTTCCGTGATAAATGCCGCTGGAAGAATAATATGTAGGCATATCCAGACCGATAGCATAGCGGAATCCCTTATAGCTCGGAGAGGTATAGCTTATCTCATAGGCTACATTGGAAACGCATCCGGAAGGTCCTTCGGGGTCGATTGTCGGCGGTTGACATGCGTAGCAGTCCTGAAGGAGGGTCAGTTTCTCGCCGAAAGTGAAGTTCCGCCAGGTAAGGTAGGCGCGCTGGAGCATGAGGCTCATGGTGTTGCCGTTTGTGCCGATCTTTACATAGGCGCTGATTTCATTTTTTGTATTGGCAAAGCCGACAATCTGCAAGTCGATGGCGCTGTTCAATGGATTGATGAAGAAGTCATTTTTATGACCCTTTTCTGCCGGGACAGGAATTGCGGAAGTGACGAAACTTATTCCGGCGCCCGGCTGTTTATACAGGTTATTGCCGATATCATAGCCGAAAATAAGATTTACGCTTCCGCCTATTGTCATGAAAAACTTGTTGTTGGAGGTCTTGACAACAAACGATGGAGCCGGAATGGCTTTGTTTTCGGTCGGCCGGTGACGGTTCAGGATCTCTTTTGTAGCTTCGTCGGTGCGCTTGAACTCGATCTTATGCTTTTTGTCGCCTGTAAGCTGAGGGACAGAATCCTGAGCCACAGCGCCGAAGGCGGGGGAGATTGCAAGCATCAAAGCAATCGTAAGGATGTTTTTCATATAAGTAATATTTGTAATTCATAGTAGTTTAGCAATGACCCGTATTAAAGCGCGATGCATCATGGGAGAAATACCCAACGACATTGAATTGGTTAATCAGGTTTGAATTGCTTTTGCTGATCAGCCTAAACGATTTCTTACCATTTTTATATTTTAATAACATTTTTGCTTTGAAAAGGTTGCCCAATGGTAGAAGGATTAAATCTGTTTCTCTACCTCCGCTTCACGCTATTATTGTTTCGGGTGTGGCTTGCGGCTCGATTACACCCCGGGAGAGAATAAATATACCCGATATAAAGCGTCAGGTTCATGGCTCGTAACTTATTGGAAACGTTTCCGTTGGATTCGGAAACGTTTCCGTTGATTTTTGGATGAAAAAAGTTGAAAGCAGTGGCAAATATACATATCTTTGCAACGTCGGAAGTAAAACTACGATTGGGTTTCCTCGAATCTAAGTTAACTAAATATACCAACAACATGAAAAATTTCTCCGCACTTGCATTAGCAGTCCTTTCCCTTACCGGTATGACGGTACAGGCTCAGGACTTCACCGTGCTCACCATCCCCGCAGATGTGTACGCCAACTCGATAGAGGATGAAACGGGCGCCAAAGCCACGTTTAAGGCCGTGCTTGACGACGCCGCTTCGACCGACGAACAGAAGGTAGAGGCCATGCAGACTTACATGCAGAAAGCATCTCCGAAGCCCGGCTATGGATTCGATATGAGCTTCCTGCTCTCCTATAACGCCGTTACAGAGGCAAATAAAAACACGTATACACAGGCAAAACTTGCCGAGGTATGGAAAACAGATGTCCCCGAGGTCGTTTTTGGTGCGAATAGTGTCCTCACCTCCGGTTCCACATCAAACAATGAAATATACCTGCGTGTGAACGCTCCGGCCCAGTTCAAACTCGAGACCTCTTTCAACAAATTCGCGGCCTATCAGACAGTGACTCTTTCGGAAGGCTCATATCAATTGAGCTCCTTGGCTTTCGTAAACGGACTTGCGAATGCCGCAAACCTCGCTGCAGGCGAGAATCTCGGATCGAACATCGCCGGCCTCGGCAGTGGTATGAAAACCTATACCGTCAATTTCAAAATGGATGCCGCCAAAGAGATTAAACTCGGTTATGTGCGCAATAATACCGCAGGCAACCTGAATTATATAGCTTTCAACAACATGTATCTCTATAAGGTGTCGGATATCATTGCCATCACCGATGATGCCGCTGCCGGACTCAGCACCGCCGAGAACGTGAACGTGCAGGTATGCCGTGAGTTCAAAGCCGATGAGTATACGCCCGTTTGCCTTCCCTTCAAGATTGAAAACTGGAAGGATGTTTTCGCCGATGTCCTCGCATGGAACGACTATGCCGCCGACAAGATGGTTTTCAAAACCATCAGTGGTGCCAACACGCAGGCCCGCAAACCTTATCTGGTTAAAACCAAGACCGATATCACAGCCGACAATTACCTCACATTCCGAGGCGTCAACATAGAAATGGGCTCTTCTGCAAATCCCAGCAAGCCCGGCACATGGGTTAAATCGGTGGAGGAGGGACAGCCAGCTTTCCCAGTAGTGATGACCGGTAACTGGGCAGCCGGAACCGTTCCTGCAAACTGCTACTATTATGACGGCGCTGACGGGACTTGGAAGCTCAGCGACGGCACAGCTCCCCTCAAAGCATTCTCCGCTTATATGGACGCTACAGCGCTCACCGATCATCCCGCAACTGTCGAGATGAGTGTTAACCCCGGTGCCTCCACGATTATCAACACAATCGCTTCCGATGTCAATGCCGTAGTGAATGTCTATAACATGCAGGGTGTGACAGTCCGCAAAGGCGTTACCGCTGCAGAAGCCACCACAGACCTTCCCGCGGGAATGTATATCGTTGGCAACCGTAAGGTAATCGTTAAATAATAACGGCTATAAATAATATCAACGGATTAGGTCATTGAGGTATACGGTGCCTTAATGACCTTATCTTGCTTAGAAAATTCTGATCTTTCTTAAAAACTCTCACTTAAAAACATAGAATAGAAATGCGTCTACTGTTCATCATCGCCTGTCTGCTCACATCAGTCATAGCCCGAAGCGCATCGGTACTTGTCGAAGGCGAGGCATTCCAGTTCAAAGGAAAATGGGTTGTAGAAAAATCATCTGACTGCCTCGGTTCCGCCATGTTGCGCGTGTATCAGGACAGCCGCTCGGGAGAGGCCGACGATGCGCTGACGGTGGTAAACATACCTCAGGCGGGGCTTTATCGCGTGTGGACACGTTCGCAAGACTATGCGGGGAGTCTGAAACCACGCACCTATACGCTTAGCATAGACGGCAAAGCCATGTCGGAAAGCGGGGCTCACGGTGTTGCCGGCTTCTATTGGGAATCTGTAGGCGAAACAGAACTTGAGGCAAAGACAGTGCTGATGCGAATTTCCGATACGGGACAATATTTCGGACGCTGCGACGCCATACTGCTCACCACAGATATGTCGCTCGACCCCAACAAACTCTCCAACGCCGAAATTGCACGCTGGCGGCGCAATCCGACCACTATGGAATATACCACGGCAAGCGCCGCGCATCTCGGCGAGCCGCGCGACATAGTATCCGGCTACACCACCATCGCTACGGCTTCCAATAGCGATATACGCGTCAGCTTTGTCCGTCTGCCCGGCGACGGAACAATCGTATGCAAAACCGATTTCTTCGCCGGCGGTTCCTGGCGACGTTTTTACGGCACGGCTGAGGACAACCGCGTGGCGCTGCTGTCGGCCCCGGCGCCCGCCCCCAATGTCGCTTTCAATCACAACAGCTTTTATCCCGCCTGGGAAAGCAATACGGCATCGCGTAACTTCACATTCGAAGGTAAGACTTATCCCGTTAACATCGACGGCGACAGCGGCAATCCTTTCTACTGCGCGCCATTGACCGAAGTCCGTGCAACGGCCGTCGGCAAAACTGCCGCCAACTGTATCAAAGTGACATACGACTGCGGGGACGCAGGCACTCTGACCGGTTACTGGACAGTGCCCGAACAGGGACGCCACATATCGGTGCGCATGGTGTTCATCCCTAATCAGGAGGGCACCTACTCCATAGCTCTTCACGGGGCAAAAGGGATGAGTGAAGATGCGGCGACCGGAGGCCTGATGCCCCCCATGTTTGCCGGCCACCGACTCCCGCCCACTCCACAGATGCTTTTCTCTTCGATGATGACACAATGCCTTTCGGCTGTGAGCACAAAAGAGGGGTACGGAGACGCCACGGTCTTCGTGGCAGCCGACCCCGCCGATTTCGGCACCGACTGGGGCTCCTACGACTACTCGCCAATCGGTTTCACCCTTCGTAACAGCACCGGCGAGCTGCAGCCTGTCGCCTTCTCGCCGCTTCCCGGCATGAAAGACTCGAAAGTGAAAGCCGGTCGAACCGTCGAAGCCAATTTCATCATCGGCCTGACACCCGGCACATGGCGCGATGCGCTCACATACGCCGGTGAGAACATTTTCGGCATCACCGACTACCGCAAACCGAACGTGTCTCTAAACACGGCAATCGACAATATCATCGGATTGATAAAAGATGACGATCACAGCGGCTGGGAAGCATCCCTGAAAGGATTCTGGGATATCGAAGCCAACGGAAAGACTGCTCCGACCGTGGTGCAGTCATCCCCGTTGGCTCTTGTCGGCGCCTCCACACTCACGGCTGACGAAGATCTCTACGAACGACGTGCGCTGCCGACCATCGAATATGTATTGTCGCGTGCCGGCTACCGCACTCGTTCGAATGTCGCGCAGAAGCTGGATCCCTACAATTCGCAGTTTCCTACCACTCTTTACGAAGGAATCAACACCCTCACAGGAGGCCTCAACCCCTGGCTCGCTTCAATAGCGTTGCCCGGCGGCGACACCCGGCAGCAAAACGGGTATTTCAGCACTCTTCAGGCTTTCCGGCAGGAGTTGTCGGCCTATCGCCTCACTTCCGACGAGAAACATCTGAGACGCGCCTGCTCACTGGCCGATACCTACGCCAATGAGATAAAGAGCGACAATCTTCCCGAAACGGCGACCGGCAGCTTCTACAATAGCCAGATGTGTCCCGACTGGACATCGCTGATCGATATCTACCGCATCACAGGAGAATCACGCTATCTCGAGGCCGCTGAACAGGGGGCCGCCTACACACTTGCCGGCATCAAAACTTGGCCGAGTGTAAAGGAGGGTACCATGACAGTGCACCCCGGCGGCAAATACGACGGAGTGACGACTATCTGGTGGAAAGGTCCCGAACAATACCGCCTCGGCTTCCCACGCAAAGAGGGAGATGCGCCGGAGCATACGGTAGAGACCGCAAGCGTCGCGTCTGCCGGTCTTGGTATCGAACAGCCTACCACATATTTCCTTCGCACCGCCGGGAAGACCGTGCGCCCCGTCTTTATGAGTTCGTGGGCTCCCCGCCTGATGGAACTTGCGGCGCTCGGCGGCGAAAGCGTTTATGACACCTACGGCCGCAATGCAGTGATAGGTCGCGCCGCCAACTATCCCGGCTATTACGCCACGGGCTACACCGACATCACTTCGTCGGCTGATTTCCCCTATGCAGGCCCCGATGTGAGTTCTATCTATTACCACCACATCCCGGCATATCTCGCCATGATGCAGGATTGCCTCGTAACGGAGATCACCACGCGCAGCAACGGCGCCGCCGAATTCGACGCCGCGCGTCAGGAGGGCTTCGTATGGTTTGCCAACAATATCTACGGCAACACGCGCGGCACTGTCAACGGAGAGGAAGCCTGCCTCTGGATGCCCCGCGGCGGTGTGACCGCCGACCGCCCCGAGATCAACGTGCTGACGGCCCGCAACCCTTCGCATTTCTTCATCATGCTCACCAACGACGGCAACGAGGACACAGATGTGAATCTTACACTCTCCGATGAGGTTCTGCGCCATGTCGAATCCGACCGCAATATCAGCAGACATGTAGAGGCAAGGAAAGTCGAAATCATACCGCTCAATGCCGATTTCAGCGATATGCCCCAAGCGCCCGCACTTGCCGAAGGCATGACATCGGAAGAAACCGGTACGCCGGCCGGTACCGTCTATCTTTATCGTATACGTTCTCCCTTCGGCTACGACACACTCTACGGCTATGCCGACTGCAGTTCGGCGAGCGGTCTCAAAATCACTGCCGAATGCAACGGCGTCAAGAAAGAGGCGGCTATATGGCCCTATGAATGGAGCTTCGCCAAATTCGGATACAATGAACCCGCTGAGGTAAAAATCACGATTGCAAAAGATGGGGCAACACTCAAGACGCTCAGCCAGACACTACGCCCGGAGAGTACGAGTGTCGGAAACCTGACAAACGTCGCATCCCGTGCCGCAAAAGGAATCTATACCATCGACGGCATACGGATCGAAAGTATCACGAAGCCCGGATTTTACATTGTCGACGGCAAAAAGGTGATAAAAAGATAAGATTATTTTTTATCTTTGCATATCTAATCCTAATACCGGTGACGGACTGCAATGAGCAATCATATTACAATCAAAGATATAGCAAAGGCCTTAGGCATCTCTACATCCACGGTGTCGAGAGCCCTCTCCGATGCATGGGATGTTAAACGCGAAACGCGCGATCAGGTTCTTGCCATGGCCAAGAAACTGAACTATCACCCCAACCTTAACGCCAAGAATCTCCAGAACAAACGCACGGGCACCGTCGGCATCATCATCCCGGAATTCGTCAGCAGTTTCTTTCCGCGTGTGGTGATGGGCATCCAGGATGTCCTCTACAAGGAGAACTATCACATGTTCATCACGCAGAGCAACGAGAGCCGCAGTCAGGAACTCGCCAACCTTTACCTTCTCCGCGAGCATATGGTTGAAGGCATCATAATCTCGACAACCAACGAGGGGGGGCAATGAGGACGCGTATAAAGAATTAATAGACAGCGGTATTCCTCTTGTATTCTTCAACAGGTGCCCCAAAACGCTCGTAGCCCCAAAAGTGATGATCGACGACTGCGTGATGGCGGAGAAAGCAGTTGAGCATCTTTTCGACACAGGGCGTCGCGACATTATCCACCTTGTGGGGCCGGTGAATCTCGAAGTGAGCGCCGCGAGGGCTCAGGGATTCTCCAACGCCCTCAGCCGTAACGGCATTTCCACGGAGGGGCGCTGCATTCCCGCAGGCATATTTATCAAAGATGGTGAAAACGCCGCGAAGCGTCTTCTTTCGGAAGGCCGCAAATTGCCCGATGCTATTTTCTGTTTCAACGATCCGGTAGCTATCGGCGCCATGAAAGTGCTGAAAAGCGCCGGAATCCGGGTGCCTCAGGATGTGGCGATAGTAGGTTTCAGCGAAGGTTCGATGGCGACTGTGGTCGAGCCTCAGCTCACCACCGTTCTCCAGCCTATGCAGGAGATGGGGCGTCAGGCAGCCGAGTTGCTGCTCCGGGAACTCAAGGCCGTGCGCCCTCAGTCGCCGAAGACTGTGTGTCTTGATGCCACCCTCAACATTCGTGGCTCCTCGGTGGCGGAATAATCTCCATAAAATAAAGCTTGTTTTCACGTTTCGCGACAATGTTTTCATTGCCGCGAAATGTCTTTTTTGTTTTGGGAACGTTACCAAAAAACTTCGGGAGCGTTCCCGTTAATTTTATTGTAAGTTTGCGAAAATCATATATTTGTATTGATTATATTTGCACTGAAGATTAAGGGACAGAGTCTAAAAAATAGAGTTTGAAATCCCGTTTCTTAAAATCTCAGAGTTAACCTAACTAAGATCGAACCAATACCAATGAAAAAATCATGAGCAATCTTGATCTGGCAACTATCATTCTTTTCTCACTCGGCGTATTGCTGACTGGCGTGGCATTCTCCCGGACAGGCAAGGACATGAAGAGCTTCTTCGCCGGCGGCGGCAATGTGCCCTGGGGCATGAACGGACTGTCGCTGTTCATGGGTTTCTTTTCGGCGGGCACGTTTGTGGTGTGGGGCTCGATAGCCTATTCCTACGGCATCGTCTCGGTAGTGATCCAGCTGACGATGTCGGTAGCCGGGTTTGTTGTCGGCACATGGATAGCGCCGAAGTGGCAACGCACCCACTGTCTGACGGCTGCCTCATATATCAGCGAACGGCTCGGCGTCAACGTCCAGAAGTTCTATACCTATATATTCCTTGTAGTGTCGGTGTTTACCACCGGCAGTTTCCTGTATCCCGTAGCGAAAATAGTGGAGGTGTCGGCCGGCATACCGCTCACGACATCGATCCTTATATTGGGCGCCTTCAGCATGATATATGTGAGTATCGGCGGATTGCGCGGCGTGGTGGTGACCGATGTGCTTCAGTTCGTGATACTTTTCTCGGCCGTAATCATCGTGGTGCCTCTCTCGTTCGGAAAGGTCGGGGGCATCAACGGTTTCCTCGCCAATGTTCCGGAAGGATTTTTCGAGCCTGTCCACGGCGAATACTCATGGTGGTTCATTCTGGCCTTCTGCGTCTACAACTCTTTCTTTCTCGGGGGGAACTGGGCCTACGTTCAGCGCTACACCACCGTCCGGTCGGCGGCCGACAGCCGCAAGGTCGGCTGGCTTTTCGGCGCCCTCTATCTTGTAAGCGCCGTGCTCTGGATGATACCGCCGATGCTCTACCGTATTTATGATCCGTCGCTAACGGGTCTCGACAACGAAAATGCCTATCTGCTGATGTGCAAAGAGGCGATGCCCGCGGGATTGCTCGGGCTGATGCTCGGCGGTATGATCTTCGCCACGGCAAGTTCTCTGAACGCCACTCTCAACATCTCGGCCGGAGTGTTCACCAACGATATTTTCAAGCGTCTGGTGCCAGGGGTTTCCGACAAGACCCTCATGCGCGTAGCGCGAATATCGACTCTCGGTTTCGGAATCCTCGCTCTTATTGTAGCTCTCCTTGTGAAGAGTATGGGAGGCATCGTGAACGTGGTTATCAGCGTTGCCGCGCTGACGGGAGTGCCGATTTATCTGCCGGTGATATGGTCGCTCTTCAGCCGGCGTCAGAATGCCCGCACTATTCTGGGCGTGACGCTCGCGAGTCTGGCCGTGAATCTCATTTTCAAGTTCGTGACGCCTCTCTTCGGCCTTTCGCTGAGCCGAGGCGCAGAGATGGGGGTGGGTGCATTCGTGCCGGTAGCGATGCTCGCCATCATCGAGATATTGCTCGCGGCGCGTCATTACGAAGACCCGCGATATGCACTCTATAAAGGCGTAGCGCGCAAAGCCGAAGAGCGTGACGCCGCTGCGATTGCCGCAGGCAGGAAGGCCAACAGGTTCACGCGCCGTGTGCTCGGTCTGAGTCTGTCGCTGGCCGGAGTGCTCATAGCCGTGCTCGGGCTGCTTGCCGACACTGCGCAATATATACCCGTGGGCATGGGCGTGATAGTGCTCGCAATCGGATTGATAATAAGATATAACCAAAAGTAATATAGTCATTTCTCCAAATATGGACAGTCAAGGTTTTGTAAGTTCGCGCGCCACCCGGCGCTTAAGTCTCGAAGCCGATATTGTGGTTGTCGGAGGCGGTCTGACCGGCGTATGTTGCGCCATGACCGCCGCGCGGCAAGGAACAAAAGTGATATTGGTTCAGGACCGTCCGGTGCTCGGTGGCAACGCATCGAGCGAGGTCCGGTTATGGGCCTTAGGCGCCACATCGCACATGGGCAACAACAACCGATGGTCGCGCGAGGGGGGCGTCATCAACGAGATAATGACCGAGAACGTATATCGCAACAAGGAAGGAAATCCTGTGATTTTCGATACGGTGCTGATCGATCTGGTGAAAGCTGAGCCGAACATCACACTTCTGCTCGACACCGTGGTCTACAAGGTTTGCAAAAATGCCGATGACATGATTGAGTATGTGGTTGGCTACAATCCTGTCAATGAGACGAAATATCAGCTGAAAGGCGCCTTCTTCGCCGATTGCAGCGGCGACGGACTTGTGAGCTATCTTGCCGGGCAGCCCTACAGAATGGGTGCCGAAGATAAGGATACCTACGGCGAAGGATTCACACCCGATAAGGATACCTATGGCGAACTTCTCGGCCACACAATCATATTCTATATGAAGGATACGGGTGTCCCCGTAGAATATTTCGCGCCGGAATTCGCCCTTAAGGACGTCGCGCGGTATATCAGCAAGATACAGAACAATGAATACTTTTCCATCCATCATCATGGATGCAAATACTGGTGGATAGAATATGGCGGGAGGCTCGACACGATACACGACTCCGAAGAGATCAAACATGAGTTGTGGAAGGTTGTCTACGGCATCTGGGATTACATCAAGAACTCCGGCAAATTCCCCGAGATGGCGACTTATACGCTCGAATGGGTCGGTACAATCCCCGGAAAGCGGGAGTCGCGCCGGATGCTCGGCCTATATACGCTCACGCAGCAGGACATCATCGAGCAGCGCACGCATTATGACGCGGTGTCTTACGGCGGCTGGGCAATAGACCTGCATCCTTCGAACGGAGTCTATGCCGATGGCCGCGCCTGCAACCAATGGCATTCCAAGGGTGTCTACCAGATTCCCTACCGCTGCTATTTAGGCGACCACATCGCCAATCTCATGTTCGGCGGACGAATCATGAGTTCCTCGCACGTTGCCAACGGGTCGACACGCGTGATGTGCACATCGGCCAGCGGCGGTCAGGCAATCGGCGTCGCGCTTGCGCTATGCGTGAAAAACGGCCGCAAGCCTATCGATTATGTTTCGCCGGAACTGATTGGCGAATTGCAGAGGGTTCTTGTGGAGACAGGCCAGTATATTCCGCTTGTGGACGCGTCCAACGACGCCAACCTGCTCGACAGCGCAAAAATCAGCGCCACAAGCACTGAAAGTTTCGACGGCTATGGCTCGAACGGAAGCCTGCACAGACTCATATTCTCGACGGCTGCCCTTTTCCCTGTGAAAGGCGACATGCCGAGCATCAGACTCACCGTGCATGCCGACGAACCGACGCAACTCAAGGTTGAACTGCGGAAATCGTCGCGCCCGGCAAGCTATACGCCCGACATCACGCTCGACAACGCCATTATCGATCTTGTGGCGGGGGAGCAGGAGATTACAGTCGACTTCAAGGCCGCTTTCGACGACTATGAATATGTTTTCGTATGCTTCATGGCCAACGATGCGGTGCAGCTTCAGCAGAGCGACACGCTGCTCACAGGCACGACAACGGTGCTCAATCAGATAAACCTCGCCGTTTCGAACTATGGCCGTCAGGATCCCCCCGCCGGCATCGGTGTCGAAAGTTTCGAATTCTGGTGTCCGTTGCGCCGGCCTGAGAGCAAAAACATAGCTTTCAGCCTCACACCCGCCATCGACATTTATTCGACCGGGATGCTCCGCAACAGCCTGACGCGCCCTGTCGGCGCCACGAACGCATGGGCGGCATCGCTCGGCGACAAGAAGCCCGAACTCTCGATAGAATGGGAAGAACCGCAGACCATTAAGAGCATCACCCTTTTCTTCGACACCGACTACGACCAGGCGATGGAAACCGTGCAGATGGGACATTACGATAATGTGATGCCTTACTGCGTGCGTGAATATTCCATCAGTGACGATAAAGGGAATGTAATCGCTGTGTGCAGCGACAACCATCTTGCAGTCAATACAATAAAACTTGCCGCTCCGATAACTTCCAAAGCTCTCCGCATAAGTGTGAAACACCCCGGCGAGCAGGTGCCGGCAAGCATTTTCCACATTGTTATCAAATAATCCTAACTATATGAAACTTTATCTTAAAACCTCTCAGACCATGAAAATGGCGATAACACTGCTGCTGGCTCTCTTTGTCGGCGCGGATGCATTCGCCCAAGGCTCCTACAAAATTAAGGGTCTGGTGACAGACTATGAAAGCGGCGAGCCCGTGATAGGGGCAACCGTTGGATTAAAAGGTGAAAGGGCAACCTTATTCACCGATGTGAACGGAGAATTCATCATCAGTTGCCCGAATACGGAAGCTACCGTTGAGATCCGTTCTGTCGGCTACGAGCCGGTTTTCGCCGATATCAGTTCCACGAAACTCAATGTTATACGGATGCGTCAGAGCGCCGACGTCCTCAACGAAGTCGTCGTTGTCGGTTATGGCACAACTACCCGCAAGGACCTGACGGGATCCGTGGCCAAAGTTGACGTCGAGGACATGCAGAAAGCTCCGGTGTCGAACTTCGAGGAGGCGCTTGCCGGACGTGTGGCAGGCGTTGTCTCGTCAAGCAGCGACGGTCAGCCGGGAAGCGACCTCAACATCGTGATCCGAGGCAACAACTCCGTGACACAGAGCAATACGCCGCTTTATGTGGTGGACGGATTTCCGCTCGAAACATCGGTGGGCAACGTGCTTAACCCCGAGGAGATAGAGTCGATGGAAATTCTCAAGGACGCATCGGCAACCGCAATCTATGGTGCCCGCGGCGCCAACGGCGTGATCCTCATTACAACCAAAAAAGGAAAAATCGGAAGGCCGGTTGTATCATATAATCTTTATATGGGCGTGCAGCATGCAATCAAACAGCAGGAGATGCTCGACCCCTATGAATTCGTGCGCTATCAGCTCGACGTGAATCCCTCGCTTTATACTTCGATGTATCTCGGCAATGAGAAGACGCTCGACGACTATCGCAACGTGAAAGGAATCAACTGGCAGGATGAGGTGCTTCGCAACGCTTTTGTGATGAATCACAATCTTTCGGTGCGCGGAGGCACGGAGAACACCCGCTATTCCATCTCGGGTAGTGTAGTGCATCAGGACGGCGTGATCACCAACAGCGGTTTCCGCAAATATCAGGGACGTCTCAACCTTGAGCAGAACCTTCATCGCAAAGTGAAAGTGGGCCTCAACCTCAACTACACATATACAAAGAAGTTCGGTACGATCGCCGCAGAGCAGAATACATCGCCGACAGCCAGCATCATGTACAGCATGTGGGGTTATCGGCCTGTAGGAACCCTATGGCAGGATGACCTCATGGATGAGCTTTACGATGACACCCTCGACCCGACGCGCGACTATCGCATCAACCCGATAATGGCAGTGAAGAACGAGCACAATCCGATGCATACAAACACATTCATCGCCAATGCCTTCGTGCAGTGGAAGATACTCGACAACCTCGTTCTCCGCATCTCCGGCGGCTACAACCGCATCGACCAGCGCCGCGAGATTTTCAACAACTCAAGCTCCCGGCTCGGCAATCCGCGCACCAATGAGAAGGTGAACGGAAGCATCACAAACTGGGACCGCTCCAACTTCCTGAACGAAAATACCCTTACCTACGATTTCAAACTCAAGAACGGCCATAAGCTCAAGGTCTTGGCCGGTTTCACCCTGCAGGACAACCGTTATTTCTCCGATGGTTTCACCTCCATCAATGTGCCCAATGAAGAACTCGGCATCGCAGGCCTCGATGAAGGAACGGTGACGAAAGCTCCCGTGAGCCGCACCTCGAACTCGCTGATGTCTTTCCTCGCCCGTGCCGACTATAACTATAAGTCGCGCTATATGCTTACGGTGTCCTACCGTGCCGACGGCAGTTCAAAGTTTCCCAAGGAGAACCGCTGGGCCTCTTTCCCCTCGGCAGCTCTTGCCTGGGGCTTCGCTCAGGAAAATTTCCTCAAGAACGTAACCTGGCTTACACAGGGTAAACTCCGTCTCGGCGCCGGTACGACAGGTAACAACCGCGTCACCGACTATGCCTCGCTGACAAGCCTCGTGATATCGCCTACTTCGGGATATTCTGTAAGCAACTCTCCGCTCAAAGGCGTTGTTCCGGCATCTTTGGGCAACTCCAATCTGAAATGGGAAACGACCGTGCAGTATAACATCGGTCTCGACCTCGGCTTCCTCAACGACCGCATTCAGTTCACCGCCGACTGGTATTACAAACGCACGAAAGACCTGCTTCTCAACGCCACATTGGCTCCTTCGATGGGTTTCCTTTCGGCATATAAAAATGTGGGAAGCGTGTCGAACACAGGTATCGAGCTCACCCTTAATACCCTCAATATCCAGACGCACAATTTCTCATGGGAATCCAATTTCAATATCGCGTTCAACCGCAACAAGGTGATTTCGCTCAACGAGGACGAGCCTTCGCTGGCAACGCGCGTGACATGGGGTAATTTCAACAACGCCTATCCCTATATCGCCATCCCCGGACAGCCGATCGCGATGTTCTACGGCTATCTCTTCGACGGCATATACCAATATTCCGACTTCAACAAGGTGGGCGACTCCTATGTGCTGAAACCCGGTATTCCCAACAACGGCAACGACCGCGCCAACATCCAGCCCGGTGATATACGCTACCGCGACATCAACGGCGACGGCAACGTCGACAGCTATGACCTCACGGTTATCGGTAATCCGAATCCCAAATTCACGGGTGGTTTCACCAATAATTTCCGCTACCGCGATTTCGATCTCTCGGTATTCCTGCAGTTCTCCTACGGCGGCCAGATCATGAACGCCAACCGCATAGAATTCGAAGGCGGAGACCCGACGGCCCGCACATCGCTCAATATGTTTGCGAGCGTGAAAGACCGCTGGACACCAGAGCACCCGTCGAACACCCTCTTCCGCGTGGGAGGTCAGGGCCCGACGGCCTATTCCGACCGCACGGTCGAGGACGGCTCTTACCTGCGTCTCAAGACTATCACGCTCGGCTACACACTGCCCGCGTCGATTACCAAACGTGCCGGGATAAGTTCGCTCCGTTTCTATGCTTCGGCACAAAACCTCCTCACATGGACTAAATACTCCGGACTCGACCCCGAAGTATCGACCTACAACACGGCTCTTACGCCCTCGTTCGACTGGTCGCCTTATCCGCGTTCAAAAACCATGACACTTGGTCTGGATATAACTTTCTAAAAGCCTGAAAAATGAAAAAATATATAAGCGCACTGGCCATAGCCACAGCGATGCTGACAAACTCTTGCTCCGATTTTATGGAGAAAGAGCCCGACTTCCTCACGCCGTCGAACTATTACAGCACGCCGGCGCAGATAGAATCGGCACTCAACGGCGTCTATAACCGACTCATCGACCCCAACGGCCGAATGTATAGCAAAGGTCTCTATTCCTACCTCGCCATCAGCGACGAGGCCTTCTATAAGAATATAAGCATCAACAATATCCGCGTGATGCAGTTCGATGCCGGACATCTCGACATCGGACGCTTCTGGGAAGTGCTCTACGAAGGGGTGAGCCGCGCCAACTATCTTATCGCCTATGTCAACGAGGATGCCCTCGATACTGCAGAAGAGAAAGCGATGCTCGGCGAAGCTTATTTCCTGCGCGGTTACTACTATTTCCTCCTCACATCATATTTCGGGGAGGTACCTCTGAAACTCGCTCCGACCGAATCGCCTAATGAGAAGCCGCTCCCGAAATCCTCGCTGGCCGAGATCTACGCCCAGATCGAAAAGGATATGAAGCGTGCGGAGGAGAGCGTGCTCGAAATCGATGAACTGAGCAGCAACGAACGCGTCTCGCTCACAGCGGTCCAGGCCGTGCTTGCCCGCGTATATCTGAAGATGGCCGGCCAGCCTCTCGGCGACACCTCCCGCTATGCCGATGCCCTTGCTTATGCCGAAAAGGTGATCTCCTCCGGCAAGCACTCGCTGAATCCCGACTATAAGCAGATCTTCATCAACCATTGCCGCGACATCAACGACCCGCAGGAATGCCTCTGGGAAGTGGGTATGTACGGAAACAAGATCGGTACCGAGGACCTCGCCGGAAGCGTCGGTGTGGAAAACGGTATCCTCTGCCGAGACGTCAACATCGGTTATTCGGGCGGAGCCATGCAGATCACCAAGCGCCTCTACGACTCTTTCGAAGAAGGAGACCAGCGCCGCGACTGGAACATAGCGCCTTACTACTACAATACCAACTCCGAAACGGGCGTGACCTCGCAGGTGTTCTTTACCGACAAGCAGATCTACAACCGCAACCCGGGAAAATGGCGCCGCGAGTATGAAACCGGCCAGAAGGCACAGCTCTTCAATTCCACCAACTTCCCCATTATGCGTTATAGCGACGTACTGCTCATGCAGGCCGAGGCCATCAACGCAATCAAGCATGGCCCGGACGCCACCGCCTACGAGGCCATCAACAAGGTGCGCCGCCGAGCATGGGGACTCAATCCTGACGTGCCCAACACGCTTTGCGACCTGAACGGCATCAACGACGAGGCCGACTTCCTTGAAGCCATACGCGCCGAGCGTTTCCGCGAATTCTGTTTCGAGGGTCAGCGCAAGCTCGACCTGATCCGCTGGGGAATATATGTGACAACGATGAATGAATACGGACGTGAGGCCGCAGCCGACGGAGGCTCCTTCAACTATGCCGGCAATTCGGGCAAGAACGTTACAGAGCGCAATGTTGTGTTCCCCATTCCCAACACGGAACTGACCGTTAACAAATCAATGACTCAGAACCCCGGCTGGTAAGGCCTTTTACATAAGAAAGCAATGAAAAAGAGTAAATCAATCATATATGCAGGTCTCGCCGCCATGGCTCTCAGCGCCTGCACCAACGAAGCTCCCGACGCGGCACTGAACGTGCATATCGACGGCACCCAATGTAAGGCCGGTGTGCCCGTAAACTTCAAGATCGACGGCAAAGCCGACAATATTGTGTTCTATTCCGGCGAACCGGGGCATGAATACAGTCTGCGCGACCGCCTCTTTGCCGACAACGATCTGATGGTGGACTTTGTGTCGTTCACCGACCAGTCGACGGATGTCCACAAGAATTTCCAGATCCTTGTGAGCAGCGATTTCAACGGCATCTATGACGCGGAGAATGTGGCCGCGGCTACATGGACCGATGTCACCGACAAGTTCACTCTTCCGGCAGTGAGGAGCAAGAACACTCCCTCGGGAGAGGTAAACCTCAAGGAATATGCCGGAACGGAGAACGACGACCTTATCTATATCGCATTCCGCTATTATGACAAGGATGGCGTGGCGGTCAAGAACCGGTGGGTGGTCCGCAGCATCAATATTGTGAAGGTTTCGCCCGAGGGTGGAAGGTTCCTCCTTGCCGACATAAAGACGGCAGGCTGGAAGAACGTGGCGATGTCGGGTATTGCCAAATGGACTCTTCCCGGCTCGCAATTGCTCGCCGCCGGCAACACGAGTACGTCCGACAAAGATATGTGGGCCGTATCGGCAGGATTCAATATCCATACCTCCGAGCCTTCGACAGGCGTCATTCTGAAAAACATCGCTACCGATCTCGACACTTATCAGTATACCTATACCGAACCGGGCACTTACGAAGCAGTGTTCGCAAGCTCGTCGGTATGGTATAACAGCGAGAGCACATCCATAGCGAAAGTTACCGTAACAGTAACGGAATAAACCATGAACCGGAAAGCCGCGCTCGTAACAGCATTAATCCTTTTCTCCGGCGCCTGC
>ERZ838577.2852-NODE-2852-length-17908-cov-2.325772_pt1 | contig 17908 bp, 10 predicted proteins | sample MGYA00519682_ERZ838577 | MGnify/ENA primary metagenome ERZ838577 (study PRJEB31850, sample SAMEA3708838) | human gut metagenome | biome: human gut; feature: human-associated habitat; material: faeces | place: China | collected 2014 ...
TAGTATTTCCTAACAATAAAATAGTGGATTTTACCGACAGAGAACTTTGAGTTGTTATTTCTTCTTTTGCAATAGGAGTTACAAAAATCCAAATGGTAGAAAAAAGCGTTATACTTGCATAAACCAAAAACATAGTTTCCCAATTTCCCAACTGCAGGGAACAAAATGCAGCCAATATAGGACCCATAAAAGCAGATATTGCTTTTATTAATTGTCCGGCTGTCAATGCACTCGTCAATAATTTACCAGTAACAACGTTTGTCAGCAGAGGATTTAATGACACCTGTAAAAATGTATTCCCAATACCAAGAAATCCAAATACCAAATAACAAATACACTCATTAAAAAGGAAAAAAGGTAATGACATCCCTACAAAAGTAAATACCATACTAATTAAAACTGTAGTTTTTCTCCCTATGCGATTCATTAGTATAGCGACAGGTATAGATAAAACCAAAAACCAGAAAAACACCATAAATGGTAAAAATCCAGCTTCAGTTTCACTCCAGGAGAACTGTTCTTTTACATAAGTTACTGAAATACCAATTACATCAGCAAATCCCATCACCCAAAAACCGGTAAGTACAGCTAATGTACCTTTTATAGAAGTATGTGTTTGCATCTTAATTATTCTATTCTATGTAGTTTTTTTTTATACAGACAATTTTTCATTCCACACAAAGAGCAACTGTGTTCTACCAAACGGACTGATGATCCAATTCCAATGATTCCACTAATGGATTTCGATGGTATCATTAATGCTGATTCGCTTAGTTGAATATTACAAGGAGTATGGGGTAATAACGAAAACAGTTTTTTTGTTCTTTTACTAACCAATTGCAATATCCTGGACTAAAACGATTTGTCATCCTAAGGTTATTTTCAGATAACTCTTTTTTTAATTGTTTCTGAATAATATCCATTGTTCTTTCAACAGCAAGACTGCCTAAAGTATCAAAAAAATAAGCCCTCAACCAATCACCCGAAGCTGTAGAACGTTTATATGCTGAAACAATTTCAGCCCCTATTGTACAAACAAAAACAGCTATCTTCTCGCTTCCTCGTAATAATCCTGCTATTTTCCGACCACATTCGAAATAGACATCTTCAACACGAAAGCCGTCCACATTCACCTCTACCGCATCAAAAATTGAAATTATCCCTTGTGGTTTTATCAGTCTTTCACTGATTTCAATAACAGACTCCAATTCTGGACGCAACATCTCCGCTTCTGCCTTGTTAGAAAACAATCCTGAAAAATCTTCGTGAGAAAGATTTAATGCCGAATATAAAATTTCATACTCGGACATTATTTATGCAATTAAAGAACTCAACCATTTCACCGATTCTTGCGGATCTTTCCCATACGCATCTGCTCCTATCGACTCAGCAAAATAACGAGATAATGGTGCTCCGCCTACCATCACCTTAGTATTCGGAGAAGATGACTTAATAGCTTGGATAGCAGGTTCCATATTCGTCATTGTTGTAGTCAGCAAAGCAGACATCCCAATAATAGCATCCGGATGTTCCTGCAGAGCAGCAACAAATTGATCCGACGATACATCAACACCTAAATCTATTACTTCCCATCCGGCCCCCTCAATCATCATTCCACATAAATTCTTCCCTATATCATGTAAATCTCCTAAAATAGTACCAATAATAACAGTACCCTTTCTCCTGACAGCACCTGAGTTGAAATAAGGTTTCAACAACTCCATTGCGGCATTCATGGCCTTTGCAGAAAGTAACATTTGTGGAACAAATATTTTATTTTCAGCAAAGCGTTGTCCTACTTCGTCCATCGCTGGTATCAAAGCTAAATTCATAATATCAGCAGGAAGTATCCCACTTCCTATTGCCTTTTTAACATAATCATATGCCCCCGGCATTCCCTTCATATTCGGTGGAAAAGGAGTTAACATATTGATTTTGCCAACAGTAACACACTCTCTAATTTTTTCAAGTATTCCATCCATCATTTTCTTTTTTTACATTAGTTGTTTTTCACGTCTTCTTATCTCCTTAACAGCATCTGTCATTGCACGAAAGCCATCAATACTCATATAATCGGGAATTGAATTCCCTGAACCCAGACCATAACCATTTGTTATAGAACGAAATAGAGTTCCCTCTTCCAATACCTTCTGATACACTACATCATATGGATTTAAAATAAGAAAATTCATATCAAAACCACCCAATAATCCTATCTTATCTGCATATTTATCAATCCACACTTTATAAGGACAAATCTGATCTTCGTTAGAATGCTTAGCATCAATGCCATTTGCCAAAATATCAGGCATTATTTCAAATATATTTCCACAACTATGTAACAAAAATTTCTTACCCCTGTTGTGTACCACATCGATGACCCGTTTGTGTTGTGGCAAAATAAACTGACGAATAGTGTCCGGTTCCAACATCGTTGCCGTTTTATGTCCCAAATCATCACCCATCCGAAAAAAAACAAATATATCGGCATATTCATCAACCATCTTTGTCCATAACTCTACATATACATCTCCAATTTTATTAAACAAATCGGTAAATAACTCCGGTTCCAAATACTGCATAACACAAAGATTCTCATAACCAACTAAATCTTGGGCCGTTTCAAAAATCCCATATCCACAGCCACCATATGCTTTCATCCCTTCCGGCAAAACTCTACGTATAGCATCCAGCCGAGGTTTATAAGTATTCCAAAAAATATGAGGTATTTCATTAAAAGGATATCTTTCAAAGTCCTCCCTAGTTTGAATAGGCCCTGACATACCTCCAAGAATAGCCCCATGCCCCGGTATTATATCACAAATTCCCGCTTCGTAATCAAAAGCATCATAACCATGCTCAATCCAGAAATGAATTGTTTTTCTAAAATATTCGTCCAGGTCAGACGAATTATTAGTTACGATTTCCACTTTCTCATTTATATATTTGGAAATAAAAGGAGCATCGATATGATGTTCATACAATGGTAAATAATCAGGCTTTTGATTATACATTACCTTCAATAAATTAGTATAATCTGGTTGAAATTTCACTTCTTTCATCATCATCTTATTTTTTAAGAAACAAATGTTATAACTGAACGAGCTGGAATTAATATTTCTTTTCCTTCCTGACAATTGCCAATTGGCAATAAATTCTCGTTTTCTTTATCAGATGTACGATATAGTTTCCATAACTTCTTTTTAGTATTTAACTCAAAAGAAAAAGTTCTATCATTTTCACTATAATTCAATAATACCATTACATAGCTTCCATCTTTATTCTGGTATGCAGAGCACATCAGTCCTCTCTGTTCCGTATCTCCTTCCGGTATCCGATTCCCTTTTTCATCAAATGCTGAAATACCCAATCGAACTGCTCCGGGACGAATAAACCGACTATAATTACCTAAAACCCACATCAACTTAGAATCTTCAACGTAACCATCCAAATGAGGAAACTCGGAATACTCCCGAATGAGCCCGTCTTTATAGTCTTCACCTACCGCACGCCACCAATGCCAGCCTGAAGCACCTCCATAAACAATATCATGATGAATAATACGCCCGACGTATAAAGCCGTTTTCATTGTACGGTCAAAACCACCACCACCGCCAATCTCATCATCGTTACTCATTATACATACTTCCGTCTGCCAAAAATTCACATCATACTTCTTTAGTGTATCTGACAACATATCACGTATATTACGAAGGTTGCTCAGAGGAGTGTTCGTCCAATAACTATGTCCGGTTATCAAACGAGGAACATTTGACAAATTCCCAATATAAGTATCAATACTATCCGGTGAAAAAAAAGACTGTATCTGGCAACTTCGTTCCCAATTTTCTTGTCCATGAATACGAAACAGATAATTATAATCAGCAGATTCGCTTACTAATATTTTCGTATCCATTTGACGAGAAGTAAATTCATCATTTAATTGACGTACCATTTTCGCTATTTCTCTATTGGTAGCCGGAGTACCTTCCTGTTTGGGACCAACCCAATTCCACGAACCATCCGGTTCATTAACCAGAGAAATATAATCAAATAATACTCCATCGTATTTTCTCATACCCTGTAATACGTCTGCGACAAAATTTGCATGTTTCTCATAACAATCAGACTTCAAATTGAAAGTAGCCCCACGGCCTGTATTTGTTGCCAACCCATTTTGAGTAAAATAAACAGGAGGAGAATTCAAAAAGGCAAGAAATTTCTTTACTCCTCTCTCTCTTGCCAAATGTAAGAATGAACGCTGTCCTTTTTGCTTATCCCAATTATAAGTTCCATCAGCTTGCAAAAAACACTCTGTTCGAGTCCATGGAGAAGAAATCTGACTCAACTCGCCTTGTTCGGCACTACCTGCCCCCAAATTAAATCGCCACAAAGAAAGCCCTATTCCTTTCGGTTTTCCATTAGCATCATTCTCCATACTAAAGAGCCAATCTGCAACCTGATTTTGTTTATCCTGCGGCCAAAGTCCCAAATACTGTATAGTCCATGCATCCGAAGCTCCAAAACTTTCCATAATCTGATAAGATTCTGAAGTCTCTATACGATATCTTCTTGTTAATTGAGAATTCACGTAGCCATTAAATAACCAAGCCACAAGGGTAAATAATAAATATCGTTTCATTAATCTAATATTTAAAATCTGTTTGTTTAATATATACTTTATAATCTTTTATCAGTCCTGGATTATTTACTTCAACACAAGGTAGGTACTCAATTCCCCCAATCAGATATTCATCATGCAAATCTATTACAAGCTGATGAGGATAGGCTACATTATCTACAGTCTGCCAGAATGTGGATTCCTGCAAATCAAATATTTTATCTGCAGTTCGGTTGCCACTACGGGTTTCTTCAGTATCTGCATAAGTTATGGTCCACTTTTCCCGTGGAATTATCCGCCCATCTACATCCGTTATATTAAGTTCTGCTATTGTTGCTACATTTGTCCCATCGAAAGAACCCAATGCTTCCAAACATAGATAACGTCCTTTTACCGGAACCGAAAATTTTATAGTTTGCCAACCAGGTTGTTTTTTGAATTTTCCTTCAATCACCACTTTCTCTTGTTTTAAATCCAACGTTTGTCCTTGCTGACGATGGGTTTTCGGAACATCTACTCGTAATTTATCCAGGATTGGTTTTTCCAAACCTTCTATTACTGCTTTATCGGGGCCTTTCAAATCTAAAACTATAATTTCATTTTCTCCTTTATTTAACCAACAACCAGGCATAAACAGCGTTTGTTGTGGCCCTATCTCCCAAAATCGTCCCATGGCGTGCCCATTTACCCAAACCATACCTTTACCCCAAGTTTCCATATTAAGAAAAGTATCTGCCACTTTATCCAGATTAAACGTAGCCCGGTAATACGCTGGTACATTAATTTTCTGTTTTTTTGTATATTGCTTATTTTTTACAAAAGAATAATTTATCGGAAAATTATAGATACTCCAATCATACAACTCAACTACACTATCTCCTTTTATTAATTCAACCTTTTCCGTTATTCCTTTACGATCATGAATTGATTTATCAAAATTAACACGTCCCATAGCTTCAACCAGTAAATCCAATGTCGCACCTGCACCCAAAGATGGTAAAAGAACTTCCTGTTCGCCTAATCTTCTATCTAAACATCTTAACAATCTACCATTTACATATACCTGAGTCCAGTCATGTTGCTCTGTTATTTTCAAAATAGTGCCCGATTCAACTTTCGGTAACTTTGTACGATACAAAATAGTGCCCCAACCCTGATCAAACTTTTCCATTGGAAAAATCCGTTCAGACTTTTTGGATTCAGGTAAGTTTTCAAACAAAGGAGCAATTTCTGTAAAGTATATTGGCGCAAGTTTCATAACAGGAAATGGTTTGGGTATATCTGCCAGTTGTTCTCCTTCCGGAATATATTTAGAAAGCATTTCGCGTAAAGCAAAATATTTATCTGTAGTCCATCCCGCTTCACTGATAGGAGCATCATAATCATAAGAACTACACATCGCACTATATGCAGGATTATTAGCCCCGCCCCATTGTCCGAAAGTAGTACCACCATGCGTCATATACAAACTAAATGAAATATTCTTGTCTAACATTTCTTTTAAACCTTCCACCATTACATTGCCATCACGTGTTTCGTGCTTCCTTCCCCAGTGATCAAACCAACCACTCCAAAATTCGCTACACATCAAAGGTGAGTCTGGACGTATCTCTTTTAATTTTGCAAACTGAGCATCAATATCGGCACCGGTTCCAAAATTAATTGTCCATAACAAGTCATCTAAGGCATTATCCAAAAAATTACTACTCCAATCACATTGAAACAAAGTAACCTCAAAATTTTTCCGAACAATATCACGAATAGCAGAAACATATGGTTTATCAACACCATAAGACCCATACTCATTTTCTACTTGCACCATAATAATATTACCACCACGCGTAATTTGCAAATCGGCCAGCTCTCTCCCAACTTTCTCCATAAAAATCCCAACTCTGGACATATAAAATGGATCCAAAGTACGCAGTTTCACATCATCTTCTTTTAACAGCCACCAGGGAAGCCCTCCCATCTCCCATTCTGCACAAACATAGGGGCCGGGACGAACAATAACATACATTCCATGTTTTTGAACCAGTCGGCAAAAAGCAGCGATATCCTTATTCCCGGAAAAGTCAAAATTTCCTATTGTCTCTTCATGAAGATTCCAAAAGACATATAAGCAAATCGTATTCATTCCCAATGCCTTGCACATTTCTATACGTTGTTCCCAATATTCTCTCGGTATCCGCGGATAATGAATTTCAGCTGCCTTCACAACAAAAGGTTTATCGTTCAATAAAAAAGTTTTTTTACCTATTTCAAACCTTTCCGGTGTTTTACCGTTATTACAACTTAAGCACACTACGGATATTAGCAATACCAAACAAAACCTAATCTTCATATCCTTAAAATTATTTATTACCAAATTTAGCAGGTTTATCTACCATCTCAAACACAATAAGTCCTCCGTCTTTTATATCTTTATGTTCCAATACTGGTACTTTTAGTTTTTTACCATTCACAGAGACACTCTTTACATACTTATTTTTCTCTGAAAGATTTTGGGCTTTAATATGTAACACCTTCGACCGATCTTCTCCCATACAAACAGACAACTCGGGAAATTGAGGTGCACCAACTGCATATTCACCACTGGCAGGAGCAACAGGATAAAAGCCCATACAGGTAAATAAGTACCACGCAGACATTTGTCCCAGATCATCATTCCCATTTATTCCATAAGCAGGATCAGCATCATAATTTATACGGGAATGTTTACGGGCTAATTCCTGCGTTTTATAAGCTTCTTGCGTCCAATTATAGAGATAAATATAATGATGTCCAGGCTCATTGTCATGTCGGTAATGATTTTCTTCAAAATTACGATCCAACATTCCAGAAAAGGCCTTTTTCCCTCCCATCATTTCAATCATCCCGGGTACATCGTGCATTGCACCAAACAAATAAGTCCACGAAGAACCTTCCGTAAATCCCCATTCCGGCTGTTCATACCAGCTCCCATCATGATACCGGGGGGCCAATCTTTTGGTTTCCGGATTATATAAATTCTTATAATATTGGCTCCGTTGCATCAGAATTCGATAGTCTTCTTCTTTTCCCATATCTCTCGCCATCTGTGCTATACAATAATCATCCAATGAAAATTCAACCGTACGACTGACACTTTCAGCTGTATAGTCCACCGGAACAAAATTATACTTCATATACCAGGTCAATCCTCCACGAGCCTCATAACCACCATTCCAATAAGCTCTATCCCACCAGTAATTTCCCGCATCAACAGGTCGGAATGAAGGCTTTGCATTATTCCAGGAATCACCGATATAGAACTGATCACCACCGGAATCACCATGAGGAGGTTGAAAAGCATTTTTGCGGACAGCTTCATAGGCTAATGCTATATCATAATCACGAAATCCTTTAACGTAAGCATCGGCTATTACAGCATCTGCATGTGTACCAATCATGATTGAAGTATAAGTTGGATTCGGCCATTTAGGGAGCCAACCTCCTTCTGAATACATTTTCAATAAAGAAGAAATCATCGGATTAACCCGTTCCGGAACGGTCAAAAGTAACAAAGGATGTAGAGCTCTGAATGTATCCCATAACGAAAATGTACTATAAAATTCTCCATCATGAACTTGATCATCAAATGCACTATAGTAACGTCCTTGTTCCGAAAACACCCTAGGAAAAAGCAGTGTATGATACAAAGCAGTGTATACAATTGTACGAGTCGAATCAGAAACACCCTTTATTTGTACTCTTTCTAATAACTCATTCCAGAGTTCTTTATTTTTATTTCTCACCTGATCAAAACTCTGTCCAGCCAACTCATCATTCATATTTTTCATAGCTTGCTGCTGATCTATAAAAGAGTTTGAAAAATAAACCTCCAATGTAGTATCATTTTCTGATTCAAACGTGAGATAAGCTCCAACAAGTTCTTCTTTCTTTTTAACATTACCTGGGTGTTTTCCTGTTTGATCCCAAGTCCCGAAAGATTTTATTTTTTTATTGAAACGAATCAAAAAATGTCCTTTAAAATTCTGTAAAGGTGGCCCTAAATATGCATCTTGACGATCTGGATTGTAACCGTATACTTCATTTTTTAAAGTATCAATGACTACAAATCCCGCAAAACCTTTCTCACGACTGGCTTCTATCAATAATCCCGGTTCTATTCCTTTTTCATAAGTAAACCGAAATATACCTGAATTTGCCAATCCTGTGATTTCAGCTCTTATATCCGATTTTTGGTCATAAGTCTTTAAATCAGCCTTATAATAGAAAGGATGAGCAGATTCTTTACCATGATCCAGCCACATTTTCTGTGTAGACTCGTTTACTTCCGGTTCTCCCACAGTAGGAAAGAGTACAACATCTCCAAAGTCTCCCATCCAAACAGCTGATTGATGAGAAGCAATAAAACCTATTATTTGCTTTTCCTCATAATAATAAGGGGGGCGTCCAATATGATTTTGATTAGTCATCGGAGAAAAATGTGTTTTTCCAAACGGAACAACAACCGAAGGTAAAACTCCTCCTGATGTTTTAGCCGCAGTACCAATCAAAGGATTCACATAATCGGCCTTTGTCTTTTCCTGAGCCATCAATGTACTAAAATATCCTACATATGAAAGGACCCAGACACTTAAAAACAATTTACCAAATCGGCTTACAAAACTTTTTATTTCCATAAATTCTGTTTATTCTAATATTATATTACTACTTTACCCACCAACACACATTTGTCATTAGTTCGACATCGGATTAAGTATATCCCTTTAGGCAGTTCTATATCAGTATTGTCCTTCAAGATGGAATGTTTTTTAAAAAATTGTCCGTACATATTCCATATTTCGACCTCATTCACACCTTCATTCAGTATCTTAATACCTCCTGTATATGTTTCTACCCTTAGTTGTTTATCACTCGTAACCGGATCAAATCCGGTTGTATTTCCTGTCTGGACAAAAGTGACAACAGAGCGTTTCGGAATAATAATTCGTTCCGTCGATCTAATTAATGGCATAGGTCTCAGATTATCATCTGTTTTATCCGAAGTAATGTAAGGTTGAAAATAAAATTCATCATCTAACTTAACATTAAAAACAATCTGCTGATCTCCTTCCGAATAATTTATCGCTACGACAACAAGTTTTCCATCCGAGTTTTCAAAAGCGGAAATCATCAATCCTCTTATATTATTTGTACCGACAGAACTTGTTACAGATATTCTTCGGGCACCAGGACGTATAAAACGTGAATAGTTACCTAAACACCATAATAATTTGGTTTGTACAACTTCACAACTACCATATACCTCCTTATATGCTTTTTCGGGAGCAATACCATTAGGATCATCAATCATTTGATAGGCCACTCTATAATTACCATTCCGTTTTAAATAAATCAATCCATCCTTATAGTCCAAATCTGTTACACCTAACCACCAATGCCAAGCAGAAGCGTTACCGACAACTAAATCAGCATGAATAATACGAGCAACAAACAAACCATAGTCAATAGATAAGTCCACTCCCCATTGATCATTCACATATTCATCAAATGAATCTCCCAATGAATATTCTGTCATCCAATACTTTACATTAAACTTATTCAATAATTCAGGGATATAACTTCTGTATTGTAGCAATTGAGTTTCAGGGTCCGTGGTAAAATATCCATGCCCTGCTATATGCCGGGAAATATTAGACAAATTTCCAACATAAGTATTCCCAGAAGGACTAAAGAAATTTTCTATTTTCTTCCCGTAATCCTGAGCATTTAAAGGTGCAGAAGCATTAGGCACAGTATACAAATAATCCAAACGGGCAGATTCGGGAATCGCTATTTTTGTTTTCAAGCCTTTAGTCGCTAATTTGTGATTTAAAGAACTTACAATTTTTTTGATATCCCCATTCGTTGCATGCATGTTTTCTCCTATCCATGCCCCCCATTCCGGTTCATTCACCGGATCAATATAATCAAAGGTAACGCCATGGACCTCCTCTGTACGCTTTATTACTTCAGACATATATTCCGTAAAATTCTCAATACCTTCATCCGTAATATTTAGTGACAAAGAATATTTTGCTTCCAAAGGTTTATTAGGATCTTCATTACCGGTAGTATATCCAGAACGAGTCATAAAATAAGGAGGAGAATTACAAAATCCCAACGTATATTCACACTCCCGTTCTTTTGCCTTTTTTAAAAAATTAAATTGCCCCCCACAGCTCCCATCCAAAGCCATATCATAATAACCACTTTTTTTCAAAATACACGGCATCCTACCCCTGATATCACGATAAGCCTGAAATGCATTGTCATGACTTCCAGCTCCCAGATTCATACGCCACATAGACAACCCGATACCTTTTGGAAAACCGTTATCATCAAACTCTTTACTAAAAAATAAATCAGCTACTTTATCAACATTTTCTTCTGTCGCATATTTTCCAAACCGATACATCGTCCAGCAATCTGATGCTCCAAAATGGTCTATTTCCTGATATTTCACAGCAGGGTTTACAGTAAACTTATATGTATTTTGCGCATAAGATACAGTAGAAAAGAATAACCAAATCCCTATTATCAATAATTTATCCATTCGCTAATCTTTCTTTATTATTTCTCCGGGATAAATCCCGGAGAAATTTATTACCAACCAAAATTTTGTACCAAATTGTAATTAATTTTCAAATCCTCAGAATGTATTGGCAATAAATAGTCTTGTGGAGTTCTAAAAACTCGTTGCTCTTCTCCCGTTGATTTTATTTGCCAGAATTTATCCGCTGTAGTAGCATTCACGTCGCAACCATAAATGGGGGTGTTCAGATATTTTTCTCCCAATTTCCAACGTCTCAAATCATGGAACCGATGCCCCTCAAATGAAAGTTCAATCATTCTTTCTGTTCGTATCAACTCTTCCGGTGTAATTTCTCTTGTTGCCAAATTCTTAACGTTCTGCCATTTGGGTAAACCATTCTTTTCTCTCAATTCATTCAAATAATTTAAAGCCTGTCCATCAAGTTTTCCATAATACTCAATATATGCCTCTACGTAATTTAAATACAGTTCACTAAAACGAATCAAAGGGAAAGGATAACGTATCAGCACCTGTTTGCTTTTTGATTCAAATAAACTTTCGGGACGTACTCCTTTTTTCACCAAAAAACCAGTATAACTATAATTCGTTGAATTGGCAGGCTTTCCATGTGCTTCGCGATAACGCATCATCAGTTGAATTGTATCACCTGATATTTCAAACGGTCCCCTATCATAGCCAATAAAAGCATAATAGCGTGGTTCTCGATTAAAATTCAAATTAGCTGTTTCATGATCTTTTCCAACCTGGTATCTTTCACTATATTTAAAATCAGGATCAGCGTCTATGGGCAATCCTTTATCCGTATAGAATGTTTCCACAATTGCAAGAGAAGGAGCTACTCCTTCATAAGGAATTCCGCCATCCTTCAATCGAGGAGCTGCCAAGCACTGATAAGCGTCCTCGTGATTCATATCTTCATTCCATCCAGTATATCCCCATATGAGTTCACTGTTCCATTTATCAACCATTGTATAACGTGCGTTGGCTACTGCCTGGTCAAAAAGGGAAAGTTCTTTTTTTGACTTTTCATATTTATATAAATGATAATTCTGAGAAATAGCCAATGTGATAGCCTCTTGCGCTGCATCCATCGCTTTTTTCCATTTCTCTTTATCATATTCCTGACTGATCAGATTTATACCTCTATCATCTTTAAAATTAGAATAAAAATCAGAATTCCCGTTAAACAATGGGCTGGCAGCATACAATAAAACTCTTGCTTTTAGTGATTTTGCAACTAATTTTGTAGGTTTACCATAATCACCACTATTCAAAGTCAATGGTAAATCTTCCGCCACATCGTCTAACCATTTAACCAAAAAATCCACACATTCATCGTATGTAGAACGATAAGCAAAAAGTTCCTCTTCAGGAGCATCAAACGGAATCAATCTGTCAACGATAACAATCGGGCCATAATATCTCAACAATAAATAGTGATAATAACCTATCAAAAATCGAGCTTCTGCTTTCCACTTCCTTGCATTTTCCAACTCTATGCCAGGGACATTATCAATGCGGCTCAAAAACAAAAATGCCTGACGTATACCATCATATAAAGAATAATTTATCCGAGAATTATAATGTGACCAAAAATTAAACGTTGGATAACTGGCATTATTAAAACCATTTCGCATATCCCTGAATGGAAACCAATAACTGTCCCAATTCGGCGAAGTAGTAAACTCATCTGTTGGTGCCCAGTCTATATTCCTCCTAAAATTTGAATGCAAAGGAATGTAAGAGTAAAGTGTATATAAGAATTTATGAGCTTCGAGCTGATTCTTAAAAGCATCATCGATAGTTGCCTTATCATCCGGAACGATATCCAGATAATTACAACTGGTAAAGCCAACCAATAAGGCCAGAATAAAAAATATCTTTTTCATAATTCAATATCTTTCTTTTAAAAATTCAACTGTAAACCAACATTTACAACACGTAATGTAGGATAAGATAATCCGCTACCAGATCCAACCTCCGGATCCCAATACTTAAACTTTGAGAAGGTTAACAGATTTGTTCCGCTAACATATACTCTTAGGAATTTATGAGTAAATCCTATTTCTGCATTTTTCAAACGAAGGAATGCTCCATTACGAATCCAAAAATCCGATCTGGCAGAATTATTTGTATTAGAAGCGTCTGACAATCTGGGATACGCGGCATTAGGGTTCGGATTTGTTTCTGACCAATAATCTTTTGCGATGAAATCATATACATTAAACTGATATTCTCCAAAAGGGTGTATACTGCTCATGACAATAGAAGTTTTAGCAACTCCCTGAAAGAACAAAGAAATATCTACTTTTTTATAATTTAATGAAGCACCGAATCCATAAACAATCTGTGGAACCTCAGGATTTCCTAAATAAGTCATATCAAAATCGTCAATCACATTATCCCCATTCATATCTTTGTATTTTATATCCCCAGGTTTAACTTGTACATATGTTTGTTTAGGACTGTTTTCAATATCTGCTTCATCTTTAAATAAACCCTCAGCAATTAAGCCATAAGGCATATTCAAAGGTAAACCTATTTCCGACTGATAAGGAAATAACTGACGAGGCTCATCTTTCTCAACTAATTCATTTGCTGCATAAGTAAAATTTCCCCTGACAGACAATAAAATATCCGGTCGGAAAGCATGATTATATTCCAAAGAAAGATCAACACCTTTATTTTTCACTTTTCCCATATTAATATAGGGTTGCGCTTCTCCTATACCAACAGTCGTCGGCATGGTTCTACGTTGCATAAAGATGTCTTTTCGCATTTCATAAAAAAAATCGGTTATAAGGGTCAATTTATCAAACAACCCGAATTCTAATCCTATATTTACCTTTTCACCGGTTTCCCATTTTGCATTTTCTGCACCGTACTTCACAATAGTAGCTCCATATTGTGTGTTATTCCAATCTTCACCGAATGTATAACCACGACCTCCCAAATTCACCTCTGTTATATAAGGAAATCGAGGCGAAGTAAAAGAATTACCTACTAACCCATAAGAAGCGCGTACTTTCAGTAAGCTTATTTTGTCTTTTAATGTTTCAAAGAATCTTTCATTTGAGATCATATACCCAACCGCCATCGAAGGAAAAAATCCCATACGGTTATCTTTCATAAAATTATCACTACCATTATATCCGAAATTAAATTCTGCAAAATAACGGTTATCATAATTATAAGTAGCACGTCCGGCCAATCCCTGTTCTCTCAAAGGTAATGTATCATAAAAGTTACTACTCGGACTTTTATACTCCCGCTGGTGATATAATAACATCGCAGATACACTGTGTACATCGTTGAATACCCGGTTATAATCCAAAGAAAGTTGCAGATTATATGTTCTGTTCCCACCATTAGAATTATTTTTTACCACTACAGCTTCAGTACCCGGTTGCACTTCCGACAAGGTATAATTGTAAGAGCCATCTCCCATCTGTTCATAAGATTCAACCTCATAAGTAAAGGGTGTGTACCCCAAAACAGAAGAAGAAGAACTCCAATTCTGAAAAGAGATCAATCCTTTAGCCGACAAACCTTTTGTAAGAAAATCCAGTTTTTGTTCTATCGTAAAAGTAGAAAGAACATTTGTTTCAAAATTATCCTTTTTCTCGCTCAGATAAAGTGCTAATGGATTCTCAATACCATATTGCTTCTTATGTCCAAACATAATGTGTTTTACATCTCCATCTCCCAAGTTCGGGAAAAAAGCCGGAAAGTAAACCGGGTTCACCTGCATGGCTTTTGTAAACAAAGTTGCAGTGCTGACATTCGGACCCGAATAGTTTTTAATTTGTGTAGTCAATCGTAAGCCAACCTTTGTGGTCTTTGTTAATTGTGCATTAATGTTACTTTGAAAGGAGTAACGTGTTTGCCTGATATTGTTATCATCAAATTGATTCTGACTATAATCCTTCAGCAATCCACGTTCATTGAATATGGATGCATTTATGAAATAGTCCACGCGACGGCTCCCGCCCATTACATTTAAATTCACAGATTGATTAGATGAAAGATCGCCAAACAATTGCTTATACCAATCCACATTCGGATAAACATATGGATTCCTATTTTCCATCGTCCCATTTATTTTATCCTCTGAAAAATAAGGTTCACCCCTATCCGGATTACGATTCAGTTCTCCTTCATTATACATTTTCATATAAGTCACACCATCAGCCAGCTTCGGAATTTTGGTCGGCTGTGAAAAGTAATTTTCTACTCGCACATTAATCTTAGGTTTGTCCATATCCTTTCCACTCTTTGTCGTAATAATCATCACTCCATTAGCGCCTTTTGCTCCATATAAAGCAGTGGCTGTAGCATCTTTCAAAACAGAGAAACTTTCAATTGACTCCGGCGCTAATGCATTCAATTCAGAAGAAGAAACTTCGACTCCGTCCAAAACAATCAATGGTGAAGTTGGACCTGCAAAGGTAGAAACCCCGCGAATCCAAAAATTAGCGCCATCAGCTCCTGGTTCTCCGGAACGTTGTACAGCAATAACACCTGCTATTTTTCCGGCAAATGCCGAAGTTAGTGAACTGGAAGGAACAGATAATTCAGAACTTTTTACTGTCTGAATTGCTCCAATCACACTTTCTTTCTTCTGTTTTCCAAAACCAACTACCACAACATCATCCAACTGTTGGGCATCCTCATACATCATTATCACCTTAAACACATCTAAGTTGTTTTTCTTAAAAGGGATAATCTGTGTCTGAAGTCCCAGATATTTAAATTCAATAGCAGTGGCATTTTCGGGTACATTCAATACATAATTTCCATCTATATCCGTCACAACTCCGATAGCCATATCTTGTACTTTAACACTCGCACCAATTACAGGCTGATTGTCTGCCGAAGAGATAACCACACCTTTAATTTCTATATTCTTAGATTGTGACCAAACAGATAAGCTCATAATACATAAAAATAGAAGTATTACAAATCTTGTCGGATTTATTTTTTGCAAAATCATAACTCTTTCTTTATTAATTATATTCAAAAGCCTGACAATAAGAAAATACAATTATATTGTTACTTTTTTTACAGCCTTCAATATTCCTTTATTAAATACCTTTACCAGATAAAATCCATTTGGTAAGTTTACCTCGTATACCCCGTTACTCATAAACGAACGTATTTTCAAAGCACCGGAAATATCATAAAGCTCAACACTGTCTAAACCTCCATCAGCAGATAACACACACAGCTTATTACCTTTCGTACTGATATTTATATCCTTATATTCTTTTTCAACTATACTACTGGGAGTACCACGTTCTTCGGACCCATCTAACACAATATCATCCAAATATAAATTCTGCCACCAACCGTCAACAAAAAAATTCAAAAACTTAATTCTGGTCCCTATTCCTAAATCAATCGTCACATCATTCCATTCATCCACATTATGAAAATCACTTGTAAATATAGTCTCAGCACCATCAACTAAAACCTGTAAAACCTGTGGGTCTTGTTTATTCTCATTCTGATGATGGAAATATTTCACATGAAGGTAACGACTGTTTTCCGTAGTAATCCCTTCTACATTCAACTTAGCTCCATTATAACGGGGCGAAAAGCCCTGTGGAATCCAAACTTTCAATACATTTTCTGAGTTGTTTATCAAAGGATCAAGTGCAGGATTAGCCGTTATTTCAACAGTTGCTCCTTCCGAATATTCAGACCAGGCATTAAGATCTCCCTGTTCAAAATCAATTAATGCAACAGGTTCTAAATCTGGTAAAACATCAGGAACTAAAACTTCATCTGATAAACGTATATTATCGACATAAAACACAGCTGCTGCATTCGGAGTGATACGTATTTCATCAAATGTTATATCTGTATCCATAACAAAACCCACTTCTTTCCATTCATTTCCTAAAGTGACAGAACCATCAAATGTATGAACAACTGTCTCCAAATATGTGCCTTCATTAAATAAAGAGAAGGAAAAGTCAGCCGTCACTTCACTGTCAGCGCGAACCATCATATACATATATCGGTTACTTTCATTCGTCGTCGCACTATTCACAGTGAGATTTGCACCGCCCCACCACTCAATACCCGGTTGCCCTTCGAAGGTTAGAACTTTATCCGAAGAATTTAAACCCTCCTTCAGAGGATTATCTACAATCACCGGTCCATTTAATAACCAACCGGCATTAGACATTGCCGTAGGTACCATACCTCCATCTTCAAAATCAAAACAATATACATCTGTTGCCGATAAACGTCCGGCCAACAACAATAAGCCAAAAAGCAAACTACTCTTTTTCATAACTATCAAATATTAAAAGGTTAATAACTAATTTACTATACTATTCAAAAGATATTGAAAAACGAAATTTCATATCATCCCCAAACCACTGTGGATAGTTGGTTCCCCACGTATTATTAAATAGACAGAAGTTTACACCGTTCAAGGGTATTACCGGCATGTTATCAAAATACATAATATCTCTACGATTTAATACAACCAATGGAGCATCCCAGCTATAAAGTCTCATCAACTTTTTATTATCACTCATTTTGATATCTCCTGTAACTGCATGCATATGCCTGCTTCCATTTTCTACAACATCAGTTACATCTACCTCTGTTCCCATTTTGTCCAATATAAGCGTAGGTTGTTCTTTCAATAAAGGCATAAAAGAGTACCATAATGCTTCTGGAATACGATT
>ERZ838577.2856-NODE-2856-length-17868-cov-7.330714_pt1 | contig 17868 bp, 19 predicted proteins | sample MGYA00519682_ERZ838577 | MGnify/ENA primary metagenome ERZ838577 (study PRJEB31850, sample SAMEA3708838) | human gut metagenome | biome: human gut; feature: human-associated habitat; material: faeces | place: China | collected 2014 ...
TGAGGATGGCTGATACGTTATGCTGGCGCTGCGACCGGGCCTGCGGGCTGCGGCAGTGCCAGTGGGCGCTACAGGGGATACCGGTGCCGGGCTGGTATGCAGAGGAGACAAGTATTAGGACGCCGGATAACCGGTATATTGGCAGCTATCGGGTGATCGCCTGCCCGGAATACGTGCCGGACAGGGTGGAGCGACGTGAGGAGGCGTGGATGTAGAGATGCCAAATAAGATAATACTAGATTTGTGCGGCGTTTTTTCGGGCCAATAGATAACCAGTCGATGAGGGATGTATGCGGGTTGCCTGGATGAGCTTATACCGGATTAAGCGTTGATAGGGGGTACGCGGCATGATCAAGCTGGACGGACTTGCGCGGGCGCAGGCGCAGCTGGACGATCTCGACGAGCGGATCCAGCGGATAAGATCGGACCTGGAGCGGGTAACGACACGGCTGCGGGAGACGCCGGCAGGGGGCGGTTACGGATCGGCGATAGATGGCAAGATCGCGACGCTGTTGGACGCTGAGGCGGAATGGATAGCCCGCCGCGCAGAGCTGGAGGGGGAGGTGCAACGGTGGTATGCTAAGATTACGTTGTTGCCGGAGCCTTACAGCTCCCTGATGGTCAAACGGTATGTACTGGGGCTCCCGTGGGCAGAAGTAGCCCGTCGCATGGGGTATTGCGAGGACTACTGCTACGAGCTGCACCGGGCGGCGCGGGAAAAACTTGGCGTGCCTGCAAATTCCCCAGCTCACCCCAGTTGTTAATGTGCTACAATGCTAGCATGGATAACTGCCTAGGGATAGCCCTGGGCGGTTTGCTTTTTGGTGGCGCCCAATGGGGCGGGATGACTAGCGCCTAGGATGGGGCAGGCGGGGGCCCGGGGCGCGGAATGTTATGAGGAGGTGATGAGATGACGGAGCGGCAAAAGCGTTTTGTGGATTACTTTGTGGAGACCGGCAACGCAACGGAGGCCGCAAGGCGGGCCGGGTACAAGGGCAACAACCTTAACCGGATCGGGTCGGAAAACTTGGCGAAACTAGACGCCGAGATCAAGGCCCGGATCGAGGAAAAGGACGCCGCCCGCATCGCCTCCCAGGACGAGGTCCTGCAGTACCTTACTGCGGTTATGCGTGGCGAGGAGACCGAGGAGGTCGTCGTCGTGGAGAGCTGCGGCGAGGGTATAAGTGAGGCGCGCAGGATGGATAAGGCGCTGGCAGGGCGGGACCGGATAAAGGCCGCAGAACTGCTAGGCAAGCGCTACTTGTTGTTCGGGGAGCGCGTGGATATGGCCGGTGATCTGCAGGTGGTGATCGACTATGATTACGGGGATGACGACGCAGCGGATACGGGCGGGGTTTAACCCGATTTTCCGGCCGGTCAATTCCAGCCGGCACCGGTACCGCATCGTTAAAGGGTCCGCGGGGTCCGGGAAATCTGTTAACGTGGCGCAGGATTATATCATCAAGTTGTCCGATCCCCGATACCAGGGGGCCAACCTGCTGGTGGTCCGTAAGGTCGAGGAGACCAACCGGGACAGCACTTTTGCGGAGCTGCAGGCGGCTGTGTATCGCCTGTTCGGTGCGGCGGCGACGCGGGCCTGGAAAATCCGGCTTAATCCGCTGTCCATGGAGTGCGTGGCTACCGGAAACCGCATTATTTTTCGCGGCATGAAAGATCAGGCACAGCGCGAAAAGGTCAAGTCTATTGCCACCAAGACCGGCAAGCTAACCTGGGTGTGGGCGGAGGAAGCGACGGAGCTGGAGCAGGAGGACGTGGACATCCTGGACGACCGTCTGCGCGGTGAGCTCCCGAACCCCAACTTGTATTACCAGATCACGATGACCTTTAACCCGGTTTCCGCGTCCCATTGGATCAAGGGGCGATATTTTGACGTCGCGGACCCGGATGTGTTAACGCATCACAGTACCTACCGGGACAACCGTTTTATTGACGCCGCCTACTATCGGCGCATGGAGCGCCGGGCGCGAGAGGACCCGGAGGGCTATCGGGTGTATGGCCTCGGCGAATGGGGCGAGCAGGGCGGGCTGGTATTAACCAACTATGATGTGCACGATTTCCCCGTGGCCGCGGAACATTTTGATGCCGTCTACTACGGGCAGGACTTTGGTTTTAACCACGCCAATGCCATCTTGGGCATCGGCTGGAAGGACGGCGAGGTATATGTGCGGTCGGAGATATATTGCCACGAGCGGGACACCACGGAGATCATCGCGCTGGCAGACGCCGCCGGCGTGGATCGCCGGGTAATGATGTGGTGCGACAGCGCGGAGCCTGACCGCATCCGCATGTGGCAGCGGGCGGGATACCGCGCAGAGGGGGTACACAAGGCCCCGGGCAGCGTGGGAGCGCAGATCGATTGGCTTAAGGGCCGCAAGATCCACATCCATCCCAGCTGCGTACACACGATCAAGGAGATCCAGCAGTGGAAATACACCAAGGACAAGACGACGGGAGCGTATACAGAGGATCCGGTCCCGTATATGGATGACGCTATGGCGGCGCTGCGGTACGGCGTGGAATCCTTACGGCGCCCGGAGCCCAAATTTGTGCAGGTTAGGGGGATGTAAGTGCTTACCAATCTGGATTGGCTGGCCCCGGGGCGGGAATACCCCCCCAAGGCCGAGCGAGATCGCATAGACCGTTATAAGCTGCACGAGCAGCTTTTTTTGTCCCAGCACCCCGAGGCGTGGCAGGACCTGTTTGCGGACCTTGCCGCTAAGCTGCACAAACGGTATCGGGATAGCGCGGTGGACACTGTGCTTAATTACCACCAGCTCCTAAGCAAAAAGACCGCGGACTTTGTTTGCGGCGAGCCACCTACCATTGAAAGCGAGGGCAACACGGACGCCCTGTCGCGGTTGTTAGACCACCAGATGTTCCCGGCGCAGCTGTACGAGGCGATTATTGATGTGTCCCGCTACGGTAACGCGGTGCCCAAGATTGTGGGCAAGCGGTTGACCATGGCGTCGCCTATGTACTGGTATCCGGTCGTGGACCCTACCGACGTCAAGACGATTACCCACCAGGTTATCGCGTATCCCATTGAGCCGGACGCGGACGGTAACCCAACCAGGCTATACGCGGAGATACACACGCCCGGCATCGTCGAGACCCGCTACTACCAATACGACGCCACAGGCGCCAAGATCGGCCAGCAGATCGACGAACCGCGCCGGGAGGTCACGGGCCTGCAGAACTTTGCGGTGCAGCCCTTGACCAACATTACCCACACCGGTAGCGTGTACGGCCTGGACGATTACGGCATCGTCAACAGCCTGGTGGCCAAGGTCATGTGGCGGCTGCACTGCGCGGACAACGTGCTGGATAAGCACAGCGCCCCGAGTATGTCGGGGCCCGCGTCCGCATTAAGCTACGACGACCGCACCGGGCTATATTACCTGGACCTGGGCAACTATTTTAAGCGAAACGGCCGGGAGGACCCCGAGCCCCAATATATCACCTGGGACGGCAATCTGGACGCCAATTGGCGGGAGATTGAGATCCTGCTTAACCAGTTGTATATCCTGACGGAGATGGGGCAGGCCTTTGCAGAGGGCGGCGGCGGTGGCGGCGCTGACAGCGGTACCGCGCTTAAGCTGCGGATGGTATCGCCCCGGATTAAGGCCGCTCGGCTGGCCGGGATCAATGCCCCGGTGATTAAGCGGATCGTCGCCATGCTGGCGCAGGTCAACGGCATCCCGCTGGATTACGACACCATAACCGTAACCTGGAACGACGGCCTGCCAAATGACGATGTGGAGCAGACCAACACCCTTATCACCGCAACCGGGGGCAAAGCTATTATGAGCCAGTACTCCGCGCTTAAGGCCAGGGGCCTTACCGACGCGGAGGTGGAAGCGGAGATGCAGCAGTTGCGGGACGAGCAAGCGACGAGCGTGCCGTTTGCGCTAAGCACCCAGGAGGTCATCGAGGCCACCGGCGAGGACGAAGTGGACGGTGAGGCGTAATGCCGCAGCGCATCGACTGGGGAAAAAAGCGGGAGCAGGACGCCCTGCGCACCCTGGGCCGGGTGTACACGGAGGCCCGGGAGCGGCTGCTTGACCAGATCATCAACAGCAAGGACATGGACGCAAAGCGGTACGCGGACAGCATCCTGCGGGCGCTGACCGCGGAGATGGAGCGCCTGGAGCAGCTGTCAGCGGAGTACGTAGACGCCCGCGTCCCCGAGGCATACAAGGAGGGCCTGGAGGCCGTCCAGCAATACTTTGCGGACCAGGGTAAGCCCCTGCGCCCCCCGGGCGCGTTTGCGGTCCTGCACAACGAGGCAATCTATACACTGGCCGCAGAGCTGCAGTATCAGCTATCAGGCGGCATCGCCCAGGCTGGACGCCGGGCGCGTCGCTACGTTGACGCGGCCCGGGACGAGGCGCTGCGCCGCGCCGGCCTGGAATCCGCGGCGGTTAAGATGGCGTCCGGCGGCACCATTACCGACATGCAACGGATCATGATCAAGCGATTACAGACAGAGGGCTTCCTGACCGTCCAATACGGCGATGGACCTGCGGCCAGACAGGTGCCGCTGGACGTGTACGCGATGACCTGCGCCCGATCCACCACCAGGGAGGCGGGCAATATTGCGAGGGAAAACCAGATGGAGGCCAACGGTTTTGATCTCATGGAGATGACCCGGCATTACCCAACCTGCGAGATATGCGCGCCATTGCAGGGACGGGTGTACAGCATATCCGGCAAGGATAAGCGGTTTCCGCCGCTTTCCCGGGCGTTTCCGGTAGGGTACCACAACGTGCACCCCAACTGCCGCCACGTCCTGGTCCCGTGGATCGAGGAGCTTAAGAGCCCGGCGGAGGTGGCAGCTGCGGAGCAGCAGGGCCGCGCGCCGTTTAACGACCCGCGCAGCGAGCAGGAGACTGCGCTGTACAACCAGCAACAAGCAGAGGGGCGGCAGCTGCGGGCGGACCTTAACCAGTATGACCGGATGCGGGCGGTACTGGGGGATGACGCCCCCAAGACCTTCAAAGCGTTTCGGACTCTTAAGGCGACGGGTGGAGAACTTTGGGAGTTAACGCACCTTGATTATGTGCGCCGGAACCGGCTACTCCAGCACCCCGAGCTAGCGCTCCCCGGCGCGGAGAGGGCTGTTGCGCCCACAAACAAATTCGTCAAATTCCTGTTCAACCCGGATCACCCGATAGGCTGGCCGAAAGGCGTTGCGATTACGCACAGGCTAGGCTACAATATCGACAACTGGACGGAGCTAAAAGACGAGATTTTGCGGCGCGCGCCAATGTACCCGGTGCGAGCAAAGGGCGAGGACCAATACGGCAAGCGATACGAGCAGCTTATCATTGCCTATGGCAAGCACGGAAATCCCGCAAACATGATCGTCGCGTGGAATGTAACGGCTGACGGCGCAAACATGTCGACGGCCTATATCAAGGAGGTGGAGCGCAGTGGCAAAGGAAAGGGTCAATGAGCTGGATTGCGTCCTCCTCGAGGATGGACGGGAAGCCGCGGTCGTTTCGGTGCGGGGGGATCAGGAAGCATTCCTGGTCGACGTCGGGACGTCGAGCGCGGATTGGGAAACGATAATGGTTACGCGGGACCAAATCGTTAAAATCACGTACCGCGCGTAGCATACGTAATGCCAACGGACATAAGCGCCCGACAAGGGCGCTTTTTGTATGCCTTTTAACCGGCGGCAGGCGTAAAACAACCGCCGGAGTAACGGCCACCTAGGCCTAAAACAGGAGGTAAACCGATGATACAGCCCATGCAATTACAGTTGTTTGCGGAGGGCCCCGCCCCCGAGGGCGTCCAACCCGCCGCGCCAACGGAGCCCCCGGCACCTGCGCCGGAGGGCAAGACATTTTCGCAGGAGGATGTTAACCGCATCGCGGCAAGGGAAAGCAAGGCGGCGGTGGAAAAGCTGCTGCGCGAGGCTGGGATCGCCACGGAGGGCGATTACAAGGCCAAGGTTAAGGCGTTTGCGGACTGGCAACAGGCGCAAAAAACCGACCTGGAAAAAGCCACCGAAGCAAAGGCGGCCCTGGAGGCGGATAAGACCGCGCTTGCAAAAGAGGCGGAAACCCTGCGCCGGCAGATGGCCGCCATTAGCAAGGGCGTGCCGGCAGACAAAGCGGTACGCTACATCAAGCTGGCAGAATCGTATCTAGACGATAAGACCGACTTTGCAGCGGCGCTGGATCTTGCGCTTAAGGATTTTCCGGTTTCCGTTCCCGCGCCCACCGTCCCGGGGGCCCCGGGAAACCCGCCCGCGTCGGGCGGAGAAACAAAGCCCAAACGCCCGCAAGGCGTCATTACATTTTAGGCGAAAGGATGATTAAGTATGGCACGTACCAAGGCAATTTCCTTGCTCCAGGCGGCGTCCACCAAGGCTGACCTGGCCGAAATCTATGGATTGGTGATCGAAAACGTCCGCAAGGAGACGCTATCCGAATCCCTAAAGTCGCAGAGCTACACCGGCGACCCCGCAGCGGGGTCCGTGGAGTATAAGCGGTTTGTCAATTCTGCGGCTAAGGCCTACGGCACCGCTCGTACCGCGCACAAGGGCGACGCCATTACCGCGCCCCCGACCACCGTCAACCTGGATCAGCACAAGGAAATCGTAGAGGAGTGCAGCCAGTTTGACTTGGACACCTTTGGCGTTGCCGGTATCATGGGGCGCCGGGCGTCCAATCACCTGGATACCCTGGCGTCGGAGCTGGATACCGTATTTTTTGCAACCGCCGGTACCGCGGCGACTGCGGTCACCAGCACCGCGACCACCGAGGCGGGCAAGCTGGAGGACGCGATCGTTACCCTGGAGACCGTTAAAAACGATTATGTGCAGGGCGTGCCCCGCAGCATGATCGTTGCCGTAGCCACCCCCGCGTACTACAGCAAGATCCGCACGGCGCTGGACAGCCTGCCCGCGTCCAACGTGGACACGGCGGCGGAGGAGTTTGCGATGTACCATGGCGTGCAGGTGTACAGCAGCGTATACATGCCCACCGGCATTGACGTTATCGTCATGGCTCGGGGTGTTGTGGCCCTGCCCGTTGTCACCTACCCCTACACCGAGCCGGAAAAGATCCCGCTGTCCAACGACTACTGGTCCGGGCTATTTTTTGATTACGGCGCCAAGGCCCTGGCACCGGATATGATCTTTAAGATCAACACGCCTGCCGGCGGCTGATCGCTGGGGAGGCGTTAACATGCGATACCGCAATAAGTACACCGGCGTCGTTGTAGCGCCCCCTGACGCCCTGACCGCGCAGTCCTTTGCGCGGTCAGGCGCATGGGAGGAGCTTGAGACGGATGCACAAGCCGACATGGCTACGGGCCCCGGCAAAAACCCCGGAGGCAAGCGCCCGCGCCGGGGTAAGAAAGGCGGTGGTGGAGATGCAGCCGGGGATTGATACCTATGTGACCGTAACAGAGGCGGACGATTACGTTGCGGCGCACTACGGCGCGTCCAACTCCGCCCGGGCCCGCTGGGAGGGCCTGGAAACGGAGGATAAGGAGCGCAACCTTACCGCAGCCTGCCTGGAGATGGAGCGCCTGCCGTACCGTGGTCGTAAGGCCGACGGGAACCAGGCGCTATCCTTCCCCCGCCTGCCTATGCAGTACGGGCGGCCACTGGAGCCACCCTGGGACGTTTGCGCGGCCCAGGTGGAGCTAGCACTATACTTATCGGACGACGCGGCCCAGGAGGCCAGCCATAGGCGCAAGGACCTACAGGCCCAGGGGGTTACAGCATACAGCATCGACGATCTGTCTGAGACCTACGGCAACCCCGGCAGCGCAGGCGCGGACAACGCGGTTAATCTTTGCCCCGCGGCGGCCCGACTGTTGTCCCGGTACACCGATGGGGGGTATGCGATGTGCTAGCGGCCTACTGCAACCAGACGGCGGGGCATCAGGCGTTGACGGGGACCAACAATCGCGGCGAGCCGGCATACGGAGTGGAGCATCCCATCCAGTGCCGCAAGCGCCGCAAGACCCAGGAGATCCTGACCTCCGATCGCCGGCGGGTAACAACGGAGGTGCTGTACCACCTCACCGCGCCGGTCGCGGAGGGGGACCTGCTGGACGATAGGCGCGTGCAGTGGGTCAGCGAGTGGGTGAACCTGGAGGGGGTCACCATCGGATGGAGGGCTGCAACATGATCCGCGTTAAGGTCGACGGCAAAAAGGTGCTTACGCATCTGCGGGTTGCCTCCAAAGCTACTCCGGAGGTGACCAGCAAGCGGCTGTATGCTGTGCTGCTGGATCTGGCCGCCGAGAGCGCCAAGCAGGCACCCATAGAATCAGGCGACCTGCGCGATAACTGCACCGCGCAGATCGACGGCCATACGATCTACACGGGGCAGGTTCCCACCGGCGGCACGCCGGCCCCGGGGTCCAAACTCCAGGGTCGGGTCGGCTACAGCCTGCCCTACGCCATCCGGCAACACGAGGATCTTACCCTGCGCCACGACCGCACGGACGGGCACCTACGGGTGGTCCGGCATCGTAACTCGGATGGCACTGTCCATGCTACCGTTACATCCTATAACATGGTAGCTGGAGGCAACGCCAAGTACCTAGAGGGCCCCTACCGGGCCAAGAAACACCAGTATATCCAGTACCTCAAGGGGATCGGAGAAGAAAGCATCCAGCGGAAGGGGTGATGCGGTGGAGATCCTGGACTACCTTGCGACAATACCGGGGCTGACCGGCGCGTACCTGTCCGTGCAGCCGGATAAGCCGGACACCTGCGTAACACTGCGGCAGTATACCGCATCGCCGCCGGTGCACAGCTTTGGCGGCATCGACGACATCTACAACGTGCAGGCGATCGCACGGGATACCACAGCGGCCGGGGCCTATGCCCTGGCCGTTTCCGTATCCAGCGTCTTGGGGCGGTACGCGGATGGCACCATCTCCAGCATCCGCTCCACCCCGATTCTGGATATCGGTGTGGATGACGCGAACCCGCCCAGGCACGAATACACGATCAATTTTGAGATTAGGAGGCTATGATATGGCGCTATATACGGGCGTAACAGGCAAGATCACGATGAAGTCTGGGTCCGCTACGGCGGTCGACCTGGTCCACCTGGCCAACTGGTCGGTGGAGCTAACCAAAGAAATGATCGAAGTCGTATCCTTTGGCAACGATTACAAGGAAAAGGTGCCATCGATCAAGGACTGGAGCGCGTCCTTTGACGGCTCTGCGGATTTCGAGGGGGAGGGCAGCCAGAAGATGCTGCTCGATGCCTTCGAGGCCGGAACTAAGCTTACGGGATCTTTTTACCTGGATGACGACACATTCCTGTCCGGCGACTGCTACATCGAATCCTTGACGATCAGCCATGCCGCGGACGGTAAGGCGGACATCGATATCAGCGTCGCGGGCTCCAACGCGGCGACGCTTACCGTGCCGACCGGCGGCGGGGGCTGAGAAAGGGGCGATGCTAGATGATGTATATCAACGTTGACGGGGAGCAGGTCGAGCTTAAGACCACGCTGGGCGTATCCCGGCGCATGGAGGAGCGGTTTAAGCTGCCCCTATTCCAAATTTTTGACAAGCTCGGGGCCGCGGAGATCGACGAGTTGGTGGACCTTACGGTCATCGCCTCCGGCCTACAGGGCCCGGAGGCCAAGGAGCTGGCGCGACGGATCCTGGATAGCTGGGACTATTCCGATCTGATGCTGGCCGTGGAGGGGCTGTTGGCTAACCTGATGTTTAGCGGCACCCCAGACGAGGTCGAGGCCAAGCTGGAGCGTTTCCCGGCGGCGGAGGCGCAAAAAAACGTGATGCGGGGGTTCCTGGGGCTGCCGCCCCGGGCAATCCCCGACGAGACTGGGAATTAGTCGTCCGCACGGGATACGCGATCGGGATACCACCCCCGGGTCTGTGGGATCTGGAGCTGTGGGAGTACATGGACTGCCTGCGGGAGTTTAACGCCCGGCAGCGCGTCGCCGGCAAGGAGCAAACCGCCGTGGCATGGGCTACGGCGGCTTTTACCGGCGCGGCTTTTGCGGGCAAGCTGCGCAAGCTGGACCATTACCTAACGGATCAGGATAAGGCCCAGGCCCCCGCGGTAGACCGGGCAACCTTTGACGCCAAGCTTAAGGCCGCACAGGCAGCGGCCGCGAAAGGAGGGGGAGCCGGTGGCGCTCGATGAATTAAGCGTCGTAATTAGCGCGGACAGTACCGGGCTACAAAAAGAGCTCGGCAAGGCGGAAAAGGCCGTAGACAATTTTGCAGATAGCGCCGATGCGGTCAAAAAGACAAAGACCAATTTTGCTGCAGCGGAAACCGGGCTCCGGGGCCTTGCGGCCCAGGCACAAAAAACCCGAAATACTACTGTCAAGGCGGTTAGGGATATCGGCACGGAATCTAAGACCGCCGCCGACGGGGTATCGTCCTTTGCTGCCAGCTTTAAGGGCGCGTTTTCGGGCGCCGTCATCCTATCCGCGGTCCAGGGCCTGTGGAACGGCATCAAGGGCTGCGCCCAGGCGATGTATAACCTTAACGCGGAGTATGCGGCGTTTGAGGGTAGCGTCTACCGGGTCAACGAGATCTTCGGCGACGGGGCCAAGGCGATACAGGCTTTTGCGGAATCGCAGGCGGCCTCCCTGGGCATGGCGGAGACCAGCGCCTACGAATATGCGGCGGTCTACGGAAATCTTTTCCGCGGAATTACCCAGGATGGGGAGGAAAACGCCAACGCCACCATCCGGATGCTGCAGGCATCGGCGGTCATCGCATCTAAGACGGGCCGTACCATGGATGACGTAATGGAGCGCATCCGCTCCGGTATGTTGGGCAGCACGGAGGCTATCGAGGACCTTGGTATCAACGTTAACGTGGCGTCCCTGGAGATGACGGACGCTTTCCGGCGCATCGCCGACGGGCGCAGCTGGAACCAGCTTAATTACTATGAGCAGCAGCAGGTCCGGCTATTGGGCATCCTGGAGCAGGCACATATCAACTTTGGCGACAGCGTGCAAAAGGGCAGTGCGTATTCTATCGGCGCGTTTACCGCCGCCTGCAAGGATCTTAAGACGGCGGCGGGGAACTTGGTCAACGCCGGATTCCAGCCGATCTTGCAAGCGCTTACGGAGATCGTGCGCTTTGCCACGGCGGGCATCAAGGCGCTGGGCACGTTGTTTGGGATCAAAGTTAAGGATAACACGGCGTCCAACCCCAGCACCGTGCAAAACCAAGCCGACGCGCAAAACAACGTTGCGGATGCGGTCAACAAGACAGCTAAGGCGCGGCAGCGGCTGGCGAAGTTTGACGAGATCAACACCCTACCTAGCAAGGACAGCGGTGCCGGCGGCAGTAGCGGCGGGGGAGGATTGACCGGTAATCTTGGCAGCCTCGGCATCCCCGAGCTAGGGGAAATGGACGATACGCTCAGTGAGGGGAAAAAGAGCTGGGAAGAATTTGCGGAATCGCTGGGGCTGACGGAAACGGAATCCAATAAGCTGAAAGAATCCTTCGATAAGTTGAAAGATTCGATCGATGAACTAAAGGATTCTGATCTGGATACCACCTTCCTGTCGTCGTTTTTTGGAACATTCAGCGACGCGCGTGTGGATCTAATGACGACGGTCGCCAACAAGATCACGATCATCACCAATGCAATTAACGGCGTTATAACGATGCTGGAGGGCGCCCAGAAAGGCGACCAGTGGAAGATCGGGGAGGGGTGGCTAGAGGTCCTAAAGTCCCCATTTGACATGCTTGTCAATCTAAACAAAGAGTTTGAAATCGGCAAGCTGACGGCGATAGAGGCGATCATTAACGGTATCGCATCGTTTTTTGACCCAAACGCCAAGCCTGTGGACCTTAAGTCCTGGACCCTGGAGATGCATGATGCGTTTCTTAATTTTGACATCGGCGAATGGTTCCAGGAGAGCGTCCGGCCGGCCCTAGAAGATCTTCCGGGGTGGTTTAAACGGGAATGGGACAAAGGATCCAAAAACCAAAAGCTTAACTTTGAGTTTCTGAGCGCCTCAATAGAAACAGCCTGGGACGACGGCTGGGAGAACGTCCGGCGAAACTGGAAGGGCGTTGGCGATTGGTTTTCCAGGGAATGGGATAAAGGCATCGAGGCCCGAGAATTATGGGGGGACTGGGCCAAAGAGGCATGGGCGTCGATCAGGGCTGGCTTTGCGGGCATCGGTAATTGGTTCCGGGATCAATTTTCACTGTGTTGGCAAAACGCTACAAGCGCATTCAACAACGTGGGGACATGGGCGTCAAACGTATTTTGGACGATCCGCAACAAGATCACCGGGATTGGGGACTGGTTCAAAGAAAAATTTGCGAGCGCCTGGACAGGGGCGAAAAATGCGTTTTCCGGCGTTGCTAAGTGGGCGTCGCAGGTGTTTTGGGACATCCGGCACCAGCTGACCGGTGTTACCAGTTGGTTTAAGGACAAATTTAGCGCCGCGTGGAACGCGGTCAAGAATGCATTTTCCGGCGTCGGCAGCTTTTTCGGCGGCATTTGGAACACGATCACCTCCAAATTTAAGGGGGCCGGGGACACGATCGGCAAATCCATGGGGAGTGCCTTTGGGAATGCTATTAACAAGGTAATAGGCTTTTTGCAGGACACTATTAACCGTTGTATCCGTGGGATTAACGGTGTAATAGATACGATCAACCGCATCCCTGGGGTAAACCTTGGCAAAATCGAAGGGGTGGTACTTCCCCGGGTAAAACTTGCGGAGGGCGGCATTGTCGACAGCCCAACCATCGCCATGGTCGGCGAGGCGGGCAAGGAGGCGGTCATGCCCCTGGAGCGCAACACTGGATGGATTGACCAGCTGGCGGGGCGCATCGCGTCCACCATCCGCAGCACTCCTGCGGCAGCGGGCGCTGGCGGGGATATCATCATCCCAGTGTACCTCGGCGGGACCAAGCTGGACGAGGTTATTGTATCGGCCCAGCGTCGGCACAACGTGCGCAGCAACGGGCGCTAATTTTGCGCCCGTTGCCCCTTGAATCATCACCCCATATGGTATATCATGTCAATATACCAATGATTGTGGAGGGGATTGGCGTGGAAAAGAACCGCAAGGGCCTAAGATGGTGGCAAATCACCCTAATATGCGTAGGCGCGGTCGTATGGATTCTATTCTTCCCGGTATATCTAGGATCCTGGCTCACAGTTGTCAACAATGAGGAAACGACAACTCAGTCGCCACAGGCCAGTGCAACGGTGGATGCAGCCGCCGTCACCCAAACACCCCGGCCTACAAAAAAGCCAACGCCAAAACCCACGCCTGCGCCGCTAGAAATCACAGCGCAGGAGCTGATCGACGCCTACGAGGAGAATCAGCTAAGCGCGGACGAAAAATACGAGGACGAGAAGATGGCGGTAACAGGTTTCGTGGAGGACATCGGCGAAAACATTATCGGACAACTGTATGTTACGCTAAATAACGGGGAGGATACGTCCTTTAGCGTTGTCCAATGTTTTTTGGATCGCTACAACGACGATAGCATGGCAAAAGCAAAAAAGCTAAAAATAGGCGACAAGATTACGATCCTCGGGGAGTGTGAGGGGAAAGGCACGTTTCATGTGCAGCTTTCCGGATGCACGATCAAATAGCTAGTTTTCACGTTCTAGGGGCACCCGGAAAACCGGGTGCCTTAGCATTTTTGGAGGGTATGCCATGGCAATGATAACCATCGGTGGCGTTGCGATGCCGCAGCCGACCCAATACCAGGTCACCCTGCAGGACTTGGACAGCGAGAACACGACCCGCAACGAGGCTGGCAAGCTTAAGCGTGATCGGATCCGGGCCGGCGTGTACAAGATTGCCGTAACCTGGCAGGTCAACCGGGCTGACCTAAAAAAAATCACGGACGCGGTGGCGCCGGCGTCGTTTGCGGTGGTATTTTTTGACCCCACCAGCGGCGGCAACAAAACAGCGACGATGTATGCAGGGGATCGGACCGGGGAGCTGCTGGCCTATACCGATGAGGCCCGCCCCGGTGACAGCCTGTGGGAGGTAACCGTCGACCTTACGCAATACTAGGGGGTGATACGATGTATCCGGTATCGGCGGCATATAGTGCCGCAATCGCAGGCGACGTGCGCACTGGCAAGATCGTGGGGACTATTACCAGGGCAGACAACACCATAATCGACATCACCGATGAGGATATCCTGCAGGGCAGCCTGTACTATGCAGAGCAATGTGTGTCCGGAGATGATCTGGACGTCGGATCCGTATATGCCGCAGAGATGGGCTTATCATTGGTTACGCCGGTATCCGACCCCTACGGTTTGGATGGCGCCCGGATCGCGTTGCAGTACGGCATCCAGACGGCAACGGAGCCGGAAACCTGGGAATACGTCCCCCTTGGGATCTATTATGTCACGGATATCAAGCGCACCAAGACTACCGTCGACATCAAGGCGCTGGACGGCATGCTGCTGCTGGACACGGCAATATCTGGCCCCCTAAGCGGCACCCCCAACAGCTTATGCGCAACGGTCGCCGCGCATGGCGGGCTGATCTTGGCAACGACAACGGAGCAGTTTGCGGCGATGCCCAACGCGACGCTGTCCCTAACGGTCCCGGCAGATGACGCGGTCAAGACCTATCGCGATGTGCTGATGTGGGTGTGCCAGGTATCCGGGGCCTTTGCGCGGATCAACCGGTTGGGGCAGCTAGAGGTGGTGCAGCACGGGGCGGTTACGACGTCGGTACGCACCCTATCAGCTGACGACCGTTATTATACCGATGTATCCGACGGCCAGGTCCAGATCACGCAGTTATCCATGACCGTAGGGGACGCCACATACACCCGGGGCGCTGCAGGGGCCACAATGACATTGGAGGCCAACCCGCTGATCAAGGGCCTTACTGGGGACGCAATTAACGGGGTGTTGGATGCGCTGCTGGCCAGCATAACGACGGTGGTATACCCACCTGCTGCGGTGGAGATCCCCGGAGATCCTGCGCTACAGCCCGGGGATTATATTACCTTGGCGGATACCGGTAGCCTTGCGGGGGCGATCACCGTCCCTATTATGCATAGCGCCTGGCACTACCGCGGCAAGCATGAGATCAAGGCGGTCGGCGAGGCGGCTCTGACCCGGCGAGCAGGGCAGAGCCAAGAGAACAAGGCGGTGTCGTCCGTGGTAGCCATTGCCTCGGCGGCCCAGATACTGGCCACAGCCGCCAACCAGTCCGCGCAGCTGATCAACCAGGCGATCGGCAGCAACATATTAATCCGCCAGGAGCCATCGGGCGGGCACAACGAGATGTTGATCATGGATAGCGCGGACCCCGCGCAGGCGGTCAAGATTTGGCGCTGGAACATGGGCGGGCTGGGCTACAGCGATAACTGCACCGGCGCCGACAACCCGGACAGGGTGTATAACGTCGCGATGGCCATGGATGGCAGTATTACGGCGCTGTTTGGCATCGTGGGGGGCTGGGATATTACCGATACCACGATCCAATCCAATAACCAGGAGTGGTCCGTGATCCTGGATTCTGCGCAGCGCAGCCTATTGCTGTCCTATGCTAACCCAGACGACTATACGGTGTCGGATGTAGAAGTCAATGGCAAGGGATTTTCGGCGACCATTGGGTTTTCCACCGGCGGGAGGCGGCGCACAACTGTGGACGCGGACGGTGTTATCGTACAGCGTACCAATGACGTCGCCTACGACGATAAGGTGCAGATCGGCCCCCTGGGTATCGACTATATCTCCGGCGTCCCAAACACCGGGGAATACAAAACCAACAAATTTTGGCACGCCGGCAATGACGGTGCCGGCAGCGGATTGGACGCCGACCTGCTGGATGGCCAGCAAGCGGCAGCCTTTGCCGCCGTCGACCACACCCACACCAAGGGGCAGATTACGGACTTCCCCGCGTCCATGCCCGCGAACGGCGGCAACGCGGATACCGTGGACAACAAGCATGCATCGGACTTTGCCGCGGCGAGCCATAGCCACCAAAAGATCAATCGCGATGACGGTAAGGGCATGGGGGTTAACCCGGACGGGGCGCTTGTGCCGATGCAAGATGGCAATTATGTTGCCGGCGGGCAGATTGGCACATCGGGGTACACCCTTGACCGCATCTGGGATATATTTTGGGTACGTGGCAGCATCAGCAAGGGGGTCGGCATCCATCCGGACGGGGCGCTTGCACCCTGCAACGCGTCGACTTGGGCGGGCGGCATGGATCTAGGCACCAGCAACTGGCGGTATGGCACGTTATACCTGACCAATACCGTGCAGGCAGACCGGCTCAAGACCGCCGACGCCACGTCGGCGTCTAATGCAATCATCGACGCCGCCGGTACCGTCCGCCGCACCTCCGGCTCGTCCAGACGGTTCAAGCGAAACATCGCGGACCTGCCGGACGAGGAGGCAGACGCGGTGCTTGGGCTGCGCCCGGTGCGCTTCGAGTTTAAACTGGACGCCCCAGGGGTGGAGCGTAACGGCTTCATTGCCGAGGAAGTTATGGAGATAGCGCCACAGTTCGTGGATCGCACGACTTTAGAGGACGGCACGATCCAATGCGACAACGTGCGATATAGCGAAATCACTGCGGCCCTGGTGAGCATTGTGAAGCGTCAGCAGGCCCGGATCGCGGCGTTGGAGGCCCGTCTGGCGGCGCTGGAACAGGCGTAAGGCGGCAGCTCAAGGCAGCCCCCGCGGGGGTATTTTTGATTTTTGGAGGGGACGGAAGATGGCATACCTGGTAGCGGTGGACAGCGGGCACGGGCTGGAAACGGCGGGGAAGCGGACGCCTGGGCTCAAGGCCGATATAGAGGTCGGCGGGAAGGTCGTGCGCAGGAAAGGCGAACAGATTAAGGAGAAGGAATGGAATCGGGCAGCGGCGGACGCGCTGATCAAGGCGCTAAAGCGCTGCGGACTCAGCGTGGTGGACGTATCGCCGGGGACCAAGGACGTGCCGATCGCGGACCGCATCAAAGCGGCCAACGCGGCGGGTGCGGATCTGCTGATCAGCAAGCATTTTAACGCCGCATCTGGCAAATGGTGGGAGCCCGGCTACTCCGTGGCGTTTGTTTATGAGGGGGCAGGGACGGAAACCCGGAAATTCGCCCAGTGCGTACAGGATGAGATTGCTAAGGTGGCGCCCTGGCGATCCGACGGCGTAGCAAGCGACCGGGACTTTATGGGGCATACCCTGGCGATTCTGCGGCAGACCGCCATGCCCGCGGTGCTGACGGAGACGGGTTTTATGGATGTGTGGGAGTCCGCCCAGAAGATGCTGGACCCGGACTTCGTGGCCGCCGAGGCGGAGGCGTGCTGCAGGGGTATTTGCAGATATTTGGGGGTTCGGTACAAGGCCCCGGCGGCATCCGGCGACGGGGAGGGGAATAAGGCGCCCTCTTCCGGGCAGGAGCCCAGCGGCGACGCGGCCCCGGCATATACCCGGCTGCTAAAGTTGGCCAGCCCCAATATGCAGGGTGATGACGTGGAGGCGGTTCAGCGGGCGCTGATCGCCACTGGGGCGGATATCGACGCCGACGGCATCTTTGGCCCGGCGACGGAGAGGGCCGTGCGCCGCTACCAGAACGCCAAGGGCGGCCTGGCCGTGGACGGGCATGTGGGGCCCAAGACCTGGGCGGCACTGATGGGCAGCGAGGCCCCTACGCCCGCCAAGGTAACGATTACCCGGCTGCTGAAGCTCACCAGCCCCAACATGCGGGGAAGCGATGTGAGAGGCGTACAGGAGCTGCTACGGGCTACAGGAGCGAAGATTGAGGTGGACGGTATCTTTGGGCCGAACACAGAACGCGCCGTGCGCCGCTACCAGAACGCCAAGGGCGGTCTAGCCGTTGACGGCATTGTTGGCAGGGATA